>JAABUK010008671.1_pt1 | contig 14168 bp, 11 predicted proteins | sample 5559141 | NCBI WGS metagenome assembly JAABUK01 (sample SAMN10711869, study PRJNA513367) | rock metagenome | isolation source: Antarctica rocks | place: Antarctica: Victoria Land, Pudding Butte nord | collected 2016-01-03
CTTTCAGCATTATATCAACGATGTATTGTTTGAATGTCTGCATAAATTCTGTCAGACATATTTGAATGATATTCTTATCTACAGTAAGATCTTGAAGAAACATAGAACTCATGTGAAAGAAGTGCTAAACAAGCTTCGTGAAGTTGACTTGCAGATAAACATTGACAAGTGCGAATTCAAGTTTCAGAAAACCTTGTTTCTTGAACTACTGATATTCATCAATAATCTACGAATGAACTCTCGAAAAGTAGATGTAATTCGAAGCTGAAAAGTGCTGCGATCGTTGACTCATGTGCAGATCTTCATTGACTTCTGCAATTTCTATCGATGATTCATAAAGAACTTCTCAAAGATTGTTCAACTCATGGTAAAGCTGACTCGAAAAGATCATCTTTTTGAATGAACAGAGATCTGTCAGATGATCTTTGAAGAACTAAAGCAACAGATGACAACAGTCTTCGTTCTGAAGCATTTTGACTCGATCAGAAAAGCTATTCTGAAAACGAACTTCTTGAACTATGTGAACGACGAAGTATTGTCTCAGTATGATGATGAAGACATTCTACATTCAGTGATCTTTTATAGCAAGAACATGATTTTCGCAGAATGCAACTACGAGATCTATGACAAAGAACTGCTGACCATTATTTGCTGTTTGAAACATTGATACTTTGAATTGAAATGTACGAATATTTTGATCAAGATCTTCATCAATCACCTGAATTTGAAGTACTTCATGATCATCAAAGAACTGACTCGATGACAAGCTAAATGAGCTGAGAAGTTATCTGAATATAACTTCAAGATCATATATCAGTTGGGAAAACAGAATCTGAAAGTTGACGCGCTGATCAGAATGTCAGACGTCAAGTCAGTTGAAGCAAATGATGATCGAAAGCTATATCAGCATCAGATGCTATTGTCGAAAGACAAATTTGAGCTGCAGTCAATAGAAGCTGATCAAGAAGATGATCAGAAAGCTGATCAAGATCTGACTCAGATCTTGCTCAGATCTAACTCAGATTTGAAACAAGAATCGAACGTTAACGAAAATTCGGTCGAAGAGATGATTTCTATTCAGAATCAAATTATAGTCGAAAATTGAACGAATCAACTGTGCTTCAATATTTGAATAGTCATGAAACAGAACAGAAGAACTTGTCAAGATATTGATTTAGACAATTGCAAAGTACTTGATGAAGTACTCTGAAAAGATGATAGACTATGAGTTTCTCAGTCAATGATCACTTGATTGATAAGAGAAGCACATGATCTTTTGATCAATGATTATTCTGACATGAATTGAACATTGAACTTGCTGAGACAATCATATTGCTGATCGAAGATGAGAACAATGATCAAGCGCTACATTCAAAACTATTACGTTTGTCGTAGGTCAAAAGCATCGAGAGATCGAATCAATGAACTGCTGAAGTCATTGCTCATACTCGAACAGCGATGACAGAACATATCATTAAACTTCATTATTGATCTATCAGAAAGTGATGAAAACAACGCGATTCTGACAGTCATAAATTGATTGTCTAAGAAACGACATTATATATCGTGTTGATCAGATGACGAAGAAATCTTCGCAGAACAAACAGTCAAGCTACTGTTGATATGAATCTTCAAAACTCATGAACTATCAAGATCAATAGTGTTCAATCGTGATTCACAATTCATATCAATTGTTTGAAAGTCTCTATGTCTGAGACTCGACATCAAGGTGAAACTATTCACAGACTATCATTCGCAGATCGATGATCAAACAGAAAGAGCGAATCAGAATGTGAAACAATATCTATGAAGCTATTGCTCATATATGCAAGATGATTGATTCGCCTGATTATTTATGATCGAATTCGTTGATAACAATGCTATTTCGTCGTCAATTGAACAGTCAACGTTCTTTCTGAATAAGAGCTTTCACCCTTATATGAGCTTCGATTCGAACTCAATCGAATATGAGATCACTCAAGCTAGAATCATAGCAAACAAAGCAGAGAATATATTTGAACACATGAAATGATCACTAGCATTGATTAAGCAAGTCTTAGCAAGAGTCAGAGTCACAATGAAGAAACAAATTAACAAGCATTGAAAGAAAATGATCTACAAGATAAATGACATGATGTTTCTGAATTCTAGAAACATAATGATCTCACGATCATCAAAGAAGCTAAATGATAAGATGCTAGAATTCTTCAAGATTCTGATCGAGATCGAACATGTATATCGACTGAAACTGTCGTTAACTATGAAGATTCATTCGAAGTTTGCGTCAAATCTGCTGCAACTAGATTCAAAAAACGCTTTAAAAGAACAACAAAATGAGTCGTCTGATTCTATAGTGATTGAAGATGAAGATGAATGAAAAGTGAAGAACATATTGAACTTCAGGCACTACGAACGAGACAAATGACTACAATATCATGTCAATTGAAAAGAATACAATGTCGATCTACATTGATACAACGTCGATGAAAGTGAATTCGAAGATTGCTTGAAAGTCATCAATGACTTTCATGAACGTTATTTAAACAAGTCAAGATAGAAATTGACTCAAGAAAGATCAACTGAACTGCAGCAATAAGAACATTGCTAAATGAAAAGAGAAAGTAATGTTGCGATCATGCACTTCAAGTTAGTTTAACATAGATCATGTCAGACTATCATAGACTAGTATAGAGCTGATGTTGACACGCTAGCGATCTAGCGTGTCTTCGTGAGTAAAACTCACGACGTGTTACATCTTCTTTCTTCTTCAGCTTTGAACTTCTAGTTAGAATACATTCATATGATTCACTTTATGCAAACTCATAACATTTTTTCTTCTTCATTCAGCAATGTTCTCATTGCTGCAGTTCAGTTGATCTTTCTTGAGTCAATTTTTATCTTGACTTGTTTGAATAATGTTCATGAAAGTCATTGATGACTTTCAAGCAATCTTCAAATTCACTTTCATCAACGTTGTATCAATGTAGATTGACGTTGTATTCTTTTCAATTGACATGATATTTTAGTCATTTGTCTCGTTTATAGTGTTTGAAGTTCAATATGTTCTTCACTTTTCATTCATCTTCATCTTTAATCATTATAGAATTAAATGATTCATTTCATTGTTTTTTTAAAGCGTCTTTTAAATTTAGTTGCAGCAAATTTGATGCAAACTTCGAATAAATCTTCATAGTTAACGACAGTTTCAATCAATATATATGTTTGATCTTGATCAGAATCTTGAAGAGTTCTAGCATTTTATCGTCTAGCTTCTTTGATAATCATAAGATTATTATGTTTCTAAAATTCAGAAACATTATGTCATTTATCTTGTAAATCATTTTCTTTCAATGCTTGTCAATCTGTTTCTTCATTGTGATTCTGACTCTTGCTAAAACTTGCTTAATCAATGCTAGTGATTATTTCATATGTTCAAATATATTCTTTGCTTTGTCTGCTTCAATCTAGCTTGAGTGATCTCATATTCAATTGAATTTGAATCAAAGTTCATATGAAAATGAAAGTTCTTATTCAGAAAGAACGTTGATTATTCAATTGACAGCAAAATAGCATTGTTATCAACGAATTTGATCATAAATAATCAGATGAATCAATCATCTTGCATATATGAGCAATAGCTTCATAGATATCATTTCACATTCTGATTCACTCTTTCTGTTTGATCATTGATTTGCAAATGATAGTCTGTGAATAGTTTCATCTTGATGTTGAGTCTCAAACATAAAGACTTTCAGACAATCAATATGAATTGTGAATCACGATTGAACATTATTGATCTTAATAGTTCATGAGTTCTGAAGACTCATATCAACAGTAGCTTGACTGTTTATTCTGCAAAGGTTTCTTTATCATCTGATCAATATAATATATAATGTTGTTTCTTAGACAATCAATTTATGACTGTCAGAATCGCGTTGTTTTCATCACTTTCTGATAGATCAATAATGAAGTCTAATGATATGTTCTGTCATCACTGCTTGAGTATGAGCAATGACTTCAGCAGTTCATTGATTCAATCTCTTGATGCTTTTGATCTACGACAAACGTAACAGTTTTGAATGTAGTGTTTGATCATTATTCTCATCTTCGACCAGCAATATGATCATCTCAGCAAGTTCAACATTTGATTCATGTCAGAATAATCATTGATTGAAAGATCATGTGCTTTTCTTATTAATCAAATAATCATTGACTGAGAAACTCATAGTCTATCATCTTTTCAGAGTACTTCATCAAGTACTTTGCAATTGTCTAAATCAATATCTTGACAAGTTTTTCTGTTCTGTTTCATGATTATTTGAATATTAACGCACAGTTGATTTGTTTAATTTTCAACTATAATCTGATTCTGAATAAAAATCATTTCTTTGATCGAATTTTGATTAGCTTTTGATTCAAGTTTTGAATCTGAGTCAGATTCTGAGTCAAATCTGAGCAAGATCTGAGTCAGATCTTGATCAGCTTTCTGATCATCTTCTTGATCAGCTTTTATTGACTGCAATTTAAACTTGCTTTCTGATAATAGCATCTGATGCTGATATAGCTTTCAATCATTGTTTGCTTTAATTGACTTGATGTCTGACATTCTGATCAACGCGTTGACTTTCAGATTCTGTTTTTCTGACTAATATATGATCTTGAAGTTATATTCAGATAACTTCTCAGCTCATCTAGTCTGTCATCTGATCAGTTCTTTGATCATCATGAAGTACTTTAAATTTAGGTGATTGATGAAGATCTTGATCGAAATATCTGTATATTTCAATTCAGAGCATCAATGCTTCAAGCAGCAAATAATGATTAGCAGTTTCTTGTCATAAATCTCGTAGTTGTATTCTGCAAGAATCATGTTCTTGCTGTAGAAGATTACTGAATGTAGAATGTCTTCATTGTCATATTGAGACAAAACTTCGTCGTTGACATAATTCAAGAAGTCAGTTTTCAGAATAGCTTCTCTGATTGAGTTGAAATGCTTCAGAATGAAAGCTGTTGTCACTTGTTACTTCAGTTCTTCAAAGATCATCTGACAGATCTTTGTTCATTCAAAAAGATGATTTTTTTAAGTTAGCTTTATCATGAATTGAATGATCTTTGAGAAGTTTTTTATGAATCATTGATAGAAATTGCAGAAGTCAATAAAGATCTGCACATGAATCAACAATCACGACACTTTTCAGTTTCGAATTACATCTACTTTTCAAGAATTCATTCGCAGATCATTGATGAATATCAGTAGTTCAAGAAACAAGATTTTCTGAATCTTGAATTTATACTTGTCAATGTCTATCTGCAGATCAACTTCATGAAGCTTGTTTAACACTTCTTTCACATGAGTTCTATGTTCTTTCAGAATCTTACTATAAATGAGAATATCATTCAAGTATATCTGACAAAACTTGTGCAGACAGTCAAACAATACATTGTTGATATAATGCTGAAAGAACGCAAGTTCATTAATCAATTTAAAAAGCATTACTTTATACTTGTAAACATCAAAGAAAGTAACAAAAGTAGTTAAATTCTTGCTTTCTGAACTCATGCACAGTTTATTGAATGCAACGATAATGTTAAGTCAAGTCAGATACTTACTGTCTTGAATTTGAGTGAGTACTTCGTTTATCAAGAATATTGAATAACGATCTTTTTTGATCAGAGCATTCAGTTTTCAATAATTTACACAAAAGCAAAGACTATCATCTTTCTTTTTGACAAATAGTATTGACGAAGCGAAGAAAGCTTTGCTGAGTGTAATAAACTTCTTCTTCAAATTCTTTTCTAAATACTTCTTGATCTTCTGCAACTTGTAGCTTGACATAAGATACAATCAACTTCTAAAAGATTAACTTTCATCTTTTAATTCAATCTTGTGATCATATGATCAATGCAAAGACAACTGCATTGTTTTTTCTCTATCAAAGACATTTAGAAAGTCGTGATAAACTATTGAAAGCTTTTTCTTCAGTTCACTCAATGACATAGCAAAGATCACTTTATTTAGTTTTACGAAATCTTCAACTGAGCTAAGCAATTTATTGATTTCACTAATGATCAAGAAGAAGATCTTGATCTTCTTATTCTTAACTAGAGTTCGATATACAGTGACTTCAATTATGATAATATTGATGAACTCTTCTTTCTTTGATGACTGAATGAGTCGAGATTGATTGAGATCAACTTGAGTGCTTGACTTCACTAAAAGTAATGATTCAATGAATTGAATAGATTTAATGAACTGATTCACTAGTTTCTGATTCGTGAGTCACTTCAAGATGATAGTCAACATAACAATTGAATTTAAGTTCTTTCATTTCATTTTGCAGATTTCGCTTGACTCAGATCTGTGAAATGCTGATTGACTGCTTGCTTTTGAAACAACAGATTTTGATGTTTGAATCTTCAATGATGATATTAATTGATCATTTGCAAAATTTATCAAAATTTGATTTCTTTTTAATCAGAAATTTTCAATGATTATCTTGTGCTGATTTAGACAAGTTATTAATAAAAACATCATTTCATTTTTATGTTCTTATATCATAATTGATGTATACAGAGCATGTGTAATCGACTTTCAATCAGAAATTTCATCATATGATTAAATTAACTTTGATTTCAACAACAATATTAACTAAATATCAAAGTGTTTACATAGTTCTGACATTAAAGATTCATCAATGAAAGTCATGTCAGTGACTTCAGTATTTATCAGAGCAAAGACTCTGAATATCTTTTCTAGACTACTTAAGATGATGTCAACAGTGAACAACTTGAAATTAAATGAATCATCAGACATGCTGATGAAACAGAATATGAGTATATCACTCTCAGTCACTACTTTGACGAGAGTAAATCATTTTTCAAATTCGCAATGATCTTGTGCACTTAAGTTATTTTAAGACAGTCATATGCTCTATGTTTTGACTTCTTGCATTTGAAGCAAAGTTTTTTCTTAAACAACTTTTTCTGAATAGAATCGAGATTCGATCTTCTGAGTTTCTTTCACGAAGAAACTGATGACGTGAGTCGAGCAGTCGATGTGCTAAAGACAGATTAAGCAGCTTAAATTGTTGATGCTTTGACAACTGATTGAGCATTCAATTCAGTCAATTTAACATCGACTTGCATGCAGATGTTGACAAACTCATTCAAATTTGTGATTCATTCATTGAGCATTGCTCACTGAAGATCTGAGCTGATCTTATGCTGAAGATCATTTAGTAAAGTCTCATTATTGTATTCTAGTTCTGCGCTAAATTTCTGAAATTTCATTCAAAATTCATGAAAGAAGATCTTGTTCTGATACAGCTTCAAGTACTGTTGTTGAGTTGTATGATGATGATTAAGATCATTGTACATTTTATTAATGATCAATAGTACTTTCTCAACTTCTAGAAAGAAGTTCAAAGATGTATCTTTCATTCGTGATGCTATGTGTTTGATTGCAGCTTCACTGACTCAACTTTCGATGTAAACAATCTTCAACTCTTTGATAGAAAAGTGATTCTTGTTTGCCTTCAGCTTATTTTACATTCGTAATAGTCAATTATTTACATTCTGCAATGAATTTTTAAACAAAGATGAATTGAGTAACTTGATTAACTTCAAAGATTGATTTTCAGAAATCAAAGTGCTTTGTCAACTTGATGCAGCTTTTAAATAATGTATAATCACGTTCTTGTTTCTATTCTCTTTCTGCAGACGTGTCTGCATAATCTTCAATGTGATGTTTATCTTGTTGACATCTTCTAACATCTGAATCATGTCATGATGAATCTCGATCTCGATGTTGTGCTGTTGATACATGTACTTGATAAAGATGATGATGTCATCTGCTTCATGAATGTTTATTCAAGTATTCAGTTCAGTGCTAATGCTGATCTTGATCATTTCATGATCAAAAAACAACACATTCATGTTCTCTTCTTCTGTATCTAATGATGCATTTGTGTTTTCTTCTTCTGATGCTGTTCAATTCTGTGATAGAAGTGATTCTCTTCTAGCATTTTGAAGATCATAACGAGCAATGCTCGCTGATTCTGAGCTTCTAGTCATGATATGAGTAGAAAATTGCTGATCAAGAGATTCTGATGTTACTTTATTGAACTTTCTGAGTTCAAGCAATGATTAGTACTTTATTGAACTTTCTGAGTTCAAGTACTGCTGAAATTTCTGATTTCTGATGATGAGCTCAATAAAGAGTTAATCAAGAGCAACGCGTTCGTGTTTTTTAATTCTGATTCTATTGAAATTTCTGATTTCAAATCAAGATTCTTCTTTAGAAATTTCTGATTTCTATCAAGCTTTCTGAGCTTGAATTCTGATTCTGCTGTTGAAATTTCTGAGTTCAACTTCTGATTTGAGTTGTGTAGCTTGTTTTTATATCATCTACACATTGATAGCAAGATTAATGAGCTTTGAACTAATGTTATGAGTCTGCATAAAGCGAATCATATGAGTGTATTTTAACTAGAAGTTCAAAGCTAAAGAAGAAAGAAGATGAAACACGTCAAGAGTCTTATACTCACGAAGGCGCGCTAGATCACTAGCGTGTCAACATCAGTTCTATACTAGTTTATAATAGTTTAACATGATTTATGTTAGACTAACTCGAGATGCACGCTTGCAACAAGCATGTGAATGAGCATGTCACAAGTTGAGTTCATGATTTGCATGTTTGTTGCATATGCTAAGCATATGTAGAAGAATCTCGATGTCAATGACTTCATCATTCATTCAAACAATCGAAAAAAAGTTGTTATTTCAAAGATAGTAAATCACTTGAATATATTCTCTTATTCTGCAATCGATGAAAAGAGAATTCTTCACTTCATTCACTTAGTCACTGAAATTAATAAAGAAGATAAATCAGTAATGCGTGATGCATTTGCACGACATATGTCAAAGATAGACAACGCATATGCTTTGCATGATCAGACTACATAAAATGTTTAGATTCAGTTCTTTTTTAATCAAGTGAATAAATTTAACAAGATTGCATTGAAGTTTCTAGTCAAAGAAGATGATATGAAACACGCAAAAGCATTTCATGAATCGTATAAATATGCTGAAATTCGTCATTGTGAGTATGCTTATATGAATATACTTTGCTCATGCAAAGCATATAATAAGATTAAGATCGAAGACATTAATCAATTGCAACAACATTTCTGTTAAAGATTGATTTAGAGTGAGTCATAGAGATGTCATTTAACTAATAAATAAATGCTAAGAAAGAAAAGTATCTACAGAAAAGAACTCGATTCTTATATGTATGTTTCTCAGCTCTGTGTTAAACTCGATTAGAATGACGTTTTACACATATGATGCAGAGTTTCAATAACATCACTTCTAAATCAAATTCTTACTAGACTTGATTAGAATGAAATCAGACGAAGAATAAACGAAGAATAAACGAAGAATAGATGAAGAATAGAATTGTAACATTACTCTTCTTTCTTGAATATTCATGTTTGCATGAATGTTGTTTCTTAGTGCGCTTTTCTTGAATATTTGATATGAAAGTCATCAATCATCTTTTGAGCGTTCATAAATTCGTCATCATCAGCATTATATCAGTTGAGATCATTGTTATAGCTCTTTCATTTGACTTGATATTGAAGTTGTCTTTGATATCATTGAAAGTTTAATATATCGTCGATTTTTCATTCATCTTCATCGTTTATCACTATTGATCTCGATGATTCATGCTTCTGATCAGACAAAGAATCATTGATGACAAAATGAAGAAGCTCTGAATGAAATACATCATGTATATGCATAGTCTTGAGTAGTTTCAATTTATAGAATGAGTCAACGAAATCAATGATCTGAAAAGAGTTGAGCATCTTGTCATTCAATTTTTTGAAGAGTCTCGCTGTAATGATGTTTCATTCATTCAAAAACATCTTTGATTCAATCTTGTAATTAATCTTCTTTCTATGCTTGTTAGCTTGATTCATCATTTGTTCTCGTGTTTTAGTCAGAGCTTCAAGAGCGAAAATCAATGTCTTGTTCATTTGTTCAGATATATTCTTGACTTGATTGATCTGCAAGCGTTCATGAATGCTTTCATACTTGATGATGTCAAAGTCGAAGCTCATATGAGAATAAAAGTTCTTGTTCATGAAGAATGAGATCAAGAAGATGACTGAGAACAAGATGTTATTATCAACAAACTCAATCATGAATAGTCACTTGAATCAGTCATTCTGCATATATGAACAGAAGAATCGAAAATATCACTTGATGTTCTGATTGACTTGTTCGCTTTGATCGTTGATCTGAGAATGATAGACGATGAACAATCAAAGAAAAATGCTCAGTCGTTTACAAAGAAACTTTCATAGTATAGAGATAAATTGCAAATCTTGATCAGATACTATAAAGCTTGATAGATCATGAGTTCAATATATTCATTGAATCAGCATTTCAGCTGTCTTTTCAACTGTGATATCTTCATCATCAATGATGCAAGAGATATAATATCTTTCTTTTGACAATCTGCAGATGACAGTCAGAATAGCATTATAGTCATATGAATCAGATAGATTGATAATGAAGTTCATTGCTATGTCTTGTCATCGCTGTTCAGATATTGATAGAGATTGAAGCAAGTCATTTGATTTATCTTTAGATGTCTTTGAACGTTGACAGATATAGCAGTTTCAAATATATTAATTTATCGTTTTTCGCATGAATGATCAATAGTAGTTTCGCTTTATGACTTTCATAGTTCTAAGAATATCAGAATAATCAACTGATGATTGATCATGCATCTCACGAATCAGATTCATTTGTAGAAGCTCGTTGAACGAAATTCATAACTGACTATCATGATACAAGATTTCATTCTGAGTTCAACAATTCTTTAATTTGATATCTTCATATTGTGTCTCGTTTCTTGCTATTGCTTCGCGAAGTAGCGTACAATTCTCGTCGATCTCATTAATCTCAAGAATCTGTTTATAGATTGATTTTGTTACGATTCTAGCCTTCGTTTATTCTTTCTAGCTTTAATCTGAGTTTCATTCTAATCGAGTTTAGTGAGCATTCAAGCTAGTAGTGATGTCATTGAAACTTTGCATCATATGTGTAAAATATCAACTCTTTCAAGTCTAGCACAGAGCTGAGAAAAATACATATAAGAACTCAAGTTCTTATCTATACATACTTTTCTTTCTTAGCATTTATCTATTAGTTAAATGACACTTCTATGACTCGCTTTAGATCAATCTCTAACAGTAGATAAATGCTAATCAACTACTCTGCTATCAACGTGTAGATGATACGAAATAATCTACTTCTATTCAGAAAATTCGCAAGAAATTCTTTGAATTACTTTCATCAAAACACATCTGCAAGATCTTGAAACATTTGTTCAAGAATTGCTCTCAAAACAAGATCAACACTTCTGCATCTTGTGCATTCACTTCTTGTCTACATGAGATCATCATTTCAAAGAATAAAGAGAATGAGAAAATGTCTTTCAAGAATAGTGAGACAAAAAACTAGAGACTTTCATTAAAGACGCGATGAAAAATGTGTTAATTTCTTCAATGATGAGCATGTCAGATGACTCTTTTGCTTCTGAATCTTTGACTACTGAATGTGTACTTTCTAGCAATGAAATTAATTACTCATTGAAGTCATTGATTGACATCGAAGCTACTGACTATTCGTTCATTGATGAAGTGATCGCGCAGATTGTTTGTGATCAGTTGCAAATTGAGTCTCTAACTTTGATCAAAGCGAAGTCAATTCAAGAATTTGATGATCATTATGCTAAGAAACTCATTACTCACGTCATCTATTCAAATCTGACTGTTCAAGATCATACGATTGACACAGCTTCTATGTTGATCACTTGATTAAATCAACATCAAATGATTCTTGAAAAAACATGAATGAACAAAATCAACCTAGTAATTGATATGCAAATCAATTCTCTTTGATTTTCGAATTTCAATTCTACTAGTCAGAAATCAATTGCTTTATTCTCAAGCAATAAATCAATCACGAAACGAAAGAGCTTGACTTCTACTTATATACTGAAAAGATCTTTCACTTTCGTTACATCTCAATTCAGTAAAAACAAGAAGTTCATTGAACAGTTAAAACAGCATGATGCAACTTTGACTAACGTCAATTCTAAATCAACGTTCAGTCTGAAATCATTCTCTTTCAGTTCAATGAACATAGCAATGATAGAGACAGCAACATATAGAAAGTTAATCAAATAATCAGACATCAAAATCTTTGCTGTTATCATCTTGAAAATTGATCGACTCATAACTACAGCTGAAAACAAGTCTGAAGAAGTGAATCTGCATGAGCTTTCTCACGCTGAAGCTTTCAAGCAAGTCAAGATCAAGCTTCTCTCTGAATATCACGACTATTTAAACATCTTCAATCAAGCAATAATCAATCAGCTATCATCTCATTGTATCTACGATCACAAGATTGAGTTGATCGACGAGAAAACATTTTCGCGAAGCAAACTATATCAGATGTTCAATCACAAGCTTCAGAAGATAAAGAAGTATCTGATCAAACATCTGAACAAAGAGTTCATTTTCTTCAGCTCTGCATCATACATCTCGCTCATCTTGTTCATCAAAAAGAAAGACGATAGTCTGCGTTTCTGCATTGATTACAGAAAGCTTAATGCTTTAATCAAACGAAATCGCTATTCTTTGTCATTAATAGATGAGACTCTTGCTCATATACAAGAAAGCAAATATCTGACTCGATTGAACATCATTGTCGCGTTCAACAAACTACACATGCATTCAGATAACGAAGATTTGACTATCTTTATTATCTTTTTCAATTTATACAAATATCATGTAATGCTCTTTAAATTAATCAATGAATCAACGTTTTATCAACATTATATGAACGACGTGTTGTTCAAGTATTTACATCAGTTTTGTCAGATTTATCTAAATGACATTATCATTTACAGCAAGATCTTGAAGAAACACAAGCAACATGTATGATTAATCTTAAATAGATTATGAGAAGCTGATCTACAGATAGACATCAACAAGTGCGAGTTTCATGTTTAGAAAACTATCTTTCTAGAACTCTTGATATTAATCGAAGAATTGAAGATGAACTCGTGAAAGATGCAAGCAGTCATTGATTAATTTATCTTCAATAATCTCACTCAGATGCAGTTTTTCATTGACTTCTGCAATTTCTATCGACGCTTCATCAAGAACTTTTCGAAAATTGTTCATTCAATGATTCAACTCACTCAAAAGAAGATCATATTTGAATGAAATGAAGTTTGTCAAATCATCTTCAATCATATGAAGAGATGTATGATTGAGACTTCTATACTACGTCACTTTGATTAAACTCGTAAGACTATTCTCGAAATCAACTCATTCAACTACGTCAATGATGAAGTTCTTTCTCAATATGATGATGAAGAAGTACTACATTTGATTGTCTTCTATAGCAAGAACATGTTTTCTGCTGAATGCAACTACAAAATATATGATAAAGAACTTCTGATCATTATTTGAGCATTTGAACACTGATGACTTGAACTGAAGCTAACTGACATTTCTATCAAGATGTTCATCGATCATCAAGCGCTCATCTCGTTGATGAAAGATAAAGAGCTGAGCAGACGTCAGATGCATTGAGTTCAGAAGCTCATTGACTTCAACTTCAGAATAATGTATTGATCTGACAAACAGAACATCAAGATCGATGCATTAACTCATTAAGCTGACGTCATGCTCAGAGATTCAGAAGATGAGTGCATTCACTATCAATGAATCATTATTCTAACTTCAAATTGAATGAAAATTGCTGATCTAAAGAAGAACATCAGTGAATCAATCTATAAACAGATTCTTAAGATTAATGAGATCAACAAGAATTGTACGCTACTTCGTGAAGCAATAGCAAGAGACAAGACACAATATGAAGATATCAAATTGAAGAATTGTCAAATTCAGAATGAAATCTTGTATCATGATAGTCAGTTATGAGTTTTGTTCAACAAGCTTCTACAAATGAATTTGATTCGTGAGATGCATGATCAATCATCAGTTGATCATTCTGATATTCTTAGAACTGTGAAAGTCATAAAGCGAAACTACTATTGATCATTCATGCGAAAAACGATAGAT
>JAABUK010008676.1_pt1 | contig 14164 bp, 15 predicted proteins | sample 5559141 | NCBI WGS metagenome assembly JAABUK01 (sample SAMN10711869, study PRJNA513367) | rock metagenome | isolation source: Antarctica rocks | place: Antarctica: Victoria Land, Pudding Butte nord | collected 2016-01-03
GCCGGCTCTGTTATGTGGGAATGACCCGCGCTGAAAAGCGGCTTTACATCACGTGGGCAAAGTATCGCAGGCGTTTTGGAGGCGGTGAACAGGAGCGCAGCGTTCCTTCGCGATTCCTCCGTGAGGTGCCCGCCGAACTGGTCGTGAATCTGGGGCCTGAGGATGAAGATAGCCGCCCTCAGGTGGACCTCTCGGCAGAACGTCACGACGTGCGCTTCGGGGCGAAGAAGAATCTGTTCACGGGCAAAACGTATAATTCGCTCGAAAACATTTCGCAGTTTTTTTCAGATCGCGGAGTGCAGATGTCTCCGGCGAGTGTGCCGCGCCCCCCTGTTGCTCCAGCACGTCCAACACAGCCCCCCGCAGGAACGCCGCAAACTTTACAACCAAGCGCGGCGGCGCGCGTGGCCCAGAATGCCCAACAACAGCTACCCATGGGCCAGCCTTTGCCTGTGCGCATTCCACCTCCGCTTTCCAGTCCAAAGCTGCCTGCTGCATCGGCTCCGGCTCGCCCGAAATCCGCGCCGCGGACCGGGACAATCGTAGAACATCCCAAGTACGGCACCGGTACAATCGTGCGCCGTGAAGGTGATGGAGAGGACGCGAAACTAACAATTCATTTTCAGCGGTATGGGTTAAAAAAGCTGATTGAAAAATACGCGGGATTGAAGTAAGCACACGTAAACAAGCGCGTTTTGTAACCGGGTACCACCCCAGCGGCTCAATTCAAGTAAACTCGATAGAGCAATGGATACAAAGAAGACAGAAGACAAAGCAGAGCGGAAGCAACTGAAGCGCGTGGCGCGTAAGAAGGCAGCGCCAAAAGCAAAGCGCAAGGCAGGTGTCGCCCGCGGCGAAAACAAGAAGAAGGTGAAGAAGCTTGTTCAAGGACAGCGGAAACGGTAGGTGTCGCGGCTCTTCCGTACTAAGAGCATTGACACACTGATTGAAGCTTCGGAGCGGCCGGAAGGCCAGCTTCGAAAGTCGCTGGGGCCCTGGAGTTTAACCGCGCTTGGGGTAGGAGCCGTGATTGGCTCCGGGATTTTCACGCTCACGGGAACAGCCGCGGCGGGGAAAATTGAGAAGATCGAATCTGTTTTTCACGCCACCATTCTTGACTTGATCACGCAAGGGGCCCATGCGGGTTCCATGATGGGCCGCGAGGGTGCGGGTCCTGCTGTATCCATCTCATTTTTGCTGGTGGCGATTGCCTGTGTATTTGCGGGTCTCTGTTATGCCGAGCTGGCGTCCATGATTCCGGTCGCGGGCAGCGCCTATACCTATTCCTACGCCATCCTGGGCGAGATTGTTGCCTGGATCATCGGCTGGGATTTAATCCTGGAGTACGCTGTTTCCAACATGTCGGTGGCTGTCGGCTTTTCAGCTTATTTGCAGGACCTGGGTGACAACGTGCTTGGTTTCCACTTGCCAGCGGCCATTGCCTACCCGGCATTTGCTGCGTCTGGCCAGCCTAGTGGTATTTTCAATATCCCCGCCCTTGTGATCACCATGCTGGTGACATGGATATTGGTGCGGGGCGTTCGCGAAAGTGCCGGCGCGAACACAGTGATGGTTGTAATAAAAATCGTAGCCATCGTGCTGTTCTGTGCAGGTGCGGCGAATGCAATCAAGGTAGAGAACTGGAAGCCGTTCGCACCGAACGGATTTTCCGGCATCCTGACCGGTGCCTCTATTGTTTTTTTCACCTACATCGGATTCGATTCCATTTCGACCGCCGCTGAAGAATGTAAACAGCCGCAGCGCGATATGCCCTTTGGCATCATTGCAACTCTCATCGTCTGCACCATTCTTTATGGCAGTGTGGCTTTGGTTTTAACAGGCATAGCTAAATATCAAACCTTGAACACGGATTCACCCGTTGCCGACGCTCTTAAGGCTCTGGGTTATAACCGTTTGCGCGTTGTCGTCACGTTCGGAGCTCTTATGGGCATGATGTCGTCGCTCTTGGTCTACCAGTACGGGCAGGCCAGAGTGTGGTTTGCCATGTCGCGCGACGGGTTACTGCCCGCGCTTTTTTCACGCGTGCATCCGGTTTATCAAACCCCTCACATCAGCACGTGGATTGCAGGGCTTGTAGTGGGAATTCCCGCCGGGCTTTGGGATATTGCTACGTTTGCGGAGCTATCGAATATCGGAACTCTGTTTGCATTTGTACTCGTCTCGGCAAGCGTAATTGTATTGCGTAAGAAGCAGCCCGACAGGCCCCGCAGCTTCCGTGTGCCGCTGGTGCCGCTGGTCCCTATCCTGTCGATCGTTTGCTGCCTGGTGCTAATGATGGGTCTTCCGCTAATTACGTGGGTTCGCTTCTTCGCATGGCTCGCTATCGGGCTTGTGTTGTACTTCGTTTTCGGACGCCGTAACAGCGTACTGGAAACGGCGCAGTGACAATTCGTGTCCGCAAAACGCAGCCGCCAGACGCCCCCGTGCTGCTGCGGCTTATTGTTGCGCTGGCGGATTACGAAAAGCTCTCTCCCCCAGACGGCGAGGCACAGCAGCGTTTGGTGCGCGATCTGTTTGCGGAGCGCCCGCGCGTAGAATCCTTGCTGGTGGAGGTGGACGGGGTACCGGTGGGATACACCTTTTTCTTCGAAACCTACTCCACCTTTCTCGCTTTACCCACTCTGTTTCTGGAAGATTTATTTGTCCTTCCCGAGTACCGCGGCAGAGGTGCCGGCTCCGCACTTTTTCGGGCCATGGCAGAGTTAGCCTTCAAACGGGGGTGCGGAAGGATGGAGTGGACTGTGCTCGATTGGAACCAGCCTTCCATCGATTTTTACGAACGCTACGGCGCGAAGCGGTCAAGCGATTGGCTGCCTTACCGGCTCACGCGCGGAGAGCTTCCAGGCGTCTTTGAGCGGTAACTCACCGGTCTTCCAGCAGAGCTTCCGCGGCACGCCTGCCTGAGGCAAGCGCACCATCGATAGATGCGTTCTCCATGTAATCACCGCAGCGGTATAAACCCGGTCGCACCCGCGCGGGCTTCGGCGCATACACCTTCTGAACCGGCTGCGCATAGGGGATGGTGTAGGTTCGCAGATGCTGCCATCGCATCGCATTTCCACCGAACCACTCCGCCAGTTGCGCACGTACCGCCGCTTCCGGAGCGCTCTTTAGCACCGAAACTGAGATAAGCGAAGCACCAGCCGGTGCATACGCAGGAGCAACCGAACTCACAACACAGCAGTTGTTTATAGGGCCTGAACCTTCCCCGTTCAACACCAGGATAGGCTCCGATAAAGGAGCCGTTTCAGCGGCATAATAAAGGCAATCTACAGATCTTGCACCCGCAGCCGGCGTTTCGCCAAAAAGCCGGGCCGCCGAGGGTTCCTCCACGGCTACAACTACCGCACCAGCAGGCAGTTCCGTAACAACGGTGTTCAGACGAACATCCAGTTCGTGCCCAAGCTGGTGGGGAATGGTCGTCATGCCCTTAGCAGGCAAGGTCACCTCTCCTTCAGAGAACATGCGGAAAATAAATTCAGAAAGACGGCTGGAAGTTTCAAGCTCGCACTCCAGAAAAATGCCGCCGAAGAACGGCCGGAAAAAGCGGTCGATGATCTTGCTGCTGAATCGGTAATTAATAAGCGCCTGTTTGGTTGTGGTTTCAGGACGCAGGAAAAGCTCTGGCAGTGGTACTTGCGTGACCGATGTGCGAAGCGAAGAGATGCGCACCTTATCCATGAAAGATCCAATGGGAGTGGTAAGTGAGGCTGCAGCTTCTGCCGGGTGTCTCCAAGGGTCCGCCAACCGATGGAATTTGCCGCCAAAGCGTACCAGCGCACCAGGGTAAAACTTCTTTAGTTCAAGGGCTTCGTAATTCAGCAATCGCCGACACTCGGGATAAGCGGTAAGCATCACCTGAAAGCCGCGGTCCAGCAGAAACCCTTCATTTACATCCGTGTGAACGCGGCCGCCGACGTGGTTAGAGGCTTCTAGTAGTATGGAATCGACACCGTGGGCCTTCAACTCGCGCGCACAGCTTAGGCCCGCCAATCCCGCACCAATGATCGTGACGGGCTGGTTCATTGGCGAACCGGCATACTGTCTGCGGCAAGCACCTCAACGGAGTTTCCAGCTGGGTCAGTAATGTAGCAGGACCGTGTTCCGTCCCGATGTAGTTTTAAAGCTCCGAAGCTGCCTGCTTCCTGGTGAACAAACCCAATGTGAGCTGGATGTTGTTCCGGAATTACCAAGGCCAGCCGGATATTGGCAAAACCCAGCAAGGCCCAAGTAGCATCCTGGTAATCCACTGTGCACCGAAACGTCTTTGTATACCAATCCACAGCGGCAGCAACATCGGTGACGGGCACGGCAATATGGTCGATCTCGTTTAAATCGACAGGTTTCATACTGACGATGCTAGCAATTCCTCCGCCGCCGCCATTCCGGATAGCGCCGCGCCTTCCACGCGGGGTCCGTTGAAGATATCCCCGGCAAAAAGAAGTGGAGCGGTTCCCGGGACATGCAGAAATGGTGCGGGGTATGGGTCAATTGGCATGCTATACCTCCACCGGTGCAGCACGGCCGTGCGTGGTGGACCAGAAAGCCATGGCTGCACTTGGCGCAACAGAAATTCAGTGGCCGTGCTTTCGTTAACGCCCCAATGTTCCCGGCTGAAAGCAGCGCTCGCGTGAACCGTGACCGCAGTTGCATCCGGTGAAATCCCCTTGATTCGGTTATCGCAGATGAAGGAAAGCGGGCCTTCTTCAAATCGCAGGGCACCCGGTTCGGGAAGAAGACTAGGCTGATCGAGCGACACCATAAGTGCCATGCATGGATGGTATTTCATGCGATCCAACTCGCCTCGACATTGGTCTGGAATCTCGGTGCCGCCAAGGTCAAGCAGATCCAGCGCTTGGGGAATTGGAGTTGTCACAATCAACGCGTCCGCGCCAATCGTCTGACCGGACTCCAAGGCAGCGGTCCACGCAGAAGGTGACTGTTGTAGTTTTACGACCCGATGCCTGGTCCGAACATCAATCCCGCGGGCCAAGTGCTTGGCAATAGCAGCCATGCCACCCGTTCCTTGATAACGGGGATGGCCATCGGAGCTAGCGGGTTGTGCAGGGGTACCGATGCCTCGGCACCATTCGTAAACCACCCCCTGCTGCTCAAGTTGGGAAATAAGCCCCTCAAAGCGCGGGTCCCGAACCGTAATAAATTGGGCTCCGTGATCATATACTCCATCGTCAATCCGCCGAGTGGCTAAACGTCCACCCACTCCTCTTCCTTTATCGAGGACCGTTACTTGCCAGCCTGCTTTTTTCAAGATCCGAGCGGCGTTTAGGCCCGCCATTCCCGCACCGACAATCAGACAGGTCCGCACAGGCCGCCTCACGAAGAAAAGGAAGAGCGCAAGCTTCCCAACCCGCCATCGATACCGATCACCTGCCCCGTGACCCAGCTCTGTTCCGCATCGATCAGCCAGGCAAGAGCGCTAGCTACGTCGGCGGGTTCCCCAATTCGCCCCAACGGGTGCATGTTGACCGAAGTCTTCAAAGCGGATTCGTTTTCAGTGAATTTCTTCGTCAAGGGTGTTCGGACAAGACCCGGCGCAACGCAATTCACCCGGATGCGCTGACGGGCATAAGTGGCGGCCGCGGAGAGAGTAAGACCTATAATTCCAGCCTTTGCCGCTGCGATGGCCTCATGGTTTGCAAACCCGGTACGAGCCGCGACCGATGACACAAGTGCAATGCTGCCGCCACCGCTTTTCACCATAGCTCGCGAACCGGCGCGCACTGCGGCAAAAGCAGAAGTCAAATTTGCCGCGATGGTCTCCATAAACTCTGCTTCTGAGGTAAGGTGCGCAGGTTTCAGCAGCAGCGATCCAACACAATTAACCACCGCATCCACTCTCCCGTGCAGTTCAAGTGCCTCACCGAACACAGCGTCCACTTGGTCGAAACGGGTAGCATCCACGGAGACGCCATGCGCACCCAGTTCGCTAGCCAGCAAAGCTATAGGGCCCGGTGTGCGGCCTGCCAGAACCAAGCGGGTTCCCTTCGATGCCAACCGTCGCGCCAGCATGGAACCGATTCCTCCGCCAGCACCCAACAGCACCACCACCGGAAAGCTTTCAGGTTGTGAACCTCCCATACAAATGCGGATGCGAAGGACGCCCCCCTGGCGTCAAAATCTTGCTTAATTGCTGGATTAGAGAAGCCGCGAGACGCCGGTGTATTGCCAGCGAAGCCCCCCTACGCCACATGCCATTGCGCTAGGCGGACGGGGTGTCTCACAACGTGCTTCGGCGGGGTGCTGGTTCGTTAGAAGAACCTGTACGGCTGAGCACTACAAGGTCGACGCGCCGGTTTTGTGTTCGGCCAGCCTCGCTCTCATTCGGCATAACCGGTGAGGTATCGGCATATCCAGCCGCAGAAAGTCGAAACCGATCCGTTCCGTAGTGGTCTTCCAGAGTTTTCAGCACCTGCACGGCGCGCGCAGTGGACAATTCCCAATTGCTTGAAAACCGCGCAGTGTGAATCGGGGTGGAGTCGGAATGCCCTTCCAAGCGAACCGGATTCGGTAATTTATTTAATGCCGCGGCTACTTTCGCTAGGCTTTCGAAAGCACTGGGCTGTACCCGGTCTTCGCCAGGAGCGAAGAACGCGGCCTCACCAAGAGTTATGACCAGTCCTCTAGCTTGCAGGCTCAGGTGCATGGTGCCAGCGCTTAATTCTTGGGCCAACTGCTTTTCCAGCAGCCTTAGCGACGGTGTCAGGTCAGCAAATTGCGGATCGGTCGCCGGTGGAGCTTTGAAGGTCTGTTCCTTGGGCGCTAGCGGCACGGAATGACCGAAAGCTTTTTCTACCGATTCGGAAAGTTTGTGTGCCTTTGCTTTGTTCGTTTCCGACGAAGCAAACATTACAACAAAAAAGGCAAAAAGCAGAGTGATAAAATCCGCGTAGGATACAAGCCAACGGTCATGGCTTACTGGCTCAGCGTGGGGTTTGCGTCGTCGGGCCATGTCAGGCTGCCGAAGGCTCCGGTCTGGGCTGAGGGGCGGGCATTACCCGGCGCACCGGCTGCGTTTTGGATAAATACGGCTCAAGTTTCTGCCGCAGGAGCGAGGTGGTTGTATCTTCCGCAATGCCTGCCACGCCTTCTAGCGCAAGTTCCCGCCATTGAACAACTTTGGCATTGCGTGCCCTCAGTTTCGCGGCCGCTGGCAGCAGGATCAGATTTGCCAGCCCGACACCGTAAACGGTGGCTACAAAGGATACGGCAATACCCCTTCCTACTTCGTCAATGTTTTCGAGGTGCTTCATCACCTGGATTAATCCGAGTACAGCCCCTATAATCCCCACGGTGGGCGCATATCCGCCGGCGGTCTCGAAGACCCTGGCTTCTCGGTCCAGGCGGCACTCTTCCAAATCGAGATCAATCTCCATCATGCTGCGAATTTCCAGAACAGGCGTGTTGTCGACCGCTAGATTGAGCGCTTTTTTCAGAAACTCATCTTCTAAACCTGATGCGTCTCTTTCCAGAGAGGAAATTCCGGTTTTTTTTGCTTTGGATGAGAGCCGCACAATGGCCTCGAGTGTGTCTTCGAGAGGCGCTGCACGGTCAAAAAACAGCAACCGCAGACTCCGCGCGGCCCCAAGCAGCGTTTGCAGAGGAGTGGAAATCATCACCGCTCCTAGCGTTCCACCCACCACCATAACCGCGGCTGTAAGTTGCGCAATATCGCGAATACTTCCGCCTTCTAGCAGAAGCCCACCCAGCACGCTGGCGGCCGCGATGATTGCCCCTGCTAAGGTCGCGAAATCGGGGTTAACTCGCTGGGCTGAAATCATGTGAGTTCTCGCTTACAAAATGTTAATCGTCTGGCAGTCTTAAAAACTTTATAGGAAAAAAGATTCAAATGTGCCCCACGTTCTCCGATAAGTACTCCATGAACAGAAGAGCGGCTGCGCCGGTAGGCCAGAATACATTCGAGGAAGAGCGAAATGAAGCAATCGAGTGCGCTATCAACGGCGTTACGGAACGTCCAGGTGACCGCGTTACACGTTCCGCATGTGCCTACCTGCTGCGTAACTTGACACGCGAAATTCCAGAGAGGGCGGGTCACGGGCTTGCTCCGGCTGCTTAACACTGATTCCAATTAGACGGCGGAACGCACGCCGAAAGCCTCTTCCACTGAAAAACCCAGCTTGGGGCCTACTGTTGCAATTTGTCCGTTAAACTTGCGCTTGCCGTTGATAAGCAGATCAAGAGGCTTGTCAATCGCGTAGTCGAATGTCAGCACGTCGCCCTCTTCCAGCTTCACCATGTCCTCTAACAGCAACGTTGGCCCTTCCAAAACAATTTCCGCGCTCACTTTTGCTGGCCGGATCAGGTCCAGTATTCTTATTTGTTCGTGGCTGGTGGATTCCGTTTTGCGCACCGTCCATTGCTGATCGAACTTCTGGCGCATCATTTTTATGATGATGGACGGAATGGCGATGTTCATCATACCGATGGTCTCCCCAATCCGGATCTCAATCGCTATCGCGACGACAGCCTCAGTAGGTGCCAGAATTTGCAGGAACTGCGGCTCCGTCTCGAGCGATTCGATACTGAAATCGATGGTCGTTACTCCTTTCCAGGCTTCTTTCAGGTCGCGCAAAATGATCCGGAACAAACCATCCAGCAGATTCTGTTCGATTTCCGTGATCTCGCGCTGAATACTGGTGGACGCTTTTCCGTTTCCCCCCAGCAGTATTTCCAAAATCGGAAAAATGAGAGACGAGTTCAGCTCTAGAACCGCGTTCCCGTCATATGGTTTGAGCCCGAGCGAGGCGATACATGTGGGTGAAGGCAGGCACTCCAGAAATTCGGCGTAGGAGAGTTGCTCAACGCTCACCAGATTCACCATCAGGTAAGTCCGCAAATAGACAGACAGGCTGGATACAAGATTGCGCACAAAATTGTCGTGCAGCAGGTGGATGGCGCGGAGTTGCGATTTAGCGATCCGATCTAGCCGGCGGAAGTCGAAGAGCTCGGCTTTATGAGCTAGCTGCTCGTCGCCCTTCTCGCCCTGAAGACTCTTAAAAACCGAATCGATTTCGCGTTGTGAAAGTTGTGGCGTCATTTCTTAGGCAAGGTAATCAAAGAGCGATCTCACCTGGGATTTCGCTTTTGCGGCCAGCGACGCCTGCTGTTCAATAGTGCCGCGGTTCAACTCGAGCGAAGCTTCCGTCAGGTCAGCGTCGCGTATCGCGCCAATCTGAGTTTGGAAAGTCACGTCAAGCGTTTGAGATTTGGAAAGCTCGCTCGCCAAATGGTCTTGCACATTCCCAAAGAAGGTTTGCTGCCCTCCCAAATATTCGGACGTTCCGTGCAAAACGTCGATCGATGTCGCAATCGCTGATCCATTGTTCGCAAGCAGTGCGGCGCGCGCGCCGGTAATGGCCGCAAAAATATTATTTGCGGTAGGAACATCCGCGGAGTCCCTTTGATCGAAGATATCCTGCGCTGAACGGGCAAACTGAAATGTGCTCCCGGTGGAATCCTGAATCTGGCGGGTAGCCGGCGTGCTACTTAAACGCGTTGCTCCGTTCACGGCCGCTGCATTGAATAGATAAGGCGGGCCTGAACCATCGCGGCCATCGAAAATGTATCGCCCTTCCACCGAAGTAGACGTTAGCGAAACCAATTGTTCCTGCAGGTCGAGAACTTGCTGGGCGGCCTTAACTCGTTCTTGAGCTGTCTGCGAGCTGAGCCCCTGCCCAACAACTTGCGTTATCTTGTCCAGCAACTGAACCGCCGTGGTGAGCGCGTTATCAGCGCCATTTACCTGGGTTTGGATTCTGTTCAGATTTGAGAGTGCCTGCTTATTGACCGAACGTTCTGATTCCAATTGAAGCAGCGTCCCAATCTGGTCTGGCGCATCGCTGGCGGACTGAACCTTCAGACCTGACGATATCTGGCTCTGAGCCGTGGCGGTCCTCAGTTGGATACGATTCAAATCCGCGAGAAAGCGTTGTGAGGAGGGGTCCAAATTAGAAAGCATAGGTTTTTTTCAACGAACTACTTCAATATGTCCAGTGTGGTCTGCATAATCTGATCGAGCACGGTAATCAACTTTGCGGATGCGCTGTACGCTTTCTGATACTGCAACAGCCGCACCGCCTCCGCATCCAGCGATACGCCAGAAAGTTGCGACCGCAGAGATTGCGCTTGCGAGGAAGCTTGTTGGTATAAATCTGCCGAATCTTTCTGAGAGGCCAAAGTGCGCCCCACGCCTCCAGCAATTTCGCCAAAATATTGCGTGTAGCTGAGGCCGTTCACCTGATCGGCGGCCCCGTTACCATGCGCCAAATTTGCCAGCGCAAGAGCCGTCCCGTTGCTTACGGAGGGCGGCCCGGGGCTGATTGTAGCAATCTGTGCGGCAGTAATCCCACTCACCACCCCAAGCGACGCGGCCGTCTTGGTAATGTCGCTAGCGTCATAAGTGAAGAGCGGAACTCCGGGTTGGGCCGGTGGCCCGTCGGAAATTCTTCCTGATGTCAACAAGCTATTTACCCGGTCCGCAAAACTCTTAGCAAGCGCGTTCAGGGAACCTGCTTGGGTTTGGTCGCCCTGCAGCCCTGCCAGCGTTCTATTACGAAATTGCAAAAGACCCGAAACCGTTCCGCCCGCAAAGTGACTGGTAATATCATTCCCGCCGCTATCCACAATCAGAAGAGAAGGCAAGCCTGCGGGATTCACCGGCGGACTGGCAGGCGCGGGAGCTGTAGCAACCCCCAATGAGAACTGCTGAGTACCCAGCACCAGCGGAATCTGGCCATCCAGCAGAACGTCCGTGCCGCCGTCCGCTCCGGTGCGGGTTGTGATATTCGCAAGCGAGGAAAGCTTTTCAAGAGCGCTATTCAATCTTGCGTCCCGGCCCGCGTCTTCAGTCCCGCCTTGCGCCCGCGCTTTGTTATAACCCTGGATCTCCGTTGCCAACGCTGAAATCTGGTTAAGCTGCGCCCGGATCTGACCATCGGTCTTTGCCGACGCCTGTGACAAAACCGAGGCTGTCTGTTGAAAAGCCGAAGCCGCTTCCTGCGCTGCGGACAAAACGGATTGCCGCGAGGAACTGCTCCCCGGAGCCACACTTAATGCAGAGAAACTGCTGAATAGCTTGGTCAACGCACCCGGAACACCGGAAGCACCAGACACATCGAACGAGGATTCAATAGCGCTCAGGCTCTCCGTCAGCTGCTGTGCGGAACCAAGGTTGGTGGATTGATTCCGAACCGATTGATCCAGATACGAATCGCGCGTGCTGTGGCTTTGTGCGGTAACGCCGCCCGCAAGACCCGATTGCGCGTTGAACGACAAAGCCGTGAAGTCCGCGATTTGTGCCGCATAGCCGGGCGTCGAAGCATTGTTCACATTATTTTGTGAAATTTCGATTGCCCGCTGGAAAGCGCCCAACGATTGCGATGACGCGGTTAGAGCACCAAAGATCCCAGACATTGTTAACCCCGCTCCTGAACGATAAACCCGGAATCAGGCGATTCGAGGCCCGCGCGGGCTGCCTGCCGATCAATGCTGTCCAGCGCCATTGCATTCAACGTTCCCGCTCGTGTAAGTGTTGCCCGCAAGCGCCGCAGAGCACCTTCCGGAATGGTGGAGGGCTCGCGTCGGGCTTCAGCTTCTATACCGCTTAACGCACTGGCCAGCTTTTCCAGCAAGCGCTGGGCGTGTTCTAATCCATCCGGTTCAGCGCTGACTAAACACTGAACCGCAGCCCTTAGATCACCTTGGGCGGCGTTCAGAATTTCGGTTGGCTCAGCAGTTATGCTCATTCGGGCTGGGCTGCCGCCAGCGTCTCATTCAGAAGGGCCCGGCCGATTAGCGCAGGGTTCACTGAATAAGAGCCGGATTGCACTAACTTTGCTAATTGTTCTATTCGTGCCGAACGGGCTGTATCAAAATTTCTTACCAGCCGGGATGAACCGGACAACTCCACCGAATCCGTGCCCAGGCGTGACTGATACCCTGCGGAACTTTGCCCCCCTGCCACCGCTTGCGACGATTCAACGTCCGCGGATCGGCTGGCGGCACCGCCAGCTACTGCATTCCGGTCATCGATTCTCACGTGCACTCTCCTACAAGGTTCATATCGGCTCGTCTGACGGAAAATTTAACCTCATATTAGATATCCTGAAAATTCTTCACGCCCGCCGCTTTCAGGCCCCGCGCCATGGTCTGCAGCGCATGCTTGTGAATTTGAGAAATCCTGCTTTCATTCACGTTCAGCAGCGCCCCAATCTGTTTCATCGTGAGGCTCCGCAAGTAATAAAGGAGCACCACTTTGCGGGATCTCGGCGGCAGCACCGCCACAGCGCGCGACAGAAACTGGCGCAATTGCTGCTTTTGTTGCAAACGGTCGGGGCGGCCTTCCGCTGGTGCTGGCATGGCACGCCCGCAGTCCTCTGGTTCGCCAGAAGGGCTAGCGGGCACGGCGCAAGACGCCGTGTACCACAGGCTGAGCCTCCGCTTTCGAAATTGATCGATCTCCACGCCCAGACGGCTGCTTACCTCCTCTTCAGAAGGTTCGCGACTCAGAGTAAGAGTCAGGCTGCGCGTTTCCACATCCAGACGGCGCTGCCACCGCCGCAGACCTCGAGAAGCGGAATCCAGCCGGCGCAAGCTGTCCAGAATTTCGCCCCGGATGCGGTGACGCGCATAACTGGCAAATGGCACGTGCAGCCCCGAATGATAGGAACGGCTGGCATCCACCAGCCCCACATGGCCCGCTTGCACCACGTCTCCCATTTCCACCGCCGCGTGCAGCGGCAGGCTCCCATAAATTTGCCACGCAATCAGCCGCACAAGCGGAAGGTTTTGCAAGACCAGGTTGTGCGCATTCTGCTGTGTATCCTGTTGCTCCAGAACCTGCGGAAAAGGTTGGCACGGGTAGGCAAATTGCTGAAGCGTTTGTGTGGGCATTGTGAAATACAGTGGTTGGCGGACAGCCTTAACATTCTCAGCGAAAAGAAACGTGCCGTTTCGCGACCGTAAACTGAATCTCGAATAAGCGAGAAATAAATTCTAAAGTTTCCACAACTTTGACCGATGGTATGTTCAAGCGCCTCAATGTCGAATACCGAAAAAATTATCTGGCTGCCCTCCGCAGTACCCGATTCCGCCGAACTCGATCTCCTGGCGAGCCTCTCAGCGGATGCTGTCTCCGTTGCCAGCACGCCCGATGATCTTGCCCGGCTTAGCCGGCTCTGCCGCGATTCCGTGGTGTTCGCCAACTTCTCGGAAAATGATTCAGCCCTGGAATGCCTGGAACTGTTGCGCCGGGAAAACGAAACGATTCCCATACTAGTCCGCAGCCGGTATTCCACGTTAGCCGAAGCACTACCTCTAGCCCAGTTAGGGCTTACCCGCGTTTTCGATGGGCACGCCCAGATCGGCACCATTGTGGCCGAATTGCAGATTGCGCTCGAAGATGCTGCGGCGCTTCGGCGGAAGCGCATACAGGCGAGCGAAAACAAGCCTGCCTGGCAGGCGGCCATTGTGGGGGAAAGTGATGCCATGCTGCAGATTTGCGAAGTGGTCCGGCTGGTGGCCAGCCGCCGTTCTACGGTGCTTATCTCTGGCGAGACTGGTACAGGTAAGGAAGTCATTGCCCGCGCGCTGCATCAAGCCAGTCCCCGCTCGGCGCTCCCCATGGTTGCCGTGAACTGCTCGGCTATTCCTCATAGTTTGCTGGAAGCTGAACTGTTCGGCTACGTCCGGGGTGCGTTTACGGGAGCGCAACAGATGCGTGTGGGCCGCTTTGAACAAGCGCACAAGAGCACTCTCTTTCTGGACGAAATAGGAGATATGCCGCTCGATTTACAAGCGAAGCTCCTGCGCGTCATTCAGGAACGTGAGTTCCAACGCCTGGGCAGTTCGGAAACAATCAAGGTGGACGTGCGGATTGTTGCCGCCTCAAACCTGAACCTGCTGGAGCGGGTCCGGCAAGGTCTTTTTCGCGAAGATCTGTATTACCGTCTAAACGTGGTTCCGTTGTGCATGCCCGCTTTACGCGAAAGGCCGGAAGATATTGCAGCTCTGGCTCAACACTTCGTCGGTAAAATCTGCCGCGATGAAGGCATTCCCAACAAGACGCTCTCCGCGACCGCTCTTCCCAATCTGGCGGCCTATAGCT
>JAABUK010008677.1_pt1 | contig 14163 bp, 12 predicted proteins | sample 5559141 | NCBI WGS metagenome assembly JAABUK01 (sample SAMN10711869, study PRJNA513367) | rock metagenome | isolation source: Antarctica rocks | place: Antarctica: Victoria Land, Pudding Butte nord | collected 2016-01-03
AAGACGAGGACTACCAGACGAGAGCGGAAGCCCGGTCCAGCCTGTTCGAGTACATCGAGGTGTTCTACAACCGGGTCCGGAGGCACTCGTCGCTGGGCTATCGGTCCCCAGCCGAGTACGAGCGAGCCGAATAACCGTTAACTCCGCGCTCGTCTTTCGTGGGGAATACCAGGCCGCGTTCGCTCAAGCCGACGAAACCCGCTGGATGGTCTTCGTCGTTCAGGAAGGCAAGACGGGATATCGCTGGTGGCTGTGGGTCTTTTTGGGTGAGGATACCGTGGCCTTTCGCCTCGACCCGACCCGCAGCCACGATGTGCCCGAGGGGCATTTCCCGGCGGACGCCGACGTGGTGCTGATGGTCGATCGCTACTCGGCGTACAAGGCCATGGCCCAGGTGAAGCTGGGGAACGTGGTCCTGGTCTTCTGCTGGGCACACGTCCGCCGCGATTTCGTCAAGGTGGGCAAGGGCTGGCTCGAGCACAAAGAGTGGGCCTTGGCCTGGCTCCGCCGCATTCGCGAGCTGTATCGTGGCGATCGTTCCCGTCGCGGCTCCAAAGCCGACAGCGCCGAATTCACCACGGCCGACGCCGAACTGCGCCAGACCGTGGCGGCCATGCAGACCCAAGCCAATACCGAGTGGGCCGACCCGAAGCTGCCGACTCCCTGCCACGAGGTACTGACCAGCCTTCAGGAACACTGGTCCGGCCTGACCCGCTTCTTGGACGATCCCCGAATCCCGCTGGACAACAATGCCTCCGAGCGTCGTGCCCGCGGCCCGGCCGTGGCCCGCAAGAATTACTACGGCTCAGGGGCGTTATGGAGCGGGCGGCTCGCGGCGATGCTCTTCTCGCTGTTCGCCACTTTGGACCTGGCCCGGATCAACATCCGCATCTGGCTTACGTGGTTCCTTCAGAGTTATGCGGACAATGGTGGCCAAGTCCCGTTCGACATTGATCCGTTCCTGCCCTGGAACATGTCGTCGGAACAGCGCCGCGAGATGGCGATCGCTTCCGACGACAGTTCTTGAACCTGGCCAAGCACGATCACCCCAGCGAAGCCGAGACAGATCAAAGCCCAACTACACCCCTACGTTTGCACAACGGGTTGGGCGAAGCTTTACCATTAGGAAGACCGAAGGCCAGGCCTAACGCAAAGTTTCCCGATTTCCGGGAGGTCGCGAGAGCCCCCGACCGGTGCCCTCCCCACTCCTGCCCTGGGGGCTGGCCGCCCGCGGGGAGGCGGGGACGCCGGCGTGCCCGCGGTTCGGGCGGGTTCTCCCGCGATCAGGACCCACTCTTACCCGGGAGCTGAAAGGGGGGCCGTCCCAGGGGGGCGACCTTGGATTGCCGGCACGGAGGCCCCGCACCCCCTTCACAGCGCAGGCCTCGCCGGTGCTCGGCGACGCACGACGTGCCGCACTCGCTCTGCGATTCCCACCCCGCGCTCAACCACCCGTCCGGAGAGGGCCCGATGCCGGGTACACGGGGTTCCGTGCCCCCGCCCGCCCGGGTGCGAGGGCCTCGCCCTCTTTGACTGCGGTTGCGCCGTCACTCGCACGCACCCCCGCACTCCGGACTTCCGGCCCCGACCCTCTGAACCCCAATCTCCGCGACCCCGTGTGGCGCCCAAACGTTGGCCGCCACGGAGCCCCCTCCGTTCCCGCCCCCCGGCGGGCCCGAATGCGGGGCTCCCCGCCCGCCCGTTCGAAGGCTCCCCGTGCTCGCCCGGCTCGCCAATTAACAGTTGCGCACCCGCCCGCCTGCGTCCCCGCGTCCCGGTGCGCCCGCTCGCGGGCGCAAGGCACCTTTCACCGATAACCGGGGGAGGACGAACGGAGGGGCTTACGCGCCAGGGAACCGACCGTGGGGCTGAGGAACTGGAAGTGCCGGACGGAGGGTAAGGGCGGGAGTCGGGGGGTTGACCTGGGCGGGAGCGAGATCGCCTGAAGGCGGGCCGTCTCCGGCCATCGAGAGGCCCTTCACGTCGTCCCCGCAACCCGCCCGGGGGGGCCTCAGGTGACGCGGGGCGGGAGCCGGTGCTTCTCGATGAAGCGGTCGATGATGATCTCGAGGAAGGGCTCGGCGAGGTGAGGCTTCGCCACTCGCTGCTCCTGGTACCGTTCGAGGAGCCAGGGATCGGCCTCGGAGAGCGCCTCGCCCCTGAGCATCTCCTGCTCGAGCGGCGTGAGGGAATTCCAGTACCGGCGCACCGGGTCCTTCCTGGCCTCGAGGCGGGCCTCTTCGCGTGCCGCGAGGTCCGCCTTCCTCCGGGCGGCGGAACGGCTTCCCGTCTCCTCGGCCCGCCTGCGCGCCGCCCGGGCCGCCTTCGCCTCGAACCCGGCGGGCGCGACGTAGTCCTTCCGGATCGAGTCGACGAGGTAGCCCGCCGGCCGCTTGAGGATCTGCCCGTCGCCGCCGTCCAGGAGCCAATCGAAGACCTCGATCTTCACGGCAACCCGCTGCGGGGGGTGGCTCGCCACGAGCTCGGTCGCTGTGCCGGTCGCGACGCCCCTTGCGACGAGCTCCTTCTCGAGGGAGGTGAGCTCCGCCTTCCTCGGGGGCCCGGGGCCTTCGGAGCGCTTCTTCAGGAAGATGACCTTCCAGTCTCCGACCCCGAGCTGGACGTACCGCTCTCGCCGCTCGAGGGGCTCGAGGAACCCCACCCGCTCGAGCTCGTCGATGGAGGGCTGGAGCTTCTCCTTGATCTTCCCGATGTCATAGTTCTTGCTGAGCCCCACCTTCTCGCAGGCGAAATCCCTCAAGTCCAGTTCCACCCGGTTCCTCCGGTAGAACCGCTTGTCGAGGAAGCGGAACGCCCGCTTCGCGGGCGCGAGCCTCAGGCGGAAGTAGAGGTTCAGGTCGAGGCGCTTCAGGTTCTCGGCCCGGAACGACTTGAAGACGACGCTGTTCCACGAGAACGACGAGAGCGCTGGCTCCCCCTGCCGGCCGAGGGCGCGACGCCTCCTGCGGGTCTCGAGGTTTTCGATCGTGATGTTGTCGAGGATGTGGAAGTGCTCGTCGACCCAGGTCTGACTCTCCTTGTCCCACCAGGCCTTCTCGTAATGGAGGGTCACCGTCAGCCAGCGCATGAGCGACTCCTCGATCCGCCGGTAGCTCTGCCCGCTGTCCGGCCAGCCGAGGACCTCGACCAGGGCGTAGCGGCTGAACCGGACCGTCCGGTCCGCGAAATTGTTGTGGCTCTTCGTGAGCTGGATGAGTCCCACGATGACGTCGTCGTCGACCGAGGTCGGGAGCCCGTAGCGGTCGGAGGCCGTCACGGTGAGCCGCCGCGTGATGTTCTGGCCGGTCGCCTGGTCGCGGATCACGTCCTGGAAGACGAGGGTCTTCTGGCCGGGAGGGAGCCGGCTGGCGAGCGCGGCGAGGGGGAACTCGGCCAGGTTGAGCTCGTCCCGCCCGAAGTTCTGATCGCCCGGGGGGGTCTGTTCGCTATGCTGGTCTGGGCATCGGTCCACAGCCGGCATTCTCGTCCCGAGACCCGACGGAACGCAACAACAAAAAGGACTCCATGTTGTTGTTAGTTTATAACAATAGTTATAGATAGTTGTGACCGAAAATCCGCAGCGATCCCGGAGACTTGGAGGGGGGTTTCCCCCCCCGAACATCGGTAGTTTCTCCCCCAGCTATCGGTGGGCCCTCCCCCGGCAATCGGTAAAACCTCCCCCGGTAATCGTCAAATCCTCCCCCGGCAATCGGTAGACGGGGCGTCCCCGGCGCACGGCAAGGCCCCGCGGGACATCGTGAACCCGGCTTCCCCGATCTCCCCCGCCTATCGGTATCCGGAGGGCTCCCTCGTGACCGCGCCCGGACCCGTACTTACTCCCCCGGTAATCGGTAGCCGCGTGGGCCCCTCCTCCCGGTGGACCTTCGCGGCGTGTTTCCCCGCCCCTTCCTGAGTTCCGCCAGTCACGATTGCCCGCCTGCGGGCCGGCCGGCGAGCGGGAATGCTGGGCCGCGGAGCGGTTTCTTGGTGCCCGGCGGCCCTCGATCGCCCTGTCTTCCCTTCCGGCGTCGGAGGCGGCCTTTGCCGACGAGGTCCTCCCTTGCCGTTCCCCCTGCCCAGGGTCGTTCGCGCCATCCGATCATCTACCACCGAGCGGTGCTCACCAGGCGGACCGATTCGGGAGGTTCGTTTCCCGCGCCGGGCCAGGCAAGCGGAGCCGGGCACGGGGCGGCCCTCCCGGCCCAAGATCCGGTCCAGGTTGCTCCGAGAGCGGCGTGATGATGACTCTCCACGCCGAAGGCCGTACAAGCCGGCCCGCGATTCGTTCGGTCTCCTCGCTGTCGACGAGAGGTGTCTCGCCAGGGGCCGGTTCGACTGATGAGAACACGCGGCGTGAAACCGATGATGAACTCGCGCTTCGAGCCCCTTGCCGGAAGGCCGGCATGCCCGAAGGCGGGAGGGCCCGCCTGCCGGGGAAGGGCTTGCTGGTCTGCCCGGCGGGGAGGCACTCGTCGACCGCGTGGGCGGGTCTGGGACGACGTGCCGGAATGACCGGTGCTCATCAAGACTCGTCCGCGTGTTCGGCCCGGCGGGATGGCTCCCGCGCCTCGGGGCGTACGGCCTCGCGCCCTCGGGCCGAGGAGAGCGACGAGGTTGTCTCATCACGCCGGCCGCCGGACTTGTGGCGGACTCGGAGTGCGTGGTAGGGGATTCTCGCGGGCATGCTGGTCTCTCTCCCTCGGGGGGCACTTCTTCGCGACTCGAGAAGGAGCCACTATGTCCGCCCTCTCTCAACTCGGGGTACATGCTCCACGGGGACTTTTTTCGGAAGGGAAGCGACCGCTCGACCGGCACGAATCGTCTTCGGCGTCTCTGATGACGGGGCCTCCCGAGTGTTCCACGAGGAGGGAGGCCCCCTCCGGCCGGCCCCGGTTGGCAGGGGCCGGCCGAGGAGGAGACGTTTCGCCGCTCCGCCCGCTCGGTGGCACGCAACGAATGGCGGAGAGGACGTCTCGCTGAGGCTGAGGTTCGTGATCGCAAGGGCGACGTGGGAGTAGATAGCGGAAAACTTCCTGCAGGGGAGCGGCGGCTGGATTCTTGATGGAACCAATTCCCACCTCGAACCCGCCGCCACCCCCTGCGAAGAACCTGCGCTTGAGCCGATCTTCCAGAGCGAGCTGCGGGCTCCTCCAGGAAGAAACCGCTCCCTCCCGTAGGTGAGGGAGCGGTTTGGTATGCCCCCTAAACGTGAGCATTCCATCCCGGAATTGCCTCAGTGCGGTCCGTTCCAGCAAGCTTCCACCTGCCACAACGGGCCGCAGCGAGTCACCTGAAGCCGCCGTAGGTCCAGCTGGAGATGGAGCGGTCCCGGGTGGGGCACCGAGCGACCTGGCGAAAGCGCCGAGCCCGGCTCGAGGGAAAGTAACTCCCCGGGACCGACTGGATTCATACGTCTCTCCCCGCCCGCAGATGGAGGTCGGTCGGCCGCCGCCGCGCCGGGAAGCGACCGCTCCCATCGAATGTACCCCCGCCGGCCGGCATTCCGGCACGCGGGCGCACGGGCACGCAGGGCCCCGTCACGACGCGTCCGTGAGAGGGACCGGCCGTCCAGCCGTCGCGCGACTCGTCAGGTGCGCCAAGCGCGACGGGCGCCCGCGCCCGCCGGCCTCGATGCCGGGGTGCGGACATCGGGCTCCTCCACGCTGACGTGGGTCACCCGTATCTCCCGCGGAGGCATATCGGCGTGCCGGGGGACCGGGGAGCGGGCAGCCGTGGCGTAAGGAGGTGAGACTCGGGATGCCCGTCGCCTTCGGCGACCGGAAAGGGCGGGGAGACCAGCGACCGGGCGGATCGCGCCCCGGCCCGCGCAGCAGGGCGACCGCGTCCCGTTCGTACGACGTACGGGGAACTCGCCTTCTTTAACTGTGACGCTGGAAACCCGGCTGGTCTCGCGATAGTCAGGCTCGAGTCTGGGTCAGCATATTAATAGCTTGGGGGATTTCTCGAACGATTAAACGGATAATGGTAATTGCGGGCGTGACGACCTGTGTTTCGGGATGCGGAGGCGCGGGAGGAGGCGACGACACGCCCGACGCGTGTCGGGCTTTCTGCGATTACGGCTGTACGAAGGTCGCGACGTGCCACGGTCTGACGGGATTTGACGTCCAGTCATGTAGTAACTCATGCTCTAATGCCGGGCAGAGCAAAGGGACGACTCAGGAGACGTGCAGCAGGGCTGCTCTCGTCATAGCTTCCGCGACCTGCGCCCAGCTCGATACGCTCCTAGGTCTCCGGAGCGAGGACACCCGCACTTCGGGAATCTCGCCGTTCGCTCCCGAAACGATGGGTGAGTCCCTGGGCAGCCTCGGCGACTAGCCTCGCCGAGCGACCTGAACGCGCCGATCGTTAGACGCAGGAGCGGCCAAACGTTCGGAAACGGCGCCGAGGTCGGAGCCGGGGTAGAGGGGCGTGTGCAGCGCCGCTATGGCGATCGCGACGGTCGCGATCATCCCCGGCTCGCAGAAGGCGAACGGGAGGATTGTGGCCGCCGGCTTACCTCGGTCCCAAATTCAGTCGGCGCCCGGAGTTTGGGCTGACATGGCCATCCATCCCTCTCCGCCAAGAGAAAGCTGCTCCCGAAAGACCGCTCGAAACAGCATCGCCCTCCCGCCGAGCGCGAAGCATTGCCGCGAGGCGGGCGGTCGGTCCCCAGTTGCCACGGCGGGGCTTGCCGCCGCAGGGCCTCCCGCGCTATGAAGGGGGACCCCCCCGGCACGCCGGGGGGCTCGCCAGCAGGGAGGCACATGGAAGCAAGCAGCCAGAGACTCGGAACGCTCATCGCCGTCGGCAACCAGAAGGGGGGCGTCGGGAAGACCACCAACACGGTCCATCTCGCTGCCGCGCTCGGGGAGAAGGGCTACGAGGTCCTCATCATCGACCTCGACCCCGGGGCGGGCGCGACGAAGCACCTCGGCATCCCCGTCCAGAGTTTCGCGGGGACGCTCGAGCTCTTCACGACGAACGAGACGCCGATGACCCTCTCCGTCACCGAGGGGATGCCGAAGGGGGTCCACCTCGTCCCTTCGCGGACCCAACTCTCGGAGCTCGACACCCTCCTGTCGAAGTTCGTCGACCGCACGAGGATCCTGGACCGCCCGGTCGAGCTCGCCCGGCCGCACTTCGACTTCATCTTCCTGGACACGCCGCCCTGGGCCGGCGCGACGACGACGGTCGCGGCCTACTCGGTCGCCGAGTGGTTCCTCCTCTCCGCCTTCCCGCACCCCTTGTCCATGGCGGGCCTGAACGAGGCCCTCAAAGACATCGCCGACGTCCGCGCGAGGAGGAACCCGTCGCTCGAGGTCCTGGGGGTCATCCTCTCCTGCGTCGACACCAGGACGAACCTCGCGAGGGACGTCGAGGAGCTCGTCGCGAGAGAGCTCCCCGGTCGCGCCTTCCGGACCCTCATCACGCAGGCGAACGCCCTGCCCGTTCTATCGGGCAGGGGCAAGACCCTCTTCGACAGCAAGCTCTATTCGACGCACAAGGTGACCGAGCAGTACCGGTGCCTCGCGTCCGAGGTCGAGGAGCGTGCGAAAGACCGGGACCGATTCCTCGCTCATGCGAAGGAAGGGACTGGACCGGACGCGGGGAACCGCCGCGAGCCGAAACTCGTGGCCGCGAACGCCTGAGGAACCATGCCGAAACCACTCTCAAGCGCGGCGCCATCGAGCGCAGTCGCTCGGCTCTTCGACCCGGAGGTCGCCCGCGCGGCGCTGGTCGAGCCCGTCACGGTCCGGAGGGAAGCCCCGCCGCCGACCGGCGAGACGCCGGTCGTTAAGCGGGAGTTCATCCTGACCCAGACCGCGGACGAGTCGCTGGGCCACCTGATCAAGCTCTACGCGAGGACGACGGGGACCGACGTCTCGAACAGCCATTTCCTCAGGGCCGTGCTCAAGGCCCTCTCGCACGCGTTACCGGAACTGGAGAAGGAGGCGTGGCAGATCGGGAAACTCAAGCGGCCGAGCAACGCGCGGGGCAGGGAGGCAGAGCGGGAGGAGTACGAGAGGCGGATCGCGGCGTCCCTGCTCGCCGGGATGCGGGCGTGCCCGCCGATGAAATGACAAGGCTGATCGGTCACGGGGCGAGCCCCGAGCCGGCCGCGGGCTGGAAGAGAGCTCGCGCGACGGCCCCCACCGGACCGCCGTCTTCACTGCTGCAGGGATCGTTGGAAACCCGGATGACGTGTCGCGGGGGAAAGAGGCGGCCGGGGAACTGTGCCCCGGGAGAGCCTATTGCAGGGCGAGGCGGACATCTCTCGTCTCATCCATCCGTTTAGCGTCGGAACGAGCCTGCGTTCCGGAGTTCTCCAAGATAGGCAGGAGGGCGTTGAAGTCGCTCTTGATTATCGGCACATCGTCAGGCCAGAGGGCGGAGGAGCCGGGGAGGGCAACAAGTCCTTGCCACGCGCTCCGCCGGGTGGTAGCTCTCGGTAAAGTCGGAAGTAACTTGGTTCGAGCATCGTGCATGAAGGCATGTCTACGGGCCGAACGCTCGGCCGGACGTCGGTCTCGCCGGGTCGCCCCAGGTCGGTCGTGCCTCCAGGGTGCAAAGGCCCGCCCTCCGGATCGAGTCGCTGCTCGCGGTAGAAAGGCCGGCCGGCTCCCGCTCTCGAGGGGCCCAGATCGACCGTCAGGAGTCGGTGATTCACGGTCGGGGACGAGTTCCTTTCCGGGCGGTTCGCGTCGGGATCCGGGGCCGCCTCCCCGGCGCGGTCCGAACATCCGCGCGGGGTGTTTCTATCGTGAATCTCCCGTCGGAGGAGACTTTGCATGGGTATTACAAGACGACCAGTCACCAAGGACTCACCTCCGATCCGCGAGGTGACAAAGAGAGTCTACGATTGCCTCCTTGCGGACGATTGTCCCTCGGCCGCAGGTGTCCAGGATTTCGGCCTGAAGACCGCCGAACACCTCGGGGCGCTTCGGCACGCGGTCCGTTGCCACGGCGTTACTCTCGAAGAACTCGACGACGCCCTCGGGGACGGCCCGGCGATCACGGCGCTCGTCAGGGACGGGAATCCGTACGTCGGTGTCGCCTTCGAGACCCCGTGGGACGACATCATGATCAGCATCACACGGTGGGCGAGGGTGGACGGACGCGGGTTCCCGCTCGGACGGCTCTTTGCGACCTCGAAGGCGCTGATGGAGGTGTCCCGCGCCGACATCAAGGAGGCACTCGGGCGACACGCCACGGGCCGGGGCGAGGGGGCGGGGGTCGAAGAAGACGCGATCCTCTCGACTCACGAAAGCCGCGAGGGTCAGGAGTTCGTCTTGCGGACCGAGGCCGACCGCTCGATGACGCTCGTATCGCTCCCCGAAGAGTCCGAGGGCTAGCGGTGCGGTCGCATCCGGTCCGTCGTGACGTCTCGCCCTTGGACTCCATGCGCATCGGGTCGCTGCCCGAGGCCCGCGGCCAGCGTTCGCGACCGAGGTCGGACCGGAGCGGAATGCGTCATCCGGGAGCGGGAGAGGGCCATGGGACCGCAGGCGTTCCTCGCACCCTCCGGGTGCCGGGAATTGCGAGAATGACCGTGAAGACGCCAATTACAAACGACTGAAAATCACGCGTCGGCCCTGATGGGCTCAATCACTCGACGAAAGTTCGCCATGATTTTCGATTCTACCTCCGCCGCCCGGAGCACCCAAGCGTCCGACAGATAGTCGACGATGAGCCGTACATCGGAGGGTTTCGCGGGTCGCTCTCCCACGCGAACGTGAGGGCCGTCCGTCTCCGTGAGCACGCGTTCGGGCGGCACCCGCTCGACCACGGAGCGTCCGCGCGCGCTGGAGACCATCGCGGGATTGACTGAGAAGTAATGACCTGACGCGACGACACGAGCGATGACGGCGGGAGACTCCCCCCGGTTCATCAACTCGACAGCATGGATGCGGCGTCGTTCCAATTCGGGTGCGGTTCCAAGTGGCCTCATACCTTGACTACGATGCCAACCGCAGGATGGTTTCTTTGGCCGAACTGGAGTCAGTAGCTGCCATGCATGCGGCGGGATAGACCGTCCACCGGCCGTGTTTCACTGGGCAATGCGAGGCGACCATCCGAGTCGATGTGCTCAGTGGGTGCCTCTTCCTCCGGGGATAACTCATTAAATATATATATTAATACATAAAATATACCGAGCACGCCCGGATTCCCCGGCAGGAACCGGTGGGGTATGGCAACGATTCGTGACAAACTGGGCCACTCAGGTTCGTGGCCCCTTCAAACGACGGTAATTTTGGATGCGTCATCCCGCCTTCCCGCTTCGTCGAGGTCGGCGATCACGACGTGGGCGCCCGCGGCGGGCGCGGCCTCTGCGGAGGCGCGGCCAAGGCCGCTCGCTCCGCCCGTGACCAGCGCGATCCGTCCTGCCAGGTAGTGAGTCGTCGACATGGGGTCATCCTTTCGCCCTACCATCCGGGGACGATCCGACCGGGCTTCGCCAACTGTCGTCGCCGGACACCTCGGCATCGGCTCTGAGTCGTACTACGGGATAGCCAGAGTCAACGCTTCTCCCGGGATGGCTCGGCGATCCGTGTCACCTGCGCGGAGACGCAACGCCACTTACCCCCTTGCTTGGCGAGCGACTCGGTGATGCGGACGGGAACGGTATTCTCCTGCCCCCTGATTTTCACCTTGACCTGGTAGCGACCCGTCACGACGGCCGCATCTCCATACACACGCACCTTGACTTCCGACGAGTCGATTGAGAGGAAATCTGTTGTCCCGTCCTTCAGTTCTTTCGCTTGCCGGGCCTTGCTAATGACTTCACCGAACGGGTCAATCACGGACCAGTCGTCGGACAGGAGAGCGTCCAGGGCCGAAGTGTCGCCCGCGACAAGGGCGGCGTAATTCTGCTTCGAGAGCGAGGCGACCTGCTTCTCGGAGTCGGCATCGTCGGCGCGGCCCATCGTGGGAACCATCAGGGCCAAGAGGGCAGCGGCCGAAAGGGTGTATTTCATCGTCGTTTCTCCCGAAAAGGTGTTGATCCACGTGGTACTGGGGCATTCGGAACGAGAAGTCCCGTTCCCTGATGCGGAGCGGCCCCTGGACTCGCTCGTGGTCAGTCGCGGCCGCGGGCTTGTGGACGGGTGCGGACCGCGTCGCGGATCTTCGCGTCGTCGGGTGCCAGCCGGAGGGCCCGGGCGAACTCGGCCCCCGCCCGGTCGCCCCGCCCCAGGGCGGCGAAGGCCCGGCCGCGGACGACGAGCAGGCGCGGGTCCTCGGCGGGATCGGATCGCTCGATCAGCCGTTGCGCCTCGCGGTACAGGACCTGGCATTCGACCCAGTCATACCAGTAGGGCACGGGGAGGAACCGGTCGGGCCGGACGAAGACGGCCTGGGCCCACCGATCGAGCGCCTCCCGTGCATTCCGCAACTCCGGCCGGGCCGCATCGGCCTTGCCCAGCCGGTGGAGGGACATCGCCAGGTACGGGTAATTGAGTGATTCGCCGAACGCTTACAGTCAACCGAACACCGAGCGGATTGCCTGCCGCTGCAGGTCGGGGCGGAGGTGCCGGTAACGCTTCCGCATCGCGTCGGTCGTGTGGCCCATCCACTCGTCGATGAGACGCTGGTCGACGCCGCTCGCCGCGCAGTTGCTGGCGAAGCTGTGCCGGAGCACATGCCAGCCGCGGACCACTTCCCACCGGCTGCCCGCGAGGGTGCGCCGGAAGTGGTCGTGGGCCTCGTCTCGCGTCACCGCGCCGGCGGACGTCCGCGCCGACCGGCCGCGCGGGAGTCCGGGCGACTGGAAAAAGAGATAAGTGCCGCCGGGGTGGGCGGAGCGCCATTCACGGAGCGTCTCGGACAGGAGCGGCGAGAGCGGCACCCGGCGGGTCGTACGGGTTCCCTGCGCCTTCTTCTTCTCGCGGACCAGGAGGGTCCCTCCCTCGAGGTCGACATCGGCCACCCGCATCCGCAGCAATTCGCTCCGCCGGACTCCGGCGTGCGCCGCCGTGCAGATCATCGGGTAGATCCACGGGTGGGCGGCGTTCCATTTCACGTGGGCGAGGAGTTCGGAGACCTCGGGCAGCGTCAGATAGAGACCCGCCCACAGCCCGTCCTCCTCCCCGACGACCAGGCCGCCGGCTTTAATCTGCCGTCCGATCTCCTCAAGCGTCTGGAACGGGGGCTTCTCGTCGAGCTTCGGGTAGACGAGCCCCTTGGCGGGGAAAGTCCCCCGGGTGAGCGCCGTGTGGACGGCCCAGTGGAACGCAGAGCGAAAGCTGGCCAGTTCCTTGCGGATCGTCACCGGGCTGAGCGGCCGCTCCCGGCGCCCCTTTGCCTTGGCCCGCCGGTCGATGTGCCGCTGGAGGTGGGACGCATCGAGCTCCGCGAGCGGGAAGTCCGCGCCGAGGGTCGCGACGACGTGGTCGAGGTGGGTCCGCGCCGTGCGGAGCGTGCTCACCTCGATCGCGCCGTTTCCGTGGGTCGCGAGGTAGCGCTCGCGGAGTTCCCCGAGCGCCAACGTCCGCGAGGCCGGGGGAGGAGGGGCAGCCGGGGCAGGGCGGCCGTCGCGGCGGGCGAATCCGACGATGTCGTCGTTCGCCGGGGCCTCGAGCAGCCCCTGATCGATGCGGAGCAGGATCCGCTCGACGCCGGCCGCGGCGAGTTCGGCCTCGCGGCGGTCGACCCGGCCGACGGTGAAGCTGTGTCGGCGGTCGCGAAAACAGAAGAGGACTCGGTAGCTGCCGTTGCGGAGTTGGAGCGTCGCCATGGGGTCACCCTCGTGCGGAGAGCAACGTAACCCCGGCGTGACCGCCCTGTGTGTACCAAATCTGTACCAAGGAGGGTCGAGGCGCAAGAAACAGGGGTCACGACTCGTCGCCGTAACCCCTGTCCCTGCAAGTGCCGAAGAGAGGACTTGAACCTCCACGGGCATGGTTAGCCCACTAGGACCTGAACCTAGCGCGTCTGCCAATTCCGCCACTTCGGCGATGCCCTGCAGAACCACTTCGCTCACGTTGTAGTTTGAGTATACCCGCCGGTCCAGCGTCGTTCCTGCTACTTAGCTCGAGTGTAACCGGATTGGGGTCGCATGAGCAAGATCATCAGCAAATTGTCCGCAGGAAATGGTCCTCCATTCGGAGTTTGCACCTACGCGGTTGAACATTAGGTTTCCCAGTCCTCGGTGTGGCCGAGGCAGATCAGTTCCACCACCGGGCCGATGTGGTCCGTCTTCCACTTCGCCCCAGTCTATTTGATCCGCCGGCCCACCGTTTGTTTGATCGCCCCTTCGATCAACCCGCTGCCGACCGACGCGACGCGGCGGAGGCGGGCCGCGTAGGCCATCCGGTCTTGGTGGCCCGAGAGGTAGTTCGCCGCCCGGGGGAATGCCGACTCCAGGGCCGGGGGGGTTGCTCTACTCCGCCTTACTGCCGTGGACGAACTCGCACACTCCGGCCCAACCTTCGGCGACCAGCGCGAGTTGGGCGCGCCCCGTCCACGCTGCGGCCGCCGCCGTGTCCCCGTCGGAGCCCGCCCGCGCCAGGTAGGCCAGGTATTCGGTCGCGTGGTACAGGTCCAGCGCCTGTTCGGCGCCGGCGAAATGCTCGCCCGAGAGGTTCCAGATCCAGGTGTTTCCTCGAGTTCTGGAGCCGATCCGTCCCGTTGTTCCGCTCCACGAACGACGTGTTGATCGTCGTGCTCGCCGCCGAACGCTTCCCCTCCTCCGGGCCTCCGATATAGCTTAACCGGTGGTCCAGTTCTCGGGGTCCACTATACTCGCCCTCGGCCCCCGGTCAGCATGATCCGGGCGGCGAACGTGGCCGCTGATCCGAGAGCCACAAGGGTGATTCCACGCCCCGGTGCTGACCTTTGACCACCAGGCCGCGCTCAGGTGAGGACCGCTCCCTGGCAGCCCGACCCACTCCCCGCCGTACATCCGTAACAGTGCTGCCCCGTCACGATCGGTCGATTTCTCAGCAAATCGAGGTCGAAATCGCGGACGTGCATCGGCAGGCCGTTCGCCAGGCCGAGGTCGAGCATCTGGTTGAAGTCGCAATCGTGGAGCCGCCCGTCCCAGGCGACTGACAGGGTGGTCCGGCACATGACCCCGGCCGCGGCGGCGGGGTTGTAGGCGTCGACCAGCGTCCGCATGTACTCGTCGTACCGCCCGGTCCGGACCAGGTCGTCGAGGAACCGGCT
>JAABUK010008678.1_pt1 | contig 14163 bp, 14 predicted proteins | sample 5559141 | NCBI WGS metagenome assembly JAABUK01 (sample SAMN10711869, study PRJNA513367) | rock metagenome | isolation source: Antarctica rocks | place: Antarctica: Victoria Land, Pudding Butte nord | collected 2016-01-03
CAGTTGCGTGGTTGATTTTGAGAAAGCGTGTTGAGCGGGGCCTCGCATAACGATCTTACTGACGAGGCTCGGAGATTGGCACCAAGCGCCGAGCCATCTTCTTCGCTGACCGCTGACCGCTGACCGCTGACCGCTGACCGCTGACCGCTGACCGCTGACCGCCATCCACTACGCGCTCGCCCAGGCGAAGGCCCGTTCGACCAGGCGTTCGGCGATCGGGTCCCCGGGCTCGGCGTAGGATTCGGTCGGCTCTCCGGGCCGGACGAGGTGGATGGCGTGCCGCCCGGCGCGGACGGTGGTCAGGTCGTTGGCGACGGTCAGGTCGGCGCGGTTCTCGCGACAAGCGGCTTCGGCCTGGCGGATCAGCTCGGCCTCGGGGGCGTCGACCAGGAGCTTGAAGCCGACGAGGTAGACCTCGGGCGACCAGGCTCGGGCCGATCGGATCACCTTGGGGAGGCGTCGGCAGCGGAGGGTCAGCTCCTCGGCGTCGGAGGAGAGCTTGCCGGCGACCGGCTCGGGGGCGAAGTCGGAGGCGGCCATCGCGAGGAAGGCGACGTCGACCCGGCGGGCCTGGAGGGTCGCCTCCAGCGCGGCCGAGTAGTTCGCCACGGTCGGCTCGGCCAGGGGGACGGGGTGGAAGCGGTCGCGGGCCTCGGACCAGTCGAGCAGGAGGTTGGCCAGGCGGCGGACCTCTGCGGCGGGGTCGGTGGCGTCGAGGTCGAAGCCCGCCAGGCGGTGGAAGGGCCCCTGGGCGGCGGGGGGGGCGAGATACCAGACGTCGGCCCCCCGGCGGAGGGCCTCCTCGGCGATCATCGCGCCGAACCGGCCGGTGGAGGCGTTGGTGATCTGCCGGACGCCGTCGATCGGGGCGACGGTCCCCCCGCTGGTCACCACCACATTCATGCCGAAGCCCTTGCGTCCCGGACCGGCCGCCGCTAGCCTTCGATCGAGCGACCGAGCCGCCCGACCGACCCTGAAACCTCTCCCATCCCCCGCCGCCGAGTGGCCCCATCATGGCAACCACCCCGCCCACCGACCCGGTCGCCCGCGAGCTCCTGGCCGAGATCGCCCGCTGGCCGATCGTCGACCCCCACTCGCACGTCGACGCCCGGCGGCCGGCCGCCCGGAACCTCGACGAGGTCCTGGGATACCACTATTATACCGAACTCGCCCACTCGGCGGGGATGCCCGTCGAACTCGTCGCCGCCGACCTCGCCCCCCGCGAGCGGGCCCGGAACCTGGCGACCTACCTCGACCGGATCGACAACACCGCCCAGCACGCCTGGCTGATGGAGATCGCCCGGACCTTCCACGACTTCTCGCCCGAGCGGATCACCCTGGACAACGTCGACGCCCTCTACGACCGGGCCGACCGCGAGGCCGACGGCCCGGCCTGGGACCGCGAGGTCTGGGACCGCTCGAACCTGGAGTCGGTCTTCCTGACCAACGACTTCGACGACCCCCTGGAAGGCTGGGACGTCGACCGCTTCGTCCCCTGCCTGAGGACCGACGACCTCGTCCTGAAGCTCCACGAGCCCGGCACCGTCGCCCGCCTGAAGGCCTGCACCGGGGTCGACGTCGGCGACTACGCCACGCTCCGCAAGGCGATCGGGCTGCTGTTCGAGCGGTTCACCGCGAAGGGGGCGAGGGCCTGCGCCATCAGCCTGCCGCCGGACTTCGCGCCGCGGTACTCGACCCCCAAGCGGGCGGTCACGCCGATCCGCCGGGCCTTGCACGGCATGGACTTCCGCCCCGACGAGCACGACGAGGTCCGCCGGGTCGTCTTCTGGACGATCGCCGAGTTCTGCGCCGAGTTCCGGCTCCCCTTCGACCTGATGATCGGGCCGGTCCGGGGCGTCTACCCCGCCGGGGTCGCCGGGGGCCGCGACCTCTTCGACCGCCGGGTCAGCCTGCACGACTACCGCGACCTCTTCAACCACTTCGCCGGAGTGACCTTCCCCGTCTCGACCCTCTCGCCCGACGCCGGGGCCGAGCTGGTGGCGTACTCGTGGATCTTCCCCAACGTCGTCCCGAACGGCCACTGGTGGTACTCGAACCTCCCCGGCTTCATCGCCCACGACCTCAAGGTGAGGCTCCAAGGCGTCCCCAAGACCAAGCAGGTCGGGTACTACTCCGACGCCTACAAGCTCGAATTCGTCCTCCCCAAGTTCAACATGTACCGCAAGATCCTGGCCGAGACCCTCGCCGCCGAAGCCGTCCGGGGCCAGGGCTGGTCGACCGACCGGGCCCTCGACCTCGCCAGGCACGTCCTCGTGGAGAACCCCCGGCGGATCTTCGGCCGGTCCGAAGGGTGAGCCGGTTGGGATCAATCTGGGAGGTCTGTGGATTCTGGTAAACTCAACCCCCGCCTCGGGACGGTCGATAAGTCGATAGGTCATGCCCGGATCCCCGGGCGGAGGATCGCGACTTTTGGCCAGGAGGCTAGAGGATGAGTCGGCTCTCGGTCGGTTGGATGGCAGCGGTCGTGCTGGCGACGTCGACGGCCTCTTCGTCGGGCGTCGCGAAGGGGGCCGAGGCGCAGAACTGGCCCGACTCCCTCTTCATCGAGCGGTCGCACGACTTCGGGCCGGTCCCGCGCGGCGGGGTGGTCCGCCACCCCTTCGTGCTGGCGAACCGGCTGAACGTGCCGATCACGATCCTCAACCTCCGCGTCTCCTGCGGCTGCACCAGCGGGACCGCCAGCGCCTCGGTCGTCGCGCCGGGGCAGTCGGCGGTCGTCGAGGCCCAGATGGACACGAGGAACTTCGTCGGCCGGAAGTCGGCGACCCTGTTCGTCTCGGTGATGGCCGGCAACCGGGAATCGGAGATCGGCCTGGGGGTCTCCTCGCTGATCCTCAGCGACGTGGTCCTCAACCCCGGCGTGGTTGACTTCGGCCTGGTCAACCGGGGCCAGTCCCCGGCCCAGACGATCGCGATCGACCGGGTCGGCAAGCCGGATTGGAAGATCCTCAGGCTGACCTCCGCGAGCAAGGCGATCAACGCCACGCTCCAGGAGACCCGCCGGCAAGACGGCGTGGTCGGCTACCAGCTCTCGGTCTCGCTGAAGCCCGACGCCCCCGCCGGCGTGCTCCGCGACGAGATCCGCCTGGTGACCAATGACCCCGAGACCCCGAGCATCCCCGTGCCGATCGGCGCCCAGGTGCGCGGCGAGCTCTCGGCCTCGCCCCCCGCCCTGGCGCTGGGCAACGTCGCCTCGTCGGCCGGCGTGCAGGGCAAGTTCGTGGTCAAGGCGTCCAAGCCGTTCCTCATCTCCAAGATGGAAGGGACCGGCGAGGGGTTCAAGGTCCAGGAAGGCGACGCCACCCGCAAGTCCCTCCACGTCGTCACCGTCTCGTTTGACCCGGCCGGGGCGACCACCCGGGGCGACCTGACCCGGACCTTCCGGTTCACCACCGACCTCCCCGGCGAAGGCCCGCTCGACGTCACCACCACCCTCCACGTTGACCCCTGATCGACGACCAAGGCCGGGGCCGGCCGGTTGGTCGCCCGGCCCCGGTGGGCTATAATCGAAGCGGGAGACGCCGCGAACTCGACCACGGGAAGGACGCCGATGCCATGGACGTCGATGACCGTCGGGAGACCAGGCCGGGCCCCGATCTCGGCGTGACCGAGGAGGTCGAGGTCCGCGGGCACATCGTCGACTCGCTCCTCCTGCCCAAGATCCTCGACCGGATCTTGCAGATGGGCGGGACCTTCGAGATCCTCGAGTGCGTCATCGGCGCCCGGCGGGTCGACCCGAGCCATGCCCGGATCGCGATCAGGGCGGCCGACGCGGCGAGCCTCGACGCGATCCTCGGCGACCTCGTCGAGCATGGTGCCTCGCCGGTCAATCCTGAGGATGCCAAGGTCGAGCCGGCCGACATCGCCGGGGCCTTCCCCGAAGGTTTCTACAGCAGCACTAACCAGCGGACCGAGGTCCGCCTCGGTGGGCGCTGGGTCGAGGTCCTCGACCAGGAGATGGACTGCGGGATCGTCGTGGAAGCGGGGGCGAAGGGCCCGCGCTGCGTCCCGATGATCGAGGTGGCGACGGGGATGCCGATCGTCGTCGGTCACGGGGGGATCCGGGTCATCCCCACGGAGCGTCCCCGCGAGGCCTCGCCCTTCGGCTTCATGGGCTCGGGCGTCTCCAGCGAGAAGCCCAAGGCCGTCAGCCTCCGCGCCGTGGCCGATTCGATCCGGGCGACCCGCGAGGCGGGGAAGAAGGTCCTGCTCGTCGGCGGCCCGGCGATCATCCACACCGGTTCGAGCCCGCACGTCGCCCAGTTGATCCGCGAGGGGTGGGTCCAGACCCTCTTCGCGGGCAATGCGCTGGCCACCCACGACATCGAGCAGGCGATCTACGGGACCAGCCTGGGCGTCTCGATCGACCGGGGCGAGGTGATCGAGCACGGCCACGAGCACCACCTCCGCACGATCAACACGATCCGCCGCCTCGGGGGGATCCGGGCCGCCGTCGACTCGGGCCTGGTCCGCTCCGGGATCATGTACGAGTGCGTGAGGAATGGGGTCGACGTCGTCCTGGCCGGGTCGGTCCGCGACGACGGCCCCTTGCCCGAGGTCGTCACCGACTCGGTCCGCGCCCAGTCCCTGATGCGTGCGGCGAGCCGCGAGGTCGGCTTCGCCCTGATGATCGCCACGGCGCTGCACTCGATCGCCACGGGGAACCTCCTCCCCGCCTGGGTCAAGGTGGTCTGCGTCGACATCAACCCGGCGACCGTGACCAAGCTGAGCGACCGGGGGACGTTCCAGACCGTCGGCCTGGTCACGGACGTCGAGCCGTTCCTGAGGAGCCTGGCCGCCCTGCTCTGCCCGCCTTGAAGAAACCGGAACCCATCCCCGATCCGTCCTCCGACCCAGGAGTCGCCAGGCGATGGACGCGAAACCCCGGATCTTGATGTGCCCGCCGGACCATTACGGGATCGAGTACGAGATCAACCCTTGGATGGACCGCCGGGTCGGCAGCGACCCCCAGGAGTCGAGCCGGCAGTGGCAAGGGCTGCGCGACACGCTGGTCGACCTCGGCGTGACGGTCGAACTGGTGGACCCCGAGCCCGGCCTGCCGGACCTGGTCTTCACGGCGAACGCGGGGCTGGTCTTCGGCGACCTGTTCCTCAACTCGCGGTTCCGCCACCCAGTCCGCCAGGGGGAGACGCCGCACTTCGACCGCTGGGCCCGGGGCCACGGGTTCGCGGTCGAGGCCTTGCCACCGGGGCACAACTTCGAGGGGGCCGGCGACGCCCTGTTCTGCGGCGAGACCCTGTTCGCCGGCTATCGGTCGCGGTCCGACGCCCGGAGCCACCACTGGATCGGCGAGCGGCTGGGGGTGCCGGTGCTCCCTCTGGAGCTGGTCGACCCGAGGTTCTACCACCTGGATACCTGCTTCTGCCCCCTATCCGAGTCCGAGGCGATCTACTACCCTGGGGCCTTCGACGACTACGGGCGGTCGGTCCTCCGGGGCCGGGTCGCGAGCCTGGTCGAGGTCTCGGCCGAGGAGGCCGCCTCGTTCAGCTGCAACGCCGTGGTCGTCGGCCGCTCGGTCGTGCTCAACGACGGGGCCCCGAAGCTGGCGAAGGACCTGGGCGACCTCGGTTATCAAGCCCGGCCGCTCCGCTTGACCGAGTTCATCAAGTCCGGCGGCAGCGCCAAGTGCCTGACCCTCCGCCTCGACGGCGAGGAGGCCGCGACCTGGAAGCGGCGGCCCGGGCCGCCCTTGCCGAAGTTCGGGGCGGCCGGTTGACCGAACCCTCTCCCTCTCATTAGGCCCGCAAGACTCCCTCATGAACCAGCTCTACCTGCTCCGCCACGGCCTGGCCGTCCCCCACGGCACGCCCGACATCGAGGACGACGACCGGCCCCTGACCTCCGAGGGGGAGCGTCGCGTCCGCCAGGTCGGCCGGTCCCTGAAGCGGCTCAAGGTCAAGGTCGTCAAGATCGCCACCAGCCCCCTGCCCCGGGCCCTGAAGACGGCCGAGATCGTCGCCGACGCCCTGGGCGACGCCGACGCCGTCGAGGCCTTCGACGAGCTCCGGGCCGGCCGCGACGCCGACTCGATCCGGGCCTGGCTGGCAACCCGATCCGAGTCTCGGCTGATGGTCGTCGGCCACAACCCGAGCCTCTCCGACCTGCTCGCCCTGCTGACCACCGGCGACTCGAACCACGCCTATTGCGAGCTCCGCAAGGGCGGGATCGCCGCACTCAGCGGCGACCCCCGGGGGCTCTACCAGGTCGACTGGATCGCCCGGCCCAAGCTGTTCCGGGCCTGAACCGACGAGGGCCCTCAGGGGGCCGGTCGGGCTTTGTATTCGGCGTAAAGCTCTCTCAGGCACTTGCTACAAGGGACGTAGTCCAGGGCGAGCACCTCGCGGGCCTGGCCGACGTCCACGAGCTTCTCATCCGGCGTCTTGGCGAGCGATGGGCATCGCTTGACCCCGGGCCCGGGCTTGGCGTGGACCCTCCGCTCGCCGTTGCCCTGGATCCAGACGACCCGCCCCTCGCGGGACGCTACGGGGTCCTGGCCGCGTTCGAAGGCGGGCCGGCGGGACTCGGGCGGCCGGGGGTCGCGGTCGTCGGCCGGGCGGAGGATCGGGGCGGCCTCCGGAGTCGTCCCGGCGACGATCGCGCCGGGGCGGGTTGGGGTCGAGGCGGGCTCGACCCGGGGGACCACCGGGGCGACGACCTTCAAGCTCATCCCCAGCGCCAGGCAGGCCGCCGAGGCCGAGACGATCAGGCCGATCGCCAGCCGGCTCCCTTTCGAGGGCCGGCGCGGGGCCCGGCCCCGGCGACTGGTCGCCGGCCGGCCGTCGAGGAAGCCTTGCAAGGCCTCGGCGAAGCTCCTCGCGTCGGCGTAGCGGTCGTCGGGGTCGAAGGCCAGCGCCTTCATGCAGATCCGGTCGAGGGAGACGGGGATCGCGCGGTCGACCGAGCTGGGCGTCGGCGGCGTGCCGATCCGGGTCGCCCGCCAGGCCGGGGTGCCGCTGGGCAGGTCGGCGGGCCTCTGGCCGCAGATCAGCTCGTAGAGGATCACGCCGAGGCTGTAGACGTCGCTCCGGCCGTCGGCCAGATGGGCCCGGCCGGCGGCGGCCTCGGGGCTCATGTACTGGGGCGTCCCCAGGATGGTCCCTTCCTGCGTCAGCTCCGAGTCGAGGTCGCCCCGCCTGGCCAGGCCGAAGTCGGTCAGCCGGGCCCTGCCCGCGACGTCGATCAGCACGTTGGCCGGCTTCAGGTCGCGGTGGAAGACGCCCCGGCCGTGGGCGTGGTCGAGCGCCCAGGCCAGGTCGCGGACGATCCGCACCGATTCCGCGATCGGCGGGCGGTCGTAATCGCGGACCATCGAGAGGGTCTGGCCGGTGACGAGCTGGTAGGCGATCCAGCAGCGGCCCTCGTCGCGTCCGGCGTCGTGGAGTCCGACAATGTTGGGGTGGTCGAGCCGGGCGGCGGCCCTGGCCTCGCGATAGAACCGCTCCAGGGCCTTCTCGCCGAGCCGGTTCGACTTGAGCACCTTCAGGGCCACCTCGCGCTCGAGGTGCGGGTCGTACGCCCGGAAGACCTGGCCATAACCCCCCTCGCCCAGCGGCTCGCGGAGCACAAACCGGCCGATCCGCCCCGGCGATGGGCGGGCGATCGCGACGCTCCGGGGCGTCTCCGCCTCGGGGTCGGGCGGCGGGACGAACCCCTCGCCGGTCGTCGGCGTGTCCGAACCAAGCCGGAGCGGCTCGACCGGATGGCCGCAATGAGGGCAACTGGCCAGGCCGGAAAGCCCCTCGTCGCTGGAGATCTCGACGCTGTGAAGGCAGGCGACGCAGACCGTGCGGACCGGGGGTCTCATCGTGCCACTCCCTGGATGCCTGAATCGTCCTCGCTGGGCCTGAAGGGGAGGCCCGGCGCAAACGTAGGACGGGGAGTCGCTTTGTCAATCGACCGGGGCGGGAATCTCGGGCCGGGGTCGGGCGAGGCGCAAACCTCGCCCGGTTCGCCGGTTGCGGCTCAGTTGGCCCGGCGACGGGGCGTCCCGGAGAAGGCAGGTGCGGGCAGGGCGCGGGGGCGGTGGACCGGGTCGCGCTGGCGGATCAAGGCCCCGGCCGTGGCGACCCGCTCGCGGTCGAACCGGGTGCCGGCGATGGCCAGGCCGTGGGAGTCGTCGTGGTGGATCGCCAGCCCCATCGCGTCGTCGTCGTCGTCGAGCAGCGCGGGCCCTTCGGCGAGCTGGGCCCGGCGGGCCCGCCGGGCGAGGACCGCCCGGGTCATGACCTTGCGGAGGTCTTCCGGGACGCCGAGGTCCTTGAAATCGAGCGAGGTGACGTCCACCCCGAAGGTCTCCGCCGCCTCGCGGAGCTGGAGGAGCATCTCCTCGCCGACCTCGTCGCGCCCGCCGAGGATCTCCTCGACGCTGAGCCCCCGGAGGACCCGCCTGGCGGCGGTCTGGGCCTCGGCGTAGAGCCGCTCCTCGAAGTTCTTCACCTGGTGGACCGCCGCCTTCGGGTCGGCCACCCGGTACTGGACGACGAAGCTGGCCGAGATCGTCACGCCGTCGACGGTCAGCAGCTCCGGCAGGACCACCGTCCGCTCGCGCCCCCGGACGTCGACCAGGACCACTTCGACCCGGGGGCCCCTCGCCCCGAAGAAGCTCGCCAAGGGCGAGGAGGGCCGGGGGATCTGGTGCCGCCCGGCCGGGAGCACGTCGCGGAAGGCGCCGTCCTCATAGAGCAGGCCGCGGTGGGTGTCCTTGATGATGAGCGTGTCGTGCCTGGGCATGAGGAATCCTTTCCGAACCGAGGGGGAGACTCCGGCGAGCGAAGGCCCGGGAACGGGTCGACCATGAACCCCGGGGCACCGCCCGAACTAGTCGGACGCTCTGCACTGGCAAACGCGAGCGGGTCTCGGCGGTGAGGTGCGAGATCGGGGCGTCGCGGGTGGGTCGACGATGACCCGGGAGCGACGACCGCCTTACCATGGCGAGGAGGTCCCCGATCGTGCGCCGAGTTTAACCACGTTCGGCGATCCGCGGCAAGTCGCAACGGCCCCCAAATCCAAACGAGCCGATCCGGCCCGCTCAGGCCAGGTACGAGCCTTGCCGGACGTGGTTCATCGCCAGGGCCGTGACCAGGGTGGAGACCGCGACGATCGCCGCCGCCTCGCGGGACTCGGGGTAGACCTGCCCGAGCCGGTCGGCTCGGTCGGCCAGGTGGCGGAGCAAGGGCCGGGTCCGCTCCGGGAACGAGCCGGTCCAGCGGAAGACGTCGGCCGCCAGCTCGCGCTCGATCTGGCCGATCAGGGCCGAGGCCGCCCGCCTCGGGGCGTCCGAAGGGCCGTGCTCGGGCCGGCCGAGGTCCTCGAAGATCGACCGCAAGGCCGAATCGAGGTCCGGCAAGGGGCCGTCGTCCCCGATCAGGCCCCGGTAATGGTCCTCCACCGAATGCTCGATCTCGCCGACGTCCTCGTCGAGGTCGTCGGCCTCGACGACCGGGTCGAGGTCGGCGACCCTGGCCAGCGCCGCCTCGCAGTAGTGCAGCTTCGCCAGGGCGACCGGCCAGGCGGCGTAATCCTCTCGCCAGTCGAGCCCCGGCGTCATCCAGACGGCGAAGGTCTCGGCCCAGTCCTCGTCGGGGTGTTTCTGGGCGTACCAGCCGGGAAGGTGGCGGACGAACCGACGGCTGAACGGCTCGGGCCGGTATTCCTCGGGGTAAGGATCGTCCATCGGCCCGAACAGCTCGACCCACGCCGGGTCTTCGAACAGCCGGTAGGCGTAGTTGACGACGTGCCCCATCTCGTGCCGGAGGTAGCGCAAGGTGTCCGAAGGGCCGGCCCCTTCGACGTACCCCTGCCGTTCGAGCTGGAGGTCGACCAGCTCGGCCCTCGCCAGATAGAACGGGATGGCGACGGCGATGGTGCCGTCGGGCACGCCCCACTCGGTCGACAGGTAGAACCGGGGGACGACCCGGGTGATCCCCCTGGCCCGGAGTTCTCGGTGGAACTCCGCCAGGATCGGCTCCAGCGGCGAGCCTTCAATGGTCAGCCCGAGGTCGCGGATCGGCGTCGACCAGGGATTCGCTTCTCGGAAGGCGGGTGTCGTCATGCCTCGGGTAACCGGGCAATCCCCATGCCGATCGCGATCAGAGGATGTCGACCATCTCCTCGCCGCCATGCTCGGGGTTGCCGATGAGCTTCTGCCCACGGACGTCGACGACCCAGTCCATCGACTCCAGCGGGATCTGGCCGATGATGACGGGCAGGTCGTCGGAGATCCCCGAGACGTCCATGACGCAGAAGCGGTCCTGGATCGTCAACCGGACCGCCTCATAGGTCGTGATTGGGATGTGGCCGCCGACGGTCCTCGACATCCGGGTCCGCACCGGAGAGAGCCCAAGCCGCTCGACGTAACGCATCGGTATCAGCAGGCCGAAGGCCCCGGTGTCAATCAGGGCGTCGGGCACCTCGACCCGGCGGACTTCGGCCTCCGATCGGTCGCCGGTCCGGACCCGGAACAGGTCGTCCAGGCTCTCGATCCTGGCCGTGACGAGCACCTTCCCCATCGTTTCAGGCCCCATCAGACCCTCTCCTTCGAAGACTTCGGCATGATCGGGCCGCCGCACAATCCATCGTAGCCGCCCGCCCGGGGCTCGGCCAAGGCCCGGCACCGGGATTGCAACCGGGTGCAGGCTCTCCTCCCAGACCCGAAACCTCCCCCCCGGCGAGCCCGCATGAAGATCACGATCATTACGTACCTCGATCGCGAGGACGCCAAGGACCACGACGTCGTCGTCGACCAGGTGGCGGCGGCCTTGAAAGCGAACAAGCACACGCCGTCGATCCTCGGCGCGCACGGCGATGTCCGCAAGCTGATCTCGGGCCTCGCCCGCCGCAAGCCTTCATTGGTCTTCAACCTGATGGAGATGTTCGGCACCAACGTCCGGGCCGACGTGCCGATCGCCGGCCTGCTCGACCTCCTGGGCTACCCCTACACCGGCGGAGGCCCGGCCGAGCTGGCGCTCCGGCAGGACAAGGGGCTGGCCAAGCGGGCCCTGGCCTACGAGAAGATCCTTTACCCCGACTTCGCCGTCTTCGCCCGGGACGACTTCGAGACCGGCGGCAACCTGCGGATGCCCCTCTTCGTCAAGCCACTCAGGGCCGACGCCTCGATCGGGATCGGCACCGACGCCCTGGTGCACGACACCACCTCCCTGATGAAGCGGGTGATCGCGATCCACGAGAAGTTTCAGGACTCGGCCCTGGCCGAGGAGTACATCGAGGGGCGCGAGTTCTACGTCGGCGTGCTCGGCAACCGCGAGCCGATCGCCTTCCCCCCGGCCGAGATGGACTTCTCGGGCCTCCCCGAAGGCGCCCCGCACGTCCTCGACTCCAAGGCGAAATGGGCCGAGGGGAGCGTCGAGTTCAAGGGGACCAAGTCGATCATGCCCGACCTCCCCGAGGAGCTGCGGGCCAGGCTCCAGAAGGTCGCGCTGGAGGCGTACCGGGCCCTCCGGGTCCGCGATTACGGCCGGGTCGACCTCCGCCTGACGGAGACCGGCGAGATCTACGTGATCGAGGTCAACGCGAACTGCTACCTCGAGCGCTCGGGCGAGTTCGCCGTCGCCGCACAGGCCGCCGGGATTGGCTACGACGAGCTGATCGGCCGGCTGGTCGACCTGGCCTTGGAGCGGCACAAGGCCGGGGGCTGAGTCGCCGAGAATCCACGACGCGGAGGGTCGCAAACCGGCCGAGACGCGGATATCCTGGTCGGATCGGCGTGTCGAGAGGGCGGGCGATCCGGGGGTCCGGTCGATGATCGAACGAGGGGGCGGCAACCGCGGGGAGAATCGGCCGCCGGCCAAGGGCCGAGGGGGGCGACCGGTCGCGCCCGGGCGGAAGCCGGGCTCCGGCGGGGCCAAGGGCGGGGTCTCGAAGCGCGGCGGGCTCGGCCTGAAACGGCTCGGCGGCGACGACTTCGTGCTGATCCACCCCAAGTGCGTCCGCGAGATGGAGCTGGACTTCGAGGAGGGGATCGAGCTCCGCAAGGCCGGCGACTCCGAGGCCGCGCGCGACGCCCTCCGCTTCGCCCTCCAGGGGTGCGGCGACAACATCTGGGTCCACGTCGCCCTCGGCAAGATCGCGATGGAGGACTTCCGCGACCCGACCCTGGCGCGTGGCCACTTCGGCTACGCCTTCGAGCTGGCCGACCGCGCCATCCCCGGCGACTTCGCCGGCCGCCTGCCCAGGGAGCATCCCTCGAACCGCCCGCTCTACGACGCCGTCGACGGCCTGATCGCCTGCCACGAGGCCCTCGGCGCCGCCGACCTCGCCAACGAGTTGAAGGGCAAGCTCGCCGCCTGGTCGAGGCCGCTCCCGCCCCGTCGGCCCGGCTGAGGCCGACGCGACCCAGGCCCATCGCGGGCCTCGAAGGAGCCTCATTGATGACCGTCCACCCGCCGGACGACCCGCGACGCCCGATCGGCGATGAATGGCGAGGCGGCCGAAACCCCAAGCGGTCGGGCTCCTATGGCGCGATCGCCCTCGGGTCGCTCGGCTGCCTCTGCGGCGAGGCGATCCTCGGGGGCCAACTCTGGTTCGCCCCGGGCTGGGCGAACGACTGGTTCGGCGGGCGGGTCTCGATCTTCGACGTCTGGTCGACCGGGATGGCCACGGTCGTCTTCATGCTCCAGGTCACCGCGGTCGTCGGGCTCGGGGCGCTCTTGGGCCTCGTCCTCGACCGGTTCGAAGGCACGAGGCGACACGCCGGCCTCGCCTTCTGGGCCTGCCTGCTCGCCGGCGCGACGCTGGCCCTGGTCACGTTCCCGGCATTTCGCCAGTCGGCTTACGACTCGGCGGTGGCGATGTGGCCCGACGGCTACAACCCCCATTGAGAGCCCGATTCGCCCCGGCGGATCCCGTGATTTTGTAGATTCGACAAGAAAACCGTCGCCGTCCGGCGAGCCTTTCCGACTTGAGGACTTTTCGCCTTGCGAGGATTCGGCGATCGGGATAATGTCCCCCGCACAAGGCCACGAGGCGAACGGAATCGCCCCGAACCCGGCCCCTTCGATGGGGCCCCGGGGGTCGCGACTCAGGACGAGATGATGGGCTTGCCGTGCGTACTGCCACCCCCACAGATCGGCCACGGACCTCGAACGGCGACGACGCCGGCCCGGACCCCTCGCCGATGATCGTCCGCACGATCGAGGGGGGTGTCGAAGTCCTCGCCCCGGCCAAGCTCAACCTGTTCCTGGAGATCCTCGGCAAGCGGGCCGACGGCTACCACGACCTCGAGTCGCTGATGGTGGCGGTCGACCTCCACGACACCCTGACGTTCGCCGACGACCCGACCGGCGCGATTTCCCTGACCTGCGACGACTCGACCCTGCCGACCGGCCCGGCGAACCTCGTCGTCAGGGCCGCGATGGCCCTGAAGGCCGCGTCGGGGACCGATCGGGGTGCCTCGATCCATCTCCATAAGGCGATCCCGGCGCAGGCCGGGCTGGCGGGGGGCTCGTCCGACGCGGCGAGCACGCTCGTCGGGCTCGACCGGCTCTGGGGCCTGGGCACGGCCTCGGGGGAACTCGACCGCCTGGCGGCGACGATCGGCAGCGACGTGGCCTTCTTCCTCAGAGGGCCGGTGGCGATCTGCCGGGGGCGGGGCGAGCTCGTCGAGCCCTGGCCGCTGTTCGAGCCGCTGCACTTCGTGCTGATCTGCCCGCCGGTCGGCGTCTCGACGGCGGCGGTCTATCGGGACCTGATCCCGCCCGTGGCCCCTCGGGGGATCGGGGGGATGTTGGAGGCCCTGGAACTCGGCGATCGGCCGAGGCTGGGGCGGGAGTTGTTCAACCGGCTTCAGGCGGTCGCGGAGCGCCTCGAGCCCTCGCTCGGGGCGGTCGGGGCGGCCCTGGCAGGGCTGGGCCCGTCGCTCGACGGGCACTTGATGAGCGGGAGCGGCTCGGCCTATTTCGGCCTGGCCGGCGACCGCGACGCGGCGGAGGATGCCGCGAGACGTCTGGTAACGCTCGGACTGGGACGAGTCCGGGTCGTCACCTGCGACCCTTGAGCAAGCTGACAGAGAACGCCACGTAAAGGAGTACTGGCTGTGGAAATCACCGAAGTTCGCATCAAGCTCATGGAAGACAACTCGGGCAGCAACGAGCGGCTGCAGGCCTT
>JAABUK010008679.1_pt1 | contig 14162 bp, 19 predicted proteins | sample 5559141 | NCBI WGS metagenome assembly JAABUK01 (sample SAMN10711869, study PRJNA513367) | rock metagenome | isolation source: Antarctica rocks | place: Antarctica: Victoria Land, Pudding Butte nord | collected 2016-01-03
TTGATCCCCCCCCCTCCTCTTCAAAGAGTGTCACCTTCTTCAGCTTGCTAATACAAAAACCTGCTGGCTGATTGTTACAATGCTACATGCAGGCGTACGATGGTCCTCTTACGGAGAGAACCCCCCTCTGCAGGACTTCTTCAAAGTGCTGTCTCTCAGTGCTGACAGGGATCAGCGCATCTACATCTCCACCATTGAAGCACATAAGGTGAGGCATGCCCTCCAGGTTGCATTTCACCTGATGCTGGGCCTTTCTGCTGCCGTTTCCATGACCTAACTCGTCCTTGTCTGGTGGGCTTGCAATGATGCTGCTATAGCGAGAGCTGCCTCTGTAACCCTGTGAAAATTGGATAAGCAGCTGTGATGTTGACCATGGCTTGAGGGCATGTGTGCTGTTGCAGCTGTGCATGTGTGTGTGTGCGTGTGTCTGTGCATGTGTCTATGTGTGTGTCTGTGCATGTGTCTATGCGTATGTCTGTCACCCTTATGTGCAAAATGATTGCTGCTGCATTGGGTGACTGGCGCCCTATCCTGGCAGCTTTAGGCTCATCCAGAGGTCATACACTGCCAGTGCATTGCGAAGCCCTGTGGTGTAGCTGTATGAGCAGCAGCTTTTGGCTATCAATAATGCAGTGACTGCGTTACCAAAGCTGGACCATGTATCCAGTACCGCAAGCACCATGTTACCGGTACTGCAAGCACCACCTTACCAGTGCTGTATGCACCACATAATCAACACTGCAAGCACCATGTGTGCAGTACTGCTAGCGCCATGCTTGTCCACACAGCAAGCAGCAGCATAAGTTGAGCATATGCAGCTGTCTGCTGGTGCACACCAAAATCGGTTCGAAAAGTGTAACATCTCAAGTCAGCCAAGTAGGCTATTCAAAGATATGAATGTGCTAGGGTTGTGTTGGTCCTGTGCATCAATTGGGTTCTGGTCAACTGAGAATGGCCTTTGTATGCAGTACCCGGTGACAGCCACCCAATGGCACCCAGAGAAGAATGTGTTTGAGTGGGCAACCCACCTGCATGTCCCCCACAGCTATGAAGCAGTAAGCCACGGCTCCATCAGCTTTGATGCAAAGACTGTAGCAAACCTGTATGCTGTGATAATAAAATAACTTACAGACGTGCCAGCTAATCGTTTCTGCCAGGTACCTGCTAGGTGTGCCTAAACCCTAGTCCTGTGTGAGCCAACATGCACTAACACGAGACACTAGTTGCACCCAAGGGGTGTGCGCTGACAGGGCGGGTGCCATATACGAATTTGCCAGGCAGAAAACCTCTGCCCCCCCCTATGCTGTGTCAGCATGCATCTCATATTGTGAATCAACCAACGCCATGATGGTCAACCTGCTGTGTGACAGAGAGCGTGGTCATACACTTTTTGATCGGCAAGGGTTGCAGTACGCATTGCCCCTGGGGGCATGTCATCTATGACCAGGCAGTGTTGAAGAAACTTGTGATGCCCACACTGAGGCTGCCATGTCAGACATTTCCACTTTGTAGCGCTGCATGTTTTATTGTCTGTCCTGTGCGTGCAGATTCAAGTGACCGCAGCTGTTGCCAACTTCCTGATCAGTGAGGCGAGGAAGAACTTCCATGAACCTGCCAACCTGCTGCAAGAACAGGACATGCTCATCTACAACTACTGTCCTGAGTTCACTGGCAAGGTGCGTCATGCGCAGCAGTCCTGTATATCTTTGATTGCGTTCAAATGTGCCAGTCACGTGCAATTGTCAAGCTGAACATTAGTATTGGCAACTGCGAGCTGTCTGTTGTCACGACTTGGTGCGTGTTTGCGCAAGTCATCTGTGGCAGATGGAATTACTGTGATGCACTCACACTGCTCACACATACTTGGTGCTAATGATCAGTGTTTGGCTCATGCAGCAACACCATGAAGGCGAGGAGGTAGACTTTGATGAGTCATACTTCTTTCCTGAGTGGAAAGAGCTGCCACAAGAGGAAGAGAGTGAGCCACATGTCACTCTCAGCATGGCTGCTTCAGCAGCTTAAGCGCCCAGATTAATTGCATATGTAGCTAACAGGTAGTCATACGTAGTAGTCAAGCAGAGTCCTGAGTTTTGCAGCATTTTATGAAAGCTGACGCTGATTTCTAGAGCAGGCCTCTAAGTCTGCAACGTGTGCTGCTGCAATGCAGTCAATGTTGCTCAATAGCTTTACGTATCACTTTCATGTCTTGTGCCTCAGCACACTCAGGATTGTCTGGTGTTGTGAAATAAAGCTGTGATTAATCAATATTGTCAGGCACGTACAGTACCTTGGACACGTATTTATATACGTTCCCTGAAATAAATTCAGGTAACAGCTGTGACCCTACAGTCTGTTCACTCTGGTGATTGCACTGGACATGCACACGCAAATGTACCGTAGTGGTATTAATGTTCCTCGATTAAATATCTAATTGCTGTCTGAGACGAGGCGAGATAAAACCAATAAATTAATTAATATCCTCCTCCGAGGTGCATTAAAAATATTCCATTATTCTGTTGAAAGACCGCGGTTTGGTGCGAAAGTTGGTCTTGCTTGTGATTAAGCTCACGAGACCTTGCAACGGCGGCCATGCGCTTTGAAACTTGATCGATACGACCATTCATCATTGTGCGTTACATGGGACTGTGCAAGGAAGCAAGCCGGTCTAGCTAGGTTTGGTTTCGGGCCCCTAAGCACGGTCAGGAACCCGCTCGTGAGCCTTAGTTTGCAATATAGTTCTGTATGCGCACAAATGTTGCTCATTGTTCTTTGACAATGCCTTGATGCATGATATTGCCTGATTACTTGAGACTGTTCCAATGGTGTGTACACGTAGCAGCCGTCTGATGGTCGTTGTTTGGGACACTCAAGAGTGCCCGAGGATCATTAAAGTCATTAAAAGTATTGCTATTGTCGTCCGAGGACCATTAAAAATATTAAATAATGAAACGAGGATCTATTCGACCAAATTTTATTCCAGCCGAGGCCGAGGAACATTAAAAACCGGGGAACCTTAATACCACTACGGTGGTTGGAAACAGTGCTCAATAACACGGCCCAGTCCTCAAGGCAGACCATTCCAAGTTCTTAGTGCATTGGCATGCAACATGTTTAGCCAGCACCTCAAGTTTTCAAGCGCACTGCAGAATAAGCAATTTGAACCACAGGCTGTGCCACGAATGCAAACATCCCTGAGCTCAACTGCTGCACCATACACACATAAAATTACAGAACATGCATTCCGCCACCTTTGTATAGTCCTCCATATACTTTAGAACCAGCAACAGACATTGGCTATCTATTGTATCGGTATCAGATAAATGTCTAGAGGCATGTTACATTGCACGAAACCTGAGCGCGTTTGCAGCATAATGTCTGTCATCTGCCGCGTCATGTCATCCTGCAACACCAGCCAGCATATATGCACACTCAATGCCAGCTTACACACAGATTCAGTGCCGTGATTAACATCTGAAGCTGACTAACATTAGATTCTAGTTACTACATGCACACAATGCCATGCAGTACTTGCACCATCCAGAACAAGCAAACGTATCTGTAGGCATGCAATCGTAGCATCATAGCAACTCATTAACATTTGCCATTAAACTATCACCAATTGCCAATAAGTCAGCACCGTAAGCATGGTGACACTGTGCTGTCTTGTTGGCATTCAGTGATAGTTCCATGGCAAAGGTCAATGAGTTGCTATGAGGGAGCGATTGCATGCTACCATGGTTGCAACAGCTTACACACACGCCATCTGAATATTTAGACACCTGACCAGAGGGCAGCATCTCACCTGCCCCCGAAACAGCTCTGGCTTGCCCTCATGCCAGCTGACCAAACTGATATCACTGGACTTGCCCAAGCTGGCTGGCAATGGCCACCCTAGCAGCTTGGTTAGACACCAAGCGAGTATGGGACAAGGGGTGACCAGTGACTGGAGACATGCGGCTGTGAGTCAGCCAATCCTGGATGGCACTTCTCTCGTAGGTGTGCCCATCTGCAGCAATGGTTGGCTCCACCATGGTGGCCTGCACACCAACCACCACAGCGCTGAGCATTTGCCGCAGAGACACCAGGACATTGCGTCCTTGCTCAAGAATCAACTGCATGCTGCATGGTTTTGCTTAATAGAATGAGCCTACATGGCTGACATGTCGGTGGATATGCATGTGCAGCTGGCCCAATCGTTCTTGCTGTTGACACCCAGCCACCCAAGCATTGCATTGCTGCTGCACGGCAGCAGTGGTACAGACGGATGCCTGGTCCTCGGGAATGTCAAAAGCATGGCTCACCTCTGTGAGTGGACAGCAGAAGAGCTGCTGCAGAAAGTCCGCATCTGTGTGACCCTTGCTGGCAGCTTGGTCACAGGATGGCAGATGCAGGCCTTCCAGCTCTGCCGCCACATGCCCAGAATGAGTTTTGGCAGAGGCAGTCAAGCTTGTGCCATCAGCTCCATCAAGCTGCTGCTGCTGCTGCTGCTGCTGCTGCTGCTGCTGCTTGTGCGCTTGGGGATGCTCAGCTTGATGCTGACCTGCTGACAAGGAGAGCTGAGAGGATGCTGCTGACAACGGCTGAGCATCGTTTGATGGGGTGTGAGCATCGTCTGATGGGGTGCAAGCATCATGGGGCTCTGCAGCAGAAGCAGATGGCTCTGGCTGGGCCTGCTTCTTGGCCTTCAGCTTCTGTCTCAGCTTCTTGGCCTTCTTGGCAGCTGCTTTGGTGGCTGCCTGCTCCTCTTCTGCCACCAACTCAGCAGCTGCTGCTGAGGCAGAGTCATGCGCTGGTGCATCCTCCTGAAGCAAAACAGCCTTGGTGGGTTTGGCCGAGACGCAGTTTTGAGCTGCTGAGTACAAGAGCGCAGCTTCAGACACATGTGGCATCTGTGGACGTGAACAAAGAGTGTGAGGGATTAGCACCATAGGAATGACAGTTTGCATGAGGCAGGTAGCACTGTCAAAGTCACTGCTCCAGCACTTCAGGAACATCAGTGCCCCGAACAGGTAGCAGGCATCATTTGGGCACAGATGATTAATGCAGCTGTCAGCACTGCAATCATGCATTCCTTGTCTAGTCATAGTGCACGCTTCAGCATTGCTCTTCAGCCAGTGATAATAGGCAGCGTTGTTCAACATGCTACGCGCGCAACTCACCAGTAAGTAGGCAAAGATAAGCATAATGTCTGCAAGAGTGTCGTCGGGCAGGCCCCTGGCATGCACGATGCTGCGAAAATTGTCCTTCAGGTCCAGCTGTGCTTGCATGTCACCACCTCGCTGAGCTTCTGAGAAGATGTCCTCCCAGCCAAGCTGCCTCCACATGCGTGTCAGGCACGGGACCACCAGCTCTGCAAGGCCAGTGCCTCAACTTCACTGTCATTCATGTACAGTCCAACAGATGTGGCTTTCACTAGGGTCACGTATGTGAAGTCCAGAGCAACTGCCTGTGTGTGGGTTTGTTTCAGCACAACAAAGGGTGGTTGGACAATAGGCAGGAAGCAGCCAAAGCTGAGCATCATGGACTGGTGCACATCTGCAACCAATATTACTTGGAATGACGCAAATGCACAAGTCCTGCCCACATCATGCAGCCTGTTGCACACCATGGCAAGTTTGAGAAAATGTCCCAACATGCATTTCAGTACATGCCACTCATCCTTACCTATTCAATTGGCAACAGCTGCAGCGCAGGAAGTTGCTCATGGATTTGTGCCTCTGCATGCATTCCAAACACATAAAATGTCCCTTCAGCGCGAGTTTACATAGATGGATTCCTCTTTCAGCACAAGCCCAAAAACATGGACCTCTCTTTTTAGGATGAGTCCGAACATATGGGGTTCCCTTCCAGCGCAGGAGTTCAGACAGTTTAAGGAGAGGGGGCAGACCTTCCACAGAAACCTTGCAAGAGCTTGTGCAAGAGAGAAGCGCCAGAACCATTGCCCAGCCTATGTGCCTGATGCACGCAATTCCAGAAAAAGCGACAGCGACAAACTCACCCACAAGATTCTTGATGTTAACCTCATTGAGCTTCAACTGCAGAGGCAGCCTGGCAGGCACCGGCCGGCCACGCTCCTCATGATGTGATGCACAGGACACCTCCTGGGCAATAGCAGCCGCCACAACCTTTGAAGTCAGTTGCTGCTGCACATCCTGTTGTGGAGTCCTCTCGCGCCTTTTGGAAGCTGAGAGAGCGACTGACTGGATCATCCTGGCCTCTTCTTGCCTTTGGCGAAGGGCAGACAGCAGCACAGCCAGATACTGCATAAGGGCTTGAGCTACCCTGAGGGGGGGTTCCATGCTGAAGGCAGGCAAGTCAGGGTCCGGCCGCAAGCGAGCTGCAGAACAAACATCAGGAAGTGTTGTCAGGGCCTGCAGTTGCTCCATGAATACCAGCAGAGTTACACTTGAGGTTTGGGCGCAGGCGAGCTGCAGAGCAAGCAACAGTGTTGGTTGCTGAAGTTGCTGTAACATTGGTTGCAGTGACTCAGCTTTTGCTGTGAAGGAGTTGTGGTAAATAGACATGCCGCAAAAGGCACCAAGTCAGATTTCACTGATGACAACGACATGTTACCATGTTCTGCAGGGCAGATGCAGCTGCGAGATGTTCCCTTGAGACAGAGTGCTGGGGTGATCATCAACTGGCGAAGCACACAGTGGACAGTCGACAAAGCAGCTTTCACCTGCTAGCTCAACGCCAGGCAGCGTATGAAGTAGAATTGGTGCTAGCCGCTTTCCTTCAGTAGACGCGCCCAGCACAAGAAAGTACATCAAGGGCGCAAACACCAGCTGCCTAAAGTCATGCTCTGGAGTGAGGCACGGCAAGAGACACTGCAGCATCAATGTATGTACCATTTGTGGTGACGCATCTATGAGCCCGACATCAGGAAAATCATTTGAGCTGGTATCAGGTGGTGCGTCTGACTCTGAGTCAAAACCAATGGGAGGTGTTCGTGAAGGTGACTCTGTAGCAGAAGCTGCTGTTCGATTTTGCTTCCCAGGTGATATTGGAGTGGGTGATGGCGCAGCTGCCTTTGCAGGTGGGTCAGAGGCTGTAGATGAAGCTGAGGCTGAGGTTGATGTTGAGGCTGAGGCTGAGGCTGAAACTGAGGCTGAGGCTGAAGCTGAGGTTGAAGCTGAGGTTGAAGCACTGTTGGCAGCTGTTTGAGCTGACGGCAAAGCTGGCGGTGCTGTACCAGACAAGGCAAGTGACTTTGTTGCCCTGATCACTTTCAAAAGCACCTCGGCCTGCTCCTGCATGTCAACACAGAGGTTATTGAGTGGATCAGCTGATGCATGGTAGGGCAAATCTTGTGGAGACATCACGTAAGTGCCAACCATCATGTTGGTATGATGTAGCTACACTCGCCTTTCTCCTATAGATCAAGATAGAGGTTTCAAAATGAGTAGCAGGTGCATGCTAGGAGCTTCAATGTGGCAGCCTGCGCTTAATGCAAAGACTCAAACTGACAGGCACATCGGGATACCAAGGAATTCACATGTAAGCGGCAGAAGAAGGAATTCACATGTGCAGGCTCGAGTGTAGGCAGTCAGCACAAAACTAAACCAAAGAAAAGCCAACAGCATCTCAGGCTGATAGAGGCTTTCAGTGTGAGACAAAGGCAGTTACCACAACAGCTCGGAGGCCCAACAGGCACGCCAGTATGGTCTCTACACAGCAGAACAAAGCCAAAAAGCAATGTCACAATAGAGCGGCCTGACCTGGGTAGCATTGCCAGTGCAGTTAAAGGAGTGGCGCTCTGCCAGCTGTGTGAACAGTAGCCCCCCCAGCACCAGCTGCAATTGCAGTCCCGGCTGGTCTGATGCATCCCAAAGCTTGACAAGATTCATCCCCACAGTCTGCTGCACAGCCTGCACTCTCATGCCACTCAACTGTGAAAGTGTTTGGTAGTCTCAGGTGTAGTCAGCTAATCGTCACTCACTAAAGCACTTTGTCAGTGTCAACCAAGCAAAGCCTCCAGTGTGCTGCTCAGAATTGATGAGCAGGTCATTGCAGCTTTTGATGCAACACAGGGCAAGGGTCACGCGTAGATTCAGCACGAATGCCTGCCAATTCTTCAGGAGAAATATGAGTCTCAGAACAGCACTTGCAAACATGCCTGCCGCAAGACACTCCACTTGATGCCCTTGACATTGCGTTCTGCATCAACTTTTCCATCAGCAGATGAAACATGACACCAGAGCATTGTGCAACAATGCTGACCTGTTGCACTGAGCTGTCGTGCAAGGGCTGCTGCTTAAGCAGATGTGCCATTCGCTGCAGCACTCGAGCCAGGCTGATGCACTCAAACATGTCCCATGGCAGTGGTGCCTGCAAGCATTTGCAGGAATGTTTCTGGGCTGTTTCAGGCGAAGCCGCCAGGATAAAAAAGTATGACCGCATTTGTTCATTCAGACTGGCTAATGTTGTTGCTACTGCTGCTGCTACTGCTGCAGTCACCGCTACCGCTATGAATATGGTCATGTTTGTGACTGTTGTTGTTGTTGTTGTGATGACTCAAGTTATTACACAATTTGCATGATTGTTATCATTATCACAACATGTCACTAACGACTGACAGTTTGCCTGTCACTATCACCGCTGCATCACTGCTTGTGTTGCTACTGATTTCATCATTACCAGCACCAGCATTGTTTGGCAGGAAGGCAGGGAAGGCGTTAACTAGAGTTGGTACAGATGAAGGCACAAGAGAGTTGGAACATTACTCACCGCTGAGCAGTGCAGCAGGGTGTGCATTCACACAGCATTCACACAGCATTCACACAGCATTCACACAGCATTCACACAGCATTCAAACAGCAAGCAGATGACATTTGTTGACAGCAAAACCCAGCTTGTCAAAAATATGCTGCGCAACGAACAGACAAGAATGCGATAGGCAGAGGTGACATATGATGCATGAAGAGGAACCCCACCAGAACAGCTGCTTGAATGTGCCTGCAAATCGTGACAAGTATGTCTGGAGACACTAGCCTGCTGCCTGGTTCTACGCCACCTCCGGGAGCAGACTCTTTGCCAAAGACAGTAGACTTCCTTGCTTTGCCGACAGCCAGCTCCCAATGTTGGGTGGCGAGGCGCGCCCAGCAAGCACCAAAGGTGAGCTGCCACCTCCTGTCTGCCAAGCAAGGCAACACCTCCTGAAAAGTTTCTGAGTCGACTGTGCCGCTCTCTAGCAGCTTCTGACAGTAGGAATCATGGGACACCATGGCATGCAAGGCTTCCACTGCTGACCTTTCCACCAGAGAGCTCCAGGGGCTGTCAATGATGTCTGCAACATACAGCACAATGTGCCAGCAGTTGGTGGTCTGTCTGGATGCTTTGTAACGCAGCTATGCATACTGCCCGCTTATTGCAAGCACAGAGCTCCACACTTACAGCTTCATGCAGTTAGCTTGTAACCACTGGGCACAAATATAGATCTGCGTGCAACCGGGAAACTTCAGAGAAGAAGACCAGAAGGAAGGTGCACTCCTCTGTGTTGGGCTCACCTACAATGAGCTGCCAGACGAGTTCTGCTTGCTCTGGCTGGACCACGTCAGCAGATTCTTGCACACCTGGCTCGTAAGCTAACAGCTCCTCATGATTACTTGCGAGGCGCAGAAACATGGGGGCCAGGATGCTGCAAGTGAGGTCCTTTGCAATGTTCCCTCTAGAGCACCAGTCATGCATGAGGGGTTGAAGACCCCTGCTGATAGCCGTCCCAACTTCCATGTTGGGGTCCAGCAAATGACCTGCAGCAGAACTGATGTCCTGCCCCATAAGCACATGTGCACTCTGATCAACTCCATCAACTTCGCATGGAAGTGCAATGACAGGGCATGCTTGCATGAACATGTGACAACTTGGAGATTGTGACATACTGTTTTGGGCAAGCAAAAGGCACCTGCAAGCTGACATCTTTCACCAGGTCAGGCAAGGCATTGTGGACACATTGCTGGCTGCTGTATCAAGGGTGCCCAATGAGCAGTAAGCGCACCTGCCAAGCAATAATGCAGCAGCCACAACAATGCCTCTCCTACTGCCTGATGGGCAGCTGTACAGAGTTGGAAGTTTTCAGCGGCACTCCTGGAAGGATCCACAGTTTCTGCTGCAAGCTTCTGCAGCTGCTCAGGCTTGCTCAGCCAGTGCAGAGTGGACAGAGCTCTCAGCGCTATTGCTGACTTGTCCTGCCATACTGCAGCTGTGGGTGTAGCCCAGACTAGCGTCGGCACACTTGGACTGACAGATCTGGCACTGTGATCACAGATTGTGCAGCCTGGCTGTGCAGCAGTGGCTTTGACCAAGACAACCAGGAGCTGCGCAACCTGAGCCATGAACTTCATCTGGGGCACCAGCTCTGGGTCTTCAATGTCAGTCACGATGCTGGCAGGGTCATACAGCCTCCAGACTGCAAGCATCATGACACCACTGAACAGCACTGCACCACTCTTTGTTGTGCTGGTCACCTTTTCTGCGCTGGCAACAACAGTGGCAAGCACATGGCTATGGGTCCAGCCACGTGGACACAGCTGCAGGTATTGACCTGGACAGCACGCCGCACAATGCACACCTTGTGGTATTGCTTCTGTAGGGTTCCCTAGAGGACATGTTATAGGACACAGAAGGCCAGAAATCCTCCTGAGCCCTTGCATGCGCAGCAAGGTAGTCATGTTCTCTGCTGTAGCAGTGCTGGGCAAAGATTTGGAGGACACCAAGCACCGCAGCACCAGGAACGCACTCCTGGCTTTTTCCTTTTTTCTTTCCCCATTGTAGTTCAAGGCCGCCAGAGCGACTACCAAGGTTCCTACAAAAATATGTGTTATACCAGCGCGAAGCAGCAACTAGGCCTCAAGGCAGTTGCATGCAGCATACAAGTGTGATTATCACAACAGGTCGTGAGGCTGTGCAAACACACAGAGCATACCACTGCTGTGCACACATCTGATCACTTTGGGCGACCAATACGCCTACAGCCCTCAAAGCACAGCTTGCCAAGACCAGCAGGGGAAAGTGCATGAGGAGAAAAAGCTCATACCTTTGCTCTTGAAAATGGCAGCAAGACTCTGCGCCTTGTCCGAGTCTATCACATCTGACCTCTCAAGCAACACCGCTTCAATCAGGCGACAGCAGATTTCAGCATGAATGGTTGGCTGCAGGATGTGGTGACGCAAGGTTGTGCACAGCAATGCTGCCAAGGGAACAGAGACATCACGTTCTGTCTCAGTCCAATGCTGTGAGGAAGCTGAAGCTGGGTTCCTTGCTAGCATAGGATCCGGGCAAGTAAGCTCAGACCCATCCCTCTCCACCATGTTTGCTAAGGTGTCCCACAGTACCTCTTTTGCTACATCTGCACTGGAAGACTTGGCTTCCACTGCTGACATGAAGGTCACCAGCTTGAGGAGTAGCAGCGTGCTTTGCAGCAGCACCATCCGGCGTTCTTGATGTGCAGCATGATCATGGGTCAGCTCTGTGCCCTTTGGAGCTTCATCAATGCTGTTGACGCTGCCGAGCTTATGCGGGAACTCTAGTTGACGCTCAGGACAATCGCATGACAGCAAGCAGCCACTTTGGCTCAGGAGAACCTGAGTGAGTTGTGACAAGGGCCTGACTGCATCTTGCACAGCTGGCAGGTATGTGGCATGCGTGGTCCCCAGGCAACTGCTGTCAAACATAACAATTGATGGTTTGGCTTCCTGTAGTGCAACTGCTATCTGCAAAGGTGAAAGCTGTCCTGCTTGTCTCCAGTAGGTCTTGACAAACTGTTCAGTGGCACCCTCCCAAATGTCTGCCAGATACACAACATTGGCTTCTGATAGGTTGGCCTGGTGAAAGGCCTGCCAAATATGTAAGGCAGCAGATGGCCTCAAGGTGGCTTCCAGGCATACAGTGCCTGTGGAGCTGCCTGGGAACTGCAGCAAACAGAGCAATTGCAGACCGGCGATTGAATGCTGATGTGCTCGCGTGTAGCTATCACTACTCCAACTAGACAAAAGTAAGTTTGGTAGACCTCGTGCAGCCTCTTTTTCAGTTCGACACTTCGGCCACCGCATGATAGCTGACAGTCCTGCTCTGAAAGACTGTATTGCTTGCAGAATCGCTTGAAGACAGAGCTTGCCAATGTGGTTGGCAATAGAGCAATGTCAAAGTGTACTTCTGGGGACTCCTGCACGCGCAGCCAGACTGATCAGCACAGAGAAGGCATGCACAGATCACGACTTCTGGTTTGGCACTCTACAGACAAAAGTCACCTTGCAGCTGACCGTAAGTTGTACAGTCATGAGGGATGAAGTGCGGACGTATGCCGGGAACCAGGCCTTTGACACCAACCGGTCGCAACTCACTCAACCAGACGTAACGCCTGCAAAACCACCGTAACACTACCTATGCTGCTGTGCAAATAGTGCCTTTGTGATCAGCTACCTAAAGGATTGTACTCTCACTCTCTTTTCTCTCTCTGTCCCGCTGTCCGGATGTCGCAAAGATTCTGTTGCGATGCCCGCTTTCTCTCGCATATGCAGGCCATTATGCAGAACTAACCAACATCGAAAGGAAGCACGTGTTGGTAATCTGCAGCTATTCTGTATTTTCAAGTCGACAACAATGTATGTAACGGTAATATATAATCACATGAAACACATCACATCAGGATGGGTTGTCTTGTCTTGAACAGTGCAAACAAGCTTCGCAATGACATGTCCACGCGGTGTACACATTGCGATTGTGCAATGCAGCGTATATCAATATAACATGTTATGTAGCAGCGCTGAGTTAACAATGCTAGCATCTTGAGGCTGTTTCGTATACTGCTACACCATACCACACACTTTCACTGGTTAAACATCAAACATGGCGCAGCAGCTGTGCAAATTTGAAGCAAATTTGCACAGCTGCTGTCTCACTTCCAAACGCAAATTTGAAGCAAATTTGCGTTTGGAAGTGAGACTTTCAGCAGCTGTTGCACACATGCGCAAAGTAATAGTCAATGAGTAGCAGTGAAGTCAGCTAACACATGCTTTCAAAACTGAGCTTGACAAATATGGCTGACGCACTAGTACTGGAGTAACTGCCATTGGCAAGCTGAAATATACAGCTGACAACAAGGAACAGCAGGCAGCATACAGTAGGCCTCAATGCATCTATGGTAAATGTCAACATGTCCAGCTCAGCCAGACTTGTTCTGTCTGATGTTTGACTGCCAGCATACTTCCTCAGCACTGCAACTCAGCCTGAGCATCCTCAAGCTGCCGTGCCAATTCAGGGCTTGCTGAGCTGCTGGCAGTATCTTGCAGCTCGTCTCGCTCATCTATCAGGACTCAGAGTGTGAGATGTAGCTGTCGGATGCGCTCAGGTTTGGCATCTTGAGAGTCTGGCAGCTGCTGAGTTCTGTTGAGCTGAGCGTTCTCATCATTGTCAACCAGCAAGACCTGCCTGGCAACAGCAGGCGCCCTCCAACAATCAGGCATTGTTGCAGCCATCACACAAACACTGCATTGCAATCACATATCAGAAAACTATCATGAGTGCCTTGCAGGCCGGCAGCAGTTGTACCTCAGCACCGTGTGGAAAGTAAAGGGTGGACAGAGCACGCCATGTGCCTCTATCGCATGAAGAAACACACACGCTGTGCTGACTACTTTCAGAGCATGTGCATGCTAGCATTTAACATAGCATGCCCGGCCATGTCAACTGCACAGTCCTTGCAAACACCCGGAAACGGGAGCAAAAAGGCAGGAACAGGAGGAACTAGGCGGGAATGGGGGCAAACAGGCAGGAATGGAGGCAGATAGGCAGAAGGGGAGCAAATAGGCGGGAACAGGAGCAAATAGGCAGGAGCGGGACCAGCGTTTGCTGAGACAATGCAGACTTCCAGGCAGCAGTGACCTGAAAAAGAAAGTAATTTGTCATGCATTGCTTGTACCATCTGAAGAAGAAAACGTCTCTGCAGGGCTGCAATCACTGCACGTTTGTGAGCAACTCGTTGAGCTTTGCCAGCAAATCATCACTGAATGCCAACAAGAAAAGACAGTGTCACTAGGCTCACAACAGTTTACACACACGCCTGCTGAACATTTGGACACCTGCCCAAAGGGCAGCATCACACCTGCCCCGCAACAGCCATGGGCTTGCCCTCATGCCGCCTGACCAAAGTTTAATCAAAGGAC
>JAABUK010008680.1_pt1 | contig 14161 bp, 18 predicted proteins | sample 5559141 | NCBI WGS metagenome assembly JAABUK01 (sample SAMN10711869, study PRJNA513367) | rock metagenome | isolation source: Antarctica rocks | place: Antarctica: Victoria Land, Pudding Butte nord | collected 2016-01-03
GTCGACAGATCTGCTGACATTAGTGGGGGTTCCGGTCGCTGCCGACCGCGCACTATATGCAATAAGTCTCCGCGGCGAGTAGAAGCTATCATAAACGCCGTAGTGCTGCACTTAGTGCATCTAGACACATGCTGCTGCCTGCTATGGCAGTCATCGCTACTTCATATTTCAGTCCCTATTTTACCAACTGAAATTACCTTGTAATACACCCCTTTGTACAGTCCTCGGAGTCCGAACTTCGGCTCGCAACAACGTTGAGCGTAGCTCCGAGACCAGAGGATGTAGCAGCTTACAACTAATCAATTGCAGCTGATCATTTTGTAATCTCTCCCTCTTGGGGCGCCTGTGAAAGGCACATGAGACCTTGGCCTTGTCTGCGGATTGATACTAGTCATTCATGAAAATGACAGAAAAGGCACTTAACATGAGAGGCGACCTTGGTGCCGGTGCAAATCCTGGGCACATGCCATGGCGACCACGGCATGCACAGGCAAGTGTGGCAAACGACGTTAAAGTGTAGAAAGCTTTGCACGCACACCTTGCATCACTACATCGTACTATCACCACAATATCAATAGTATTACAGCTTCCACAAACTGGTGAGACTGGGCTTGGTTGTGATGGCTGAGGAAAGACGCAACCTGCTGATGATGCAGCATTCAGCTAAAACCACAACACTAGCTGGCTCTTGATCTGAGAAATGGCTTGTGCGTTGAATATCGGCCTGTGGGGCCTGTGTACATTCAATCAATGCGATATCTGTCCTCGTCTCTCTTGACCTCAGGATCAGCCTAGAAGTAGGTATGCTCCTTGCAGCTTGCTGCATCTTTCAGCAGACCGGAGTGGATCCACAGTAGGCACGTTAGCCTCTCTTGCAACATCCCATCTGAACACCAAATGGTGTGGGGAAGCTTTGTGGGATAGCAGTGATTGGCAGCACTCAAGCATGGATTGAGAACCATGGCATGCACTGCATCAATGGCACGCATTGATTACACCAATGACATACATCTAAGCAAGATGTGCAGATGTGGCGTAGAAAAAGCATTGGCCATTGATGCAGCCATTACCTTGCAAGCTGTGCCCTTCTGATGTTTGGATGCTTGTGGGCCAACACCAAATTGACTATCCCAGACTCACCGCTGCATGGCTATGGCTGCAACTGTACTGCAGACCCAGATCATGCCTGCTGAAAGCAGCTTTGTCACTGAAGTTCAGGACACAACACAAAGGATGCCACCAGGACTGCTGTAAGCCATATGTCTATGTACAACTCCAAGGGCGCATCAATGTGTGACCAACAACAAAGCATGCATGCATTCAGTGCGCAATTGAAACAGGCCAACCTGTTGTGTCTTCAAGTGCAGTAATGGCAATGTGGTGTTGGTTAACCTTGGCCAAAGAAGCAATGCTGCATGCAGAAGGTCCGCTACCTCTGGAGGGCATACACAATATCTTCAAACCAGGTGGGCAGGATGCTGGCTTCTGGTGGCTGCATCAAACACCAGTCGATGTTGAGCTGCTTGGCTCAGCTGTTGCCGCTGACTTGCAATGGCACCCTTGATGAGAAGGTTGGGGACCAGGCGCGTATGGGGCAGCAGGGCCTGGGTGACCGGGGAGGTGGGGTGGTGGTGCAGCCAGTGCTGCATGGCGGCCCTCTCGTATGTGTGCCCGTCTGCAGCTATCACAGGCTCCACCATCACTGCCTGCAATCAAGGAAGCTTGTTTCAAAAGCTGCTGTACCAACTGAACTGATTACCATAACAGCGCTACCTGTCAGACCCAGCAAATGGTAAGTTTTGCAGTAATCCCCTTGACCTTCATCGCTGCTTGCTGTAGACAGATATTGCCACATTGTCAAGCAATCAAGCAGCGCCTCCATATGTTAGGAGACAGGACAACAACATCTTGTTGCCAAATTGCTACATAACAACACAGGCTGGCAAACCACAAGCACACAAGCCACCTTTGTGATTGGGCAACGGAAGAGCTGCAACATGTTGGCATCTGTCAGCAAGGCTGGTGTGGCAGGGGCATTTGCAGCAGAGGATGAAGGCTGCTCTGATGAGTCCATAGCTTGCTCAGCCTCCAAGTCTAGACTGCCCAAAGCTTCAGCCACAGAGCTGACAGGCTGAGCCTTCTTGGCTCTCTGCCTCTGCTTCTTGGCCTTCTTGGCTGCTGCCCGAGCCTGCTGTTGCTCCTCTTCAGCTAATAGCTGCTGACCAGCCACCTCAGCTGCTTTGTTGGCTGCCTCTTGGTTTGCTTGCAAAGCACCCTGGAAGCCTGCAATCTTTGTCTCTGCCAGTGCTTCACAATACACGTCTGAATCCTGCAGCAACCAACTGCATGTCACAGCGCTGAAGCAGCCCATTCCAGTGCCTGAAAAGAAGGCCTTCCAGGAGAGACACCGTTGTTAACATCATGGCTGCCTAGGTACTACCGTACTGCCTCGAATGTTAGTCGTTTAATTATTTAACTCATATTTGCATGACCCCGATTAAAAAACATATAAAGTATTATTATTGTCCAAAACTCCCATTAAAAAATAATAAATGATGCAACAACAAGTGCAAAAAGCAATAATGCACTAGTGCTCTGCGATCTGCTGATTTGCAATGTCTCAACACAGTCAGCATGCTTGGTTGAGTGAAATGCAATGCAAGTCAAGTGAACATTCCTTTGATTTAAGCACATGCCTGCGTTAATATGTGTCACAGTACAGCAAATCTGCAATTTTTGGCCACCGCAATCAGCAGCCGACTCGAGTTGAAATCATTAATAATATTAGGTGTACGTGCCGACCCACATTAAAGATAATCGATTAAAGTTTTAATCATTAAATTGCGCAAAAGGTCGTTTGCAATATTCCGAGGTGTCACGACCTTAATTAGAGGCCAATCAACATTGGAGGCAGTACGGTACTTCTTGCAACAGCAAGCATGTATGCACGTTACACTGAGCAGGCTGGACATTGCATGACATGCAGAGTTTGACTGCATGTCTTGTAAAACAATTTTTTGTGCTTCCAAGATATTTTGCATCAGGAAGGTTTTGTTTCATGCACCATGCTTTACACAGTCAAACCAGCGGAAACTCACTTCCAGCTCGGGGAAGAACTGAGCTGCTTGGGTCAGGATAGCGCCGGACTTTTGCGCCCAATCAGCCATCACCCCAGGTTTGACCAGAAGCCTGTGGAAATGTAGTCCCAGCAGCGCGTGTACCATGTAACTTGTTGTCTTGGTCCCACCAAACCACCAAGACTCATCTAGAGCAGCTTCTGAAAATGCAGAAGCCCACAATTTGTTGGCATGACGGAAGCCTCCATGCGTTCAACTATGTCCTCTGCACAATGCATATAGGTCAGCTGAAGTCCTTCAGCAGGCCAGGTGGAAGTTTGTCAGCAGAGCCAGGTATTTACACCATTCAGGAAGCAAGCAAGCAATGTGTTGTAGTCAATGTAGAGCTAAATGCATTTGCCAGGTCATTGGAAAATGAAGATCATGGTATAGAACAGCAGCTGTTTTCACCTATGCAGTTGCCTACTAACTGGGCACGCTTCTTCCATCTTGTCTGCATTTTGCTCTCATGTGTTTGCACCTTCCTCAACAGCTTAGGAACACCATCCTTGCATGCATCTGCAATTAACAGAAAGCTGTCCAACAGCTTCTGAGACCATGGCTTGGTTCACCGATGCATGTGGTAGGCATGTTCCCAAGGGAGAGATGAAAGGGAAAGATGAAAGCATTCTTCTTGCATGTTGGCTGCACGTCACAGAGCATTTGCCATAAGCGCATATGGCTTAGTAGAACCTGGTAGCTGATTCTTAGGACGTATATGGCAGCAGGACAGTATGCTGACAGGTGCAAGGACAAGCTTCTCATAGACTTGTGGCAGCATTGGAGGCGCAAAACTGATGAGAGCATGGCCAATGTATTTCAGCCAAAAAGCAACCTTGTGCAAGTATACCTGTGATAGAAGCATTGGTAGCTTCTGTGGTGACCAGGCTTTCTGGAGCTGCAGGCGCATGTGAGTCCATTTGAGCCGCATGTGCTACAAGGGCTGCAAGGAAATGCAGACCTGCCGCGGCAATGTCCACCCGGGTCACCTCTTGTTGACTGTCCTGCTCACTACAATCCAGCTCCAGATAATGAGCTGCAGCAGCAACATTGCAAGTAGTGATGATGATGATGATGAGCGCACATATTGATTGGAAGGATAGGCTAGGCGCAGGTGTGGGCAGGCACAGCCTGGCATCAAATGCGCCTGTGCTGTTTCCACATATTGCTGACAAATTAGCTAGCAAGCATCTAGGGTTTGAGCCCTATTGACAAATTGGGCATGATGCTAATTGCCAAGATGATGACCATCCTGTGTGACCGTTTGTGACACATGCTTTACAATCACAAGCGCATGGCACATGTCTCCCTTTACAGCAGCTATGGCATTTTGGCAAGATTTGCTGCTCAAAGTGCGCTGACTTCACTTATGCAACAGGGATGAAGATGGCACGTACGAAGTAGGCAGATATAAGTCTTAATTGAGTCATCAATCATCCGAGCAGCCCGAGGCTTATTTATGGAGTCATCAAGAGCTGTTTGCGCCAGGTTGCCCAACATTGTAGCCCACAAACCAAAGCCGCCCTCCCGAAGATCGACAGCAAAGCCGCCGTCGCTTTCAATGTCTAGAAGTCCTTGGAGGATCAACAGTCCACATGACGGCACTGGCCTCTGTCCATTCAAATACTCAACCGATGACAGGTCTGTGGGTTTGTCCTGAACCTTCACCCACTGGTCGTAGCCCATTGTAAAGAGGTTCTGCACAACCACAAACGCTTTATGCGAGCTGCAGCAAGAAGAAAGGGGAGCTTTGAGCAAAGCAAACATTCAAACGTTCTAACATGCCAAGTTGTTGTGCTACTGGACCAAATCTGAGAGGCAACCCTTTCATTGCAGTAGGCTGACCCAACAGTATAAGGCATCGAGCTCTACACATAAGACTGATCAGAGCTTAAAAACAAATGTACCTGAGGATAAGCAGGCTTTCTGAGCATCCTCATTGCTGACAGAAAGGACAGAGCTGCCTTGAGCAGACTGAGCCGTGACATGTCTGTGCATGCAATGCCACTGACATCAGGCAGCTGCTTCACAACATCCCATAGCAGGTCCAGGGTTGCCTGTGAGGGCTGCAAAACAAAAAAACCTGTGACAACACAATGACGCCGCAAGTGTATTTGAGCATGGCTATGGCTTTATCTCTGCTTGCAAACCACAGCTCTACAGTGATCACGTATGCTGCATGCATACAAGCAATTGTGCTATGGACAGGCTCAGCCTTGTTTGCAGCTCAGGGTGAACAAGAGTGGTAAAAACGATCACCTGGGGCATATCTACTGCAGCTTCTGCACACAGGAGCGCAGCTCTGTCAAGCACATCTGTCAAAGCCTCACAGTGATCCTGGGACCATGGTTGTTGCACCTGCAGGCAACACTGACATGGCATCACATCCTGGCAATGCACATGTGGCAGGCAGGCCATAAACTTGCACCAGCAGCAATGCAGCGGTGACTGCAGCAGTTGTGCATATCAGGCAATGCATGAGTTGCAAAGCAGCACACAAAAGGGCAATGTACATTGGAAGGTTGCAGGAAGTTGTTGACATGAAAGAGGCACACCTGCAGCGCCTCTTGCATGATTCTGTACATACTGAGCACCATGTCCTTCTGATGTACCAGAGTGACACTGGGCTTTGCATCCTGTAGCAGGCCCCTTTGTGTCAGATCCCTGGCACATACCATGCTTGTGTAGTAGGTATGTGCCATGACAGCACATGCAGTGAGGCGTGTTGCCAAGCTGGGATGGCTGGTGATCACAGCATTAAAGCCTGTCAAGATGGCTGGATGCAAGTCCAAATGAAAGCCATCTAAGCCCAGCTGGGGAATGCTAGAGAGGGCCTTGATTGCTGCACTTGTGATGACCGGCAGCAGCAACCCCTTCTCTGGTGACTCAGTGGGTCTCTTTTCCCAAGCAGACATATTTTCTGCATGGAAGCAAAGTGATGTCAGGCCTCACGACTTTTGCAGTCAACAAGAATTGTGTTATGCAAGATATAGACTTGTTTCATTGTAAGCATTATGGCGGCTTGTCCAACGATTTTACCCTGACATTTATGTCAATGATGGAGACATGTGGTGGATGAGCAATCACTGCTCAAAGTAGAAAAAGAGCGCTGCAGAGTCCACTTGACATGCAGCCCAGTGTCCCAGCCCAGCAGAAGCAGCCAGACATTTGGACACACAGAGGAAGGGGAGGATCCACACCTCCAGCTAATCAAAACAAGTGGCACACGCTTGTGAGATCTACAAGGGAACTACAAGATACAGAGGCTGAGCAGTTGTCTGCCCAAGCACATCAAGGGTGCTCACCCAGCAGCTCCCAGATGCTGTGCACTTGATGAAAGTGGCCTGTAGCGAGTGTCCACCAGTGCGGGTCGTACTCATCAAGCTGGGTCAGAGATGCATCACTGGCCAAGCGCTGCAGCATGGCCCTCCCCAATGCAGTCAGCTTTGCAAGCGAAGGGCCGCTGGAAGGCGCCCAGGCCTTCCACTGATGCATCAATGGAATCAGGCCAGCTGCAAAGATGTGTCTCAGTTCCAGCTTGGGGTCTGCCATGTAACCCAGCAGCAAGTCATGCAGCAGCATCACCAGCTGGTATATCAGATGTTTAATGTGCTATGCTGTGCCTGGTCCAGAGTTGCCATCTTGGACTGAACCCAGTGAAGGCATGTCGAGGCTCTGATGGCTATTGTTTGGATTTGACTCCATGCCGCTGCTGATGGTGTATGCCATGTGAGCACTGCAACAACACACTGACGCAGATGTTAGGGGATGCCTTGACTGAACTGTCAGCAACACAAATGTAATGTACAAACGCAGAAACATGTGAGACTGCAAACAGTGGACAAGTAGCAAAACAAATCTGTGTTAGTCCAGCATAATAGACTTTGCGTGTACAGCTTGCCAACTACTGCACAACCAAAAATTTAGGCAATTCTATTGCAAGCTGCAGCTCTGCCATGTGCTTAGAGCCTTGTCAATTTGGGAGGACATATGACTGGCAGACTAGCAGGGACTTTGAGTGACATCAGTATTGCACATGTCAGCCTACCATGTTCTGGCTGACCGCTTTGTTGATCCCTTGCCTCTGTAGCACAGGGTGCCACCACCAGCCAAACACTGTCCTGGTCTGCGCTGGTGCTTCTGAGGCCGGTGGGGCTGCTGGGTGAGGCCCCGGCAGGCAGTGCAGGTTTCACACAGCTGCTGTGGCTGACAATGACAGGCTGACGAGAAAAGGGGTCAAGACCGAGGAGGTCATGCAAAAGCTGTACAGCTTCATACGTAAGCCTCAGGTTGTTAACAAAGAGAGAGTCATTTAATCCTTCGTGTTCTGGACCTACACATTCAGGACACAAATACGATTAGCAGATGCCTGAGAGTGACCATCCATGATGTGGTCTTAAGCTGGCTAAAATTGGATTGCGTACAATTGCCAAGCTGGCATGCGGCAGGTTCTGGGCCTCACCTGAGGGAGAAACACCTGAATCCTCTTGCTCCGCAGTGATTGGTTTTAGCATCTTGGACACATACAATATGCCATGCATTTGCGCTAAAGCAGCCTGCTTGGACATGTCGTCTGCCACTACAGCTGAGAGGACGCAGAATGCCTGGAATGGCCTGCCCTTGGTGTGTTCAAGGCAACTCAGAAGCAGAGGCACGATGCCTGCGCCAGGCAACATCAGCTCATCATGTCGTTCAAGTATGTCAAGCTCATGCAGCCTCGGCAACATCAAGCAATGATTGGGCAATTCACAAAACTTTGACACGAGCTTTGTTGCAATATGCACATGGCCTATACAGCCAAATGCACACTGGCAAAGGTGATGAAGTATGACAAGCATGGCTTGGGCATGCGTTCACATCACAAACTGACATATGGGCATATGCACATGGGAGACACACCTAGCCTGAACATTTCATTGGCTGCGTCCACCCTGTGTTGCTGGTGGCCTGACATCATCAACATTTGGAATGTTGAAACACAACAATCCCTGTATGTGACAGACTGATCCAGCTTGGATAATTCAAGAGTGCATAGGTCACGATCTGTCATCTGCTTGATGATCTTCACAGTCTGCCCAAAGCCAGGCATGACGACTTGCACTAATCTGATGCACAGGCGCTCCACCTCCTGTGAGTCATCTGGATGCTCAACCTGGGAGGCATGGAGTCCAAGACCGTTCATGACGTCAGGCAGCAGAAAATGAATGACTCTTGAGAAGAGCTGCTGTGGAGAGTCAGCAGCAGAGCTGATAATCATCGCACGCATCAAGCTAGCCAGCTTGCAGGCAGCAAGCAAGACACGCATAAGCTGAATGGCTCTGTTGCCAGATTGATCGCCAGGCGAGCCCGAAAGGTCGTGGGGTTCAGCAAGCGTGATTGCTTGTGCTGATTCAACAAGACTGTCATCAGTGGATTGTATTTCCTGTGAGCTGCCCTGTGCTGCAGGCTCATCAGCTTTCGCTGAGCATGCTGGCGACATCTGCGCTGGCAGAGGTGGTACCTCAGGCGCATCCTGCAGAAGCTGGAGGAGTAACAGCAATGGCTGGATGGCTTCCCTAGCTGATTTGAGAAGAGGTTCTGTTAAGCCAGATTGCATTCTAGTGCTGCTGGTTGCAAACTGTTCAGATGGCTTGACACTGAGCATGTCAGTCAGCAAGCTATCATCTGTGAAAACGCGCACAACTTCAGCATGCTTGCTAAAAGCCTCTGCAATGGCCAGCCAAGATCCAGGAATGTGTGGTACATCACTTGAAAGGAGCCCTGTTATCTTAAAGGTGTGTAGTAGAACAAAGGGGAGAGGTGGCTCATTGACCTCAACATCTATGCGTGTTATTCCTACTGAATTGTAGGGAATCTGCGTAGACAACACTTACGTTTGCACTTTGGCAATGCCAGCTTGCAGAAGGCCCAAGACCCGAAAGCATACAAACCTGTCCCAGAAGCTTGTTTTTCGCCAAGGACTTCCCGTCATGGAACAACTGGCAGCAATGCGCGGACAGGCCGTGATAAAGACAGTAGTCGCTTAGGACTTCCACCAGGGTTTCCGCGACATTGTACTCATCCCGAAACATGGCTCGAGGGCAGCCCTGCAGTCACAGCAAACGGCTAAGGCTGCATTTCAAGCTGGCCGATCAAAACAGCTGTGAGGGTGCAGCAAAATACCTTGGTCTGGAACCAAATCTTCAGAGTGTCCGGCATCTGTCAGGCTGCAAGGATCTTCGAAGCCTTTTTTTTATTCTCACCATCCCACTTCACTGATGCTGTAGATTTGTGTCACGTCTTACAATCTAAATGACTTGGATCTGTCGAGCGATCAAAAGATAGCTCCGAAACCACACTGTGTCAGAGTGCTCTGTAGGACTGTACGAGCTGCTGTACGAGTCAGGTCATGCTATTTGAGCTTTCTGGACAAGCATTTTCCTGGGTATGAATCCGAAGACAAGCTTAAAGCTTAAAGTCTGCTATGTCCAGCACTCTCAGCACTTGATCTTTTCACGCATGTTGATATTGAACTTGACGTGAAACTTCCACTGTTGGCAACAGTACTAACCTCTACAAAACAGTGATGTCAAGGCAGGGAAATACTAATTTTACATGTGGAAGTAAGCTGGATTTGTAGTGACATAAAATAATTGAGTCAAGGGCCAAGAGCATCTTCAGGTTTGACACCCAAGGCCAGCAGCTGTGCAGCTCGTCCAGATGGTAGCGTGCCCTTGCTCAAAAGCTTGCATTGAAGAGACAGCCATGAGAACAAGCTTTGCTCCTGTACGGACTGGGACAAAACCTGCAACACTGACACATGGTTGCAGCACTAAGAACCCAAATTTACAAGTGCCATATATAGACCTGGCAGCGAAACAAGACATTCTGCTTATGCACATACAAAAAGCTTGTACAATGCATCCAAGAGGCAGAAGCAGAGGCAGCTCACCTTCACATGGCCATGCTCTCGTCTGAATGACATGAGCTCTGACAGTCTTACATCCCATAAGATGTCTGCATCGGTCCTCACAGGCCGCCAACTGACACCTAGCTGATTTAGCATTTTTGCCCTTCTTGGCTGTAACAAGCCTGTCTGCAAGTATACCGTTTGTTGGCGCTTGCTTGCAGTGCACACACACAGCTAGCAATGCAATTCCGAAGCAGCAAAGCTTACCCAAGGCATACAGACCACGCTGATGTAGCAGCCAGTTGGTCACACGCGCATGCTCTGCAGCAATCTGTTGGCCCAGCGATGCAATATGTCGACTGTACGCCTTCAATTGCTCCATCCAGATGGATTCAGTCATCTGAACAACTTGACTGCTCAATAGCCATGTGACTCCTGCAAGACCAAAATCGGCTTCAATAAAGACTGCAACAATATGTAAAGCAATGTTTTTTAACGTAAAGTGATGACAATACTAAACATTTGCCAGAAGAGGTGGACATTGCGTGCATGCTTAACATCTTTAAAACAATTGTACATCAGTAAACGAGCCTGGCTGCAATAGACATGGTGCATCAACCTGCAGCCGTTTATGCTGTCTGCCAAGTTGACTCTCAAGTCAAACACATGCAAGACTCTGGCATAGAAGGTAGGCTGACCAAGTATGGTCATATATTGCATCTGGATTGGGGTCAACTGGCCCTCCCGCCACAGGGCTCTTTGGTTCAAGACCCAGCGCAGCACAGCACATCGTCTTCCTGGAGGCCGGCCCGGTGGTGTGCAGGCGTACAAGCTGCCACCTCTGCAGGCATCTGAACCAGCTGTGGCAACACTTGTGACTGCCTCTAGCTGGGGTGTGGCGGCCTCAGCACTAGCAGCAGAGGTGCTGGACTGCTCATTGGCAGCACTGTTTGCGCCGTCCAAAGAAGCTGAGGAAGCACTGCCATTGGCGCTGGATGACATGCGTGTGCTGGCTGATGCTGGCCGTGAGAATGTTGGCTGAAAGTGAAGCTGTGGCTGCTGGACTGTCATGGATGAACAAGCCAAGGTACCACCACTTGCAGTATGGGCCAAAGTGTACATGTGAGCAGAGCTGACCTCTGCTTGCCATGTTGACTGAGCAGAGATGGGCACCTGCTTGTGAGCAAAGTGAGGCTGCTGCCCAGGCTGCTGCTGATTGGATTCAGATTCCAAGGCAGCAGTCCTTTTAGACCTGCCCTTGCTGCGTGGTGAAGCAGATCCACCAGGTTGAGCGCTGGGCATCGGAGCCTGTCCCTGTTGCTGCTGCATAGTCTGAGTGTCCTGGCAATCCTACAGATAATGCAAACCACGATGTTGGTGAACTATTACATGTGGAGCTGTTGTCATATACACAATCAAGCATACAGTCTGGCTCAGTCAACAGCGCTTGCAAGGTGAAGGCATCAAAGCACAAGTAAACGCGCAGCCTGTATGCAGGTTGATCATGATGTCCCAACCCTCACCCATGCACAAGCTGACATGACTTGCCTGGTCAGGGTTGATCTGAGAGCCATTCAGATAATGAGCGGCCTCATGAGCAAGGCGCTTCCACTGCATGGGCGGGTCAATGTCCATCTCCAGGCCTGCCAGCTGCAGCATGAGGAACTGCTCCCGGGAGAGGCGGCCTCGCCGCCACAGCCAGCGCTGCTTGGCCAGCCAGAAGCCCTGCCCTGCCTCCAAGTGGGCGCTGGCCAGAGCTGCGCGCCGCTTTGCTATTTGCTGCAAAACAGCCACAGTTCAACGAGCAAGTCCAGGATAAGGGATGGAGACTGTCACAGACGCAGAAAAAAGGTCTGCAGCTCTGATATCCTGTTCCAACTGAGACAACAACAGGTGACCCGTATAGCTGAATGGTATTCCACACATGTGCTTAAACTTGCCTGTGTCTGAAGAGAATGCAGAGAGGGCCTGTGGTGCGGGATGCGATGCAAGCATGCTTACCCGCTGCAGTGCATTTGCCCCTTTGGAGGTAACCTGCTTCAGACCCCCCTGAGGCCCCACCCTAGAACCCTGCGGCGAGTATCGAGAGGGAAAAGGGGGTGGGAACCCTCTGCTCTGTCCCGTCGCTATCTTGACCGGTCTTTGAGATACTATATCGAGATTGGGATCCAGCACCCTTTGTGACGCAGACCTTGGGACCGGCCTAGCGTTCATTGGAGGGGTAGGAGATGTGCCTTCCTGGATGGGCTGCTTGCCAACAACAGCAGTGATTTTACGGTTGCGCTCCACAATGTAGAGTAGCTTCCCCAGCTGATGCATCCATCTGTGCTGCCAAAGTTTCCCTTGTTGCTGCACACACAGAAGATTGCTGACAAATCATAGCAAACCAGACAGCTACTGAGGCAGGAGAGGCCGAGAAGTGGATAACTGTATCTCATACATTCTTGGCAGAGTACAAGACAGATAGGACCTTCTGTGTTTCAGCTGTGACAAAAATGATTGACCTCTGGTTCCCAATTGAAGCCAATGGCTTCCAGGCGCTTGATGGCATCTGTGCCCAGCAGGTTGCGACGCCGGAACTCGCGCTGCAGCTGCACCCACAAAGCCAGCTCGCGTGCCTGCAGACCCCCTCGCCGTCCCCAGTCAAACCCCAGCCAGCTGAATTCTCCCTTCCTGACTGAATCTTGATCCTGCAACAGCCATGTGCAGGGTCGTATAAAGGACTGGACAAAATAGGAGGCAAGAGAGTGCAGTGCATGAGATTGGCATAACAGGTTGTGACAGCCGATTCTTTGAGTTCAGACGCATGGGCTCCGTATTTTGCACTGTATTGCATGTTCTAAACCAGTGTGCTATGCGCGGTGAAAATAGACACAAACACCTGTGAATAGGTGATGTCTACAGACCGAAGTTGTGCACCATGCCGCGATTACAAAACCTGTGCAAAGCTGATGCCTTGATGTGATTACATCCTTACCTTCCACAATAGCCACTCGATCAGCTGGTCAAACTTGGATTCCCACTCTTCGGTGAGCTGAGCCACCTCACCAAACTCGAACCCCATTGCATACAGCACCTGCAGGCGCTCCTCTGACAGAGCACCCTGAGCTCTTGCAACCCGCTGCCTCCGGACCCACTTTGCCAGGTCTGGAGCCTCAGTCCAACCCTGCACATTGTGAGGTGCAGCTCATGATGCTGAGCAGACCCGCAGGGCAAAGCTAGTCAGGTCTGACCAGCAAGCCTGAGCTGCACAGGAGTGCAGCAGGCTGCAGGTGATAAGCACAACACAACAGCAATGTAAAGAAGCCTTGGTGATGGGCAATGATGGTACAGCAATGAGACAAGCAGTATGCTTTAAGGAAAGGCAAAAGTCTTGTCTTGGTTGCGATGTCAGCAGCTGTTCAGCTGCTAAGTCAATGAGCAATGCAATGTTGCCAGGCATGACTTTAAGATTTATGCTGAACAAGACTGGTCTCAAAGAATCAGGCAGACATTTGACGCATACGCAGCAGAAGTATATACTTATGCAGCAGAATTATACAAACCTCAGGCACATTACAGTGGCCATGACGGTGCATGAAAGCAGCCAGCTGCACCACACGCCGATCCCAGCGATCATTGGTGGAGGGCTTGCAGAGCATGATCTGAGGTACTTTGGCAAAGATCTGACCCACGCCCTTGCTGCCTGCATCATCATGGCTGCGTCAGGCAGGGAACATGGTGATGTCACTGACATGCACAGGTGGAACACGCAGCCTGACAAACCAAGAGAACAGAGCAGGATGAGCAGACATTACAATGTAAGATTTTTTTCAACTGTCAAGCACACGAGAGGATCCAGAGACCTATGCAGACACGCTAGGCTGGTATGTGCCCCTAGTCACAGCACTGACCTGGCTCGATGCCACAATCATGTGCAAGATATTCAGCACAGATCAGCATGTTGCGCTCAATCCGAGAGCGCCTGCGCCTGTCTATCAGCTGTCGGCCACCAGGCGTTATGCGCCATGCCACAGCAGCCCTGATCACCCCATCAACTTTGGACTCTTCTATGCCACACTCATTGAGCAGGAACTGCTCAGCACTCCCCTCCTGCTTGTTGGCATGCATGACAGGCTCAGGAGAAGAAGAATCCAGAGCTGCCATGCAGACATTG
>JAABUK010008682.1_pt1 | contig 14156 bp, 15 predicted proteins | sample 5559141 | NCBI WGS metagenome assembly JAABUK01 (sample SAMN10711869, study PRJNA513367) | rock metagenome | isolation source: Antarctica rocks | place: Antarctica: Victoria Land, Pudding Butte nord | collected 2016-01-03
AAATAATTTCGAGAAGTCGTTATTATTAATAAAAATAATTCTAGAATATATTTTGAATAAATATTTTAGATAATAAATTATATATTTCGAATTAATTTAACCTCTTAAAATAATTTGTAAAATATTATTTTAATTTTAACTCTAAAGGCTTATCGAGTATTTATCGATTACTCGAGATTATAAAATTACTCGAGGTAATTTACTCTTTAGCCTCGAGTTACTAGAGTCAAATTTTAATTTATTAATATTTTTATTTATATACGCGCGCGATTATAAATATATTATTTTTCTAATTAAGTCGATTTAGTAAGAAAATTCTTTATAATATAAAAAGAGATATTTTTAAATATTTATATTAGAGTATTTATACTATAGTAGTAGTATTGATAAAAACGAGAGAAAGTTATTAATATTTTCTTATCGAGTTAATTTTATTTAACTCGTAATTTTATTACTCGCCCTTGAGTCTGAATTTAGAATCGCAATAGTCTTCTCTCGGAATCCTAACCCTAAATTTTCTATAGTTTCAAATAATAGAGGTTTCGCTTAAGGTACGATAGAATAAAGCTTGACTCGATTTTTAATTATAACTACCGGACTGATCAAGTGATCCTTGCACCCTCGCCGCCGTACCTCGAGATTACTACAGAGGTAAGAAGATTCCCAGACGCAGCTACTAGACATGCGTCTATGAATCTCCAATCCTCAAGGTCCAATTCGTTCCGCTTCTTCATGTCTTCCAATTCTCGAAGAATCTCATTCTCCGTACACAATTGCCACGCGTACGCCAAGGACTTTGCTATCGCTTCTTCCACACGATCAACTCTCATGATCACGTGGACAAGATTGATCATTGACGCAGCTCTGTCTGTCTGGAACCGGTGGCTCTCCTTCTCGTAGGACGCAAGGTCGTTGGAGATGGAAATCTGATTACCCAAGAGTCGGAGGAAGGGACGTAGTTTGGGATTATCTGGATCTACCCTCGAGCCAATGGAGAACTTCGTACATGCCCATGTGAAACTAGGAACGCCGAGTCAATTACACGATTGCTTCTGTGGAGTAGAAGGAGGAGGAGAGGCTGATAATGTACCTATTCGCAATATCATCCCATCGGTAATCCAAATAGTGCCGTACGCATCCGAAGTCTTCCGGGGGTGGGTTTGCATGGTGGCAAAAATCAACTAGAGTCCGTAGGACCTCGGAACCGCCATTTCCTTCTTCGTCGTCACCGGCGAGTAGCATTCGTCGGATCATACCCATTCTCCGCTCAAGTGGCGAGTCTGTGGTGGAGCTCGGAATACTACCTTGAAGTCGGGACACGAACTCTTCACGAAGGCGCGCAATCTAGAACAGAGACTGAGTCATTGAATTGCACAATCTGCTGGAAAGAGTGATTGACCATGTCTGGCTTGGAGTTTTCCCACACATCTGGAGCAGGCTCAGCTTGGCTTCGAGAGTTGCGATAGACTCAAGGAGGCCAATGTAACGATATCTCTAACACAAGGGAATCTACTTACCATCGAACATGAAGATCAGGATCACACTTTGTGCGAGTAGCTGTATTCGGGTTTCATCTGCCTCGGCAAACATGTAGACACTGAAACGGCTATACGTGTCTACGACTGCTGTCTTCAACTGCTCTTCAGCCAGACTTGACATGGACCGCTTGTTAGATAACATAATTTCGCTGCATCGTTGATCTTGAGCAAAGAGCTCTAGCAACTCCTTGGTAGCTTCGTCATTCGCCCTCCAATATTTGCTCTGTCGAAATTTTTCAAGTCCAGTATGCAGCGGTAAATTAGCCGCTTGAGTATTGAGACAGATACTATTTTTTTCATTCGCATGGTGGTGAATGAATGCAAACCTGCTTTGCTCGGGCTCCGGGAAGACACGATTCAGCGAGATCGGTTGCGGTATAAGCCACTGGGTTCGATGCGGAAGATAGTTGTAGACATATCTAATAGGACAAAGCAGCTCCAGGTCGCTCTGTCTAGCCATCATGAGAAGTTGATAGTCTTCGGTGCCACTCTTCATCTTTGGAGGAACGTTGGCATTGTCCATGCTGGAGGTGGAAGGCGGAAAGAGGAAACTACTTGGTTTCTTATGATAGAAGGCGTGGGATGACATATGTATTTGTGAGGATTATGCCAAGGAAAGCTGGATGTCATCTAAGCTCTGTTGATGCTAGCGCAAACGGTGATCGTCTGATATTGTGACCGTTGACACGGAGAACCACTCTCAAAGTGGATGAATCCTCTCCCAGGAGTCATTAATGAGAATATGAATGGTGCGCTTAAATCTAGTGTGCATGTTTGTGGGTGTAGGGATAAATTTAATCCGATGGACACCCTGATAGACACTCTTGCGTGAAATCTGTGCCTCTCCCCATCTACATAGCGTCTATCTAGCAGAAGAGTTCGCGGCTAGGGTGTTTTTGACTACGCTGTTGAATGCCCAAAACATCCTCTATCTTCCTCGGCTGACATATATTTTCAGTGACTTGCATTCTTTTCACTACAAACCCTTACAATATCCAAATAGCAATCGTTATTGCACGACTCACATAACCTGCTCCGGAAAGTTTTCATGGTCTTCTCTTTACTATCTTCACTCTCACACCTGGGCTATCAGGGTGAGACTCGCCAATGAAGCAATCGCGCGAAAAGTCGATGTCACGTTCTTTGAGCGTGTCGTAGAGCTGGAACTCGAATCGTCGAAAAAGCGTAGTGAGGGTGAGATACAGCTCAGTATACGCGAATCTGTCGTGAGAGTTTCGTCAGATGCCCGCGGTTTTAGAAGATGTTCTAGGTCATGTTATAGTCATAGACGATTGCGACGACATACCTCATACCTTGACACATACGTGTCCCTCTCCCGAAGGCTACGAAGAAACGATCATCGGGTGGATTCTCCTCGAGCCAACGCTCTGGATTAAAGGTGCAAGGGTTGGTGAAGATGTTCGGATCAAGGAGGATGTCATGAATCGTCATGCTAATTGGCGTCTTTTACAAATTAGCAGTGGGCCTTCATATAGTTGGCAGGCGGTACAGATTGACTCTACGCTCTCTCGGTAGCAAGTGAGCTTACCTTTGGCGGTATACTCCATGCCCCGTAATTCAATTCCTTGTGGGCCACTAGTGGCGACCTGGAAGTAATGAGAGCCGAGACTCGTAATACTTCCTTGACGACTGCTCTCTATGCTTTGTTGTCAGCACTATGGACGACCAAGATGCTACACCGATCGGAGAGCATCACCAAATAAGGTAGCTCACTCAGGACTTTGACTGATGGACTACTGGTTGCATCAGGCATCACCATCATAATCTCCTCTTGTAATCGCTCTAGAACGCGTGTATTTGATACGATGTGAAACAGTGCCATTGTGAGAACCCTGGATGTTGTCTCTCCTCCTGCAGAGACCATGACAAAGCCTTCATGAGCTAGGCGGTCCAGCTCTTTTTCACGATTTGGCAGAGAGCTTTCATAGATCGATAGGAAGAGAGGCGCAAGGGGTGCTTCTGTCTTATATTCCGTACACTCAGACTGTTTTTGATAAGTAGCGCAAAAATGGTGGGCGTGTGAGCGCATGTCCTATATTCAAGCACCAGTGCCTGTCAGTCATTCTCTCGGCGTCCATAAAAAGTATAATCTGATAAGCACAGCTTCACGTATGAGATACAGTAAGGAAGCTTGCAAAAGGCGCTCACATGATGGAGTCGTAGAACTCGCGCTAAGTCGGGCTTGACTGAGTGGACTGCGCTGACTGGCAACTTTCGGAAAATGTCGATAACCCAAGGGAACTGCTTAACGAGTGGAGTAAGCTTTGCCACGGCACGTATAGTTCGGTTCCATTCCTCCGCGCGACGCTCACTGCTTTGGAGACCCATGGACTGTCCCAAAGAGTACAAAGCCACGATATCCGTGGTGAACGCAAGAAACTTCGTGCGAAGCTCCAAGACTTCCCCGTTTTCAGCAGATCGCTGGAAAATGACCGACAGTTGCTCGACTTGCTCTCGTAAAAGGCTCTCTGCGTTTTCGATAGCGCTGATTGAATGCAACTTGCTGTTAGCTGCACGACGCTTTCGATGAAGATCATGATCAGCAGTCCCAAACGCTGTGCACAATTGTAAGTCATGTCAAGATAGGAATGTATCAATGCTTGCTCCCGAGACCTGTACCAGTCATCTTGGCTGCAGGTGGCCATTTATCTCTTCTCGTTGGGTTACTGGCGTAGAGCGTTCCATGCCAATCTGGGTCGTGGACATGAATCTCCTCGGGATTGATCCGTATAATGGGTCCTAAGAAGGTCTTGAGATGACCAAGCTTGGTGTCAATATGATCCTAGTCCTACTAACCGTAGATTTCATGCAAACGTTTGATCTCGAAAGCATACTGGCCCCCTTCGCCTTTAACAATATCGAAGTAGAATTCATACCATTTCGTGAGGGCGGCTAGCTTGGGCCCCGGAAAGCGGGCTAGGGGATGGAAAAACAAGCGGTAAATTGCGAGAAGAACAGAGTAGAAAAGAGCGGTGCAACTTGAGGCAATCAGGAAGCCCCAAGGTGAAAGTACCGAGTCAAGCATCGGAAATGCCATTAGGATATTCTGAATGTGAGACGGTGATTTTCGTCCTTACAATCTCATTTCCACCTAGGAGAAAAGAGGATTGTTGCGCGGGGACTTGGAGCTCGGAACAAACCACTTGAACAAGCCTGCTCTTAGGGTGTGGAGTGTTGGGGTTTTCTAGTTCTGTCGCACCAATGAGGGGTGTTACCGTATATCAGGTACAATCCTTCATATAAGAGAGCAAGACCACCATCACTGACGTCGACGCAATTACGCTGGTCGAAAAATCCCGCATGGATAACAGTCGTGCAGTAAACATGAATTATTGGAGACGCACGGTGAAGGATTCGAATGCGCATGGTACTTGCTAGGCACATGAAGGATCGGCGGGGCATCTCCGCGCGTAGTGTGAAATGACAATGATGTGGGTCGTCTGAGGTGTTAGCACTGCCAATCCCCTCCCCATCAAGCCCATGCGTATTAACTTGTGCCGCAATCTGGAAACCTCGAATTTTCCTACGTGCGCCGTATGTTTCGAGGGTCAACACCATAGTACGACGCCTTCTTTTCACTGCCGTACGTCAGGTATGCTGCAGCCTAGCAATCTCTCCCACTCTTCTATCGGACTTTGTTCTCGATGCGGATGGTCCAGAACATGTAAGAAAGCATGGATTGTCCATTCAATTATTTGATTGGCAAAGCTGACAGGAATTATCCAACGGGGACTCCCCCTTCCAAGGCTCATACCGAACGAAATATTTCGCCTGTTTCAGGTAAGACGGCTACTTTCATGAGGGGTAGCACACTTTCAGGAAAGAGTGGTGGCAATTACGCAGATCTAATGATCCTTCTCGTTCATCTGAAGGAGCGACATTTGGACATGGGTGTTATGCATATTGACTCAGCCCCACTGCGCCATCTGTTCGTTCGAAACAAGTCCCCCAGGTGTAATAAACCTTCCTTCGTTCGCCTGTCACTGAATAATCCATTCACAACCTTATCATGGAATTACAAACACGACGAGATATCTCACAAACTTCGAACCTCAGGCCTTCGCTGCCACTGAACGATAAGGGAGTCAAAGTCGTGGTTGTGGCAGCGCTATTGATTTTCCTCGTCACCGTTGCAGTCCCACTGCGCTTCTATGCGCGCCATTTGAAAAGAGTTTCATTTAATCTAGAAGACTGGCTTCTACTAGCCTCCACTGTCCATCATGTCTTTTCTACTCAGCAAGGAGCAGAGCCTAACACCCTTCTAGATTCTGTTCTATGCATACGCTTCCTTCGATATTCTGGCTGTCTGCATAGGCGGCATCGGCTATCACGTCAGTGGGTTAAGTATTGCGCAGCTCCAGAGGGGGCTCAAGGTACGTACACGAATCCAAGACGGCGGAATGGCAAGCTGCAGCTGAATCTGGCTCTAGATATTACTCGCCCTTCAAATTCTGTATGCGACTGGGCTTGGGCTCATCAAATGCAGCATTTGCTTGACGCTCATTCGGATCTTCTTCGTTAAGCGCTTTCGAATCGCAGGATACTCAGTCATGGCATTATGTGCGGCATGGGCACTTATGACAATCTTACTGGCTTTCTTGCTCTGTCATCCGTTGGATTACAATTGGAACTTGCTGCCCACTGCTGGACACTGTGGCGATCAGCGCTCAGCCTATGCGGCTGTGGGTATTATCGACATTTTCACAGACGTGATGATTCTCATCTTACCCATGCCAATGATCTGGAATCTTCAGATGCCTAAAGCCACTAGGATAGCTTTGACAACCATTCTGTGCTTGGGTGTCTTGTAAGTCATGTCCATGAAATGCCCTACCCCAACTCAAGGATCGAGTACTTATCCGTGAGTGTGAAATAGTACAATCGCGATGAGTATTGCTCGGGTCGTCACCATCTTTCAAACGCAATTCAAGGACTTCACACTCAATACATACGACTTCTGTTGGCCTATATTAGAATACGGCGTCGCAATCCTTGTTTGTTGCGGCCCTCTTCTACGTCCCGTGTTCGAAAAGTTCACCCTTCGTTCACTTCGAATCCATTCGAAGAGAACACAAGACTCTGATGGCAATACGATACTTCATACTCCAGGTCAATTGGGTTTCAGTCAGCTGAGTGAAGGTGAGATTCCGTTAAACCCGGTGGCAGCCCCATCATGTGTCACTTCGATCACCGGGAACGCTCCACGAGATAAGCACCAGATGATGCTTGATGAGGGAGCTTCGAAGGATAGAGTTCCCGCTGCTCGATCTAAGGGAGTCAATCTGCCAAGCGGGGTTATCACCGTAGAAAACCGTTGGGACGTTGGTGATGAAAATATTTGATGCCCTGAGTGGTCGTTCTGCAGTATCATAGCTGCGTCAAGCTGAAGCTTTTTCCGGCAGCAAATGACGACATTGCGTGGGGAAGAATGTGTCAAAACCTATTAGAGATGGTGTTTTCACAATTGGGATCTTACGAGCTACGGGTATCCAAGGTGCTGGGCCCAATAGATCTGCAACACGTTAACATCGTTCCACACCATCAGCATGCTTATGACGTTACATTACACAACGTTACGCAGCGGGCTAATCCTTCGCCCAAATCAGACGCACAATTACATCATACTGCAACGTAGAGAGTATGATTACATAATAGGCTCGCACTCCACCGAAGAGCACCGGTCGTCCTTAGTTCCTTTGATTTTTCGACTAGAGTAGATCAGTCTTGATGTACAGAAGCCATGTCGACTAAAACATACGACTTCATCGTTGTCGGGGGAGGCATTGCAGGTGTTACACTAGCTTCCCGACTTCATGAATGTCTCCCCATTCATTCCATTCTCTTGATCGAAGCCGGGCCGGAGGTCAGTGACCATCCGTTGGTGACTGATATCAAGAATGCTGCTCGTCTAGTCGGGTCCGAGTTGGATTGGAACTATTCCACAGTACCGCAGCAATACCTAAACAACAGAGTTTGCCCAAACAATGCTGGAAAGGCACTTGGAGGAGGGTCAGCCATTAATGCCGGTAAGACTCGCTAGTTTTCTGGAGGCAGTCAATGACTAAGCATATGGATCAAGGCGGATGGATTCGCGGCGATGCTAGCGATTACGACCTATGGGCGAAGTTGGTCCAAGATCCAAAGTGGAGCTACGCCGGTTTTCTTCCCTATTTTCGAAAAGTCGAAAATTACCACACAAGACAAGTGAATGTCGATGAACATGGCTACCAGGGCCCAGTCTATACACAATCAGTCTCGTCTACAGGCCGAGACTACCCTCTGCGTGATCAAATACAAGCCGCTTGGGCAGCCGCAGGCGTGACACACACAGTGGATGCGAATGCTGGGCATCCTCAAGGCTTGGGCGAGCTCGTCGAGAACCGTCATGACGGAGCACGACAGCTCACCAGCACCATATACTCTCTCGCTGGAGTTCGAGTCATGACGGAGACGATTGTTCACCGCATATTATTCGAAGAGAGAGCGGATGTTCAAATCGCAAGAGGAGTTCAAGTGAGCAATGGAGAAACACTGTTAGCCACTAAAGAGGTTATATTGTCTGCTGGAGCCTATCGCACTCCACAAGCACTGTTGCTCTCCGGTATTGGACCAGCAGAAGAGCTGGCAAGACATGGAATAACTGCACTCATCGACGCACCCGACGTTGGCAAGAATCTGATTGATCACATGGCGGTGGCGCAATGGTGGAAACTACGAGACCCACAAGTTGGACTCGCACTCGGTTCTACTAATTTTAGTAAGCCTGCCTTTGCCAAAGGTACTCCCATGGACTGGGTAGTCACACAAAGTGTCCCTTACGAAGGACTGAAAAAGGCTCTGCTTGTGGACGAAGGCAACACAGAGGAAGGCAACATAGACAACTCACATCCACTCCTAACTCCGACACGTTCTTTCATAGAATATCTTGTGGTCTACGTCGGTGCCAACGCGACTGACCCCACAATCCCGATGGACGGCAGCCATATCACAAGTACTGTCGTTGGACTACTTCCCACCTCGCGTGGAAGCGTGACTCTTGCATCAAGCGATCCGGCTGCCTCCCCTCATATCGATCCAAACTACTTCGCAACAGAAATAGATCGTTACGTGATGCGCTCAGGATTGAAGAAGATGATGGAGGTCCTGCTGGACACGAAGGAGGGACAAGCGATAGTAGATGGCGAGACGGTCGGTGAAGGCCGATTGTCGTTGAATTCTGCCTCGTCAGCCGACCAGCTTGATGAGCGTATTAAAGAGCGCGGAAAGTGAGTAGAATCATCACTTAGTTTTGATTTAATCCTCCAAACTGACCTCATGCCTTCCTCAGGACCCTCTATCATCCGGCTGGAACGGCAGCTATGGGTCAGGTAGTGGACTGTGACCTGCGTGTCTATGGAGTCGAGAGACTAAGGGTTGTTGATGCCAGTGTGATCCCAGTACCAATTGCAGGTCATTATCAAGCGTGTGTCTATGCTCTGGCGGAGCAAGCCTCGGATATCATTGCAATGGATTATCAACTCTGAAGCTGCTTAGTGCTAGTAATTGTCTGATTGTGCGGTTCGTTTCGAATACCCTGGATGCAGAGTACAGTACGGTACCGAGCACAGGTTCGTAGAATTCATAGACTAAGCTATGGCGACTGGGGTGGCAGGAATGCCGGGACGATTATCTCCCCCTTCATAGGGCGATCACAGAAGCGCCTTGCAGAAGAAGTCAACGCAAGAAGACTCTGCTAATGAACCTGTACCTCGAGAATCAATATGCTATAATGCAGAGTTGAGTGGATTCAAAGGACTGGAGTGTGCGTCAAAAACCAGGATATTCAGTCGGCTAAAGCCTGCATACTTCCGAGCCCCAGGTTTTTACTACAACGCCAGCGTCCATGCGCTTCACGCTGCATTGCATAAGCGATACTCGCGGATATGTTGCATTGTGCCATTTGGCGCTAACGCATATAGAAAATTGTAGCCGTCTCCAACATACTTGGGTTGATTGCAAGACCGTGCGAACGATCAGCATGCGCCAACGGGTTGAAGCTGTCGATCTCGGGAGAGCAATAGGCGAATACCACTCTCTTCAATCCGGGCTTACAGGCCTAGCTACCTGCCCACTTATCTCTCGCAGATTTGCCTCGCAAACCTATATCTTTCTTCTCAACAGACCTTTGAATGTGCCAAACTGAACCTAATTGATGGGCTTTGCATGAGCACAATAGATTGCGTCGAAGAAAGACTTTGGCTATACTCTTCAAGACAATTTTCCTGACTGTTCTCGCTGTCGTCATTCATCAAAACTGTGCCCTCCATGAGGCTCCCTGGTATTCGGGCACTTTTGTATATCATCAGTGCCCGTCCTGTGCTGTCCGCTGTACTTGGAGTTTCTGGAGCGAATGCATCTTACGATTATGTTGGTAGGCTTTTGGGATAATCTCCTGTGTGTGTCTTCTGACATCCATTGCTTCAGTTGTCGGAGGCGGAACCGCTGGAATCACCATTGCTTCACGACTGGCCGAAGATCCCACGCTATCAATTGCAATCATTGAAGCAGGCGGCTTCTACGAGACAGACAATGGCAACTACAGTTTGATACCTGGTCTCGCACTTTCCGCCCCATTCCTCGCGACCACGGTACCCTACCAGCAACAAACACTCATTGACTGGAGTCTTGTCTCTGTGCCGCAGTCTGGGGCAGAAGGGCGACAAATACATTACGCTCAAGGCAAGACTCTCGCGGGCTCTTCGGCTTTGAATTCCATGGCCTATCATCGAGCCAGCAACGGAACGTATCAACGCTGGGCAAGCCTTGTAGGAGATGAATCCTACACTTTTGCTAACCTTTTACCGTATTTCAAGAAGTCCTGCCAGTTCACCCCACCAAACTTTTCCAAACGTGACACTGCTAACTCCACTGTGGAGTTTGATTCCACAGCTTTTATTGAGACTGGTGGGCCTCTCGAGGTGTCTTGGGGCAACTGGGTTGACTCTCCACTTACCTGGTTTCAGAAGGCCTTTGACCTGATTGGCTTACCTATCAATAACGAGAACTTCAACAGTGGCTCCCTCATCCGCCATTCTGCTTGGATTCCCTCCACAATCTCTCCTACTGATGCCGTTCGGTCTTCTTCCCAATCTTCTTTTTTGACGCAGGTGATCAACAAAACCAGCATCGCTGTCTACACACATACCCAGGTCACCAAAATCCTTTTCAATTCGAATAGCTCCAATGCAAGTGCTGTGGGCGTATCAGTCACAAAGGACGGTAAAGACCATACTATATCGGCTAAGAAAGAAGTGATTCTGTCCGCCGGTGTCTTTCATTCGCCTCAGCTACTCATGGTATCTGGTACGACGCGTCTCTTCGAACAAATCACAAAAGGCCAAGGAGCCCTGTGCTAATTCGTTGGTAGGCATCGGACCCCGGGTAACCTTAGTGAACAACAACATTTCAGTTATTTCCGACCTCGCGGGAGTAGGGCAGAACCTGTGGGATCAGATCCTCTTTCCAGTGCCACATCTCATGAATATTCCCACCCAAGCACAGCTTATCGCCGAGCCTCAATATGCCACCGATACAGAGCAACAATACGTACAAAATGCATCAGGCCCTCTCAGCTCCCTGAACGGCTTCATCGCATTTGAAAAGATTCCCCTCGCCCTACGAAGCAACTTCACCAAAATAGCGCACTCAACTCTGGCTACGCTTCCACCGGACTGGCCCGAGGTAGAGTATGTCACTAACAGCGGCGTTGGCCCCGACGGCTCAGGTCTAGGCCTCATCCTGGCCGCGCTCTCGGGGTCTTTCTCGCGCGGAAACATCACCCTCAGCAGCGCAGACATGGCAGATCCCCCAGTTATCAACCTCGGCTGGCTCACGGACCAGGGCGATGTTGACGCACAGGTTGCAGTCGCAGCTTTCAGGCGCGTGCGTCAGGCGTGGTCTAGCATCCCCAACATCACCATTGGACCGGAATTGGCGCCAGGGCCCAGCGTCCAGTCGGACACGGACATCCTAGCTTACATACGGAATGCCACCACTACGCTCTATCACGCTGCAGGGACGTGCGCGATGGGGAAGCTGGGGGATAAGAATGCTGTCGTAGATTCGAGCGCTAAGGTATTTGGTGTGAGAGGTTTGCGGGTTGTTGATAACTCTGCTTCTCCTTTTGCCGTGCCAGGGCATCCCCAGTCAACGGTATATATGCTGGCAGAAAAGATCGCAGATCTGATCCGCAATGGCGGCTAATACAAGAACGACACCACTAGAAAACGTAGTGCAGATTGATATATTGGTTATGGACTCACCCAGCTATATTTCGTCTGATCCAAGACCAATTGCTGTAGCCTTGATCCAGATTGACGAAGTAGAAGCTCGAATATGTGAAAAATTCGGATTTAGCGGTTGCAAAAGTGCTGCGACTTCTTGGCAATTTATTGGTTGCAAAACTCATGCGACTTCTTGGCAATGGCGATCACTGTAACCCACAGCCGTTTTACTAGTAAATTGCACGGAATCGCATTGAATAAATGATATAATTAACTATTTACACCGCTGTGACGTAATAGGTAGAATTGAAGCTCCTAGATCGTTTATATATACTAATCTTAATATAGTAGCCTATTTTTATTACTCTCTTTTATTAATATCTTTTACCCTCCTCCTTTACCGCCGCCGCCGCTATAGACCGTATTATCGATAATAGTAATAAATATAACGCGTCTATACTTCTATGGACTTATTAGAAACTCGAAGTTATTATTATTAAAATATATTATTATAGAAATACCGCGATCCGTTAAGAGTAGAATTATATAATATATAATATAATTAATACTCCTCGATATTAATTTATTAATCGCTCTCGCTAGTTTTATAAAATTATAAAAAAGTCTTTTCTAAAATATTAATAATAATATTTATAAATATATTAAAATAAATTACTTTAGTAAGTTTTCTTTATAAAAAATAAAATATAATAATTTATAAATTAATAATCGATAAATTTCTAAAAGAGGATAGATTTAATTAAAAATAAAATTAATATTTAAACGATTATTAAAATTAGTCTCTTTATATAATATATAAAATAATTAAATTTATAAATTTAAAACTCGATTATAATTATATATAATAAAAAGGTTTTATTTTATAATTTATAAAATTTAAATAATATATTCGATATATATTTTTATTAAGATTTTTGAATAAATATTATTATTTATATATAGAAAAATATTTTAAAAAATATATTATCTTCTCCGCTTTATTTATATTTTAATTTATTTTTATTCTAGGAATTTTTCTCCCCCGATTTTATTAGGCCCCGTATTAATTAAAAAAGAACTAAATTTAAAATTATTTAAAATTTCTCTTTTATCTTTTAATTTTTATTATTAATCTCTTTTATATCGGTAAAGTAGTAAATTAATATTCTACCGAAAAAAGTAGAAAAAGTATATAAATTTATTTAATTTATATAATAACTCTAGAGATTATTTTAATATTTATTTTCGATAAAAGTTATTAAAAGTAGTCTTTTTTTATAAATATTTACTATTTACTATTTTATAAAATTATATTTAAAACGAATATATACGAATTATATTAAATAATTATATTATAATCGGAGTATTATATTTATTAAATACGTAAATTATTATTAATAAATTATATTTAATAAATATTATTAGGATAATTCGTATATTAGATATATAAATTTATATCGTCGTTTTATTTATTTATATCGTTATTTATAATTTTATTAATTTTAATAATTTCTTCCTTTTTTTTAATTTATTAATTTTTAATAATTTTTTTATTATAACTTAAATCGCTATCTTTATTATTATCGTTATTATTATTAATCTTATTTAAATTTACGCGCTTAATACTAATTATATATTTATTAAAATTCTATAAATAATTATTAATTTTATTTAATATATAATAATTATTTACCTCTCTCAGATTTTCTTATTATATTATTTAATTAAAATATTATTATTTATTAAACTTTATATAAATTATATTTTTATTTTTATTTTTCTCTAATTTTACTTTTTTTAAATTTTATTATTATTAATATCTTCTTTCTTAATTATATAATATAAACTCGGTATTTATTTTTATTATTATTCGATATAATCGAGGTAGTATTACTTTTTTTATTTTATATTAAATTTAATTAAATTCTTTTAATATAAAAGCGGCCTAGAATTTTTTAAATCTTTATAATTTAAAAGTAATTTAATTTTCTAGTTATTTATCTTTTTATATTATTTTAAAAATATATTTCTTTTTAAATTTAAAAATTTTATATAAGTTATTTTACTCTTTAATTTTTATATTATTATTAAATTCTTTTATTTTTATAGAGGTTTATTTAAGATTTTTTAATAATAATAATAACGAGTCGAGGCTAGTATTTTATTATAAATAATAAATTAATTATATTTACGATAATTATATTTTATTAAATTTACGTATTAAGAATTTAAACTAGTATTCGGGTAGTAATAAAAATTAATAATATTAAAATATACGGGTTATAAAGGGATAAATTATAAATATTTAATTTATTTTGATTTATTACTTTACGTA
>JAABUK010008683.1_pt1 | contig 14156 bp, 18 predicted proteins | sample 5559141 | NCBI WGS metagenome assembly JAABUK01 (sample SAMN10711869, study PRJNA513367) | rock metagenome | isolation source: Antarctica rocks | place: Antarctica: Victoria Land, Pudding Butte nord | collected 2016-01-03
GTCTGCAGCCAATCGACGTTCGCGCTGGTCAGGGGCTGGGGTGGTGCGGTCTGCATATCCGTTGCGAGAGCTTCGAAGGTTCGAATCCTTCACCTGCCACCTAGCGTTCGAAGCACCCCGCCGCGGCGTTGAGGGGGAGGGTGGTTCTCCGTCGGTGGACGGCGGCAACTTGGGCGCGGGGGAGACCCGCCGGGGCCGTTGCTAGGGGCTGGATCCTGTGATTGTCATACCGGGTAGACACCTCGCAGTGGCGCTATTGGTCGGCGTGCGGTCAACCCGGTTCCGCTGCACGGTATCGGCCCATTTTCGCTTCTGCTCCGTTCGCTCCTGACGGCTGCTTCTCGCCCGGGCCGGGGCGTCGTTGCCCGGCACCAACCTGGACCAGGGGGAAGGAGGTGTTGTTCCCGATGAGCGGGGGACACCTGCCCGCCTGCTGCCCGGTCGCCGGTGGTCGTGGCCGACACCACGCAGGAGTCCTCGTCGGTGCTGGGCACTGACTTCTTTACGTTCGAGAGGCCGCGAACCACTGCGGGCTCCAACCTATGAGACCGATCCCAGGGGCCGCCGGGAGGTCTTGGCCAGCCTTCCCTGAGTCACACGCCGATGGCCGCGGCCGCCCGCTGGTACCGCTGTGCTTCGTCTTGGAGGTCGACGCCGCCAACGCCGGTTGCTACCCGTTCGTTGGTCGTCGCCATCCGGAACAGCAGGGCACGGGCCACCGCCGCAACGGAGACATCCACCACTTGCAGCAAGGACGGATGGGCCCCCGTGCCAGCACAGCGCGTCGGCCACGACGACTCCCTCGGCGTACGAGGGCGGACGCCAGTAGGGCGAGATGTCGATGACCGCCGGGGCCAGCCCGGGCGCAAAGAGGACGTTGCGCGTGAGATCTGCGTGCACGATTTGCGGTCGGCCCAGCGGCTCCAGCGCACCCTCGAGTCGTAGGGCTAGATGAACGAACTCTGGGCGAAACAGCATGGTTCGCTCTTGCCACGCAGCTCTATCGCCCAAGGCCCACCAGCCCTCGCGGACATCGAGGCAGTCCGGGCGGTCCAGATGAGCAACGGCGTCCTACGTGAGTCCTGGGGTCCCCTGTCGGGACGGCGCGACGTCTTCAGGAGTAGTCCCCCCACAGTGTCTGCGACACGCCGTCGACCGTGACGTCTGCTCCGTACGGGAGGATCCACTGGGGACGGGTGTGTCCGAAGGGCACATCGACGACGATGACGGCATCCGGGTTGTACCGGTGGACGGTCTCGATCGCTACGTCGCGCTGCTCAGCGCGGCGAGCGGCGCGCTCGTCCGGGGTGGGCCGGACCTCGAAACTCGAGGTAGGCGGACGTGCCACCAGTACGGCGTCTACTGCCGCCAGCAGCCCGCGCTCACCGAGCGCCCGCACGATCCAGCCGAGCTCGCGAGCCGGGATGAGCTCCTCGGAGGTCTCCAGAAGCAGGACTCCGCCATCGAGCACGGCCGGGTCCGCCGGGAACCGGCCGGCCGTCAGAATCCACTGCACCACTTCGGCGCAGCCGCCCCAGGTGGGTCCGGTCACCGACCGTGCAGGCCCGGCCCAGGTCCAGGGTTCGGTCGGCTCGCGGTCGCCGTACTCGGTCAGCGCCGCGGGGTCCTGCCAGTCCTTCCGGATGTCTTCGGACTCACCAGGCTCGTTGAGCTGCACGCGTTCTCCGGTCAGCAGCGCAGCACGCATTGAGATGACGTGCACCTCGTCGGCGGCGGGACCTGGTCCCAGCTGGACCTGCGTGGAGCCCCCGTAGAAGCCGGCGACGCCGTGGGTCCACAACCAGTTCAGCAGGTTGGTGTTGTCGCTGTAGCCGAGGAACGGCTTCGGGTCCGCGCGCACGAGGTCAGGGTCGAGGTGGGGCACGACGCTGATCTGGTCCTCGCCTCCGATCGTCGCCAGCACGGCACGGATCTCCGGGTCCGCCAATGCGGCGTTGAGGTCGGCCGCCCTGTCCCGCGCCGAAGCACCCAGGCGGCGAGTCGTGGGGTACTCGACCGGCACGAGCCCGGTCAGCCCCTCAAGCCGCCTCATCGCCTGCTCGTGCACCTCCGGTGCCACCGCCGGCGCCGCAAACGACGGGGAAAGCACCGCGACCTTGTCACCGGCTACGGCCTTACGGGGGCATATCAAAGGCTCGTACATCCGCCCAGTCAACCTCCAGCGCGGCAGGGCGGCACCAACGGGGCCGGCAAGCTGGTCAGTCGGCTTAGCGGTCACGTGACGTCGCCGACGCGCCGCAGCCGTGAGGCTGTCCTGCTTCCAGGCAGAGGCGCCGAGAGCAGTGGCCGCCCTGTCAGGAGCGCTGGCACAGCAGGTAGCACCGTCGGCTCGGGTACTCGGCGGCTGGGTAGGCTGCCGCTCGAGCGAGGCCACGAGCGCGAACCCGTTCTCCGGTAGCCGATCTGTTGCTTGTCTGACGGCGGCCGAATCGGCTGCCGCGACGGAGGGCGTCTCAGCTACCCGAAACTGGATTCTCGTCGGTCCTGACTGGGGGAGTCAGCTGGTGGCCACGGTGACCGCGCGGTGCACGTAGTCGCTGCTGCCCAGCTGGGCGACCAGCCATGCCGCGAGGTCGGATCGGGCGATCTTGTGCGCTTTGGCGCCGGTTGCTGGGTCGAAGACTCGTACCTGCCCGGTAGCTAGGTTGTCGTTCAGGATCGCCGGGCGGGCGATGGTCCAGTCGAGCCCGCTCGCTTCGACGTCTCGTTCCATTGCGGCCTTGTCCACGCTCGCGCCACGCAGGAAGGTCTTCTGCAGGATCCGCACGAGCGCGGTGGTGTTGGCCATGCTGTCGCCCACGCCCACCGAGGAGGTAACCAGAAGTCGGCGGACGGCGTGGCGTTGCATAGCGGCGATGACCGCGTTGGCTGCATCCCTCTCGAGGGTGATGTTCGACTTGTACGGGGTCTTGCCGCCGATGGTGTCGATGACGGCGTCCTGGCCCGCGACAGCGCCCACGATGGCGGTTGCGTCTGTGGCGTCGGCCGCCTTGACCGTCACCCCCACTGGGCCCTGATAGCTGCCGGCGTGGTGGACGAAAGCGGTGACCTGGTGTCCGGCCGCCACAGCCTGCTGGACTACCGCGCTACCGGTCTTGCCGCCAGCACCGATAATAAGCACCTTCATGACGTCTCCTATCGCTGAACGGGATTCGGTCGGGTTGCGCGGACGACCTCGATGTCGTCCAGCCGGGGATCACCGGCCATGGCGAAGCCGCCGGCGGGCCGGTGACCGCGACCGCGCGAGGTGAACGATTCGTCCCTAACGCGCCAGCCTCTAGGTCAGACAACTTATCAGACAGCTGATATCGTTAGTCAAGTAGGCCCTCGTGGTGATCGCAAGACCAGCAAGCGGTTCGACGGAAAGGAAACGACATGGCGGAGAACTTCGAGGAGCGACTTACGTACCTGATACGGCGGGTCAGTACGGCGCTGGCACTGCAAGTCGACCGGGCGCTGCGGGAGTTCTCGCTTACGCACGCGCAGTACGGCGCGCTCGCCCAGCTTGGACTGGTCGATCCCCAAGCGCTCTCCGGCGCCACCATGGCGGAACGCAACGGGATCACTGCGCAGTCCGCGTCGACGGCAATCGCCGGCTTACTCGATCGAGGACTCATCCGCCGGGAGCCGCATCCGACCCACGGGCGCATCCTCGAAGTGCGGATCACGCCGGAGGGCGCTGACCTACTTGCCCGCGCCCACACCGCCACCAAGAAGGCAGAGGATCGGGCCTTAGCCTCCCTCGACAAGCAGCAGCAACGCCTGCTTCGCGGCGCACTGCGAACAATGATGCACGCGATGGACCTGTACCTGTACTTCCCGGCTGCCGAGCGCAACAGGATTAGCCAACGATGAGCGCACGCTCTACCGGCCGATTCACGGGCCCCGGCGGCGGCACCGTGCTTCTGCTGCCGCGGCGCGGCGCGGCGCATGGACACAGGCACAACGTCGACACCAATTGAACTCTGGAGGAGGTTTGGCGTCATCATGGAAACCTGGTCACGGCAAGAGGTGGAGCAGTTGGCCGCCGCCCGCGAGCTGCACATCGCTGTTAAGCGCACCGACGGAACACTGCACCGCTGGACGCCGATCTGGGTCGTATGTAGCGATGGGCAGGTGTACGTGCGGACCTGGTACCGACGCGACGCCGGTTGGTTCGGCCAGGTACTGCGCTCCCGGCGGGCCCGGATCCGTGTCCCCGGACTCGAGGCCGACGCCACCGTCGAGGACGTCGGTGAAGGCACCGCCGAACTGCGGGAGAGCATCAACACCGCGTACCGCAACAAGTATGGAAACTCGAACAGCGCGTCCATGGTGGGGGCCACAGCCGCAGCCACGACCCTCGGGATCAGCCCGGAGCAAACCGTCTTGTGAGTCTAGGTGGCTGCCTGGGTGCCGGGTCGTCTGCGGGCTTCGCCACGGCGCTCGGGCCTGGAGGCCGCCGCAACGGCACCTACGCCGCCAGCGCATACGGGGTGGATTCGGAGGCGTTGACGATGACGGCGTCATCGTCGGGGTTTTGCGACCAGGCGCTGCCGTCGCGCATGTCGCGGTGTAAAAAGTTCATTCAGGAGACGAACCCGCCAGTGCGGGTCGGCCGGGTCGTGCTGCACGCCTGCCGGACCGCCTTTTCCTCTCTCTCGATAGCGTCCTCGGACGGTGGACCAGTTCACGAACGACCTGAAGATCAGGGACCGGGACGAGGAGACTGATGACCGAGGTGTCCAGCTCGCGTCCACCGGCGCGGCGCTTCCTCCTGGTGCACGGCGTGCAGCACCGTCGCCCCCGGCAGCACTGGCTGTGGTGGTTGACCGAAGCCCTGCGCCACCAGGGCGAGCAGGTGCTCTATCCGCAGTTTCCCGCGCCCGAGCAGCCGTCGGTGAGCGAATGGATCGATCTCCTGCACGCCGAGCTGGCTCAACTCGGCGACCAAGAACGCGTCGTGGTGTGCCATTCCCTTGGCTGCGCCCTGTGGCTACTCGCCGCCCAGACCCTGCCTGCCGACCTGCGCGTCACTCGGGTTCTGCTGGTGTCTCCGCTCGGTGAGCAAGCGTTCACCGCGGCCAACGGCAATGAGGAGGGCAACCATGAGCGCGTCGACCGTGAGCTACTCGCCGCCGCGTCGACCAAGCCGCCGCATGTGGTCGTCTCAGCGACCGACTTGTACGCGCCCGCTAACCCGCGCACGTGGAGCGCCGCGCTCGGCCTGGACTGCGACGTCCTCCCCGCCGCCGGCCACATCACCCCCGGAGACGGGTACGGCCCATGGCCGGCCGCGCTCGCCTGGTGCCTACGCGAACAGACCCCCGTGTCAGCCGCTACCGGACCGTGAGACTCACCGCAACTGGCGCTAAGGCCACGGGTGAACGCCGGCACCTTCACCGCACGGCGATCCCATTCAACGGAGCCTGGCCCTTGCAGGACACTGCCACGACATCGTCGCGGAACTCCTGGGGATACGGCTTCGGCATGGACGACATCCTTCCAGCGAGGACGAATCCTCACAGGTCAGGTGTCAACCAAACCGGGGGCAGACCCGCTTTTGGTGTCAGGCTGGTGTGGTGGCTTCCGAGGACGGGTTGACGACTGGTGTGTCGGGTCGTTGCCTGCGCCGTGATGCGCAGTTGAACCGGGAGCGCGTGCTGGCGGCGGCGGTCGCGGCGATGCTGCGGCAGGGGCGGCATGTGCCGATGACCACTATCGCCAGGGAGGCGGGGGTGGGGATAGCCACGTTGTACCGCAGCTACCCGACGCGAGAGGACCTGCTGCAGGCCGTCACGGGGCGTTCCTTCGGCCTGGTGCTGGCCGCAGCCCTGGAGTCGGTGGCGCGGGAGGGGCCGGCGCTGGACGCGTTGGACTGGTTCCTCGAGCGCACGATCGAGCACCGGGCCGAGCTGGTCTTGCCGTTGCACGGCGGGCCGAGCGGGCTCAGTACCGCCAACCGGGCGGTGCAGGCCGAGGTCCACCAGGCGATCGCCTCCGTGCTCGAACGCGGGCGCCGAGACGGCAGCGTCCGCTCCGACGTCACAACGACCGATGTCGTCATCTTTGGGGCGACGCTGGCGCAGCCGCTGGCCGAGGTCCCGGACTGGGACACCCTTGCCCGGCGCCAGAAGACGCTGTTTTTGATCGGGGTCTCTGCGCCGCTTGCCAGCGCGGGCGCCGCTCCCTAAGGTAATCCGGAGGATCCCCTCCGTTTACGAGGTCCCTCAGCGCTGGGGCCCAGCGCGCCACAGTCCACGTAAAGTGAGCAAGCCCCAGGAGCTGCACATGAGTTTTCCTGCACACCCATCAGAACCGGGCAGGGCGCCGGCTCCTCGAAGTGTGGGTTTCGTGGTCGGTCCGGACGACGGCGACGCTGTGCACTGGTTGGGCAGCTTGACCCTGGTCAAGATCACCGGTGCGGTGACGGGGGGCGGGTTGGACGTGGTCGACCACCGCGTGCCTGCCGGCTACGCACCCCCGCTGCATGTGCACCGCGACCAGGACGAGGTGTTCTACCTCATCGACGGGACGCTGGACGTGACGTGCGCCGGCGACCACTGGCGGGTCGAGGCGGGGTCGCTGGTGTTCCTACCTCGCGGCGTGCCGCACGGGTTCACGGTGGCCGCCGACCGACCTGCCCGGACGCTGCTGATCAACGCTCCGGCCGGCTTCGCCGACATCGTCGTCGAGCTCGGCACACCAGCGGCACAGTTGCGGCTGCCGGACCCGAGCGTGCCGATGCCCGCGCCGGAGCGGGTGGCCGAGGTCTCAGCCCGGCACGGCATCGAGCCCCCGCCGTCGTCCGCCGCACCTCAGGCGGGCCGGTGAAGGTTCTGGCGGTGGGCGCCAGCGGCGGTTTCGCCGGGTTAATTGTTCCCGCCCTGCTGCAGCGTGGTCTTGAGGTCCGGGCGATGGTGCACGACCCGGCCAAGGCGGAGGTCCCCCGGTCCCGCGGCGCTTCGGAGGTCGTGACCGGCGACCTGCGCGACCGCGACAGCCTGGACGCGGCGCTGCGCGGCGTCGACGGGGTCTTCTTGATCACCCCGGCGTTCGCGCCGGACGCCACCGAGATGGGACTGGCGCTGGTCGACGCGGCCGTTCGGGCCGGTGTCCGCAAGCTCGTCTACTCCGGGGTTTATCACCCGTCGCTGTCGCTGGTGAACCACGCCAGCACGAGACCGATCGAGGAAGCGATCTACCGCAGCGACTTGGAGTTCACCGTCCTGCAGCCGGCCATGTTCATGCAGGGCCTGGCAGGCGCGTGGGAGCAGGCGCTGGACACCGGCCGGGTGGTGATGCCTTGGTCCAAGATGTCGGCGATGACCTACGTCGACTACCGCGACGTCGCCGCGGTCGCCGCCGTTGCCTTCGCCGAGGACACCCTGACCTACGGGGTCTTCGAGCTCGCCGCGCCGGGCATGGTCGACCGGGTACAGCTGGCGGAGCTGATGAGTGCTGCCGCCGGGCGTCCCCTGCTCGCCGAGGACCCGCCGCCAGACAACGGACCCCCCGCGGCCGGGCCGCAGGGGCTGCAGGCGATGTTCGCGGACTACGACCGGTACGGGTTCCACGGCGGCAACGCACTCGTACTGCGCAGCATCCTGGGACGCGGCCCGCGCACCCTGCAGTCCTACCTGCAGGAACTCGCTGGGACCTGAACATGCTGCAACGCCTGGTCGATGCCTTAACGGGCTGGCCGCGGCCGGCGACGCGGACGCGGAGCCAGCTGAGGGTGACCAAGCCGGACACTGGTGTACGACCTCAACCCCGCCGACATCGGCGGTCGACACCTTCGGCTGCGGGACGTCGGCCACCCAACAGGGCGACTCGCCCGAGCGGCCATCGAGGTGATGGCCGCGAGAATCTTCCTGTCCAGGTCGCCTGCAGGGTCCTGGGCATCTCGGAGTCCGGCTTTCACGAGCACCGCCACCGGCCCCTTCGCAGCGGTCGGTCCGCCACGCGTTGCTGAGCTGTCGGACCGCAAGAAGTGGAACACCCGCCTAGAGCTGGCCAATGCGATCTTCGAGTACCTCGGGATCTGGCACAGCCGCAAGAGTCGACACAGCCAGCTCAGGTCGCCCACCCCGATACAGTTCGAACGCGACCGCATCACCACCGTGGCTTGAGAATCCAACGAATCTCGACTCCACGGAACCTGGGGCAGGCCAGAGTCTCCCGACATGCCGGGGCGGTTCACTATGACCCAGCGGGGACCCGCCGACTTTGGGACCCTCTTGTGAAACGGCCTGGGCTTAGCGCCCCGCTGCGTGTGGGCGCGGTTGGGAGGTGTCTCAGCCGAGGAGGTCCCAGAACCAAGAAAGTAAGACGACGGGCCCTTTGCCATCCGGCACATCGGTCCGCGCGCCGAACGCTGACAGCGTCAGCAGGACCCGCTACTGGGCCGACACGCCCACGCGTCCTAACTGCCGAAGCCTCGAGCGCTCACCGTGTAACATCCTCCTGAGCAGAACTCTGTTCCAAGACAGGAAGGCCCCCACGCGGTGGGGGCCTCTCGTATGTCCTGACTTGGCACAACGTCACAGGGCAAGCCGCGGTGGTGGTGACGTTACCGGACAGTATCGATGCGCTGTCACACTTCCGTCGTGGCTGTCGTGCGGGTCTATGAACTCGCCTCACGGATCGGCGTCACCAGCCATGTGCTGTTGCTGCTGCTGCGAGCACGCAAGATCCCAGCCCGAAGCGCCAGTTCTCGGCTTGAACCCAACGTGGTGGCAGACCTGCTCACCCTTCGCGACTTCCAAGCGAAAACCGAGGCTATTAAGCAGGCCGGCCGAGAGCGCAGAAACGCAGCTCAGGACTTCCCGGACTGGTGGGATCGCGGTGACGATGATCGGCCGTACGACGTCCCGATCTGGATTGGCCCAGACCGACTGACGGCCGCCGAAGCCGGGCAAGCAGTTGGAGTTACCGCCGCCACCATCCGTCAGTGGGTCGCCCGGGGACACCTTTTACCAGTTGGCAGCAAAGGCCGCGCCCACCTCTTTGTCGCCGCCGACGTCATCGCCGTTCAATACGCCACCAACGCTCGTCTCCGCATACCGGTCCAGTCGACGAGGTCGGGCCGGCGTATCCCCGTCAACGATCGGCGCCGCGGCGTTACCAGCGCCAACATCAGCGAGCTAGTCACCACCTCCGAGGCGGCCCAGAGCGCCGGCGTGGCAGAAGCCACCGTCCGATCCTGGGTGCGACGAGGCCTGCTGACCCCTGCCGGCCGCCGCGGTCGGTCCCACCTGTTCGTCCGCCTAGACGTCATCAATCTCGCGAGGCGGCAGCCATACCGCCCGAAGCGTAAGCCTCGCCACTTCTGAGTTGGCCCTGAGAAGGGGAGGTTCCCATGCGACCTCCTTAGGCGCAGCCATGCCCGAAACACGCCCATAACTCCATCGCGCCGCAGGCACTGGCCCTGCCGGCAAACCCCTAACCACCACGAAGGCCCGCACGCTGCGTGCGGGCCTTCTGCATGTCCGGATACGGGCAAGGAGACATCGACATGGCCAACGTTGACGTCCTTGGCGAACTCATCAACCTCACACCCGGGGTCGCCGTCAGCATCCTCATTGTCGCCGTCGGCGTGACCATTCTCAGCGTCGCGGCGATGCTGGTGCTGGCACGAGCGTTCTCTCGCCGGACTTCAGCTGAGCGAGAGGACATGATCGAACTCATCAAGGCTCTTCGTGGACCAGGCCGTCGAAACGGCTGACTGACTCCAACCGGAAACCGGCGCCGACTCTGACGCCAGGCCGGCGAGAGCAACCCGCCCCCTAGCCTCGTCAGAGGCTCAACCACCCCGTCATGCCCTGACACTGACCCCGCGGAGCGGGCGAAACACCTTGATGACGTTCCGCAAAATTGTCATTCAGGCCGCAGGAGCGGCGCGGGTCGTCGAGCAGGTCGCCAAGGGAGAGGCTGAGGCGGTCTCCTCCGTGGAAGGCGGGTCGAGGCGATCAACCGTGAACGTCGCGATCCACCTGCCACAGGGCCATATCCACGTGCAGCACCAGCGCCGTTGACCTGCTACCAATTCCCGAGCTTGGCACGCAGCACGAATTACGCGCACGTCTCGACCGTCTTCGCCAAGGCCGCCGGGAACCGGCCGATCCTTTCGGTGGGGACGCTGTTCGCTGCCCGGAGTTCTTACGTCTCGCAGCTACCGATGACGCACCCGCTCGAGTTCGTGGACGCCTCGTGGTCGAAGAACATCGGTGCGGACGGGGTCCAGGCGCGCTATCTGCAGAACCGCACCTTCGACTACGCCTGGATCCACCTCCGCGGGGTCGACCGGTTCCACGACCTGGAGGCTCAGATCGCTGCAGCGACGTTCACGAAAGGCCCTAGCCAACCGGACCAGGCAGCGTCGCTCGCCCGCAACTACGTCCCCGTCCTGGTCTGCAACAACGAGATTCTGCTGCGCGCACGCTGAGAGCTGCTTGGTCGCAGGGTCTGCTGCGTCAGCGTCGGGCTGGGCCGCGGCGACCGAGGGCGCTGGTCACGGCGGCGCGGGCGTGAACGTAGGCCCACGAGTGGGGGGTGGGACTAGGCAGCATCGCTGGTCGATTGCGGGCGGGTTGTTAGAGGTCCGGCAGAACTTTGGTGTTCTCGACCCGGACCGCTTCCAGCTCGCGGGGGTTCAGCCCGAGCAGGCGCAGGATGGTGGGGGCTATCTGGGTGGTCTCGACCCGGGTGTGGTTGGTCGCGCCGCGCTTGATGCCGGGGCCGGCGATCAGCAGCGGCACGTCTCGGTTGTCGGCGTCGGCTCCGCCGTGCTCGGCTATCTTGGTGGTTTTGCCGGTGTAGACGACGCCGTGGCGGGCTAAACCGTAGATGTCGGGTCGGCGGGGGTCGTACGGGGCTGCGTGGAAGAATGCGGACACCTGTTTCCCGGCGTACACGCGCAGCAGTCCGGAGCTGGGCAGGGTCCGGGCTTTACCGGTGATCGTGTTCCCGGTCGCGGGGTGGCTGAGCAGCCACGCCTTCGCGAAGTGGGCTGCGGCCGGTGACCGGTCGGAGAACCACAGCTGCAGGACGTTGTCGTTGGTGGCGGCCGCGATCAGCGGTGCAGCGTTCGGGTGATTGGCCGCCCAAGCTGTGTCCAGGGCGTCGATAATGGCGCCGTCGTCGATCCGGGTCAGGGCAGCGGGGTTGATCGGTGACTGTCCGTGCTTGGCGGAGAGCACGATGGTCGTGTTGGCGGACCGGTGCTGGGCGTGCAACTCAGCCCTGATGGACGAGACCGAGGCGTTCACGAAATTCAGCGCCCCGCGCAGCAACGGGCCCGGGGTGCCGTCGGGCCGGTACCCGCCGGTCAGCCCGTCCGATGTGGGCAGTTTCTGCGCGGTGGACACGGACTGGAAGTTCATCCCGAACACCGCCGGCATCCCGAGCCTGGTGGTACCGGAGTGGTCGAGGCCGTCGATCTGGTTTAGCACGGCTTTGACCTTGTAGTGGTCGTACTGGCGGGTGGCGAAGTTGTCCTGGGCCCAGTTCCCGTCGTAACCGGGTGCGAGGCTGTCGATCTCGGGGGTGAACAGGTCTTGAACGCCCGTGCCGGAGGGGCCGTTGACGATTTCGTAGACGGGGTGTTTGTCCGACCACGCGGTCCGCAACCCATGCGCCCGGGCGACCTCGAAGATGGTGTTCACCTTCAGGTAGGAGTGCGGGTATATCGGCTTGCAGGTAACCGGATTCACTGGCAACGCCGCCGGATTCAGGACTGTGCGCGGGTTTTTGGTCATCGCCAGGATGTCGCGAGGCAGGTTCGGCAGCCCCTGCCCGGCGTCGAGGCGGTCGGAGTTCCGATCTGCGGACTCGTCATAGGTGACCGCGGCTCCGGCGGCGACCCCGGCACAGTCGGTGGTCCCCGCGGGCAGCAGCCGGGTGTTGTAGGTGTCGTCGTAATAGATCCCGGTGGTGGCGGGGTTGCCGCCGGTCACCTGGGCGAGCAGCCCGGGGAAGCTGTCAGCGGGGACCGGCGTCCGAGCGGCGGTGTACTGAGTGCCGCGACTGGCCAGGGCCGCCAAAGCGGAGTGGGGGTGGGTCTGTACATACCAAGCCAGGTCCGACTGGTGCATCCCATCCACTGAGAGCAGCAGCACATGCCGCCCTGCCGACGACGAGGCCGGCGCCCGAGTTGAGGGTCGGGCCGCCCAACCCGGGGCCATCCCGGCGGCGGCGACCAGGGCCGCCGTACCGGTGACCGCGGCCAGGCGTGCGCCCATATGCATAGTGATCCGGCTGCTTGTGCGGTGCATGGTCAGCTCCCACTCCAGCCCGGCCACCGAGTGCGCCCGGGCAGCCGCGAACCTACCGAGTGCAGGTGGCCGTGACGGCAACGGAGGATGAACTGCGGAGGTTTGTCCCTTTCCGACCCGCGAGCAACGGTATTCGGCTGCGTTGACCTCAGACACCTCGGTTGCAGCCCGGCTCGTGGGGAAAGTGGGCCGGGTCCGGGCGGTTGATCAGTGCTGGGGATACGGGTTCGCCGGCTCGCTCGAACGACGGGTGAGCCGTCGTCGCTCACGCTGGCACCAATCTGGCTACAAGCCCCCCCATCGCAAGCCCTTCACCCATTTCAGCACGATGCCAGCGGTGCGTGGTGCCGAATCAAGACCGCTGCTCTGGCGCAGGGTTCGGTCTGGACCAGCTGCCCGCCGTGGGCGAGAACGCTTTGCCGACTGTGGCAGCCGTCTGCGCTCACTCGTTACCGCATGTTGCCGGTGTGGCCGAGGGAGAACCGCCCGGGTTGGGGCCAGACGCAGAGCCCGTGCGGGCCGGGGTCGACGTGGATGGTCTTGAGCAGCTTCCCGCTCGTGGTGTCGATGACGTAAACGGCGCCGTTGTAGCGGCCGGAAAGCCACAACGTCCGACCATCGGCGCTGACCCCTCCCATGTCGGGGGAACCGCCGCGCGGGAGGTTCCACAAGGCGGTCTTGTTGAGGTTGGCGTCCAGGACGGTGATCGAACCGGCGTCACGGTTGGCGACGAACAGGCGCCTGCCGTTCCGGTCCGGGTACACACTGTGCGCGCCCTTCCCCGTCGGGATGAAGCGTTGGACGGTGGTGGTGCGCGCGTCGATGACCCAGACCCCGCCACGGAGCATGTCGGCGACGACGAACCGGGTGCCGTCGGGAGTGAGCCGGACGTCTTGTGGCATGGCCCGCACCCCTACGGGCAGGCCGGGCTGCGGGCCGCGTATGTGCGCCGCTGCCCGGTCGGACGCCAGTCCGGGCACATGAGCTCGGTTGAGGTCGATGACCTTCAGCACCGTGCTGGCGTCCCGGTCGATGACAAGCAGCTGCCCGCTGAATTCGCACGTGACCAGGAAGAAGGACAGGTCGGCCGAGTAGTCGGCGTGGTTGAGCCCTTTGCAGGGCACGGGAAGTCGACGTTGCAGCCGCATGGTGTGCGGGTCCCGGACATCGATCCGGCCCAGGCGTTCTGCCATCACCAGGGCGTGTGACCCGTCGGGGGTGAAGTACAGGTTGTAGGGGTCGTCGACCTTGACCTTTGGGCCTGGTCTGCCCGTTTGCGGGTCGATCGGGATGAGGTCGTTGCCGGCGTTGTCATTGACCCACAGGGTCCTCAGGTCGAAGCTGGGCACCACGTGCTGTGGTTCGCCGCCTGTCCGGTAGCGGGCAATGACCTCATATGTCGAAGGATCGATCACCTGCAGGGTGTTGGACAGCGTGCTCGGCACATAGACCAGTGGGCGTGCCGTGGCTGCTGCGCCGCGCAACTGCCCTGGCCCGTCGTAGGCGTAGACGTTGAGTGTGCCCCCGCGGGCAGGGATGGGAATGCCTGCTGTGCCGAAGGTTCCAGCGCCCATGGTCGATGTTGGGCGGCCCGTGGCGGAGATGGGTGACGTCGACGCGGCAGGGGTGGCCGCGCGGGCTGCCGGTCCAGCGGAGCCCGGCGAGGTCGAGCAGGCGGAAACGGCGAGGATGCCCGCGACCGAGCAGGCCATCACCTTGGCCGCCCCGAGCCAGGCGATCGGTTTCACGGCGCCCCCGCCAGGAGTTGGCTTACCGTCACCGCATCGAGTCCGCGCTGGCGCAGGCCGGTCAGGATGTCGGGCAGCGCGGCGACCGTGCCGGCGTGTCCCAGGTGCAGGCTGACGATCGAACCCCGCCGAA
>JAABUK010008684.1_pt1 | contig 14153 bp, 15 predicted proteins | sample 5559141 | NCBI WGS metagenome assembly JAABUK01 (sample SAMN10711869, study PRJNA513367) | rock metagenome | isolation source: Antarctica rocks | place: Antarctica: Victoria Land, Pudding Butte nord | collected 2016-01-03
AGCCTCAAGCCCCCCTCCACCCACTACAGTGGCTTCACCACCCCCACCTGTAGCTAGCCCAGCCCCAACACCGAACCCCACAGCTGTCCAGGATGACTCTGCCAATGGCCACCACCCACCACCGCCCCCAGTCTCCACTACAGCTGTGGCACCAGTCCCTGCTCCCACTGCCAGCCCTGTCCCTGTGGCTGTCAGTCCCTCTCTGAGCCCTGTTGCCAGCAGCCCCTTATCCAGCACAGCCCCTGGCCCTTACAGCTGCAGCGGCAACTCCACTCTGTTGGAGGTGACCTGCACCTACCAGGGCTGTGACTACCACCTTGACGGCAGCCTGGTCAACAACCTGACAGCTGTCATACGGGGTGATGGCTGTGTCTCCTTGAACCTGACAACCACACAGCTGGCTGTCTGCGGCGGCTGCACAGTCGTGGATGCAACCACTCTCAACGCCATCTCATCAGGCAACTGCACAGCAGTGTGTGCTAGCCAGCCCTCCCTGCCTTGTCAGGCACTGGCCCCTGCCCCTGCCCCTGTGCCCATGTTTGTCACCAGCTGCGCCCCCAGCTGTGGCCCCTGTCTCCCAGCCCGCTGCTGCACCCACCCCAGCTGTGGCCATCCTGCCAGACGTCAGTGTGCCCACGCCTGCAGTGTGTGCTGATGCCACCACCCCCATGAGCTATGTCTGCAACTCTATCTACAACTACACTGATGCTCAGCTCAGCTACACCATTGGCTAGGGCAGCTGCCCCTGCCCCTGCCCCTGCAGTCATGTGATGGTATCTCCGGTTGCACTTTCAACCACACCAGCTGCTACACCATCCCCTACAGCAAGCACCACTGCTACTGCATTGCCAACAGCAGTGGCAATGCCTTCCCCAACCAGCACCTCATCTCCAGTGACCCCTGGTGCTTCACCAGTGGCTGTGACTACCCCAACAGCAACCCCCTCACCAACATCAGCAGTCAACCCCCCAGCCCCCACTGCTCAGCCTTCCTCACCAGCGCTCACCACCTCACCTGCAACCATTGCCAGTCCCAGCATAGCCCCTGGACCCACGTCAACAACCACCCCAGTGGCCACCCCATCAGTGACCCCAGCTGTGACCCCAGCAGTGACTCCAGCGGCCCCTTCACCCCCCACACTGGCAGAGGTTACAGTGCCCACCCCAGCTGTCTGTGCCACTGGCGTCACCCAATGGCTTGTGTCTATATCTCCACCTACAACTACACCTCAGCTGCGCTGGTCAGCACCATTGAGACTCTGGAATCGACACCATGCACAGCTGTCATCATCCAAGGCACTGCCAGCACTGTCTACCACTGTGGTAGCCTGGTCATTGACAGCGGCGCTTATGCTGCCATTGTCAATGGCACCTGTCAGCCAGTCTGTGCTGCAGCCCCAGGCCCAGCCCCCATGCTAACCCCCACCCCTGCTGCTGCACCAGCCCCGGCTGCCATCCCAGTACCAACCCCTACAGTGGCTTTTGCCACCCCCATAGCTAGCTTGTCACCTGCTGCAGCAGCTACCACGCCAGCTGCCAGCCCAGTTGTCACTATGGCACCTACTGTCACACCAACAGGCGCCCCTGTTGTCAGCAGCCCATCCCAGGGCTCACCCACACCAGTGGCGTACTCCCCAGTGGCAACAGCAACTGCTAGTCCTGTGAGCAGCTCACCAGCACAGACAGTGTTGCCATCACCTGTGGTGACTCCTGGTATAGTCACCCCTGCAGCTGCTCCAGCACCTGCCCCAGCTGCTGCTATCTGCTCTGACATTGCGCCACCGAATGGCACGACATGCAATCAGGAGGTGAGCAAGATGTCCCTGCTCACAGAGATGCGTGCCATCTCACTTGTCTTTGCAACACCATGGTCTTTTGTGCATGAAAGTGCTGTGGGTATGTGCTGCTCAGTCTCAATCCCCTATATCCAGAAACATTGCATGCCTGCTTGGCAGCCTACAACAATCATCAAGTTGCTGGTGTGATCTGATTTGCCTATCAAGGCAGCATTGCACTTTGTGCTTCTGATTATTATTATGCCTCGTCGATTGCAGCAATCCTTACTGTTCAACATCCTGAAAGCAGAAGTGAAGCAAGTCAGACTATGCTATCAACAGCACCTCCTTAATGCCAACAGCAGATAAGGTGAGCAATGGGAACACCACTTCGTACAGATGGAGATCACGCTGATAACAACTGTCTGACAGAACAGCACTTTATTTGCACGTGAGTCATTTTTGCACAGTCAATGCGCACATGACAGATCAACACAGGACTTTTGTGAAAGCATGCTTAAAGGCAGTGCTCATCACGCACTGCAGGACGCTATGACAGAGGAAAATGTGGTTGCAACCAATACACCTGCTGCTGTACGAGGAGCACAAGGACGAGGCACAAGCAGAGTGGCTGTTCAGTCAGCTGATGCACAGCAACTGTGCAAGGCAGACCAGAACCAAGCAATAATGAGCTCTAAGTAGGCACATCACACGGAGCCAGAAATTTGGCAGAACGCTGCACGGGTCTGCTGAAATTCAAGTTGGCTCTCAACGCCTGGTTTGTGGCCACAACCTTCCAACTTTTCTCAGTCTGGGTTCTGATTCGGAAGGATTTGTTCATTAGGTCTACAGACTAGCTAGACTTACTGCAGGCAGTGAAAAGTATACTCATGCATGATGTCTGCTGCTTGTAGCTAGGTCAGGAGATCACCTGGCAGGTGTGGATGCTGCTGGAGTCTTTTCGGAGCTTGCTTGAACCCTGCTGCTTGCCTGGCCAGGCCTGTAATGATATCGTTGACGAGTCTTGTTCCTGTTCCACGCTGCACGATACTGCTGTGTCATGCACCATATTGTACATGTACAGATCCATTCCATGGTAGTCATGCCTGGCAAGTCTTCGTGATGAAGCTTGACTTACACAGGTAGAGTACTCATGTTCATGTCAGCTGGAAGGGGACAACTTTCCGACGCGTCTGGGCGAATCTGGATAGGTTTTGACAGACTAATCTCGTCAAATGACTAAGCAGGATCACTAGCAATTGCAACAGCAACATCTTTTGAGAGGTCCAGGCTGCATCGTCTTGAAAATGCTGCAGTCAATGGCTTTATTTCAGCGCCACATGTAGCGATGCACTGCTACTCAACTAGCCCAGACTATGATGTATAAGACATGCCTGCTAATGCCACAATTGTATGCTGACTCACATGGATTACAAGCGCATGCAGCGCATCACCTGACATTCACATTTTAGATTCCGACTTAACATACACTTGTAGAATAGCAGGCACCCATGTACATATGTTCAATGTTGATGTAGGCAGCAGTGTACAATCATCACTTCAAGAACACAGCATTACCACAGACTATATCAGACCTGTATCCAGTGGTCCCAATAAGACACTTCTAGCATCGGCTGGAATGTCAAGTACACTGTGACCAAGTGAGGCAGCTTCAGCATAGATCAGACAGCATTAAGCCGCACTGCGTTACCACAGAGACAGGACACTTTGGTAGCTATATTGCAAAAGCCTTCTGACTGGACTTTGTTTGCTTGGAACCACCCCTGTCGCTATCTGCGCCAGCAACTCTCCTATATATGAGCGTCCTTTATGAGATGCTGCAAGGACGCGCAACTGCATAGGAGTATGGGGTTCTTGTCTGCACCATTCACCACTCCAGCAACAGTCTGAAATGACTGTCACTGGCGTCTGCTGATGAGCAAGCATACTCATGAGCTCCACAGGCGCAAGCACCTCAGGGTGCTGATCTTGACTTGGGAGAAGCCAGCTGCCATATTGACTGTGTCCAGTGTAGTATACAATGAGCTCTGTGTCTGATGCTTTGGAGCAAAGTGCAGCAATGACACGCAAGACAACCTTGAGAGCAGATCTGGTGCTGCCAGATGAACGCACAATGCACGCCATCGCCTGCGTGACATCAATCTCCAACATTGCAGTCCCTGTATCAAAATGACCATCTTCAGTAGCAGTAACAAAAGACACTGTCACAAAGGAAGAGGACACCAGCTGTGGGCTGGTATCAAAGTGCAGTGGTTGAGAACTGTGCACAGCTACCTTGTGCTGCAGCCCTAGCCTTCACCAGCTGGCAGAAAACAGCCCTCTCATCAAGCACGTCCTGATGCTGCCCTTTCCTGGTGATGTCAGGGCCATCGCTGTCAGGCGAAGCCAGTGCCAATAGAAATACGGTCTTCTTTTTGCTTGCTGCTGCCACAGCTGCATGCGCATGGCCATGGCCAGCTTGGCAAGCTTTATGCCATTGGCCCATTTCCATGACAATGAATTCTGCTTCACCCGCCGCTGCTTTTGACAAGCTTGGAGGAGCCCTCAATACAGAATGCATTATGCTGTTGCGCATCTCATGGCATTTGGCAAGGGCTTTGCCACTCATGTTGGGGACAGAGCCTGAAAGCACACACACACGTCAAGAAGTCAGACACACAAATCACAACTCAGATCACGCAGAACATCATCGAAGCTGGCACTGAAGAAGTGGCTGTGTTGCTGTCATGATACTACACCCGCAGGCCATTGGCCTGTTGCAAGCAGCCCAATGTGTGCGTGGCACAACTGCAAAGTAGCAAAGGGACAGCCAGGAAAAATCACCTGCTGAGGCTTCAGAGGGTGCATCCTGAACAGTCTGATCAGGCAGGCAGCCAGCCAAACGGAAGTGACTGGAGACCGCCTCAGGGTCCACAAACCTGCACAGAGAGCCACACAACAGATTGAGGCTTTGACTACAACAGGCATCAGAGCAGCAGATTGTTGCACCCCTGCTACCTGTACGTACTTCCTTCTACTTTTAGTCAAAAACAAACCTCTCGCATGGTGTGTATGATAGGTCTACTGTGACACATACAAGAACAGATGCCTCTATATCATGCTGCATTGCGCCAAGATGTCATGCTGCAGCTTTGTGTTTGCCAGCAGCCACTGACATACCTATCAGATGGGACCCTGACTTGTCTGCCATCAGAAGGCTTCACAGGTCCAACAAGCTTCTCTCTGCACAGAAGACACAGCACTCTGACTTCACATGTGGGAGTATGACGGCATGGTACAACAGCAAGAGCATGTGTTGCCTAGGCATGGAGGGGGTTGTGATACCTGAACACTATTGTGATTACACCACATTGTCCCTGGTAACACAGGTATCATCCTACAATTGACCTTAGCCATACATACAGCACTCTTCGGTCCTAAGCTTTTGCTGCAGATACTAAGGGACAGGTAGCAGAAAATTGCTGACAGTGAATGGTTAAAACAGGCAAAGAGCCGTATTGCACTCCCTGTGGAGATGTCTGCATGGAGTGCAATTTTAAGAGCATGCTTGTGCTATTGATGACTACTTGCGCCATGCCGTTGATACACACAGACTTGTCTTCTGCACAAAGATCACATACCTGCTGGACATATCATGCTCCACTGCAACAAACTCTGACCGCCAGCCGTTGTTCTGGGCATCAACAACATACACACGCTCAGACACTCTGATGCGGAAGGTCACATCCTGTGCAACTGGCCTGTCCTTGCTGAGTGCTGCGCCCAGACAAATTTTCACGCCGTGTGGAGTTGAGTCCACACGCAACACCAAGACAGTGTCATGGGTGACATTGGTGACCTGGCCGCAGAGGCAGCCATGGCGCTGCTGTGCCCGCTTGATCACAGGCACCTCACCGGCAGCGGCCTTGAGCAGGACAGGAGGTTTGCTGCTTGAGACAATGGCTTTGCGGTTGTTGCTCTGCCGCTCCACTGTGTACTGCCTTGCAGGCAAAGCCAGCTCACTCAACTTCTGAGTGTCAGCCAGAAAGGCCTCGTCTGACAGGTCACCGCCACCCTCAAAGAATGGCAGCACAACACATCCTGGTAGCTGTATACTACCCCCCCGATGAGGCAAGTTTTTGTGCACCAGCTCAGACGCGACAGCATCAGACTCGGAATGCACAGTAGATATGTCTCCTCCAGGACGTGACAGCATAGCCACTAGAAGGTCACTAGCTTGAGTGACGTTAAACCTGCAACATGAAATCCTCATTAAGTAAGACAATGCTGTGGAGCAATTTTTGCTGTTGGCAGCAACACAACAGCCTTAGCATCATTGTTACCAAAGGTTCTGCAACAGGGGCAGGATGTTCAGTGATGATGACACCTTTGGCTGTGATATAGGCACATATCTGGAGCTGCCTAGCGACGGGAAGTCTATTGTCAAAAGCAGTGTGTGGAACCATACGGAGAAGTCAAATGCACAAGAATACCGGAAGCATGACAAATATTCCAGGTGATGGGTGCAGGTACTAGAATTGAAACTGAAGCTGTGTGCATTCGCGTAGCTTGAACCATGTAGATGCATAGCAGAAGCATTACTCTGGGGTGAGCAGGTCTGGGTCAAGCTGAGCGTCGAAGAAGAAGGTTGCAGCGGGGTCCCTGTCTTCAGAGCTTGTACAGCCTGCAACACTTGAGTTTGTATAGGCACAGATGTCATGCTGACAAGAACGCCTATTGAGGACAAATTCCAAGAGTGCCATAGCGTGCTGCAACTGCACCTAATTTTGTACGAGTACCATGCACAACAAGCATTGTGAGGGCACAAGAGCCAGCATGGACGGCTTCAGGCATTGCCTTATGACTGTCTGCCAAGTAAAGCAACGATTCGCCCAAACACAATCACCCAAGTATAGCACAAGTATCGCAGCAGTCCATGTTGCACTGCCAGTGCACATGTACCAGGATTCAGATGTTGTGCTTGATCAAATGACCAAGGATACTGATTCTGCTGAAAAGCTGTCAAGCAACAGTGGCAGTGTGGCTGGGTGTCATGCAGGGGCAGATGCGCTCAGGCCAGGCAAGGTGTCATTGCAGCAAAGCATGAAGACCCAAACCACAACTTCCCTCGTCAGAAGTGTTAGGCAGAGCAAAGCTGATAGCAGAAGAGGCAGCTGTTTCATCTTGTGTTGTCTCTACACACTGAATTGTACTGAACACAAAACAAGGATTGTGACCTACTACGATCTTTCTACAGAAGTTGAAGTGTGTTGTCAAGAAAGACAAGTGTCATGGAAGTGTCTTGTCTCACAGCATTTAAAGCTGTCAAATCAAAAGCTCTCAACAGTGTGTGCTTACCTGGGACAAAACCTTCTCGGTAGCCATCAGCAGCGGCATCCGCAGATTGTGTTTGACTCCCATCACACTGCGCAGCTAGCTCATTCCCTGGTACCACCGGTGACTGATGCAACGATGCGCAGGTTACCGGAATAGCATCACCATGGATCATACCATTAGCACCTTGGTGAAAGTGTGAGTAAGAAGGGGCTTGGTGTGCTGTCATTTGAGACAAGCCGGCTGAGGGACTTGTGTTCACAAGTTGACCAGCTGCTGCTGTCTGTGCCTGAGAGAAGAGCACAGGTGTATCTGACGCAGGCTGCTGTGGCTGCATATTAATAATAATAAAAAACATGAGTTGTCAGACACGAGAAGGGTGACATGTTGCACCTGTGAACGAAGGTGTGTGTTGTTGGCCACAAGCAAATATACGCGCACGCATGCCCACACGCACTCACTTACGCATGCACGTATGCACGCACGCACGCACACACACACACATCTTGCGCTGAGGCCTGTGTACACATCTCAGCATGCTGACACAAATCAAACATTCTGACCAATGATGGCCTGAGCACGCTAGCACTGTTGCTGCACAAGCCAGATGATTGCACATTATGTGTACAGCATGCGGGCCCATGTGAGCACGTGTGTACCTGACATTCTGGGATGCAGCCCAAAGCAGCAGTCTGAGCAGGCCACCAAACAGCCTGCATTGAGGAAGGCTGACTCTGTGAAGCCACCTGTGGGTAGCTTTGCTGATGGTGAGACTGCTCCTCTGACATGCTTGCATGGGACACGGGCAGCCCTGTAGGTTGTCCTTGGCCTGCACAGGAACAGCTCCAGCTGAATAAGAGCATCATCTCCACTGTAGCAATGGAAACACATGGCTGCCAGCAAAGGCATACATCATCCACACTAACTGCTTGATTGCACCGGACTGAGTGTGACACTGTTTGTCTGTCTAGCACCACTCTAAGAAAGCAAATCGCGAGACACAGTTGACGAGGCCACTGCACTCACCAGTTGGGGATGAGGCATCTACAGCAGTAACCCACTGCTGTTGCTGGTAGTCAGGCTGCTGCTGCTGCTGCTGTTGCTGGTAGTCAGGCTGCTGCTGCTGCTGCTGCTGGTAGTCAGGCTGCTGCTGCTGCTGCTGTTGCTGGTAGTCAGGCTGCTGCTGCTGCTGCTGCTGCTGTTGCTGGTAGCTTTGCTGCGCCTGCTGCTGCTGTACGTGGTAGTTTTGCTGCAGCTGCTGATATGATGAACAGGACACAGAGTTTGGGGGATTTTGAAGTTGACCAGTGAGGCGCTGTGCTGGTTTTGCTGCTGATCTGATGCTGTCCAGCTGGCTTTGCAAAAGCGGGAAGTTTTTGACAATCCTGTCCCACTCCTCGGCATTGGGGTGCCGTGAGCACATACCTGCAGCAGCAAATCCTCCGAAAACTAGGAGTTCAAGAGTTGCAGACCTAATACATCTTCTCTCTGACCCAGATGTGCCGTATCATGCAGGTCAGTATGCTGCAAAGGGCTCAGAAGTGACCTGCACATTGTCAAGGATGCAGGGCCACTTAAGGCAGGCACCACTGAACGCTGCAGTCTTAGATACACAACAATTAAAAGCATGCTTGCAGCAATGGTACCACATTTGGAGTGTCTAATGAAGTAGAGGAATGTCGGACATTGCAGGCAAGTTTCAACCTTGATTGAATAGAACATACTGCAAGCAGCTGAATGCCTACACAGATATTGAAGTGATGTTTAAATATGTGTGTGCAGAGACGCATACACAACACCTCTTGTGCAGGCGCTGACAATTGCTCAAGGCTAGCACGTGTGCTTGGCAAGAGACCCAGCTCTGATCAAGCTGGTTCAGAACAAGCCTTACCTGACTTGTCGTGCACAGCTCCGTCCAACAGCTTCCTGATATTGCCAGCTTCACCTGCTATAGACCACTTATCCTCACGAAAAAAGTCCACCCATGCACGGAGAACTTTCTTGATATATTCCGGGTATCTGCCCAGGTGACTTGGTATTTGAGAACATTTACGCTTGACCATCCGCTTTTTGTACCATGCAAACCATTTATCATGGCAGCACTTGACTTTTTCCGCCGTCCCTTTTTCCTTTTTCACCTCAGAGTAAAGCTGTTACAGGAAAAGTAGGTGGGTCAGCTTTACTGCTGGAGAGTCAGAGTGTGCCAACAATTACGGCAGGAAATGACTCAAAATATAGGGTGGATAAGCATTGCATACCTCACCAAGTACATGACTTAGAGCGATCAGAGGCTGACCGTGAGCTTCTTGCTGGAATGTACAACTAAGTTTCTGCCCACCCCAGCTTGGCTGCAGCAACAGAAAGACTTCTTGAGTACTGATCACAAATACAGACCAAGCAGGCATGTACAGCAGAGTGGCAAGCTGTTAACAGCAATGCCAACAGGTCGGGGTCTGTTGCATATACATACACGTGCAGACCGCCTTTTAGCAACGCACCTGGAATCTCCTCCCCTTCCAAGGTTCTTGCTCTGTTTCTTCATATTCCTTGTGCTGGTTGTCAAACGCAGCTTTGGCATCAAAGTCCTCCAAATCTGATGCAGTGAGTGGGGGGCCCAGCTTTCTCTTGTGACCAGCATTGACCTGAGTGGTTGCTGGTTGAGGTAAGTAGTGCGTTGCATGATTCAGCATGCTGTCTGGTTGACTATGCTCAATCCCACTGCTGCTGCTGCTGCTAGACCACATGGCCTATGCACCTGTCCTGCAGTAAATCATGCACGTGAGCAAGCTAGGTGAATGAGTGGTAAATCTGCACTCATGTACCAAAAGCGCTAATTCAGCACCAGAAAGCTGCTGTAAAAAGTAGCAGTTGGGTCTGTAACACGACCTGGTTCAGTCGAGCTGAACTGCGCTTACAAGCTTGGTCTACAAAGCAAAGCCGCAACACACGTCGCTGGCACTGCAGCCTCGCTGACCTGGGAGTGATTATGTACGCGCTTGGCACAACTTGACTGACCTCCCAGCAGTGTCTGTGCGGCGGGGCTTCCAGCGCCAGCTTACGCAACACAACGAGCAGTCACTGCTGCGACCCTGCCGAGCTGGTGCACGGCTTTACGCATCCTGCTGCCAAAACAAAAACGCAAAGCGTCATACACCCACGGTCTCGAATGAGGCGCAGCACTACGAGAAGTCTGATGCACGGGAAACGACTGAAAAGTCGCCCGAGAGCGGAATACCGAATACGTGTGATGCACGGGGATGAAAGGGATGAAAGGGATGAAAGGGATATGTTGATTAGTCATTACAGGGTGGTTACACCTGCATGAGACCTTCGGCAAGGACGGATCGCTCCAGCAGTCATTTTTGGGAGCTTCAGAGGCAGATGACACCGAAGTGACACTTGAACGCCTTTTGAGAACCATATGGTCAAATATCTGAAGCGTAAGCACGTGCTTTATGTGGTGCTAGCAGTATGATCAGTCAGCTGCCTTCACAGAATAGAGCAAAGCTGATAGCATGTGCACTCTTTGTACTGGTTGCAGGGCAAGCTGCAGCAGACAGGTTGCAGCGATAGAGCATACCAGCTTACACGTAACAGGATAGGGCTACAATCAGGTGGCCTGGCAGTGCCGTCCTGCTTGCTGTTCCCATCTGCCCTTGAGAAAGAGACAGGGTGTGTAATGTTAGGGCACATGACGCAACGTCAGCATTGGTTCATAAGGCACTTACTCTCAGCCAGGTCAGCATGTTGATTTAATGATGTTCATTCCTTGTATAAATCTGTAGTACTTCCTTCAAAGCCGGCACACGGCGCCGTACGTGACGCGTACTATGGTATGCGGTGCAGACTAGTATGCGGGCAAAATCAGGTAAAACTTTGAGAGCGGGTGATAGTTACAAGGTGGTTAACAGCAGCAACAGCAGTGCTTTTGTCCTGACAGGTAAGGTGTTGTTCTCTTGCGATTGTTCACTTGTTGTCTGATTGTCAAGAACGTTCTGGCAAAGCCTATTTATAGCAGAGCTCATGTAGCCAGCTACTCACAACAAAACAGTTGCGATTACCAATCCAATAAGTCAATACAACCTACATTACTGATAATTACCAACTGCATTACTTATAGTTACCAACAGGCAAAGACTGTACGACATCAGCCTAATGGCTGCTATGTGTGATGATGATAGAACTAACTTAACTTAAAGCTGACTGCAGCCTATTACATACTTGACTGTCTATTGCTTCGTCACATGTACATGTAGAACACCAACCAGGTCCCTCACACTTTCGGACTTATATCATGATTATGCCTCACTGTGCAGCAGCAACTCAGGTACATGGGTGGCGGTGTGCTGTGTTGTTATCTATCATGTGATGTCACCCATGAAGCGTTCAAATCTAGTATCAACTCGCTGTCACCCGCGTCTTGTAAGGTACAGTAATGTAATTGTATATATAGCTGGCACAGACATTCAATGTAACATATCATAGCAGCAAGAATCAGTAAAGTTGCAAGAGGTTGCACTGCGATAAACGCCCACATCTACAAAAACAAATGTTTTAGACAGTTCACAAAGATGTAATGACTCAATACGTGTGCAAGCAGTTCCGCATCTGAACTCTCGCACCTATGCCAATAAAAATTTGGAAATTGTGCAGATGCATGACCAAATAAATTACCCATTCCAGCACTCACCTAAGCATCATCACTCAGCAGCAAGCTCAAAACCAAAGAAGCTTTGGTCTGTAAAAGTCAATTTGGTTCCAGCTGCAAGTGTGCCCTGCGGTGCTGGGTATGCAACCCTCCACAACTTAGAGGGCCTGTCCCTCAGGGCTACTTCCAGCTCCTCTAGGCCTGACAAACCATCATCAGTGTAAAACGGCATATAGTCATTTCTGTCAAAGTGACCCAACCAGCCAAAGTCTAGCAATCGCAATGCTGGCAAGTCAGCCAAACCTGCTATCTTGCCTTTCAGATGTGTGTTGAAATAGTGCAACTTGAGAACCTCTATGCTAGTGAGCTGCAGCAGCCTGTCAGGAAATTCATAAAATGTTGCATTGGGCATATCCAGTTCCTTGAGTTGCCCTAAAGCAGTCAGCCAAAGCGGCATGTCCTCCTGCGTAGCCAACTTGGGCAACTCCAGACAAGTAAGGCTGCTGTAGTACTGCCACTCCGCAGGAATTGCTTCCATGTACACTTCAGGAAGAACAGGATCCTGCTCATGCCCGTAGAGATTTATGAAAGGTCCAGATCTTGCTGTTGAGTCTACAAGCCTCAATGTCTGCAGTCGTTGAAGTGTTGTGGGCCACTGTAGTCCCTCTACCAGCTTGAGCTCCAGATACGTCAAGGCAGTCACATCAGACAAATTTGTCAAGGCACAGTCTGCTTGTTCTGAAACAAGACGCTGCAAGCCCACACAGTCTCCTTGTGGCAAATAGCATATACTGCGTTCACTGCCATAGAGCCGCAGAGATGTCAACTGTGTAAGTCCAGACAAATCGACGTTACTGCTGGGCAGCGGCCGTAATGACAGTACTTGCAGGCTTGTCAACATAGACACACTTGCTGAAATAGAATTGATACTGTGAACATGCAACTCTCGAAGCTTGCTCAGCCGTGTCAGGGATGTTGGAAGCTCTGCAAGATCATCTGTAGTGTCAAGCACATAGGAGGTGAAATACAAGTATGTCAACGTGGTCAAATTGCATATCAGCCCCAGGCGCATGCGAACTTCTGACACTGTTGATGTGCCCCAGCTTCCAAGAGATAAGTGTGTGAGTTTTGGGAAAGCCAGTTGCAACGAGCTTGTGTCACATGGTAGTCCTGCAAACATGTGAAGCTTGACCAGGTTGGCAAAGCTCCTGATACTGGCCCACTCATCATCTGATATTTTTCCACACAATTTCAGCTCCACACACATGAGGTGTACAAGCTTGCATATCTCCGGGCGCATCAGGACTGGCGCATCTGCAGGCCACAACCCAGGCTACGTATTTGCCAGATGCAAAGATTAAGTTCAGCAAGGCAGGGGGATACATGTGAGCAAGTGCTAACACGCATGAACGCACCCATAAAATCAAGTATGAGGTTAGGCTTGGCTACAGCTTGCAAAGGCTCCAGGAGATAGCACATTTTTCTTGCGTCATCTGGTGCATCGTTGAACGGGACGGTACTGTGTAAACGCAAATATTGCATTCCGGTAGACCGCCGAGCCAGCCATTCAGCCAAATTCAAGCGATGGTCGTCTGAGCCTGGCAGTACTATTCTTGGTTCCTCCGGGAAGTGGGTGACCGCAGAGGCAACACTGTTGGTGACCGTGACGACCCTGCCCCAGAGTCTTGGAGCAGGAGCGTCCAGCAACTGAGCGCGCCATTGTTTGCAGACTGACTCGCAAGCTATCTTATCTTTCAAGGATAGCTCTTGCATGATGTCAGTAAACAGTACATCGCCAAGTTCTGGCCAATTGCCCAGCGGACTACGGACTGCGGCCATCACGAAAGCAAGCTCTGGAATATCTCGTTTTGCTGCGCAATGATCAAGACAACAGTTGCCGACGCTGTAGCTTGTCGATGGCCGTCAGAAACACAAATTCAGAGTGAGAATCCAGTAGACATGTATATAGTGGGACAACAGTTGCTAGCGGACAAGGTCGAGAGCATGGTAATATCTTGACTCTGACTTTTCTCCCAGTTTTCGAAATGCCAGCATGCATGTCAAGTCCCGTACAGTTAACCAAGACTATACAGAGCGGTGTTACGTCCAGCAACACACCGCAGACGATACAACACACAGTAAGCTGCCAAGAACAGCCTGACCGCTTCTTCCTTGTGCTGTCCGTGCAGTAAATCTGCACCTGTGTGACTGCTGGCTTCGTCGAGATGTCTCTTTTCGAAGTGATGCAATACCGGCTACAAGGTCTTCTGAAGCAGGAGAGAGGGTTCCTCACCACATCAGAGTTTCGTACAATGTTGCACAACGCTGTCACGACCATCAGTCTTGCCCAGCTTGCACATCCCCACCCAGAGCACCGTGCAGTGGCAGACCACCTGA
>JAABUK010008685.1_pt1 | contig 14152 bp, 19 predicted proteins | sample 5559141 | NCBI WGS metagenome assembly JAABUK01 (sample SAMN10711869, study PRJNA513367) | rock metagenome | isolation source: Antarctica rocks | place: Antarctica: Victoria Land, Pudding Butte nord | collected 2016-01-03
GGGGTGGGAGGGGGGTGCAGCAGGGTTGCAAGGCGAAGGCGGGGGGTTTGGGGGGGGGGGGCAGTGGGGATTTGCAGGTACAATATTGAAAGGCAGGGGACTGAAGGAGACATAGGACAAGGGTATGTAGAGAGGATCAGAAAGAGCAGCAGTTGAGAGGTGAAACTGTGAGTCTACCTCGTGGGAACCAAACAGGAGAACGAGGGAGTAGAATCCAAGGCCAGCTGACAGCAGGCTGTAGATGGCAGCATTGGTGTTCTTGGGGTTGAACAGGCTGGCCAGGCTGGTACCAAAGCCCTCAGCAATCTTGGTCAGGCTGAACTTGTGGCCTGAGGTCTGACCGTAGACAACAGCACCTATGATGGCGGTGGTGGTGGCCAGACCAGCAGCCAACCTGCAGAGCAGTAGCGCCTGTCACCACTGCTTGGACTTGACCTGTTCACCTTGAAGGGTGATTCCCCACAATCAGCAGAAGTCTATAAGGTCTAGCTCAACATTGTTTCAGCTTGAGGGACTCAGACACTGTTCTAGAGCTAGACACCCACAGCGCTGAATACACAGATGATGTGAAGTATTTTCAGCAGCATGCGGTCCTTTGGAGTCTAGGGTAACTTTCGCTAGCCTGGCAAAAGCACAGCTGGTTCTGTTTCGAGATGGTGCCTGCAACCCCGGCAGTCTTTGCTCATGGTGTCCAAGGCAGACTCACTTCTGCCAGAAGGGCTCCAGAACACTGGCTGGGGTCTTCCATAGGTAGAACAGGGTCAGGACTCCTGCCACAACCAGTCCCAGGTTCTGGCGCTTGGAGGTTTCAGACTCCAAGCGTCCTTTCTTAGCAGCTCTCTGCACAGCATCAATGCACACATCAGGCATTGTGTCTTGCCATTCAACACGCTCTCATGCTTTGGCAGCAGCATCTGATCACAAAAGAGAGATATGCATGTGGTCTCTGTTCATTGCTTTGGTGTCTGAGCAAAGCATCAATCTGGCCTGCCACACAAGAACAGGTGAGAATGTTGAAGAGAAGATCAGATCAAAAACAAGCAGCATGGGAGTCAAGGAGAATGTAGTCTCAGGCAATGGTGTCCCTGCTTGCTGCTACACAGCCAAGGCTGTTTCCACAGCTGGTGTTGATGAGCAGCACTAGTGCACAAGTCATGCACAGGGTGATGGCCATTGTTGCTTTACAAAGCTGTAGAGTTACAGCAGAGCAATATGGACTGCAAAACCCCATAGGAGTATTTGCAATGACAGCCAAGGCTGTATCCACGGCTGGTGTTGATGAGCAGAACTGGTGCACAAATCATGCATAGGGTGGTGGCCAGTGTTGCTTTGCAGAGATATTGATTTACAGCATATGGACTGCAAAAACCCAAATGTGTATTTGCAACGACAGCCAAGGCTGTTTCCAGCTGGTGTTGATGAGCAGCACTGGTGCACAAGACATGCACAGGGTGATGGCCAGTGTTACTTTGCAAAGCTATGGAGTTACAGCAGAGCAATATGGAGTGCAAAAGCCAATAGGTGTATTTGCAATGTCAGCCAAGGCTTGTTTCCAGCTGATGTTGCTGAGCAGCACTGGTGCACAAGTCATGCACAGGGTGGGGGTCATTGTTGCTTTGCAAAGCTATTGAAGTACAGCAGAGCAATATGGACTTCAAAAGCCCAAAAGCTGTTCTGGAGGAGATTGGACAATCGAGAGGATTTTCAACTTGGAGTATCATTCTCACAGGCAGGCTTTCATATCCACAGTAGAAAATTCGTGTCATTCAACAGTACTCAGCCAGAGGGAGCTTCTGAGCTAACCCGAGTAGCTAATTGACTGATGTAGGGGACCTGATTTGGAGTTCCACCCAGACAATGTTTCCATACAGAAAGATGCAACCATCAAGATGAGGCTAGGCTTCATTGATCTGCCCTTAGGGACGGAGATTCTCAGGCTTGGACCTCGTCCAATCCCCAGGCTTCAACCTATCCACCAGCTTGAATTCGCGGGGCTTGATGAACATAGGTTCGGTTTTTGCGAAGTATGGCTTGTAGTACTCCTTGGTAATCTGATGCTGTGCGCAAAATCCAACCGTGTCCGCCTTTCCAAAGGGATAAAGTAAGTACTCGATCGCAGAACGCGCAGTGCAATCCAAGAATCAGCGTACCTGCATGAACCATTCTTTGGTCTCGGTATAGTTCTCCACCCAATGAAACACACCTGGCTCGTCCGTGGAGTGGAAAACCTCGAAGTATGTACACTCAGGCTCTGCGGCAACGAGTTCGTACACCGGCTTCAAGGCTGCCAAGAATGCTTCGCTGTCCTTTGGGAAGACGTGCACAGTGACGTGCAGGGATACTCCGTAGCGCTCGTTCGACATGGCTGGATAGGCTAGGCCAAAGGAGTTGTAGTCGGTCGTAGTAGTGATGTTAGTAGATAAAGGATTGGTAAGGGAGATGTAGTGGTTGCAATTGGGCCAATGGCAAGTTGCAGAATATTTCCGTGGGATCGCAGATCGTTAGTAATTATCGCAGAACCGTAGAATGCTGTGTCTGGGGCGGTGGGAGATTGTTGGCACCGCCCACGTCGGTCCGCCCCACATTGACACCAGGGTTGACGTCAACCTGGACATCAACCGAGCAGGTCAGTTGACGCAACGAGAAGCTTTGCCACCGCTTTGCGCCTAGTGTACAAAATCATCATGGTCGTTCGCAGTACCACATAATGTGGTAGCTTGCAACGCAACTTAAACTATGGCAACCGATCTCGGTTCCCGAACAACAGCCACTCAGGTCCTGCGGGACGCTGATCTTTCTGGAAAGACTGCAATTGTCACAGGTGAGCCAACGCAATGCGCCTAAATTCTTGCGCACGCTCTGCTGCATAAGCTCCCGTGCGGCCGCAAAACAACATAGATGTTGATCAGGCGGCAACTCTGGGATCGGCGTGGAGACCGTTCGCGCTTTGGCCCACGCAGGCGCAAAAGTGGTGTTCACAAGCCGCAATATTGCTGCTGGCGAGGCAGTGCTTGCAAGCTTGAGACAAGACAGAGTCACGGCAAGTTTCGTAAAGCCACTTTCAACCCCAACCAGCTCCTGCACGTTCGTATTATCCTGGCTTGCGCAACTGACACTAAAATTGCAATGTTTTCAGGGCGCTCTGCAAGTCCAGCAACTAGATCTTGCTGATCTCAGCAGTGTCATAACCTTTGCCAACAACCTTCAGGCTGAGCCAAAGATTGATATGCTGATACTGAATGCTGGAGTGGCTGGTACACCAGAGACATACACTCAGGACAACTTCGAGCTGACAGTTGGGACAAACCACTTTGGTCACTTTGTCTTGGTTGAGCTTTTGCTTGGCAAACTAAGGCAGCAGGTGAGCCTACATGCTTCATCCACATCTGCAGGAAACATGCAAGGTACCAACACTTTTGTTGTAAATTTGATGCCTTAGTGGGCACAGCAAGCGCCTTGGCCATGGACAGACAGTGCCCTCTCTGTCTAGCCCACATGCTTGTCCCACATGCTGGTCACCTGCAATGGATGCATATGTTGGAGTCATCATCATTTGGCCCTACTGTCAATTCTCAGAATTGGCAGGTGTAATCGTTTGGCGGACATGTTAGATGGTGTGTGATAACCCAAGTTGCCGTGTGCGTTGACACACCTCGGGCCTGCAGACATGGAACTTACTCATCTATACGCTGTCTTGCAGGCCACCCCAGTGCGTATTGTTGCAGTATCATCAGAGGTGCACAGGTATGCAGGCTTTGATGTCAATGACCTGCACTTCAGGCGTAGGCCGTACAGTAAGTCTGCAGCATACCACCAGTCCAAGCTGTGCAACGTTTTGTTCATCAAAGAGCTTGCCATCAGGTATGACGTTTTGCAGTTATGACACTGGCTTGTATTGTGCATGCATTGTGGCATTGCTACAAACGGTTGCATCTTGACAGGCTTTGTCTCAGCAGCAGCTACATAGGCCCCAGCCCTTGACTAACAATCAAGTAGTGTTTTGTCTTCGGCATCAATCAATAATGATACATCTTCAGGCAAACCAAGGTCTGTGCGTTCAATTGTTATGATGTGGTGTTACGTGAGGTGCAACATCAGTGCTTTGTTCAGTGCTTGAAGCTTTGCATCTGCTTGTCGTGTATGTTGAGCTGGACACAATAAGACTACACAACCTGTATAGTTATCACATATGTAATCAGAAACTGCCTCAGCAAGGCAGCAAATGTCAGGAGGTGATGTGGCACAACCCATATGGTCATAGGCACAGTTCCTGTCAGACCTTCACTTGGCTGCACATATGTTTCAAGCTATTACAATACAGACTCTGATGGTGCTGCAGGCTGCAAGAGAGCAACGTTGAGGTGTTTGCTCTGAACCCAGGCTTCATTGCTACCGGCCTGTCACGACACTTGCCCTTTTACATGCGCTGGGCTATGAAGTATATAGGATACTTCTTTTCAAAGAGCATAGAGCAGGTGAACCAAATACAGTTGGTACAGATCTGAGTGATGTTGGATATTGTACACCGACCACTGAGCAACAGCAGCTGTGTCTTGATTTGCCTCATTGTCAGGTCATGCTATATAGGTATCAGAGAAACCCCAAAATATATTTTAATACAGAAGCCTTCCACACTTGATTTGTTACCACTGGAACAGGAATCAGATATTGCATGTCATGGACATAGTCTCCACATATCAAGCAGACAATCCAGCCAGTCATAGCCATTTTGCATGATCAGCTGTCTCAGGTTCAGGGTAAGTAAAGACATGACTTAGGTGCTCTTTTCTGATGACATCGCGCATGTTGTTCAGGGTGCGGCAACTTCAGTCTATGCAGCCACAGCTCCTGCACTAGTCGGCAAATCTGGGGCATATTTGAGCGATTGCAACATTGCGAAGCCATCAGCACAAGCAGAGGATGCTGAGTTGGCGAAGGTGCTTTGGAAGGTGACTGAGCAGCAGCTCCAGGACCCATCTGCAAGGACATGAGCTATGCTGCAACTTTGTTGAGACAACGTATAGGTTGTTTGGAAATTTGATGTCAGCTTGGCGAGCATCACCTTAAGCACAGAACCTTGGTTATATCTTGCACTCTTCAGTTACAGGAGTCTTGCACACGAAATTCCAGTTGATATCAAGTTGCGATGCATTCCTCCATTATATAACCAATCCAAGTTTGGCAATAGCAACGATACATTTTCTGCAACTCCACATGTGTATCTGTACAGATGATCATGATGCATTTTAATCCATCCGAGTATTTGAAGTGACTTCAGCTAATCTTTTGCTTCCCGTCTAACAGGTTGTGTATGGCATTCAAGTTGAAGTTTGAAATCGCTACAATCGTATTTGCATGTGTTGCTTATGACGCTGTGGGCGTGACAATGACTGTCAAAGTGCTCTCACAGCCATGTCAGAGGTACTCTCACCATGCCGAGCGCGAGGGCTCTCCTCGAATATTTTAGGCATGTGGATGACTGGTTGACTCAACCCAGACATCATCCAATTGAACATCATAAGCACGTTGTGTTCCGGTTGACGCAAAGGCTTTGTCACGGCCATGGGACGTGCATTTAAGTCATCGTGGCCATGCGCAACATGCATGTTGCGCTGATCCCGCAATACAGTGATCAGGGGTAACTCCGGCATTGGCGTGGAGACAGTTCGCGCTTTAGCCCACGCTGGCGCAAAAGTAGTGTTGACAAGCAGAAATGTTGATGCTGGCTAGACGGCGCTTCTGTGTTTGACAGAAGCTGGAGTCAAGGCAAGCTGCCTCAAGCCACTGCACGAACTCCAGCCACTTCTGAGCCTTGAAGCTTGCACAGAACGTGTCATGGCTTGCACACTTGACAGACTGACCTGCAACTTTTCAGGGCTCTATGACAGTACAGCATCTGGATCTAGCTAATCTCAGCAGTGTCAAGACCTTTGCCAACAACCTTCAGGCTGAGCCAAAGATCGACATGCTGATACTGAATGCTGGTGTGGCTGGTGTACCACAGACATGCACTAAAGACAATTTTGAGCTAACAATTGTGACTAACCACTTTGGTCGCTTTGTCTTGCTTGATCTTCTATTGGGCAAGCTGAAGCAGCAGGTGAGCCTACATGCTCATGCAAATCCGCATACAGAAGTAGTCCAACATGCTGTAAGTCCAACACACATCTGCAAACTCATAGGCGTGGCCTCCTTGTTTTGTAGTGAATAATTGGCAAATCTGTAAAGAAACAATTCATCCAATAGTCATTAAGCACAGTCAGCACCTCAAACATACACACAGCGCTGGCATGTCTGACCCGCTATCTACAACGAGTGCACAGAGTACGAATACTAAATTCATGTTTGGCCTATCGAAACTGTCAGATTTGCATTTGTAACCATTCTACACACTTTGCAAGCACACAGTGGGCTGCTGCATGCCAGGTCAACAATTGCTGTGTGCCTTTGCATGCTGCAGCACCTGCAGACACTTGAACTCACTCATGTCCACACTGTCTTGCAGGCCACCCCAGTGCGTGTTGTTGCAGTATCATCAGAAGTGCCCAAGAATGCAGGCTTTGATGGCAATGACCTGCACTTCAAGCGTGGGCCATACAACAGCATTGCAGCCTATCATCAATCCAAGTTGTGCAATGTTCTGTTCGTCGAAGAGCTTGCCAGCTGGTATGGCATTTTGCTTTATCAGCTCTGCCTCATGTTGTATGCATTGTATGCATGTGCACATGACTACCGATCACTTTGGTCCAAGGCTGCAGTTTTGTATGTGCTTGTCATGTGCACTGTGATGGACATGATATCAAGCACTAACTACAGCAGTCCAGTAATCACAAGGCAGCAGTTCTGTCCTGTGCACTTGTGTCATCCCTGCAGGCACTGGCGCTGTCAGGCCTTTGCACAATTGCAGATAAACTTATAGTGTACTTGGACCAAACACAACAGACACTCTTTGTTGATGCAGGCTGCAAGGGAGCAACATTGAGGCATTTTCTCTGGATGCGGGCTTTGTTGCTACTGGCCAGTCATGACACTTGCCATTTCACATGCGCTGGGCCATAAAGTATACAGGGTGTGGACATACAGCTTGAATTGGATAAACCAAAAGCCAGCAATGGATGGCATTCTGGAGTCACATGATTGCCTGCTCCACCCATTTTAAGCATGATTGCATGTATGTGCGCACCGTCAATTGCCGGGCCAGGGATGAACAAGCCTACACATGCTGCATCTGAGAGAAAATTTTACTCAGCACTCAGTCTTCTCAATGCAGCCATGTTGCGTGTAGAAACCTACAGCCCGGTGAGTCTCAGCTAAAGCCACACGAGGAGTCCCTTCACTTTATGATCACAAACTTTTTCTTTTCTTTCAGGCTTCTGGTGAAGCTCATGGCTCTGGTGGGGTCTTGGCCCCCTCCCTTGAGGGGGCAACTGGTCTCAGAATGCGCTCAATGGTCAAGTGATGAGATGCAGCGACTCATCATAGCTGTGGAACAGCACCTGACCATCACATACTTTGAGAATGACAATAGCATTGATGCTGCTACACACCAGGCCGTCAAGTTTCTCGCAATCATTTCTGAGGCCAATGACCAATCGAAGGCGGTCCCATACTCCAACTTCTACCTAGACATTCTCAACAGTGAAGACTTTGATGTGAAACGTGACTATGTCAACTGGAAACGACCGGGGTTGCTGACTGACTCAGACTTCAGCTTTTGTCAGTATCCCTTTGTGTACGATCCTGCTACCAAGTCTGATATCCTGGCATTTGAGAACACTGGAGAGATGAGGGAGCAGTTCCATAATGCCATTTTTGATTCCTTCTTCACTGGAGGCGCTTGCCCTTACTTGGTCCTCAAGGTGAGATCACAATGGGAACCTTGCTTGCCACGTATGACATAAGCTTGTTGCACTTCCTTTTTGATGGCACATGAAGTTTGTTGGTCAGCAACAGTTGACAATGCCATGTTTTGCAAAACATAAGTGGTCCTACCTTGTGAGGAACTTCCCAAGTTGAGTTTGAAATGTTGCGTCCGCATGCTTGAGATGCTGTGCAAGCTGGCAAATATACAGTCATTCACTGCAGCTACTGTTATCATGCTGGAAACTGGTTGCAAAGTGCTCAAGCCTGCACCTGCAATTCTGTGGTAGATGCAAGGTAGCCAGATGTACAAGATCAGATGCAACTTACGTACTCAGCAAGCATGATGTTGAGAAGGGTGTGTGGCATTGTGGCTTGGGTATGACACCATTCAGTCTGGCTGCAGGTGCGGCGCAGTCCATATCTTGTGAATGACACCCTGCTACAGATACAGAATGCATCAGCCAACAACACCCTGAAGAGGCCTCTCAAGGTCCAGTTCATAGGGGAGCAAGGGGTTGATGAGGGTGGCGTTCAGAAGGTACTTCCTGCTGATACCACCTTTACATAGTGCTGATACCACCTTTACACAGTGCTGATACCACCTTTACATAGTGCTGATGCCAACTTTACGTTGCACTCCCTGTGCAACGCTCCATAGCAGCTGTGCAGCTTTGCAACTGGATCATCTAGCAGCATCTGTACCAGCATTGCACCTCACTTCTGCAGATGAACCCACAACTTGTGCATACTTGCAGAAGGGTCCTGTTGCACTGTCCTACATGCTGATGAAAAATTGGTTGGACACAGCATTGCTTACCTTCGTGGCCCTGCTTTTGGCATTCCAGCTCTGTTTCTGCAGCACCACTCACTCTGTCAGTACTGTGGGTCACCTCCTCTTATGCATTGTGCTCCACACTTTCCTATGCTGCTCACGAGTGCCGCGTGATGCTCAGCCAATCACATCTCCCCTCTGCTGGCCTGTACTCTCATGTTCTGTCAGCTATAAGCTTGCTACCAGTAAGATGACACCAAAGTGACACTCACACGCTATCCAAAGACAGACGGACTGCAAAAAGCTACGCAAAAAGCAAATCTGAAATGCACAGAACGATCGCCAGACCTCAGGTCATGTGTCTTCTGCATGTGCGCAGGAGTTTTTCCAGCTGCTGATGCGTGACATGTTCGACCCAGACTACGGCATGTTCAAGCTGGACGAGGATACTCGCATGTACTGGTTCAGGGCCTCTAAAATAGACTTGTCCATGGAGTTTGAGCTGGTGGGCACCATGATTGGGCTCGCCATCTACAACTCCCATCTGCTGGAGTTCTCTTTTCCCATGCTCACATACAGGTGAATAACAATGATAATAAAATCAAAAGTAAAATAGTCATTATAATAATGTTTAGTAATATTAATAATGATAACAATAATGATGAGTAAGAAGATCAGATCAAAGTTTGTGATCATAAAGTGAAGCTGTGGCATTCAGCGCAAAGACGCTTCAGTGCAGGACATGCAATTTTGGCTGTGTGACATGAGACAGTCAAAAGTACTGATCAAATGCAGCTGTTCTAAAGCTGATGGAGCAGTACTGTGTGTTCTGGCAATCTGTCTGAAATGATTTCACACCTGTGCAAGACATGCATAGAGCTGGAAGTGTGCTTAATTCCCACCTTTCAAGCAGTTGTAGTGAAAGAGGTGCTGTTAGGATAGTCTTGATGAATGCAGAGTAGGCCTGGCACCCGCACTCATGAGCAGCCCTGCAGCAGCAAGCCTCATATTGTTTTTGTTGTGTGTCACTACTGAACATGCTTCACGCTTGCAAGCAGAGGGACAGGCTGCTGCCTTGAGCTATCAACTGACAGCCTCAATCATGTATCACTGATGCTTGTGCCTTTGTTGTCACAGCACAGCAACAGTCGTGCATGAGAGTGAAGGGCCATTGTCAGTGCATGTGCACACCAGGCTTTGCGGTGACCGCATCATGAGTCTGTTGGTCACCGATGCAGATCAGGCATCTCCTGCTGGATGGGTCTTCCCTGAGGTGAAGAAGCTGTACACCTTTGCTGCTAGCTTTGATGTGCATGTGGACTTTGTGTGGTATTCTAGAACACATAAATCGTTGCAGTATGCAGATGAGCTGAGTAGGATCCCTGACAGCTCAGAGTTGTTCTTGCGATATAAGCAGTTCACTATTGTAGAGCAACGCTAGGCCAACATGCATGTTGAATCGCCTAAGCAAACCAGCTGTGCCTGAGCAAACCAGCTGTGGCCTGAGCGAACCAGCATCATTTAGGGCAGTTGCAATCTGTGTCAAGTCAAACTTGCATGGGTGTGCCTGAAGTGATGTAAGGCTGCTGTCAGCTGTATGTGCAAAGCAGACTTCTGTTGATGGTCCTTTTAGCTAATTCTGCTATGCGTGCAACTGCCATAACAAGAACGCAGGAGCATGAGTCTCTACTGACACGGTGTATGTGGGGTGGAGCATTGAACGGCCCACAAAGTCCTTGATAAGCATGTGATCTGCGTGTATATGCCAAGTACATGCAAGCTCAGCTGTCATGTGTTGGCTCCGGTGCAATCTGTCAGCTCAGCTGCCACTTGCCCACTTTGCTGTCAGCTGACGTCAGCTTGACTCTATTCTCAGCCTCACCCTGGTAACTAATGGCCCGCACCCTGATAACTATGTGATGGTCATATCTCCTCAAACCCCAAGCAGCTTTGGAGAATCTCAGTAACATGGTTCAGAGGGCCGGAGGTATAACCACTGACACCACCTCCAATATCAGCTCTGCATGCGTTGTGCTTGCGCTTGTGGCCGGCCGTCAGGACTGTCAGCCTCGCCTTAACAGTCAGTAACAGACGCCTTTACTGTTGTCACAGCAGCTTCTCAGTCAGCGACCCTACTGTCCATGACTGTAAATATAGCCTCCGAGATGCATTTCAATGCATTGCACAGCCCAACACAACCTTGCTTGACTGCATACTGTATCTGTTGCAATACCCCTATGATCCAGGCATTTCACCATGCTCTGCAAATTAGTGTATCATTGGGAAAGTGTGTCTGATCCAATCTATCAAGGGAACATGGTTCAGAGCCTCAGGATTTGTACAGTTTTCAAACAAATAGATGTGCATCCCCAAGTTCCACGACCAGACCACAGAAAAACCCCGTTGCCTTCCGGCGCGTCCTTGCAACGGGAGATTTGGAGGGAGGGCTGCCCAGTCAAGCGATGTCTCTGCATGGCATCAGTATCAACTGTCCTGAACTTGAACATAAGAGAGAAGGTGTCTCTGAAACGCTGAAACTGGTTTGCCATCTTGTGTATATTGATCTGCATTTGAATATAGCATGCGTAGCGCCATGCATGAATGCTCACTGAAATGAAAAGAGGCCATTGTCTGTGCCGTCATACGCAAAATGTGCATTCGGGGTTGTTGAGGGCACACTGCCGCCTTGACAGTCTCACTTGCACCCCAGATGTGGCTCTGGGCAATAGACATCACAAGCCTCATTTGCAACACATATCTGTACTGACATCCAAATTGGCATCAGCCAGCCTGCATAGATGGTTTCAGCTCGGCAGAAGGCCTATGCAGCATCAAGTGCCTCATGTGGGTGACAGTCTCAAGATTTGCTGGGTGTGGAAAGGAGTCTTGGGGTGAGGCACCATGCATGAATGCTCACTGAAATGAAAAGAGGCCATCGTCTGTGCCGTCATACACAAATGTGCATTCCGGGTTGTTGAGGGCACACTGCCGCCTTGACAGTCTCACTTGCGCCCCAGATGTGGCTCTGGGCAATAGCATCACAAGCCTCATTTGCAACAGAAATCTGTACCGACATCCAAGTTGGCATCAGCCAGCCGGCATAGATGGTTTCAGCTCAGCAGAAAGCCTATGCAGCATCAAGTGCCTCATGTGGGTGACTATCTCAGGATTTGGTGGGTGCGGAAAGGAGTCTTGGGGTGAGGCACAAACAGGGATCAACATCGCCATTGATCACATCTTCTCTCTGGGCTGATTGACGTCTTGCCTGTCGTCATTAGCATCCTGAGCCTGTACATGCAGGCAGAAATGAGACCTGTAGCTATGTAAGCTTTGACTAAGACAGCACTGATGGCTCACACCCGCCTCAGCTGCATTCAGGTCATCACTATCATCACTGCCAAGCTCAGGACCAAAACCATCTAGGTGTACCCTGACAGCAGTGACATGCTCACAGCGTCTGTGAGAGTCATGGCTGCAGTTGAGGACGCCACTGCTTGCATTTGGCTGACTCACAATATATCTTCCACCCAATGCTCAACTGGAAGGCTGTTTGGTAAGCGTGACGTTATGGTGACAACTTCATGTGGCTCAGCAAAGACAACATCTAGTGCATGATCAAGCACATGGAAACCTTGCAGACACTGGTGGGTATCTGAGCCAGCCAAAAGCCCGAAGGCTTTGCAAGTGCACTGGTTGTTGCCATTGTCCTCGGTGACATGTACACAGACACAGTTGTCAATGACAGCCCTAGAACATGCATCACTTCAATTCTGCTGGCTGTGAGCGGCAACAATCAATGTACAACAAATATACAACACATTGAACTTTACACCTGGGCTAAAAGGAGCACATACAGTGTATACAGAGCAAATACATGGTAATCTGGACAATCTGCTAAGTTACATGTATCTCACTGAACACTTGGTCAAATTACGTGAAAAGCTCGCTAAGCAATAGCCGTCGTCCTGCTGCAGCTTGTTCCATGTTCATTGTGGGCATTCGTATTGAGTTGCAAACCTAGCTAGTGACTGCAGTGCTTCCTATGGAGCATCTGGAATAGGATGCAGTCAGCCGGAGCTGAACTACAAGACTCTGCATTTACACTGGTGCATAGGAGCTCCTCCATGCAGGAGGAGCTGCTGCATGGAGGAGCATGCAGGGAGTTGGAGCTCCAACTCCTTCTCCTCCATGCTCCTTGAATGCAGCTGCTTCACTTTGGCTGCACTGCTAACAAAGTTTGGCTGATCAGCACGCAATAATCCTAGCTTACTCCTATCCTTGCCATACAATTGACCCCACAAAGACCAGTTACGCTCAGGTACACAACTAGTGGCATGCAGCTCAACAAACACTGTGCCAGACCAGCCAACACACTGTAGTTTTTGCCCAGCTGGCCACCCAGCCAGACACTGGGTGCTTTTGGAAGACTTTGCTGACCTCTGTTGCTATGTCTGCGTCACCTTTGATCTTGGGGCATCAAGTGAATACCGGCAATCCTGCTGGGGTTGCTAGGAGAAAGTAAAGCTTCGCAGAACTTGCGCTGCAGTGCCACATTCCAAGCCCTGTTTGCATCACTTGGAACTGTTTGAAGTATGACAGTTAGATATCCATTGCCACCAATCTGCAAAGTTGCCTTTGCATTTGCCGTTGTCAGCAGCTTTCTTTTGTTCCAACAACACCTCATAATACCTTTTCCATTCTGCAGTTGTCTTTTTGTCACTACAGGATGTTTGAGACGAAGAAACGACGTTGGATTGCAAACTTATCGCTGATGTTGCCATGGCTTACAGCCAAAAGTGCTTGCCTGCTCAAATACGGCTAAGATCAGGAGAAAGCTATACAATGTGTCAAAGGGTCCTCAACCTTCAATTTTCTTCCAGTTCTTCAAGAGCATACAAAACCAAGCCATTCTGTATGGTTTCTGTCTCTCTCACTCTTCCAAGGTCTTGTCACGTCTCTTGAGTGTGCGCTCATGTTGTCCAGCTGTTGCTTCAGCTGATTCAGCTCCTGATCGTTTGGTGAGGAAGTACTTGGTGTCTGACTCTCTGCTGACTCCTGCTGTACAGGTCTCTGGTCCAAGAGCGCTTGTGGTGATCGAATGGCCGGTGTGGAAGATGAGGTGTGCATTGGTGAGTTGCAATTATTATGGTGCACAACCGATGAGCTTGAGCTCTTTTGGTTGTGCTTGAGGTCCGCATGCAGGGGTGCTTTCTTTTTAGATATATTAGGATGTCTGACTTCAGCTTGCCTTTGTGGACCTTGCATCTTGGTTAGACAAACAGACGTCAGGCTTGCAGCAGGCTTGTATCACTGCATTTGCACCTATGAAGATTTGCTCTTCATACAGGTGTGCACTGACCCAAGACCAATGCACTGCAACACTGTTCAGAGCAAAATGCAGTGCCCACTGATCAGTGCTGCTCAGCAAGACAGGCTTGCAGCAGGCTTGTATCACTGCAAACACACCTATGAAGATTTGCTCTTCTTACAGGTGTGCAGGGACCCAACACCAGTGCA
>JAABUK010008686.1_pt1 | contig 14152 bp, 9 predicted proteins | sample 5559141 | NCBI WGS metagenome assembly JAABUK01 (sample SAMN10711869, study PRJNA513367) | rock metagenome | isolation source: Antarctica rocks | place: Antarctica: Victoria Land, Pudding Butte nord | collected 2016-01-03
CGTCCCTCGGGTGCCACAATCTGTATCTTGCCCCCCCTCAGGCTCTACCGTGTCCTGCGCGGTGCTCACCGACTCCCCCCACCACTGGTTGCCGCGCTGCGAGAGATCTTGCCGTATCTCGCTACCCCCCCGTGGATGCTCGCCCACACCCTGCGGCGCGAAGGGTGCGCCGCCATCCTTTGCCAGGAATACGAGTATCCCCGCTTCGACATCTGTGTTCTGCTCGGGTGGTTGCTCCGACTACCGGTGGTCGCCACATTTCAAGGTGGCGACTGCCAGCGTGGCCGCCTTGAGCGTTTTCTCCGCCCGCTCACCGTGCGATCCGCACGCAAGCTGGTCGTCGCCGCCGGGTCCGAGGCCCGACGGGTTCGGGACCGCTACCACCTGCCCCCAGGCAAGCTGGCAAAAATTTTCAACCCGCTCGACCCGCGTTTCTACGCCGATGCCGATCACCACGAGGCCCGGCTGTCGCTCGGTATCCCATCCGGTGCCCAGGTAGCGGTGTGGCACGGGCGCATCGCAATCCACGCGAAAGGCCTGGACATCTTGCTCGATGCTTGGGCGCGTGTTTGCCGCACACGACCAGAGCGGGACCTGCGTCTCCTTCTCATCGGCACGGGCGAGGATGCGGAGGCGTTCCGCCAACATCTGGTGACGGGCCCCCCGAACATATACTGGGTGGACCAGTACATTCATGATCGCGTTGCGATCCGGCGCTACCTTACGGCTGCGGACGTATACACCTTCGCCTCGCGCCATGAGGGTTTCCCCGTTGCGCCGATCGAGGCGATGGCTTGCAGCCTGCCAATTGTTGCGACCACGGCACCCGGCATCCTCGACATCCTTGCGGGCGGCGAGGCCGCAGGTGGGCTTTTGGTGCCCCGCGAGGACGCGGCGGCGTTCGCACTGGCACTGGGGCGCGTGCTGGACGACCAGGTCTGGGGGCGGGAACTGGGCAGACGTGCACGTGCACGTGTGGTGGAAGCATTTTCGTTTGAGGTGGTCGGCGCGCAATTGCGTGCGCTCTTCGAGACAAGTCCGATCATGAAACGTTGAGTGTTCTGTATCGTAGCGGCTATCGACCCGCAAATTGACCCGACAAGCGTGCCGGGAACATGTTACCCGGCGACTTGGTTTTCCGTGTCCACCGATGCCATCGGGTGACGCGATCGCATGCTGCTTTTCATCCAGAGCACAAGCAGCAACACGCACGGGATACTCTCCAACGAGGCGACCGCTAACACGAGGGGATACTGAGTGTACTGGGGGGTGATGAGCAGCGCGTAGAAAATGCCGCTGCTCATCACAAATAGGGTGATGATTTGCGGGAGGATCCAGCGGATGCCAAGAATGCCGTTTGACAACTTGGGGGTGAGGCGAAAGGCAAGCGGGAAACGGAGGATCGCCATTGCCCAAGCGAGAACGTAGGTCGGCCAGGTTAGGTATACCAGCAACAATGCCCGCCAGAGCGAACTCGTTGGCGTTGCCGGGTGTCGCCAGACCCGGAGCGCAACGGTGCGCACGAGCAAGGTCGCCATCGCAAGGGGTGCGATATGGATGAGGTATCCTTGAAAGGTCGTCCCAGCGTTGTTCGTCCGGCCAAAGAGCGCCCCTAAAGTGAAGCACAGATGGATCCCAACAACGAGACCGATCCAGTAGTATGTCAGGCGGACTCCGTAGGCGAGTCGCTGTCCCCACGTGAGGCGCCCGAAGAGCCGCGGATAGTCAGTCAGCAACACCTCGAAGACTCCACGCGCCCATTTGAGCTGCTGAGTGAACCAGGCAGACAGGTCTGGTGGGGCTAGTCCGGGTGCCAGCGGCTCCGCGACGTATACCGAGCGCCAGCCCATACTATGCAGCGCGATTGAAGTTGCGAGGTCTTCGGCGAGGCCGGGATGGTAGCCGTTGATTGACGCGAGCGCTTCGCGCCGAATCAGGGCATTCGACCCGATCAACGTCGCACCGCCGAGGCCATCCGCACCCTTCGCGGTGGGATTGTAAAAGTCGTAGCTGCTCTCCCCCCCCGCGCGAGCCACCCAACTCTGCCCACCATTCCCGAACGTGAGCATTACTTGCACAAACCCGACAGCCGGATCCGCAAAATTGCCGAGCGTGCGTTCAAGGAAGTCCGGCGTGGGCGCGTGATCCGCGTCGAAAATAACGACAATGGCACCTTCGGTCTGCGCAAGGGCAGCATTGATGTTCCCGGCCTTCGCGTCGCGGCGATCATCCCGTGTCAAGTACCCCACGCCCAATTGCGTAGCGAGGCGCGACAGGGCGGAATCCGCTCCGTCATCGAGCAGCCATGTGTGATGCGCCCCCCGCATCGCACACGCCGCGCTTAGCGATCGCTGGATCAAGGAGTACGGCTCGTGGTACGCGGTTACGAACACATCAACTGTCGGTCGGTCTATCGCATTGGGGGGGGCGGAATACTGACGCGCATTCAAGTACAGCAACCAGCTCCCGGCGAGTTGTATCAGGGCCCACACCGCAGTGAACGCGAGCGACAGAGAGACAAGTATCCCCGCGCTACGCCACCATGTGTAGTAGTAAAGCAGCGCGACGAATGCTATGGCGATGAACACCCGCAGCAGCCACACGTCGCGGCGTTTCACCCCTGAATACATCTCTCGAGAAGCACGAGATGCCGTGCGTCCGCTATCGCCCTCGGTAGATAGGGCGCGGTTAACATCACACAAAGCCGACGGCATTGAACGCGGTAGTTGTCGGGTGCGTTGCGATGCCATTTTCCTCCCCCAGCGAGCGGAAAGGCTCAGGAGCGATTGAGTTGGGCCGAACAAACACTTGCAACCGTTACATCCAGGGTAGGCCAACTCCCGTCGCCAGGCGTCTCGACACCGATGCGTCTCGCGTCTACCAAAGATCTTTGCACCGCTCCCCTATCGACCGAAATACCGGTGCCAGAACGCGTGAAGGCCAGGATATTTTATATCCTTCCAGGCAAGGTTTCCTTTCGTCAAACATACTCTAAGTACTATAAGCAGGAAACATTAACGTTAGCTTATCGGATCGATACCGCAAGATGTCAATTTTTTCACGGAAGTGGGCAGACACGGCTGGGGTCAACCTCACGGTTATCGGCATGGTCGGGGCACGCTTTGCACATCCACGAGGTCTTCTTCGTCGGGGTGACCCGAAACTCCTGCGGACTACACCCGTAAGCCATCGTGTGCATGCATCAATTGCCAACTCGACCGGTGATCGGCGGTATGTCGTCGGCTTAGGAGGAGCGTTGTTGGATTACCGCTTGCAGGGACTCGCTGAATTCGTGCCCTCACAAGGAGTTGAGGGCGGCATTCCCGCGTGTTCAGGCCGTCTCGTGACTACATAGGGAAGAAGGCCGGACGGCGCGGCTGAAACTTGGGTGGGCAGTCATTACCCCTTCCTTCGCGTTTCCACATTTTCGGTTCCCCGGATTGATGCTATACACGGCACAACCTCATCGGCAGACGTAGTTATGTGCTGCGAGCGCTCGGATCTTGCCGCGATACGCTCCGCGAGCATGAATTCCACACATTTCTCCTGTTGGTAAATGCGGTGGTACGCGTACTTGTATCTGCTAGCCAGTATCATCTCCGATGCGATGTGCCGGAGTCATACCGCCAGGTTTGTCTTCGCACTTTTCATCCGTGCCCCCCTTTGCCGCTGCCACTCCCCAACGGTCAGCACGAGAAAAGCGAGCAGCGGCAGCGCGATTGCGATTGCCAGCGTGAGCGCAAACTTCACCGGCTGCGAAATAAGTCCCTGGTCTCGCAGATACCCGAGCGGTGCCACCAATCTCGCGCCACAAGTCAAGGTAAGCGCGAGCCAGCGAAACCCGTCGTGGGGGCAGAGGGCTAGCAGCGCGAGCGGCAGGGCCGCGTACCATGGGAAATAGTAGGATGACACGAGGAGCACATAGACCAGGCTGATACTGGCGCATGCCCGCAGCAAGCCTACGGTATCACGCACTCGCCAACTGACGAGTAGCACGGAGACCGCGAAGATACCGTCTAGAACGGCTGACAGCAGCAGCTTCGGCGCCCCTCGCAGGGGCGAATGCATCAGCCCCCAGGTCATTCCCCCAGTGATCGATGCACTGATCTCTGCCGTGCCTTGCTCGCGCAAGCCCTGAAAGGTCGCCGTGCCTGCCCAGAGGGGGCGGTAGAAGACCACCCCAAGACCGAGACCGGCGAACAGGCCGAGCAATATGAGTGTGCCCAACCGTACTCGCTCCCGCCTATCGCGACAACCAAACCAAAAGTAGGCGAGCAACGCGGGCAGGAGAATCAGGGGAACGTACTTGGTGAGCACGCCAAGCAGCAGCGCAATCAGGGCGAGGGCAGGGCGCCCACCAAGCGTCAGGAGGAGCGCCGCGAGCACGCACAGGACCATCAGCGCGTCGTTGTGGCCCTCGGCAGCGAACTCCACGATAATCACCGGGTTCCACAGGTAGAGCAGGGTGCCGAGCAATTGATCCGCCGGGCGCACCCGACCGAGGATGGCCCAGATCAGGGCAGCGGAGCCGAGGCTGGCGGCAACCACGAGCGCCTTGAGCAGAAAAGCGGCTGTTGGGACATCGTGGGTGAGGCGGAGAACGATGACCTCACACTGGACCCACAGTGGGCCGTATGGCTGAACCCCGTGGGTCGGTCGCCAGCCAAACGCTTCCAGGGAGGCGCCAAAGGGTGTTCCCATCAGTGAGGAGACCGGTTGGACGTAGGGATTGCTCCCGCCTGTTGACCCGAGGTAGCCGCCGGCGATGTAGCTGCCGAGATCAATCGCCAGGTAGGGGCGACCAAGCAGCAGACCGAGGTTGAAGAGCAGGGGGAAGAGCAGGGCGAGCGTGCGCACACGGCGGTCACGAAGGGCACCCCGGCGGCAGAGCGCGAGCAGCCAGACATAGAGGGCAAAGAGGCCAATCGTGGCGCCGTAGTAGAGGGCAGACTGGCCCAAAAGCGGGGTCTGGTCGGCGGTGATGCCGCGCACAACCACCCCATCGAAGGTCAGATGGTAGAGCGCGCGCTGCGCCCGGTAGGTGAGCAGGTAGAGCACACCGCTGATGAGGCCGATCAGGAGAACCGGGAGTGCCTGCCAGCGTGCATGAGTATCCCCGCGCGCGACAAGGGAGGGTCCCGTGGTGCCGCCGGCACCACGGGACGCTACGGTATCTATATTCATTTCCTCTTCCTCGCCAATTTCCCCCATCGTATGAACACCGTAGCCGAAAGACATGACTGCACGGTGGCAAATCCCCCTCGACCAAGTGACAAAACGATCAGGGGATCACCGCGCACGAGGGCACGGAGAGCATCAACGGCGAAATGCGTGAGAATGATCGGGGCAATGCCTACCCGTCACGGTGTTCGGGCGTCTCGAAAACGAGGGAATATACCGATTAATTGCTGCCCTCGACACGCGATAGGTGACGCGCTCATGACCCTTTTCTGTCCCCACGTCACTCTTTTGCTTTTTCTCACAGACTGCTGTGTTTTGCTTCGTCTCATAAAATACCAAACCATGACTAAAAGCCTCTTCTTATCTTTCAGCAAAACATGCATTATAATAGTCTCTTAGTGATTTCCATGAAGCCCGTCACATTTGCTACACCCTCTCCGTTTAGACAGGTACACCGCATCGCTTTGTATTCGTATCGCTCACGCAACGTCGTCCTGCACCACTGGGGTGTCGGGCACTCCGTGGGAAATGGCGGCAGCCAGAAAGGGGCTTGAGAGTATGCGGTGCAGGGGTTGCATCGCCTTGATGCGGGTGAGGGGGCGTTTCAGGTTGTGGTGGGGGTTGCCCCGGTGTGGGGACAACAGGTGCGAGTCGCAGGTAAGGGAGAGTCACCATGGGAGCACGGATGTTCAATACGGGTCTGCGTTTGAGTGTGGCAGTGTTTCTGGCTATCGCGGGTTTCGGTGCGTTCTCAGGGGTGGGGAATGTGGCGCTTGCTGCCACGAGCATCACCGCCTCGTGTCCTAATCAGCAAACCGTACAGACCGTGCCTGCGGGCACGCGTGTGACTGTGACGACCACCGCGACCTCATTCGATTCTTCCGAGTATGCGGAGGGTGAGCCGCTCCTCACGTACTTCAACGGTGTGTTGATTGATACCAACAACTACGACTCGACCACGCACACGATCACGTTTGTGACCGCCACTGCGGGCACCGTGACGGCATGCATCAACTTCTATGACAATGACGAGACGGGCACCGTGACCGTAAGCATCGTGCCTGTGACCGCCGAGGCGTGCAAGAACGACGGGTACAAGGCATTTGGGGTCTTCAAGACCCAGGGTGACTGCGTGAGCTTTGTTGCCACAGGCGGAAAGAACCTGCCCGCAAACCCGTAGGGGTAACCGGAGCACGGAAGAGGGCTGGAAGGTGATGCTCCTAGCCCTCTTCGCCGATTAACTCCCCTCCCCTCCTTCAGGCATTCCCCTGTATCACACAGGAGGGGTACAGGGACTGCGAATAACCGGAGGTATACCGTGTTGACGCTTCCCTCCCCAGTCTCTCGCTCCATTTTGCAATGGACTCACGCGCAACGTCGCGTGTTTGGCTTTGTCGTGTGGGTGCCGAGCATCGATTTCGGTATCGCACTCTTCCTTGTTGGGTCCCTGCTATTCGGACATCACACTACCCAACTCACCCCAGCAGTCGTTGTCATCCTCGTTGCCATCCTCCTTTTTGGACTGCTCGCAATGGGGTGCTACGCGATGAGTGTCGTTGTCGTGGGGCGTGACATCGCCCAAAACACGCAGATCGCCGCGAGAAATCAGACGTCTGAACTACTCATCCTGTATCTTTCAGGCCCATTTGGTCCGCCACTCTACTGGAAGCAATTCATGTCGGATGCGTCTTTCGAGCCACGCGAGGATAATGTCCCCGGACGTGTGTAAAAGGGATCGTCGTTGACGAAGACGGTCATGATGTGGTTCCTCTCGGGTTGCTGAGACCAACGAGAAGGAGGACACATCATGACCGATGCACTGAGGATAGGCCTGACGGAGTTGCTGCGCAAGGCGCAGATGGAAGACGACGTGGATTTCCTGCGCGAGGGGATGCGGGTATTCGCCGAGGCGGTGATGGAGGTGGAGGTGACGCAGCATGTGGGCGCGGAGCGACACGCCCGCACCGCGACGCGCACTGGGCAGCGCAACGGCTACCGGGAACGCGCGTGGGACACACGGGTGGGCACGATTGACTTACAGGTGCCACGGGTGCGTGATGACAGTTACTCCCCTGCGCTTCTCGACCCGCGCCGCCGTGCCGAGCGCGCGCTGACTGCGGTCGTGCAGGAAGCGTACGTGGCGGGCGTCTCGACCCGGCGCGTGGATGATCTCGTCCAGGCGCTCGGTATGACGGGGATCAGCAAGAGTCATGCTGCCCAGGGGGCACCCGCCCGCCTGTGCGAAAGCCTCGACGCCGAGGTTGAACGCTTTCGTACCCGCCCGCTCACAAGCGCATATCCCTACCTCTGGCTCGATGCAACCTATCTGAAGGTGCGGCACGAGGGGCGGATCGTCTCGCTCGCGGTAGTGATCGCCATTGCCGTGAACGCCATGGGGCCGAGCGAGGAAGAGGGCTTCTGGCAGCAGTTCCTGCGTGGATTGGTGGCACGCGGACTGAGCGGGGTGCGTCTCGTGACCAGTGATGCGCATCGCGGCCTGAAGGCGGCTATCGCGGCGGTGCTGCACGGAGCGGGGTGGCAACGCTGTCGCGTCCATTTCGTGCGCAACGTCCTCGCGCTCGTGCCGAAAGGGGCACAGCAACTGGTCGCCGCGACGATTCGCACCGTGTTCGCGCAACCGGACGCTGCAAGTGCGCGCGAGCAATGGCGACGGGTGGCGGATCGCTTTCGCGAACGCTTTCCGCGTCTTGCCACCCTCCTTGATGAGGCCGAGGCAGATGTCTTGGCGTATGTGACGTTTCCTCCGGCCCATTGGCGCCAGATCTGGTCGAACAACCCGCTGGAACGACTGAACAAGGAGGTGAAGCGACGCACAGACGTAGTCGGGATCTTCCCAAACGAGGGCGCAGCGATGCGCTTGGTCGGGATGATCCTCGCGGAGCAGCACGACGAGTGGCAGGTGAGCCGGTGCTACTTCAGCGTGGAATCCCTAGCGAGTGTGGTTCCACACCCCGAACAACTGCCCCTGCTCACAATGAGATGATTCGACCTTTCGAGGGAATCGCATCAGTTCCTTTTACACACTTGACGGGACGCTAACTTGCCCTACTCATTGCCCCATTTATCGCCCCTTTGCCCCCGCTATTACCCTAGCGCGATACAAGCTACCCGAACCCTTGGCACAATTGGGACACTTAAAAAAAGGCGCGTGCTGCGGGGCAACTTTATCAACCCTATGTATATCAACCCGCACCTTCTCCTGAGCGAGGGCATTCCGATCCTTTTTTCGGTTCGAACCTGTTCGAACTCCACATGCCCGCAGTATGCAGGTCGTGACCGTGTGCATCGTATGCGCGATCTATTTGCTGAATGCCTATCTCTCCGTTCACCGGAAGCGGCCTGCGAACAGGCCGCCACTTTTCGCAGGATGATCAGAGCACCCCCGCGTACTTCACCAGTGTCTGCGCCTGCTGCGCAGTGAGCGTTTTGCCCGCCTGCGCGTTCACGGACGCCGTGAACGCCCGCAGCGCACCCGCCCGCGCCACCGCATTCGGCGCCTTCGCGATGCTGTCCACCTGAACCTTGAGCGCGTTGCGCACGCTCGCGTCGCCGCAGTACGTATCGATCAGTGTCTTGACGATGGCGGCGGTCATCTTGCTCACCACGAAGGGGGTTCCCTTCAGTTGGGTCGTGCTCGGCGACGTGGTCGTGTCGATGGTCACGGTGACGCAGCCCGTTGCCCCATCGAATGTCTGGTTGCTAGCTGGACTCCATTGCCCCCCATCCCACCACGAGACCAACTGCCCGCTGTTGCAGAACACCACCGAGAGGGAGGAGAAGGTGCTCTTCGGGCCAACGTAGACATCGTAGTACTGGCCGCCCCCGTCGTTCGGCGTGGAAACCGGATCGCTGGTGTACTGGGCGAGAGAGACCGTGCCGCTGCCCGTGGCGGCAGCGGTGGTGGTTCCTGCGCTCACCGTGGCGGTGCCGCCGGTGGCGGTGCTGACTTGCAGCGCGCTAACCGAGGTCGGGCCATCGGTGAGGAAGAAGGGGATCGAGGCGGGCGAGGGGCCGCCGCCGGGTGCGGGATTGACCACCGAGACATCCACGGGGCTGATGACGCTGTTGAGCAGGAACCAGGGCACCGTGACCGTCAGGTGCTGGTCGTCCACGAAGGTGGTCGGAAGGGAGGCAGCCTGACCCCCCTGCAGGGACAAAAGGGAGGAAACCGGACCCCACTGCAGGATTGCGCCCGGGGAGAAGTTGTGCCCGGTCACCGTGATCTGCGTTGTTGGCGCCCCCACCATCAGCGCACCCGGGTTGAGGCCGGTGAGACTCGGCACCGGGTTGCTCGGCATGCCACTGCCTGTGGGGGTGACATAGGTGCGGAACAACGCGGTACTAGTACCGCCGCCGCGCCATGCACCACCGTTGATACTCTGATAAAGACCTCCCCCTGTATAGCCACTTCCGGCCGTCCAGTCATATCTACTGCCGGTCACGAGCGTGATCGCGTACTGCGTACCGGCCTCAACCGCCACGCCCAACGGCACGCTGACCCAACTGCCGAAGTTGCCGAGGATACCCGTACTTGGCGGGATGTCGCTCCCCCAGAGTGACCTGCTGCCGAGCGTGCTGCCCGTGGGCACCCCGCCGCTCGTAGACTGGATCGCAACGGTCATCAGGCTGCTAACTGGGACTCGGGGAAGGATGTTCACGTCGACCTGCGAGAGAACGCCGCTGACGCCTGCAGTGAAGACCTGCGATTGAGTGAGCAGCCCCAGTACCCCCTGTTCGTAGCCTAGGGACACGCTGCCGTTGTACGGCGGTGGGGGATCGAAGTGCTGGTCGAGCGTGCCCGCTGCCCCCGCTACCTGTGGGGGCACAACCATCATGAGGAGCAGGGCGAGCACGCCCCATACCCCTATGCTGTGGCGTGCTCGCCTGCCGGTCCTGATGTGATGTGCGTCTCCTACCATGCGGTGTCGAACCCTTCCCCGGAAACCAATCCGGATTGATCGAGAATTACTAACGAGAGCAAAGAAGTGCGGGGCGAAGTCAATACCGCGGTGGTATTCCGGTCTCGGTATAGGCATACACTGAGATAACGGTGAGACATAGTAATTTGTGACGGTTTCACAAATTTCCCTTTAAGGCACTTCAGTACAGTGTTCACGATGCTTTCGGGTGGGCTACTTGTGGTTTATTGCGAAACCTCGACACGTCGGGGTTCGCCGAATATGGTTCAGACTGTCCCGAAAACGAGGGGTATCTGCAACTGTCTCATCCGAAGCAAAACCACGCCGTCACCACTGACCAAAACGGGGTGGTTTTCGGCTTGTCGGTGAGAATGCACGTAAAGATGAGTTATGAGATCATACCTCGTCAAGGGATGGGGTTCTCCCGCTGTCTCGATGATGCAGAATACTCGGGTCCTGGTTGCCGAGCAGAACGCGCGTAGAATGTGATGAGAGATGCGTGGATCGGTGCCGAACGAGGTAGCCGTTGCTACGACTGGCGGCTCATCGATTTCGGTGCATCGAGAGTGCGGGAGAACCACGATGTGATACACATTCCGGGCAGATTGGTGACGGAAATCAGGCCGCTGTGTTCGTCGTCCCGCTCACTCGTCCCCGCCATAGTCGCGGCGCACCACCTCCGCCAGACCGGTCGACACCACCGACGGATAGCGGCGCATCGTTTCTGCGGCGTCGAACGACATATCGTGCGTGTCCATGACGACGCCTGCCTGAATCTGCCGCGCAATCGTCGGCTTCACCGGGCGCAGTAGCACCGCCATCAGCCGCATCATTGGCAAAGGCACGCGGCTCACCGCGCCCGCCTTCCCGCCTAAGAGATCGAAGGCCCGCGCGAACTGTTTCATTGTCAGATTCTCCGGACCGCCAACCTCGATCAGCTCACCCCGCAGCGCGGGATCGGTCGCGGCCAATGCAACGAACGCGGCGATATCGTCCGCCGCGACGAAGTTGATCGGGTTCGTGCCATGCCCGAAGAGGCGCGTCTTGCCAGTTTTGACGAGCGGCTCCCCGATCAATGTCGCCCACGTCTCCATGTATGCCGTCGGCCGGATGATCGTCCAGGCGAGCCCGCTCGCGCGCAACTCCTGCTCGGCGCGGTACTTCATGCGGAAGAGATCCATCGGGTGATCCGGCGCCGCGCCCTGCACCGAGACGAGGATGAAGTGTTCCACTCTGGCCACTCGCGCGGCCCGAATGAGGTTGCCGTTCCCCTCGGCATCCACCGTTTGTGGGCTGTCACCGCCCGTCCCGCTGAAGCCCTGGATCGCCGAGATGACCGTCTCAGCCCCCTCCATCGCCCGCGCGAGGGTATCCGGCTCCCGTACATCGCCAGACACGACTTCGACATCATTACCTGCGAGATGCTGAGCGCGCGCCAGATCACGGGTCAGGACACACACTGCATGTCCGCGCGCCGTCAGCATGCGCACCACCCGCGTCCCGAGTGTGCCGGTCCCGCCCGCGATCAGAATCGTCATCCGGCCTCCCTGCCGCCTGCGGCGCGTTGGATGGCGGCGTCGGAGCCCGCACCGCTCGCTTCCACGGGTTCCATGTACATACGTGCCCAGGTAATTCGATCATCCTGTACCCCGACCACGGTCACGCCGCGCATGGCGAACGGTGCGCCATCGGCGCGTGTGCCGCGCCAATCCCACTCGCCCCACGCCGTGTCGCCCGCCGCCGCCGAGCGCAGCAGCGTCGCTGCGATGTCGGGCACGCCGCCGAAGATCTGTGTCCAGTTCTTGCGCATCTGCGCGTGCCCGCGGAAGGCGCGGTCAGGATGCGCCGGGAACTCGCTCGCATAGTCGGGCGCGAAGCACGCCGCAAGGGCATCGAGGTCGTGCTGGTTGATTGCGTCGCCGAGGCGCTCGATCACGGAACGGGGGCCGGTAGCGGTCTGCATCTGCATCTCCTCGTTCGTTACCATGTCGCGATCACCACCATATCACTTGTCGCTTGGAAATCCGTCATAATTATGACCGGAATGTGTACCCAAACTGGACACCTTAAGAGGCGTTAACCCCGACGTCACCGTCGCGAGGACAAACTATGCGGTCTGTGATATGCTGTCACTCTTCAAACATGCCTGCATCGGGGAAAGGGGGTGAGCACGCCACCGCGGACACGTCGTCTTTCGCGTACCCATCGGTCGCCGCGCCCAGCACGGCAGGAAGGTACATACCATGCACGCACGCGTAGGGATTTACAAGGTCAAGCCCGGTACCCTCGACGACACTGTCACGAAGGCGCGCGCCGAACTGCTGCCCAAGACGCGGGAGCAACCCGGCCTCAAGCGCTACACCGTGGTCCTCACCGGACCGGAGTCGTTCGTCTCGCTCAGCGCGTGGGACACGCGTGAACAAGCGGAGCAGGCGGCGGAGACGCTCTCCGGTTGGGTGAAGGAGAACATCGGGCCGACTGTTGTCTCGATAGAGAACCAGATCGGCGAGGTGCTCATCCTGCACGGCCAGACCGCACCCGACAAGACGCCGAAGTACGGGATGGTGCGCGTCTCGACGGCGAAGCCCGATGCACCCGACATGACGGAGAAGATACGCACCGAGTTCATGTCGCTGCACGATCAGCAGCCGGGGTTCAATTCGTTCGCCTTAATGCGGGCGGACGATGGCACGCGCGTCACCTTCATCGGGTGGGACTCGAAGGACGCGCTCGAGAAGGCGCGGCCGACCGTGAGCAGATGGGGCGATGCGAACGTCGCGCCGCACATGGCCAAGGTGGAGGTCCAGGAGGGCGAGGTCGCTTGGTCGGTGCGCAAAGCGTAAAGCCGCACACCGCCATTGGGCAGATCGGTGTCATGCCCGGATCGGGAGGATCGATCTGGCAAGGGAAATGATTGCGGGCGGGGGAGATTCCTCGCCCGTCGTGTTTGTCACGAGCGAGCCAATACCTGCCGCTCTTTTTGCTCGCGCCACCCACGTCGTGGGAGGGGCGGGAGCATATTCCGCGCACATCGGTAGCGGAAATGCGCGGGGTGACGCATCGCGTTCCCCTGTCAGGACGGCAATCGGGCGACGAGAATGAGCCGAAAAAACCGCCAAATGTATGACCGATATGGATAGCCTAACTGGATGTCAGCCTCACCCCGCCGTTCGCGTCCAAGTGGGATGCCCGCTTGCCGTCCGGGTAGTAGAATCATCTCCTTCTACCCCCCACTGAACGTGAGGCACCCTCGCGTCGGCCTACCCCATCGGAAAGGAGATCCTCTGTGGGACGCGGTCATGCGGGAAAGGTCGCCGTTGTCACCGGAGCTGCCGCTGGTATCGGGCAAGCGTTCGCCCGACGCCTCGCCGAGGAGGGCGTGGATATCGCCATCGCGGACGTCGCCCCCGCGCGCGCGACCGAGGCGATGGTTGAGACGGCGGGGCGCACCGCATTGAGCTTCATCTGCGACGTCTCTTCACCGGAGGGCGTGCGCGCCTTCGCCGCTGCGGTTTTGGCGCGGTATGGCCATGTTGATATCTTGGTGAATAACGCGGGCATCTACCCCACCGGCCCGTTCGCCGCGCTCGACTATGTGCAGTGGCGCACGGTGCTTGCGGTGAACCTTGACGCGGCCTTCCTGATGTGTCAGGCCTTCGTCCCAGGCATGGTGGCGCGGCGCTGGGGCCGCGTCGTCAACGTGACGTCTGACACCGTCTGGCTGCAAGCATCGGGGATGCTCCCCTACATCGCGAGCAAAGCGGGCCTGATCGGCTTGACCCGTGCCCTCGCGACGGAGGTCGGCGCGGCGGGGGTCACGGTGAATGCCATCGCGCCGGGGCTGACGCGCACGGCGACGACCGCCAGCACGCGGACCGACCCCATGTTCGATGCCGCCGCGGCGCAGCAGACGATCAAGCGGGTGGGGGCACCAGAGGATCTCGTCGGCACCGTCGCCTTTCTCACCTCGGACGATGCCGCGTTCGTCACCGGGCAGACGATCATGGTGGATGGAGGGCGGGTTCGCCTTT
>JAABUK010008687.1_pt1 | contig 14151 bp, 12 predicted proteins | sample 5559141 | NCBI WGS metagenome assembly JAABUK01 (sample SAMN10711869, study PRJNA513367) | rock metagenome | isolation source: Antarctica rocks | place: Antarctica: Victoria Land, Pudding Butte nord | collected 2016-01-03
GGCTTTTTTGTATTTGTCGAGCTGGAAGGACAGGGAAGGGGTGCGGTCAGAAATGGGGTGGGTGGGGGGGGGTTGGGACTCAGTGGGCTCGGTAGGACTTACCATTTTTGCAAGACCGCGAGTCGTGACGATGTAGCGGGCGTGCACGAGGCCGTACAGATGCCGGGCGGATTTCTCGATCGCTTCTCGCATCTCGTCGTCGCAGTCGAGATCGAAGACATCGTTGACTAGGTCGAGAGCGTGTTGATAGTAGTGGACTTCGGTGTTGAGACCGGTGAGGTTGAAGCGGTCCGTGAGGTATTCTTCGTCGATCTCACAAAAGTATTCGTTGCCGCGGGAGGAGACGAACTGGCGAGCGGATTCGTTAGTTTGAGGGGTCTGGATCCTGGATTGAAATGAAGCGCAAGAACATGATTGTAAGTAGGAGCAATGAAGGGCTGGGTAAGCGGACCCTCTTGAAACAGGGGGCGGGTCGGAATCACTCATGTCGAATTCTTTCAACGATGAAGCCACCTCGCCGGTGGACGGAGAACGGAAATCAGCAAGGGTTTGGGAAGGCATGTCTCGTCTTGACGAGTGCGATGGATAGAACTCTTCCGTGGCATGTGCTACAGGGCGCAGAGATACAGCTGGGAAAGCGTAGCGACTTTGTCAGACAGTTGAAGAGAGGCTCAAGGTGAATAAAGAGGTGGTAGCGCTCACAACGAGAAGGTCCGGAAACAAGAGGAATTCTCCACCAGTACTTTCTCGGCGTGCCTTCGAGCGACATGTTGTGGAAGAGGATAAGGTCTCTATAGTCCGGCGGCCAGCCAGATGTTTCTCAATCTCTGCAAGTGCTATATCAGCGCCCTTGCATTGTTGTGACCCAGCCCAATCTGGCGAAGCATCCTATCCCCGAGTGATAGCGAGCAGCGATTGCAAGCCTCCCTCGCACCAAATGACAACGTATAAAGCTTCATGCAAGCCAATACGGACGGCGCAAAATCTCCAAGGAATGCAACACCACTCTACAGATAAGAAAATGAGACACGCGAAGGGGATCAGGCAAAGAAAGTCATGGACATACCCAGTCACGCCAGTACGAAGTGTAGTCACTGTCTGTTTCGGATGCAAACTCCTCCATCATGGTGATTGGGCCACACAAACAGAACGATGATGAGAAAATATCAACTCATGGTATGGCTGAGGGTAAACATGTCCACGGGAGGATTGCCGCCTGAGGTGTGATATGGTTACGGTAGGCGATAGCGCAGCTGTCCACAAATGGTCAAAATCTAACCGTAGTGATTCTACGCAACTGAACAGGCCATCCTTACAAGTTTTATCCTGGAACATCTCTTCTTTGCATGTGTTGATAGAATTGACCAATCTTTTAGATGGCAAGATTGTACAATCAATGTTTACTCATTTTCATTGGACCACAGATGAAATACAACGAGATCTTCGTTCATTGCGATCTTTTCATGTAGTCAGGAGGTCGTGATTCTGAGCTTGCAACGAGATCATGGCATTAACGCATTGACCGAATTTGGCACATGAAGCTCTTCTGCCGGCAGCGTGACAAATCTCTCAATTGCCATCAACCTTTCCCCTCTTGTCCCATGAGCCCATTCACCATTTTCTATATTGTCAGTGGACAAACCAAAGTGGATGATCACTTCTAAGTAGTAGTCAAAAGGAAGCGTGAGGGACAGGCTCAATGTGAGCGATCTGCGTGCGAAGAGCTTCCCAATGGCTTCGAGGACATGGGGCCAACCATCTCCACGGAGCATACCACTGTCGTGCAAATTGAGAGTCTCAAGTGTAGGAGCAATGCGTCGCAGGAGCGAGACGAGAGTACTTGGAGTAACCAGGAATGCGGACTGCTCAAGGCGTTTCAAAGACGGATACGCCAGGACGCGGGACACGCTGAGGACCCGAGTTACATTTGACGGATACTCAAAGACGTCAGGTGGGGTCGCCTGCAGGTTGTAAGAAGCTGACATGTTGAGTGGCAGAACATTTTCTTCAATTCCGAACACAGCGCCGAGCGGTCCGAAACCGTGACAAAGTCGAGGAGTTCTATGATTGCAAAGTCTCCAGATTATTCGCAGCGCAAAGCATGTCGGGAAGGAAGCCAACAAGTCCTCGCTCAGGCAATGGATGGACTTTTCCCCTCCTTCTGTTAGGTCGAAGAGTAGATTTCCTTTGGTGTAGACATTTGACATTCTCTGTTGTAGTAAAACGTTTTCGTATGTCGCTTTCAGGTGATCAGCTAACCGCTCACAGTAATCCTGACTTGGCGATATTGTGGACGAATGAAGTTGAGTCGATACAGACGTGTTGCACATGATGACGGAGGCCACCCGTTGGCTCAGTAAGTCTGGCCCAAGCGTGGAGGTTCTCGCCTGCTGTGGAGAAACAGACTTCACGAAGAAGATAGGGTTCGACCACAAAAGCAAGCTTCCTGTTCCATCAGACGGAGCTGCTTCAGATCGATACTGCTCTTTGATGAAAATGTTGGATTGAAGATAACAAGCAGGAGCTCCGTTGGCAGGCACATGAGATCCAAAGCTGCTGCACCTGATGCCATGGTTGTTGCACAGCCGCACTAGAAAGCACTTCGTGATGAATAGAAACACAAGAGCAAACAATGCAGAAGATGACAACGGTCGAAAACCAGTAAGTCTCTTCGAAGGCGGGTCTTGAGCAGAAGATGCAGCGATGAATGTCAGTTTGGACGAAAGATGCTGTCAAAGAAGTCTGAGCTTGCTGGAATATCGAGCATAGGACTCAGCTGCGCTTGATCTGGCCAGCGTGGATATTGCCATGGCGGTGAATGCCGCAAGGAACACACGAGGCCGCAATTTCTTGTGTGAGTGGGAAAGCTCAGCAGCAAATGCGCAGACTTCAGGAAGACAGGTGTGTTCAATTGCTTACTGGGCAGCACAAGGTGGAATTCATTGGAGTGCGCCGTTGGACTGGTGTACTCACCTCCAAGATAACTCTTAATAATCAAGACGCAACAACGTACATCTTGCTCGTAGCAGATATGAGTTATTATAGAGGCACCGCATTGGAACGGGGTGAGGGGATGTGGAAGTGGTGTTCGTGAGCTGGAACTGCAGTGTTGACTTTTGACTCAACGTCTGTGATGGGATCCCTGAATCTTGCTGGCGCCAGGAGCAAGACTCCTAATGGGACTTGATGATCCTGAAAGTTGGCCATAGGCCAGTCGACCGCAGCCATCAGGGACTGGAGAGCGCACCCTGACCAAAACATCTCTCGTCGTTGTTGTCACGGTCCCTTTGCCAAATGTATCGCTCATTGCTCGTGCAGAAGAGATCCTGCCAACCTCGCACAATGTTAGCGCCGGCACTACTCAGTTGGTGAACCAAAAGGAATGTCAGCCAGAGGATTGCGACCTCCATAAGAAATGAGATCTTCAGTTCCAGCAAGATGTCCACCGCGGCCTTGACACTACCATATTTGGGCGTTCCTCTTCGGGCAAGTCATATGCTTAGCAACAGCCCATTAGCCGGCTGGGCGGAACAGCAGTTCACATTCCAAGTGTGACCCTTTGGACCCCAAGGCCTTCAACAGATCTCCTGCTTGGGGGTTGACTTTGAAGATTCATGATTTCCTGACGAATCTCTGGGAGGCGAACACCTTTGGTCAGAATCCGATCCAGCTCGAAGCACGCTAACACAGGCCAGCGTGATCGAGGCAGATATGTTGTGGTTTGGAAAGAGAATCAATCCGTGAACAAGGCGAGGGTAGGTGTCAAGAACTGGGTACTATCCTGAATGAGGAGCAGAAAGAAGAACTTTACATATTGGGCTGTGAAATGTAAAGAGAAGGAGCACATGAATAGCAAACAAGAGCAAAAGGAAGACGAATGCGCAGAAAATAGCGGGATCGTATGATGTCGTCGCCCAGAAAGAGCAAAATGAAAAATGCAGAAATTGGGTTTGAAGAATACAACAACGTCGCGACGATGTCAATGGCGACCCAGCTGACCGGACGACAAGCACTAGGTCGACGAGCACTCGGGCGGTTAAGTATGGACAAGCAGTGTCCATAAGAAGGCCTGGCACGCAAACTACCTTACCCTTGTTTGGGGGTTCACTCTTTCGATGAAAAGGAGGTAAATTTTCCTCCCTTAATTATGTCTGAGCTAGGTTTGTGGGAATGACCTTTTCAAAATTGCTTCAGCCTTCCCAGCTTCTGCTAGCTCGACTGTTCGCAAAGCCAAGGTCTCACACAGTACAGGAACCGGTGTAAAGACAATAGGAGACATGACAGCTGGCTTCCGAACACGAATTGCCTTGTCTCATGTTGTTCGTCGGCCAAGAAACCACCTAGAGGATGAAAATGGCGGTTTTTGTTGCCATGCTGTCTCTTGGTATCTTGTACTGCAGGCATGAATATTTCCAATCTTTGTCGTCGAATCTGCTTGCAACTCTTTCCAATGTTTAACGTCAGTGATCGAGGTGTACTTAGGCCTTTAGCCTACGCCCCTCACAAGCTTCACAGACCGCCCTTTCTTCCTTCTTTGTGGCTATTCCCCTGCGCTTTTCCTTGTCGGTCCCCTCCACGGTCACATCCCGGACAAAGAATCTGCCGTCATCACCAAAGCCTCCACCACATTCGAAGCAATTGAAACAGTCGGCGTGCCACTGGCCACCAAGAGCTTGAACTGTCGTTTCATCCAGAATCTGCTTTTTGCAAGACCTGCATCTTGCAGAAGTACGACGGGTATGACAAGAGACACAGTAAGCATAGTTGTCCTTCTCCACGAAGGGAGTGTTTGAATCGAAGGGATCACCACATTCAGAACAGAAGAAATGCCCAACATGCCATTCGGCGCCTGCTGCGACGATCACCTCACCTTCAATAGGCGTCTTGCAGCTTCTGCAGCGAGGACTAAAGAATTCGTGGAAATCAAGGTGGCAGTAGAACCTCAACTCGCTCTCCACATCGTTATCGGAGGAGCCGCCAGCCTCGAGACGCTTGAGTCGCTTGTCTCCAGGCTCTGGGTAGAATGCAACACATTCAAGTGCAGTGGAACAATGGTGACAAGTGAAGCATTCCGGATGAAAACGTGCTTTAAGCGAGGTAGATGATGGCCCTGCACCTGAAGCAGTCACGACGCGACCAGAGATAGGAAGGGCGCAGTTTGCGCAGGTAGCAGTTGGTATACCGCCGCGGGATGAGGGCCCAAGCCAAGGTAGTCGAGACGACGTCTTCGCTGTGGGGAGCTTTCCGGGCATGGTCTTTGATGGCTGGGGCAACGGTCGGCTAGTGGGAATTGGAGCTGTCATCGTGCGGGAAGCTGGCTCATCTGTGCTTACAGTGATAGCAGGAATAGAATCCTCCTCGGGGATAGCGATTGTGGAACTTGAAGATTCTTCCAAGCCAGAGACACTGATGGTGGGGACAACGGGTGCTGAAACAGTCATCGCTGGTGCTGTGGCATTGGGTCTTGGGCCCGGCCGCTCAGCTTCTCGACTATCCTCCTTTGGCACATTATCGGGTTTCCACCCTACGTCAAAGCTCACAATGGGCCGCCCTGGTCGGTCACTGACCGCTGTGGGAAGTGGCAATTTTGGACTTCTGTCCTTCAATTTCATGCTGGTGGCAGCTCGAATATCTTCGCCACGGATTTCCATGCCATTTTTGCTCGGCGGCGTTCCCACCTCGGGAATGAGATCAATGGAGGGTGGTATCGTGTTCCTAGTATAGCCAGCGCTACGCGACTGAGAAGGCGAGTTCTTCTGAATTTCGAAGCGGTCAACCAATTTGTTCTTCTCCTCACCACTCCTAGCTATTCGTCCTGGAAGTGGCCGGGAACCTCGCAATTGAGGGTTGCGGTTCGTTGACCTGAGAGGCTCAGGTGTGGTCGAGAGCGGTATAGTAGTACTCTTGTTCTGCGATGGAAGACGTCCTGGATCTTCATATATTTGGTTATTTAGATGCAGGAATCCACCCTTGCTCGATCCGTGGCTTGTCTTCCTCTGACCACTGCTCTTTCGACGGCTGAAGTTGTCCGTCGACTCGTTAGTGCCAACAGCCATAGACTTGGGACTCGACGCGTCTTGAGATCGTTCACTGCGTGCATTCTGCTCATTGCCAATCAGCTGAGTGCAGGATGTACCGCCGCTATTCTTGCCCCTGGACGAATGGTTTGAGCTACCTGACGATGACCCAAATGAACCTGATGTAGGCAGAGCTCCTTTTACCTCTACATGGGTGGAGAGTTTACTACGAGAGTAGGCGCCCTTTTGCAGATGTGCTGTGAATCTGTGTCTACCTTCACGATGAATATCAGGGTTCGCATAGGCGGCATTTTTCTCCTGCTCTGCGGCGTTTGGGTTGCGATGCCGCCAGACCAAATCTGCTGCTTCATCTTGAGCTGCAGCATGAAGTTTCTTTTCGTCGGTCTGATGATCCATCTCTTTCAGGGCTTCGCGCAGTGAAATTGCCTCCTGACGTTCTATCCATCTTGCTCCCGACTCCCGGTAATTTCCGCTCAAAGACCTCACAGGTGGCTCGATAACCGCGGTAGGTGAAACCTTTCTCCCACGTATCGAGTATGAATTCTGCCCGGGTTCTGCCGCAAGAGGCCTTCCAACGGCAGCCCTTGACCTGACCGATGCATCGAGCTGGGGTGGGGGGCCATCTGATTGATGGAAGGATTGAGAGCTTGCGCATCGTGGAGGATCATCGATAGCAGGTAGAGCCTTTATGGACTCACGATCCTGTGGTCTTAGCCCAGGGGCAGATTCAGTCCGAGGAGGTGATAAATTTCTGGTCGGCGCAGGAGTGGTCGTAGCTTTGGATGGAAGAGGGCGGGATCCAACGGGACGTGCTGGACGATTGCTTCGAAGCGTTGAAAGGTAGTCCACTACAATGATAGTGTAAGCAGTCTGTAAAAGATACACGAGTGTATGTGTAGACACCATGGATCTGGGTATTGAGCAGAGGGGAGTTGTATATCCCGTAGTGACTAACATTTCTGATTATCACTCATGAAGACAGGCTGAGGCGGCGAAACTTTGCGTCCGACGTCTCTGGTGCTCCTCATCTTGTGAAGCATGGTGCTCGATGGTAGACAGCTGGCAGCTTCCACGATTTCGGAGGCGACACTGCCGTGGGATCAATCAACAACACCAATGCATCAATGCAGGAAACTTGCGGAGCCAAAAATCTGAAGGAAATATAGAAGGAAATGTGTGAAATACAACCTTTAACATAGATATGGAGTATGCAGCAATCCGAAACATGGGTTTGAATATTGGTGGGCTTCTGTTGTGGCCAGCGGGTAGCGTTGCTGTGGACGACGGGAAGCACCATGAGGAGGTCGCCATGACGAATCCTCCTCCCCACAACTGTTTCCTCTGTGATCCAGCTTCTCTCACAGACGCATCGACATATCTCTGTGGCATCACGAAGGAGCATGGGTCTTTCTCCTTGCGACGATCTGCACCATCAAACAGCATTGAGAGCACCAGAGATTATTATGATGAGAAGGCGGCCTCGATGGGCATGACGGCACGACGGCCGGGGCATGGCGACAAAATAGATGAGACATGTCCTCACCAAAGGTCCTACCTACAGAATCTCAATATACATGCCACCACTCTAATTCCACCTCGGCACTTCGCCTGCTACATCCTGCACTTCTCCACGCGCTCTCCCACGTTTGGGAGCCATGACACATCCTTTCCGTTTGGTCCCTGAGCAATGATCGTCCTCAAGGGCTGCATCTCCACTCTCTTTAGTAGTCCTGCGGCGTTCCTTCCGTGCATGATGTATGGCCCCTGGTCGCCGTTGATGTTTTCGCCTCATGTGCTGGCGGAATCGAGAACTTGGGTGCAACTCCAGCCCAGATAATGCCGACTACCAACTCGCACACCGTTTCAAAGGACCATCTACCAAATGGAACACAGCATGACTGTTCGAGCACCCCCCGAGAAGTTCAATTGGAGGGAGCTACGGGTCATGTCCCAGAGAAACCTGAGGATGTTCCACCAGATGGTGGATACGGCTGGGTTTGTACGGGCTGCAACTTCTTCATCAACGCTCATACATGGGGTATAAACAGTGTGAGCAGCTTTCTTTAATGTCTGCTCCAATAAATTGCTCATGAGTGGTGCAGTCATACGGTGTATTCCTGTCGCACTACCTTACTCATAAGACATTTTCGAACACATCTCCGCTTGCGTACGCCTTCATTGGAGGCTTGTCCATCTCGCAAGCGCTTGTGATAGCTCCACTGGCGACACGTGCCGTTCATTCCTATGGTACTCGCGTTTGCCTACATCTCGGAGTATTTTTCGAAACATTATCACTCATTGGCGCATCCTTTGCGGACCAGAAATACCAGATCATCTTGTCACAAGGAATATGCTTTGGCTGGGGTATGGGTTTCCTTTTCGTCGGTTCAGTCGGCATCATTGCACAGTGGTTCACCAAGAAACGAAGCCTGGCTAATGCAGTGGCGGCCGCTGGGTCAGGATTTGGTGGCTTGACATATTCTCTTGCTACTCAACGAATGATTGATACTCTAGGGTTACCATGGGCGTTCCGAACTCTAGGTATCGTTTCTTGCTTTGTGAACCTCATCTGTTCCAATCTCTTAAGAGATCGCAATACGGCTGTCGGGGCACGTCACAAGGCTTTCAACATTCAACTCTTGAAGCGGCCTGAGTTTGTGCTCTTGCAAGGCTGGTCGATACTATCGATGTTGGGATATACGGCATTGCTCTTTTCACTTCCGAACTATGCTGCGAGCATCGGCTTATCCGCAAAACAAGGATCCATAATCGGAGCTCTCATGAACCTTGGCCAAATGCTCGGTCGCCCCGTGATGGGTCTGGTATCGGATCGATATGGGCGAATCAACGTAGCATTTTCTCTCAGTTTGCTCTGTAGCATTTTCTGCTTTGCCTTTTGGATCCCTGCTAATGGAATGGGCTTGTTGTCTTTCTTTGCAATCGTGGGCGGTGCCCTGAGCGGCACTTTTTGGGCTACTATCGCTCCCGTCGGAGCCGAAATCGTTGGGTTAAAGGATCTACCAGCGGCTCTCAGCATTACTTGGGTCGTGATGGTACCTCCGACAACGGTGGCAGAGCCTCTTGCTCTCGAACTGCGAAAGGAAGGAAGCACCCAGGTGTATATTGATGCGCAGATCTTCATCGCAATGATGTACCTTGGAGGTGCATTATGCTTGTGGATTGTACGTGGTTGGAAAGTTGGTCAGCTGGAGGAGCTGGAGAGATATCTCGAGGCGCGTGGTGTGGATGAGACTGATATACGAGACACAGAAAAGAAGGTCCAGGAGGGCATCCCTACCTCAAACCCTTTGGAAGTTGAGAGACTCAGAAAGACCGGGTGGAGCTTGAAGGATCTTGTTCGCAGAATGCTGGCTAGGAAGGTCGTCTAGCCGGACAATAGATGATGAACCTTGGAAGATCTGTTGAAATTTAGTGGCTCATGAAAGCTTCTAGGATTTGACAATCCGAAGCCGGAACAATATAGCCGGTTATTGAGCTGCCACATTCATTGTATTGTGGTGCCTATTCCTGTGAAGCCTTAGTAAGTAGTAATGTGTCTCTGATCTTGGAGGCAGCCCACGCCACCAGCCGCCGAATATCAAATACATCATTCTCTTCAAATAACCAGTCATTCTCAGCTTGAAAAAAATAGATCTCACTTTTACGTCTTGACTCTAGCTTCCGTATTCTGCAAATACTTGATCTCCAGGTGTTGTGGTCGACAGGAGTACGAAAAGTGTTTCCTCACCTCGACTACACCTCACTCGCAGGAATGAAGAGTTTGAAACGTAATTTCAAATCCGACTCACAGAGCAATGCGATCTCAAGCAAAACCTTTGTTAGGTCAACAAAAAGTGGCAAAGTACAGAAAGTTGTGAGTGAGATTTACTTACGACGCGACATACCTTGCTCGTCAAAGTTGTGTTCGCTATGTCCCTCGATCGCGCCAGCAGATGCGAACGGAAATGGTAAGCAGGCAATGAAATAGAAGCATGCGCTCTCAGTTGCGCCACGTATGCTAACAGTCGTCTGAAGTACCAAACCCAATTCTGTCCGGCCGTCCTGCTGGTACCAAGGCATTTCCTGGTGGTCATTATCTGGTTCCCGACACGAATGCCTTCTTGAACGGCATGGATCTCTTTGAACAATCAAGTGCGTTCTACGATGTCATAGTCCTTCAAACGGTTCTGGAAGAGCTCAAGAACCGATCCTCACCTCTCTACAATCGTATCATGGCTCTTACGAGAAGTGAAGAGAAGCGATTTTACGTGTTTTTTAATGAATTTCGTCTCGAAACTTACATTCGCCGAGAACATGGGGAGAGTATCAATGATCGAAACGACCGAGCGATTAGAAGAGCAGCCAAATGGTATTCAGAACATTTGCCTCGGAAGAAATGCCCGATTATCGTGGTACTTACTGATGATCAAGCAAATTCGCAAAAAGCCAAGGCCGACAGTGTCACAGCGATGTCCCTAGCAGATTATGTGTCAGGTCTTGAAGATGCAGATCGGCTGCTAGATATGATCAGTGAGTCAAGACAGGGTCAAGAAGCTAGACTGCAACCAGGAGAGCTGGTCTACCCGGAGTATTACTCTACTTCGAAGACCCTGACGGGCATCAAAGCTGGTGTCTTGCACCATGGGCCTTTCCACGTGTCTCCATACAATTATCTGGAGGGAACTGTCCAGGTGTCTGCCTTTGATAAGCCTCTGCTTGTTATAGGCAGAGAGAACAGCAATCGATCTATTTCGGGTGACTCGGTAGTGGTCGAAGTCCTGCCGAAGGAACAGTGGAAAGCACCTTCGACGAAGATAATTGACGAAGAGTCATTGAACCAAAACGATAATGCAGAAGTCGAGGAGACCGAGGCTGTGGTTACCGAGCGAGAGAGAAGAGCTTTACAAGAAGAAGTCAAGAAAGCGCACGGAGGAACGTCCGAGACCAGGTCTCAGCCCACAGCAAGGGTTGTTGGAGTAATAAAGCGTAATTGGAGACAATATGTCGGCACTGTTGATCCCGGTTCAACAGGCTCAGTTGCGGCTCAAGGCAGGAAACAGCAAACAGTGTTTCTGGTCCCAATGGACAAGAGGATACCCAAAATACGGGTTCGGACACGGCAAGCAGACGAACTCGTCGGAAAACGAATCGTCGCCACGATCGATTCCTGGGATAGAGATACCAGGTACCCGGTTGGGCACTACGTTCGGGCCCTCGGTAATCTTGGGACAAAAGGCGCAGAGACCGAGGCTCTGCTTCTTGAATACGATGTGCAGTATCGTCCGTTCCCGAGAAACGTTCTGGATTGTCTGCCACAGGAAGGTCATGAATGGAGGGTACCTCCCTCCCTCTCCGACCCAGGTTGGGTAGGCAGAATGGATCTACGAAATCTGCTTGTCTGCTCGATTGATCCACCTGGCTGTCAAGATATCGATGACGCTCTGCATGCTCGGCCATTACCAAATGGCAATTTTGAAGTTGGTGTCCATATTGCAGATGTGTCACACTTCGTCGGACCGAATGATCCAATGGACGAAGAAGCAACCGCTCGAGGCACAACAGTATACCTGGTGGACAAACGAATCGACATGCTACCGATGCTTTTAGGAACTGACCTCTGCTCCTTAAAACCCTACGTTGAGCGGTATGCATTCTCAACAATATGGGAGATCACGCCGGATGCTGACGTGGTGTCGGCTTCTTTCACGAAATCAGTAATCTTGTCGCGCATTGCATTTTCATATGAACAGGCTCAGATGCGTGTTGATGACAAGAGCGCATCGGATGACCTGACACAGAGCATGCGAACTCTTCTGTCATTATCTCAAAAGCTACGGGAGAAGAGAATGGAAGCCGGCGCTCTCAATCTCTCCAGCCCTGAGGTTAGGATTGAGACTGACAGCGAAACCTCAGATGCTTTGACAGACGTCAAGACCAAGGCTTCTTTGGCGACCAATTCTCTCGTCGAGGAGTTCATGCTTCTGGCAAACACCACGGTTGCCAAGAAGATCCAGACATCCTTTCCCCAAACAGCTCTACTTCGAAGACATGCTGCACCGCCAGCATCCAATTTCGCGGACCTCAGTGAGCAATTGAAAAGAATGAAAGGCTTTGAGCTGGATGTATCCAGTTCAAAGGCCCTTGCTGACTCTCTGGACAAATGTGTCGATCCTGCCAGTCCCTTTCTGAACACGCTGATTCGAATCCTGGCAACGCGATGTATGACGTCCGCGGAATACTTCTGCAGCGGCTCGCATGCTGAGCCAGAGTACCGGCATTATGGTCTTGCAAGTGAGATTTATACACATTTCACGTCCCCTATCCGAAGGTACGCGGACTTGCTCGTACACCGTCAGCTTGCATATGCCATTGGCTACTCAGGAGAGCGAAGTGAGTTCGTGGATGAAGGCCTGCGCAACAAGAGCAAGCTGGAGGGCGTTTGCAAGAACCTCAATTTCCGACATCGAAATGCTCAGATGGCGGGAAGAGCAAGCATTGAGTTCTACGTCGGTCAAGCGCTGAAGGCGAGGAGAGAGACAACACCCGACTCCGGCATTGAAGTTGAAGGATACGTCATGAGGGTCTTCGAGAATGGGGCTGTCGTGTTTGTTCCCAGATTTGGCGTTGAAGGCTTGGTGAGGCTGGAGGACTTTGAACTGAATGGGGCAGAAGAAGGGAGAAGGGAAAGTGATTTTGATGCCGAAAATTACCGGCTGAAGGTATGGCAGAAGGGCACTGAGGACAGCTCGGTTGTGGTAGAGCTTTTCCAGCGATTGCCCGTTAGAGTGAGTTCGGAGGAGAAAAGGGGTGCTAGTGAGAGAGGCAAGAGGAGAGTTCGGATTCTGGTTCTTGCTAGCTGAGAAATACAACTTATGGGCTAATATCAATACAAGATATGACCAGTAAAATAGATATGGCAGCATAATAGAAGCTGAGGTTGTTAAGCCTACATTACTTTTATAGCAAAAAGTTGGTCACACAATCGACGCGATCTACTCCTCGAATCCTTCGTCAACACCATCACAACCAGGCTCTCCCCATCGTCTACTCCGCACACAGAATCCCATATACATAGCCCTGCGAATGAATCGTACTCGACATGACCGGTCCACCCAACAAGCGTCAGAAGCGAGAAGATTACCGAAAAGCACAACAAGCGGCCAACGATGGAGGCCAGCTCCAATTACCGAAGAAGAAGTTCTACAGACAGCGAGCTCACGCCAATCCATTCTCGGATCATAACTTGACTTAGTAAGTTCCGATCTGTTTCTCATCTCCTGCTGTAGTGGGAGTTTGTACGGGGTCGAGATTTCCCATTTTCCGTGACGAGTTTCCAGCCTTCTATGTTTGAGATGGTTTTGTGTGAGAAGATTCATATCATCTATTATGTTGTGCTTTTCTCTACATCTGCTACTGCAGGAATGCGATGGACGGTCTTTGCTACACTTTCCACTTCCTTTTCGCTAATCGTTTCGTCTCACAAAAGTCCAACAAGCCCTTTCCACATGGACTGGTCTACACACTACCCGGCTTTCATCTCGCCAGGGCAACATGGGAACGCTGGACAGCCTCCCCGAATGTCCAAACAGGTCGAGATAGCAGACATCGGCTGCGGCTTTGGTGGCCTTCTCATCGCCCTTAGTCCGCTGTTCCCCACCAGCCTCATGATAGGTATGTCCTACCTACCCCAGACAGGGGTCTCATGATCCCTCTCCCGTTCGATTTCCCTGGCACTGTACTCATGATAACCTTTCCTACGTCCCAACAACGATCATCATCTCTAACAATTCCTCTGCTGTCAAATAGGCATGGAACTCCGCACCCAAGTCCTAACCTACGTAAACAATCGCATCCTCGCCCTCCGCTCCCAGTCCCAACCAGCCTCCCTCTCACCCGCTACCAACACACCCTCCCATTCGCTTCCCTCCCCCACCCCCTACCAAAACATCTCCGCCCTCCGCACCAACACAATGAAGCACCTCCCCAACTTCTTCACTCTCGCCCAACTTACCCACCTCTTCCTCTGCTTCCCAGACCCGCACTTCAAGGCGCGTAAACACAAGGCGCGGATCGTCAGTACGCAGTTGAATGCTGAGTATGCGTTTGTGGTTAG
>JAABUK010008688.1_pt1 | contig 14148 bp, 16 predicted proteins | sample 5559141 | NCBI WGS metagenome assembly JAABUK01 (sample SAMN10711869, study PRJNA513367) | rock metagenome | isolation source: Antarctica rocks | place: Antarctica: Victoria Land, Pudding Butte nord | collected 2016-01-03
TAGCAGCAATGTGTCCAACTGCTTTCAGTCTGCTGGAGTAATGCTTGCAGTTAACCAAACTGCTGATCGACAAGAGGTATGTCATGGCTCATATTGCATCCTACATCTTGCACCTGGTACTTCTGCTTGAGTGTATGTGTACTTGACTTTGCCCTTGCTACAGGGAAAGCGCTTCACAGGCGTCAGCTGCCGCCGTACACTCAAGTCAGCCAAATACCGTGCTTGAATTCATTGGTTGGGCAAGGTCAGCCTAGATTCACTTGCAAACATGACTTTTGTTGATTTCCTGCTCACCACATGCAATATAAGAGCAACATTCAGATTGTGAAAGAGTTTTCTGCAGGCTGTTTGGCTTGGGGACTTTGCAACGGAGGAGGAGGCAGCACAAATGTACGATAGAGCAGCTATATGTGTGGGCCCAAGATGCTGTCCAAATCAGCCACTCTACTCTAGCTACAGCAAAAACAGAAGGAATCTAGATAAATTCAGAAGTCCACGTCGATTGCACGCAGAAAAGATCAAGGTTATGTCATCCTGACGTTCTCCTAACAGAACGCTGGCATCTTCAATGGTTTTCTGGCCCAGCTTCTGCAGAAACTGCGCGCAGCTTCTGTAGGATCAGCGCCACATCACTGTAGCGTCAGCGCCTGATCTCTGCGTGCTCTGTATACAGCCTGTGTAGTCACTGCGTGCAGCTGTCACCAGCTCTGCGTGCAAAAGAGCATTAGTGTGAATTTCATTGAGTTATGCTAGAATACTAGGGTTGTGTACAAGGGCAGCGCCGCAAGCGGCGCGAAAACAGGGGTAGTGTGTGTGTAACGCCCCCACGTGGCACAGATCCACAAACCCAGAGATCCTGCAACTCCTTCAGGAAACCAAAATTCTGACAAAACTCTGGATCCACAGACTTTTCGTGGATCTCTGGATCTCTGGATCTCTACTACTCTAGAAGTATAGTATAAAGTACTAGATTGTGATAACAGGGATTAAAATAAGGAAATGCAGAGATCCAACAGTGCAGGCCGTAGGGTATTACATGCAGTGATGGCTGCCTGTTTTCAAACAGTTAAAACCTAGCATTTGAATTTCCAGGATTCTGAATGGGTTTTGCACACACGTACAGACACCCCTGCTTACATAACCATGACATAACCCTGCAAATCTTAGTAATAGCAAATGGTCAGTGGTCAGTGTTGTAAATATTGGGCATTCACTTGGTATTCATAGTTGCACTCGTGCGGGTGCGGGTGCGGGTGCGGTGCCGCACCCGGTGCGCGCACCGCCGCACCGGCTTTTTGCCGGGTGCGGCTGAAAAAGCGAAAAAGTGCTAAAGCACCGCACCGCTGCCAGATGTGCCGGTGAGGTGTGCAAGCTGTCTAGTCTGTGATCCAGTGAATTCTTTGTTACAATGGTTGCAAGTAAACTTGGTGTTGCCCCCTTTGCCTTTGGCGTGTATCTTGGTGTGCTCACGTGCAATCTCCTGAAGGCTGCCAGCCGTCGGCATGTTGAGTACGCTGTCAAACTGCAGACAGATCTGCTATTTGCCGCCTAGTGTCGACTGCAGTTACGGTAGTTCTTACGGCTTAGGCATGTGTACAGGCTAGTTACATCGTTGTTACGGTTTACTAATGTATACAACCCGCACCACGCCCTGGGTGCGCGGTATTGAGGAGCGAACAGACAAAGGTTGATTATGTCTAGGAGTGACCGGACAGCAGCTTTGTACTCCGGGTCTAGGGTATTGAGAGACGTCGTGTTAATGATACCCTTGAGAGAAGCAACGACCTGTGGTCCCAGCATGATTCTAGAGATCCCTGAGCGTTTTTATAGTGGATACAGAGTTATGTCAGTCTTTTACATCTGTACAGAGCTCACAGCACTCTGGGTACAGAAACAAAACAGAGTTATATCGACCTGTCTGGACTGTGACAGATCATAGAGAATGTCTATGACTAATTCTGTAGCTTTCTGGGCCAGCTTCTGTAGAGTCTACGCCAGACCACTGTAGAGTCAGGCGCAGATCGTCTGTAGATCAGCGCCAGACGTCTGCGCGGTCTACGTCAGACCACTGTACGCACTGCACGCAGAGCGTCGATTGTCTGCGTGCAGTGATCTGTAGCTCTGAAGTTGCAGAGGAATGATCTGAAGATTTCTGGATTCTGTTAGAACTTTGTTTTTGTGGAAACGATTTATTGGCATTTTCCGGAATACGTCAACTACTTTTCGAAAATAAGGGAAACAGGGTAGGTGTGTGTGTGGGTCTTCTTCACTTTACCAGTTTACGCCTCAACTCAAAAACCGTCTCAGACTCTGAGTTCTGAGCTGACCTCTCTCTCTTTCTACTTTTCTTGTAAAGATGTAAAGATGTAAATAGCCATTTAGGTACAGCCTTAAGTACTGCCAGCCTAATAGGCCATAGGGTTGACCTGTAAAGCCTGTGAATTCGGCATAACCTAGGGTCAATTAGCATTCTTAAAACACTTCCCCTCCTAGGGCCTAGTTTGAGGCTGTTTTGCACACACTCACAGACCCTTGCTCAAACAGGAACCCTTACATAAACCCTTATCCACTGGAATCTGGCTAATGGTCAGTAGTCAGTTAGGCAAATATATATACATGACAGCATGTTTGCTCATAGTTGCAGACATTTTTCTGTTGTCACATGCCTTCTGACATTGCTAGACATTTCTCCAGTGCCTATTGCAAGCATCCTAACATTCTCCATTGCATGTGCATTGCTACACCCCCACCCCGCAATCAGGAGGGTCGTCCCAACATGTTTGCTTAGTCAGGATCCTTGATCCCGTGCATCACTGCATGATCTGAGAGATGATCCATCCAGAGTCAGAAACATCAAAACCCCAACTCGAAACGAAAAACATTCTGGCCCTTTTTGCGGTTGACCCTACTAAACTTGCGATGCAAATGACTAATGAGAACAGCTCAAAACTCAACCCTTTTTGACTTTCTGTGAGCTGCTTCTTGGTCGGTGACCCTTTGTGTCTTGCGCGAGTTCATTATACGACCGTTGCAGCGAGGGAAATTCCGCTAAACGCGGGCATACAAGCAAGCTTTTAGCACTATGCCTGGTCTTCTGCAGACTCAGGCGGAGCACTTTACAAAAACAAAGTATATCATGGCTCTATGTGCGGAATTCTTGGGCAGCATGCTCTTCAGTTTCACTGGATCAGCACTACTGTCGGTTGCGTTAGCCGATGCGACCGACCCAAACGTCGTCATGGCAGCTCTTGGCAACGCAGCGGGTATCACTGTAGCAGGTACACATATGACCAGGGCCACGCACTCGCAAACTGGACACGCAGAGCCTGTTTAACTGCGAAGCTCACTGCTGCCTTACAAGCTGTCAAAGCGCACCCCAGCATTTTCGTCTTCAGCGTCGTGCTCTACGACGTGGTGCAACCTTCGTTAGATCGCTTAAGCTTGCCTTTTGTCACAACCCACAGCAACCGATCAATCTTTGACGCACCTGAGGTTGTTGTTCACCATCGCCGCGTTTCTTTGCAGTGTACTGCGCTGCTAACATCTCTGGCGGTCACATCACCCCTATTGTCACTATCGGAACGATGGTCAGTGGACATATCGGGATTATCAAAGGTGCGTTACTGGTGTGCACGACGAATACACACCGACCACCTGCTCGCTAGATGCGTTTTGCGAAATGAGCGCAGTGACTGACTTGACTTCTGGCTGCAGGTTTTGCATACATGTTTGCCCAGCTTTTTGGCAGCATTTTTGGGTCCCTCCTGATCGTGAGTACGACAAGAGTCTCTGCAACCGCAAGCATGCGTGTGTGTGTCAAGACTGATTCTGTGCGGGATTTATGTGTTAGCACAGCAGTGTCAACCAGCAAACCAGTCAAATCATATCACCTGCTCAGCCTGCTGCCACAGACCACGTCTGCCATGCCTCCTGTTCAGCACCAGAAGTGCTGCGTCCCCCCCATGCCTTTTGTGCTTCAGTACATGGCTCATACACTCTGCTGAAATGACAGTGCAGCTCACCAAAATATGGTGCTTTGCAGGCTGGTCTGATACCTGGATCATCTATTGGTATGGGCGACAAGGGAACTGGCTGCTTTGCACCAGGAGAAGGGGTGACTAAGGGTAAGCTAAAGCACTTTTTGCTGCAAACTTTTGGCTGCTTACTACATGACAGCACGAGTCACAGGTGACAGTCACCTCATAATGTGCTCAGTCTCTTTGAGCCTTTACTCCTGTGAGCTGCATGCAATGTCTGGTAGCCCATCGTGGCATGCATTGGACTCAATGTATACCATTCAGCCTTTGGTAAATGTCCTTCACATTTTCACTACTGCAACCTCAGCCAAAATGAGCCACTCAGTCACCACAACTTCTACCACAACATGTTGCTCTAAATCATCCTCTTTTGTTTTGAAGCTTGGTTGACTGCCAAGCTGCCCTTTTTGTGAGCTCTGGCATCGGAATAAACGACCAAACGACCAAACGTGCCTTGGTCCTTTGCCCAAACGAATGTATGGACAGCAGCAGCAACTGAACCTACAACCACAATGGCCCCAACTGCATTGTTCACTGCAGGTATGCTTTTTGGATGGGAGCTGATTTTGGCATTCATCCTGGTCTCAACTGTGTATGCCTGTGCTATCGGGGCACCCAACTTTGGCAACATTGCACCTCTGGCTGTCGGTGTGTCGCTTGCTTTGGATCTCATGGCCGGCGCAGCGTATTCTGGAGGAGGAGTGAGTCCTGTCAGAGTGCTGGGCCCTGCCATTGTCTTCCATTGCAACTGGAACACAGCCTGGGTCTATATGCTTGGAGGTATGGGTCTGATACACAAACTAGCATACTGATGATGTGCATGCTAACCTTCCCTGATGGCTGAGTTGTGCCAGCGAGCGTCTAGTCTGCAACATAGCTTGAGATGTATGTGTGTCGGGAAGCAACCAACTCCGACAGTGGTCCTGTAAACTTGGGCGTCATTAGTGCATGTTTGTCACGCCTGGCATGTGTTTCTATTGTACCTGCAACGCATGCCTGGTCTGTATGCTTGGAAATGCAATCCAGATCTGAGTTGTGCCAAGGTACACGATGCTACATCTACTAGACTTGTATGTTTTGATGTGGCAGAAACACACTTTGAGTTTGAAGAGCTTGCATACACCTGGAACTTATGCTTGGTTCCTTGTTGTGTCTTGGTGCAGAGCTTCTGCGCTGTGGGCTCAGACTCTGTCGATGCAGGTCCTGCCAACAAAGAGCTATGTCCTGTGAATTTGCATCCTCTCTGACCTTTGAAGGCATCGCCAGCAACAGTAACAGTAACAGTAACAGCACAGAGCAGACATTGAGAGGGCTTTTGTGAATGCAGAAATGACTGGTGGCGCCCTTGCTGGGCTTCTGGCTTGCCCCCTGTATGGTGACCATGCAGAGTGGCTGGACCCCCTCTTCCCCTGGGGGGACAAGCACCATGACAAGAATGTGGCCTGCCACAGCGCGGTGAGCGACTTTCCATACATATTTTTACCATTGACCCTTTTAATCAACGCCTTCCAAATAAAATTGCATTCTACCAAAGCCATGGCCATGACTCACACTTGGACTGAGAACATGGCCTGCCAATGTAATGCAACCCCTTTGTCACATGCAATGCACCACAGTACAAAGCTGGCCTGCCACACTGTAATCACTTGCTTGTCAAGTGTCTTGCAGCACACCCTGCCGGCTTGCATTACAATGTGCAAAGACGCAACGTGCTGCAGTGCTTTATAAAATTTGTGAGCGCCTTACCCCCTGATTGAGTAACATGCAACAAAAAGCACGTGATTTGCTTCGTGAGTGTGACTAGTTACATGCATTGCATTATGAAACTTGATGTACAGCACAGCACCTGCTCTGCATCAATCTGATTGGTTGGTTGACAATGTGCAGGCGTGCCGTGAGGAGAACAGGTACCAGCAAGAGCACAGCCACCTCCCCTTGCCCACTGATGACTCAGCACGTAATGGTGGCGTCTCAAAGGACGGAGATCTGACCACAATTGTCTGATCTGCCTGCACAGCAAAAGCACAGACTCTGTGCTGAGGCTAGACTGAACAGCAAAGAAAAGAACAGATTTTATCTTGTGGGCATTGAGCAAAGAAAAGCTAAGGATGAGATGTATTGGGCTCCTTTGTGGGACAGGTGCAGAAGCTATGGTGTGAACCTGGGATTCGAACCTGAGTTTAGATCCTGGATTGCTGTCTTAAATGTTTGAGCCCAACAATACATGGGGCCAGGTTGGGAGTGTACATCACTATTGAGTTCGGATGTTTTGTTGATGCAGATTTGGCTGCTGCAACAAGCTGCACTGTATCTATGTATGATCGTTTACTACAAGTCGACTGGCTTAGAGTTGGTCTGGTAGTGATTCTCAAAAAGCGCTTTGATTAGGAATAAGCAGCATCTGGTCGAGGTACAACAACATAACTATCATCTTTTGCAGTGTCACTTCTTGTACCGTGCACGGTTTCCGAGTGAATGTCGTATAGCATACCGGTATGTACATGTTGGGTTTGCATACCATGTTGTACAACACCCTTCGATTGCCTTTCACAAGGAAGTTTTTGATGGCTGCATGCTGTGTCCAACTCGACAATGGTAGTCAGCTCAGGACTTCAGTGATGTCACGAGCTCTGTAGAACTGATTGGAATATGCTGTAACAGCTGTGTTGGGCGTGTCCTTGCTGCACAATGATGCGGGTGCTTTGCCACCAACATGCTGAAGATTTCAGGAGGCTAATGCATACCTTGGGAATGGAACAGAATCATCTGCATTCGCAGTGACACTCTCTATGTAAGCACTGATCCTGGCAGTTTACCGAGCTTTGCTGAAGAGTACAGTTTCGGGAACTTGTCATCGGATTCATACCACTAAGAAAATCATCTGCAACCAAGACTCTCCCCTGTCATGCCACAGTGGCCCAACCATGAGGAGAAGTGCATCTGGTGCAAAGCAGGGGAGGGCATGAGGCACCAGTGACCCTTGTAAACGGTAATTTAGATTGCCTGCATGCGCTGTGGGCTCCAGCTGTTGTCCGGAAAAACTTGAGCAACAGCTCTTGCCGTGGAATACAAAAAGATCCAGACCATGCAAATACTTTTGGCAACAATCAAAGTAGTCAACAGGAGAGGTAACGACTCCGGGAAGTCAGCACACCAGCATACATGGGGAGAATATTGTGACTTGAAGGCGCTGAGGGTGCTTTGCCTGCTGCAGTATTGGGATTGTGAAACTCCCAGATACCAACAAGGTCAACGAGCAAGCTTCTCTGATTGCAGTACTGGAGCATGTGATAGCTTTGCAGCCATGCCCATGTTTCACAGCTACATGACAAACCTGTCAAGCTGCTGGGGACCGTGGATAGGAGAGTGCAAGAACTGTGGTCCATGATAGTTGATTTACACAACTTGAATCTGTGTGTACTGTACTGCAGCTGCAAACTGTTGCTAGTACTTCACCAGCACTGTCACAGTGATATCAACATTTTGCCTGAAGTAGGCTGTACTTTGACTGACTGCACTGACAAGTCAATCGCACACAAATGGTTCAAACAAAAGGTATTGTGCAGCTGAACCTTCTCAAAATTCGAAATGCCACAGACTAACAAGTTGCATCATTCTTGTCAAGTCTGAAGTTGCATTCATCTGTATCTGACATGATACAAAGACTCACAATGCTGCAGTCACAACAGAGCAGTCAATGAATAAGCAAAGTTTTTGCTGCTTCTCTACTCCAGTCCTGCACTGTTGGCAGCTTCCTGCAGGCTGTCCTTGGCGTCCCCAGCCTTGCTTGCGACATCTGCAGCACCTGCATTCACACACATTGGTGAGCTTGCAGCCATTACATGACACTGCATGACATTACATGACATTACGTGCATGACATGACATTACATGACATCACATGACATCTGCAGCACCTGCATTTGTCATCTCACCAATGGGCTTGTGGCCATTGCATGCCTTCGCATGATGTAAACATGACATCACATGATGTAAAATGACCTTACATGATGTAGGCATTACAAGACCATGACAGCAGGTAAGAAACAAAACCAGGGTGCCCACAGCTGATGCACCACCAATACTGACAACAGCAATGCATGTGGTCCATCCAACTCAACACTACAAAAGGGAAAGCTGGTGCTAGATATGCCAAAAAGACGACCTGATTTATAACGCCACTGGCTGGTGTTGCACCAGCATGGTAAAAGAGCACCTCGTGTCATACCAACAATGAACCTCGAGTGTACTTGAAGGTCCAGTGATCTAAGACAAATTGATCTCAAGCAAGGCTTGGCTTTATCAACCTGAGATGCCAGATGCAGCTGTCTGAGCTTTGCTGGCCACATCATCGGCCTTGCTCTGACCCCCACTCGGGTCTGGCAGGCCCACCTGGCTCAGAGAGTCCTTCACCTGCACCAACCAACTCCCTCATGAATTATGTTTTCCACAGTGTCATGCCATGCTTGTATTTCATGCCTGAAGTGTCTGGATCTAGCTCTTCAACAACACATCAACACTTTACTGCAATGTCTCAGCTTGGTTGGTCTCAACCTGATCGAGTCTGTGTGATGCAATGTTCTGCATTTGAGTTTGCTTGAGGCAACTGTGCACCCCACACAATGCAGAACAGGAGTGGGATAAAGCCTGGGTTTTCAGCCAGAATTAGCCGCTCTATTGTGTGGAGATTTGACTCACCAAGCTTGGCCTTGTTGAGAGTTTCAACAGGACTGTTGAGGCTTGTCTCTGTCAAGAGACATGTCAGACAGTGCCGTACCGTTACTGTTACACGCTGTACCACTACTGTTACATGCTGTGCCGTTATTGTTACATGCAGGTTACCTGGTCTGCAGGGTTGCCTGGCAAGCTTGGCAGGTCATCAGTGGAGGGCAGACTGGGGATGTTGACCTCCCCTGCCCCAAAGGGCTTGGGGCCATTGGGCAGGTCACTCTTCTTGACATTGGATCCAGGCAGATTCAGCTCAAAGGCCAGATCCCCAACATTCATGAATCCCAGGGGGCTCTTCTTGATTGCCTTTTCAGCAGCGCCCTTCACATCAGGCTTGCCTGCATCTGCTCCTGGCAGCTGCATAAACAACAATGAAGTAAGCAGTAGGAGCGAATTTTGTGACTGCGATTTTTGGGGCAGGCGTGCGGTGTCAACAGTTCTTCTTTGACTGATCACTGTTTTGCCAGACAAGCCCATGACTTTTGAGTTGCTCCTGGCACCTGTGATAACAGCAGATTTTTACATGTGTGACAAGCGCAAGCAGCAATATGGGTGTGCTATGACGCAGTGCGTAAGTGTGCCACTTTGCAGACATGGTCACATGGTCCAGGAATCTCCATGTGAACATGGTCACATGGTCCAGGGATGTACACACACACGAGCATGCTATTGCTCATGGGAGCTGCTGTTTTGTGCTGTTGTCTGTAGTGACTGCTGTCTGTAGTGTAAATCATATCGAAGCAATTTGTCTGAAAACTGGCGCTATCAAATGGCTGCGCAAGCACAAGATCATCATTGCCAAGTTCCCAAAATGTGGAAACATAACAGTTGCCATGCACGTCAGTGCATACCTTGGGTAGGTTGGGGAGGGAAGGGGGCTTGGCAGTGGGTCCCTTGGGGAGGCCAGCAGCATCCCCGGGTTTCACATTGTTGGGCAGGTCATCCTTGGACACATTGGATCCTGGCAAGTCAAAGGCCAACTCCCCAACATTCATGAACCCCAGGGGGCTCTTCTTGACTGCCTTCTCAGCTGCGCCCTTCACATCAGGCTTGCCAGCATCCGCTCCTGGCAGCTGCAACATAAAACGAAATTTTGTTGCTTTTGCCGCAGTTGTGTGTATTCCTGTACCATGCATCAGCAGATACCTTCCAGAAAGCCCCTTCATTGCTGTAGAGATAAAATGGTGATGTTGGCTAACATGCTTGCTGGCAGGGACCACCATATAGATGGCAGACATACTGTGTCTTGAGCAGCCACACTCACTAGCAGTACAGACAGCAGGTTGTGTACATCTGTTGTATGTAGCAGTGTTTCCCAATAGTTGCAACAATTAGCATCGCAATGATGAAGCATGCCGATTGTCACCAGAACCAAAGGATTTGCGCTACAGGCAACAGTGCTGGTCAGTGATGGCTGATGGTACAGCCTTATGGATGCCAAGACATCCCTCTTGCAACTTACCATGACATGCAGCCTCTGCAGAGTGGCCTAATACACATAATACATGCATGTAAGACAACACCTTGGGTAGGTTGGGGAGAGAAGGGGGCTTGGCAGTGGGTCCCTTGGGGAGGCCAGCAGCATCACCAGGCTTCACACTGTTGGGCAGGTCATCCTTGGACACATTGGAACCCGGCAAGTCAAAGGCTAGCTCCCCAACATTCATGAATCCCAGGGGGCTCTTCTTAATTGCCTTCTCAGCAGCGCCCTTCACATCAGGCTTGCCTGCATCTGCTCCTGGCAGCTGCAGTGCAACACAACTTGTGAAACAGCCAGCACAAGCCAAAATGCTGTAGCCTTTTAGGAATGCGCATTACAGCTTGATGGTGATGAAACAGCCAACACGCATTTTACTGCAATGATAAGCAAAAGTTGTACCTGTTTTTTTTGCTATTGCTATTGTTATTATCATTGTTACTATTATTAACATTATTATTATTGTTATCAATGCTGAAGCAAAAGCTCTAGATGTCCAAATGTTGGCTGCTTCCTGAATAGCATGTCGTCATGCAAACCCACGTCACCACATTACTGCACATTTGCAATCGCATGACAGTCAATGTGACAGATAGGCTGAAATGGTCACAGAAACCCTCAGCAACAGACTGACTGCCGCAGAATTGCATGTCATTGCATACTGCATAAGGCCATGAGATGCAGCCAAAAGTTTCACAAATGAGCTGTACTCTGATGATACCTTGGGTAGGCTGGGGAGGGTAGGGGGCTTAGCAGTGGGTCCCTTGGGGAGGCCAGCAGCATCACCGGGCTTCACGTTAATGGGCAGGTCATCCTTGGACACATTGGATCCTGGCAGCTCAAAAGCCAGCTCCCCAACATTCATGAACCCCAGAGGGCTCTTCTTGACTGCCTTCTCAGCTGCGCCCTTCACATCAGGCTTGCCAGCATCTGCTCCTGGCAGCTGCAACACAAGCAGCAGGAATTTCAGTTTCACAGCATTTTGACTATGCAACCATTGCAGTCACACAACAGGCAAACTTTCATGTGGTAGAAACATGACCTGTATCCTAAAAGGTTGCAGTATGTATTGGAATAGCAAGGAAACAAAATTGGCATAAGGAAAAAGCCCAGTTGGCTGGTCAAATCTTTCTGTAGTCTGATTGTACATTTGGCCTTTGGAGCATCTGCTGCAGACTTGCAGACTGACGGTGCTATCGATCTGATTTCAGCCAGTTGGGCTGGCCATCTGTTTAGCAATTGGTTACAATGGCGCTCACGCACATGTCATACACACATCACACCTCATCAGCAGTGTTGTGGAGATGCTGCAGGCCTGCAAGTGCAGTGTGCAGACAAGCTTGTCACGCACCATGTTGGAAGATGCCATTCAAGTCACACCTTGGGTAGGCTAGGGAGGGTAGGGGGCTTGGCAGTGGGTCCCTTGGGGAGGCCAGCAGCATCACCGGGCTTCACATTGTTGGGCAGGTCATCCTTGGACACACCAGATCCCGGCAGGTCAAAGGCCAGATCCCCAACATTCATGAATCCCAGGGGGCTCTTTTTGATTGCCTTTTCAGCAGCGCCCTTCACATCAGGAGTGTTGCTTCCTGCTTTGTTGCTGGCTTTGCTCGCTGCATCTGAAACCTGCAAATTATGGCTCGGAATCAGGCACTTGCTAGTGTAAGAGACAGAAGGTTGTTACTAGTGGTGGACATGTGCCAGCATGCCAAGCAACCAGCTCAAGATTTTGCCAGCAAGTGAGCTGTTGACCGTACTCACATTGCATGCCTACTCTACAATACATGCTTTGATGTCAGTCAGAACTTATTCATTTCTGTAAGGACAAGATGCATTGAGTGAGGCAACCTGGCAAGGAGTGATGGGGATGCATGGACCAGCCAAATGATCTGCTTACCTTGTCTCCAACACCACCTAGCCCAACTCCTTTCAAAGCATCAAGAGGCTTGGGACCATTAGGCAGGTCCTTGCTGGTGACATTAGCTCCTGGTAGGATAGGCTGGTTGATGTCTGCAATGGCGGTCCCTGAGCCAACAATGAAGCTGTCGATAAGATAGTTGTTACAGCATCATTAGTTAATCAGACTGGCTGTTGCTGGATCAGCAGTAGGGTCGTCATGTGGATGTGCCACCCTGCACTGGCAAGCGAACGTGCATCCTTAAAGGGTTCGGTACCTGAAAATGCTAGCTGAGCTGCTGCGACTGCAGCGACAAGCTGCATCACCAGCTTGCTAGGTGCGGCCTGCAGCAATATTCGCAACAATGAGCTCTTTGTACGACACTACAGCTACAGCCGAATCATGACACCACGGAAACACTCACCTCGCTTTGGCTTTCGTTCTGAATGTTTGACTTCTGCAGTAGACAACAACGCAATCAAGACTAAATTCCAAACATGAGACCCGCCAATGATTGAAAGTTCGGAAACGCCTTGAACATATGCACAGGCGGAAGCCATTCTCGACAACGGGCATGCGACTGCTCCTATATAGCCCATATATGCCACGTTTTGCTACCCACCTGGGCGTTGATGCGCAGTGTCCGTGTTCGTTGCGATGTAAAAGGGACAGCACGCCGTGCCAGACAACGCTGGCATTGCGCGGGCTGCATGCGCACAGCTGACGATGTCTGCATGTTGGTCAAACTTGATGACATGGCTGACGAGCGGAAGGTATTTGTGGACGCTGAGAACTTTTCGGCCGGAGGCTTTGATAAAACAAAAAAGGGGAAAGTCTAACTGTCAAGTAAGCTTCTGTGATTTTGCTGCCGAGACGCTGCTGGTAGCTGTACTGTGTGTCACGGTGTGTGGGCTTGTGGCAGATGTGGCGCACGTGCGGGCTGGTAGCCTATTTGTACCGCCTGCGGTGGTTCCCAGCCAGATGATCAGTAACACGTGCAGCATGTTTGTGTACCAAGCTCGCTGCTAATTGTTCCACGACTGCATGGAGGAATTCGCCGATAGAATCTGGCTTCAAGTTTTTCTTAGTGGTGTGGCTTCAAGTTGCATGACTCAATGCATTCTGAAGCGGGATCGTGTGTGAGCAGGAGCACGCTCTATTTCATGACTGTGCATGCATAGTTTGCAGTATAATCAGATTACAACAAGCTGAAGCCGTCTGGACTGTGAGCCTTGGCCTCATTGCAGAGCTTCCATTTTCCTAGTGTAAAACGACCTAACAATGAGCAGTAGAGACTACAATCGTTTCTCAGCCGCCCTTCACCGCCTTGGCGAGATACAGTAGGGCCCATAAGTAACGGTCGGACCAGCAACAGGTACCAGCTTCGGCGCTAATGCGAAGCGCAAGTCTGTGTTTAAGCGGCGGTCCTTGCGAACACAGCAAGTCAACCAGCAAACCTTTCTGTGTACGGCTTCAATGGCGCAGAAAGCGCTTGTAGCGCATGAGTGGCGTCGGTGCAAGCAACAGGCCTGTGACAGTGAAACAAGGCTGACAGCAAGGCCCCAACTTTGCAGCTGTGCGGCACGCGAAAGACATACACAACGATAGCCTGTGATACCCTGGGTCTTCGGTAAAACTAGCCAGCTTTGACTTGTAGTATCCACTTTTGTCAGTGAAGCAGCAGGCATAGAACAAGAGCGTTTGCACAAGAAGGTCCAAAAGCTTGCTGCCTGAACAAGCTTTCCTTTGAGAGAAGGAGAGCCTGTTCAGTCAGCATTCAGTGCTGTAACTTGCATAGGCACAACACAGCAGTCTACTTACCTGCTCAAAAAAAATTGCCAGAGTTTGGCTTCCCCTTGCCCCTTGACTTTGACTTAGACGCAGACGCAGACGCAGACGCTGACTGCTGACTGCGCCAGCAGCTTTCTCGCTGAGCAAAGGGCTACCCCAAAATTTGAACGAAGTCTAAAGCTTTTGCTTTCAAACTTGGTCACGTAAGAGGCAATACC
>JAABUK010008690.1_pt1 | contig 14147 bp, 17 predicted proteins | sample 5559141 | NCBI WGS metagenome assembly JAABUK01 (sample SAMN10711869, study PRJNA513367) | rock metagenome | isolation source: Antarctica rocks | place: Antarctica: Victoria Land, Pudding Butte nord | collected 2016-01-03
TGCTGAAAGGAGGGCACTGCCTGGGAGCATACTGATCCCTGGAAGGGCTCTGGGGTCTGTGAAAGAGGGGTCAGGCAGTGTGAATGCAGGGTCAGAGGGGGGTGTCGAAGGGGTGTCGCCGCCTGATGGGTACATGGCAGACTCGGAGCACTCCTGGTCTCGCCACCGCTTGCAAACCTCCTCTGTCAGCTTCAACGACTCAGGTATGACAAATTGCCGTGACATGCTGAGCTGGCCTTGTGACTCTGCAGGCATGTGGTGCATTCTCTTATGCACAGAGCCAATGCAATGCTGTGCAGCAACAAAAAATCAGCCAGTCAATCAATCAGTCAGTCAGTCAGTCAGTCAGTCAATCAATTCATCAATCAATCAATCAATCAATCAATCAATCAATCAATCAATCACTCAACCAGTCAATCAACTAAAATATTGAAAAGTCAATGAACCTATATTCATCAAGCTCTTATAGTGTCATTGGTTGGTTGGTTGCTTGCTAAATGAATATGTGCGTATGTACACACACGGCTGCCATGTGCAGCTGTAGCCTCTGATGCATTTTTGCATGCTGGGGGTAGGCTACCCACCCTCAGCACCCTGATTTCTACATCACAGGATGTTGCATCATGTACGCCATGTTCGAGCCTCCCCCTTTGGTCGTTTGGCAGCACACCTCAAATGCCAAGCATCCTGTTGATCGTGAAGAAGCAGAACAGGACAAGATGCACGAAAGAAGCAGAAGAAGAAGCAGAAGAAGTAGAGTGATGGTTGCCCTTCTGGTGCAGGGAGATTGTTGGGAGCGGGCTCATCAGGAGGTGGCAGAGCAGGTGATGGCTGGGCTAGCCTGGCAGGTTTTGAGATCTCCCTTTGTGGACCTCACGTCACCCCTGCTCTCAGGTATACTTGCCTGCTGGTGCCTACCTGTCTTTGGATTGCGCTTGAGGCTCACTTTGGCGTCATCTTGCCTGTTGGTGATGGCCTCCTGTTGAGGCACTTGCTGCATTAAAGCACTGTTGAAACCAAGAAACCAGCCTGTTGAAAGACCTTTTCGAAGTTGTTGAGGAGCCCAAGTCTGAAGTCTTGCTTTCCAGCATCACGCGTCTTTCAGCTGTGTTTCCATATTTTGGGTGCCAAATTCAACGCCAAACATATAATGTGTACTGTCACAAAACATGGTGGCTGCTTCATCTTCCTTAGCTCAGTTGCCATGCTGGAGTTGGCGCCTGTCATGTACCATCGCAAGATCTTGTCTATGACGAGCTGCTCAAAATAAAGCTTAATCACCAGGATTCCAGTGCAATGCCATCAGCCATGGATTGACGTCCTCCATTGCCCCCTTGCAAAGCCCCTGATGCAACTTAATGCTACAAAATCAGTGCACGCCAAGTGCAACGCCTCACACAGTCTATCAGTCAGTCCATGTGAGTCTGTAACACACAAGATGAAGCTCCAGGCTGCCGCCTCAGGAGGAGGCTCCCGTCATGATTGCTGAAAAGCATAAACTTTTCTTTTTCTTTTCTTTTCTTTTCTGTTTCGCCAAAGATGATGTGAGTCAGCAAACCAGCACTTGAGACTGCTGACTGATGTTCTGCAGTCCAGAGGAAGCCTATGAGGTGTTCCAAACCCACAAAGTGAGTGAGGCCCAGTTTGCAGAGCAAGGCCCTCTGCTGATCAGCAAGGCAGGCCTGATGTGCCGTCTTGGAGACCGGGTGTACCCCTGGCAAGAGGCCGCCCCCGTGGTCATGGGGGTGCTTGCCTTTGGCGGCGACTGGCAGCACTTCCTACCGGCTGAGGGGGGCTTGCCTGTCGCTGTGCCCTCTGTGGAGGCTCAGCATCCCCAGCAGGATGCTCGTAAGGTCAGTCACAGCACCACAAACAAAACTGGGAAAAAGATAAATAAATACATAAAAAATAAAAAGGCCCTTGTAGAGCTAGTGAAGGGTGTGGAAGGAAGTTTGCTGGTGTCACTGCAATGAGTGCAATGAGCAGCTTGAGCAGGCTGAATCTCCTTTTGTGACATGCTGATATGAGCATGCAGTTCTCTTACCTTCTCTCTGGTTAGCTGCTATGCTTACCAATCTGGTCAGGTGCGATGCACATTGCTACCTGTTCTCAACAGCCTCGATGTGCAACAGCAGCATATCCCATCTGCATTCATGCAGCTCTGGAGACGCATGCCTAGTGTACTTACCTGCTCATGCCTAGTCATGCACAAAGTCAGCAACACTTCTGCGTTATTGACTGTGATTGGTTTCTCACTGATATCGCCAAATGAACTGCATAAACCTACCTTTCAGTAAGAGTCAGTATGATTCAGTGGCTGTATGGTTACAGGCCAAAGTTGCAAAGAGCAGTAGCTGGAGGGTTTGGCTGGGCTCCTGGCGTAGTAGCAGTACTGGTGTAGGCAGGAACGGCAAGCCTGGCAGTGGCAGCCTTGATGCAGCTGTGGCCGCTGCTGCAGCAGCAACCCACCCCCGCTCCCCTGCTGCTCAGCAGGTCAGCAAGCATCCTGTGGGCATTCACAGCTGCTTAATGTTGCTTCTACCCTGCATGAAGTCCTCCAGGCTGCTGCTTTCGGAGGCTCCCGTTTTGATCCCTGAAAAGCTTAAACTTGTCTTTTCTTTTCTTTTTCCCTGCATGAAGCCTGTCGCTTGCCAGTGTGCTTGCAACATGCACCAACCAATGTGCGATGGCACCACTCTGCAGACCTTGGTGGCACATGCTTGGGAGAGCGCTCGAGACTCCTCGCAGTTTCAAAGTCAGGTCCACATGTATCAGGCACAAATGATTGAAAGTCAGGTTCACATGTATCAGGCACAATTGCTTGTCACAAAACCTTGAATCAACTTTATTCTGTGCAGTTGGCGCTAGAGGCTCTGGAATCTGGATTGTCTCCTCAGGCAGCCAGCATGGTGAGTGAGCTGGTGGCTTCCCAGCAGGGGCGGCCGCCGCCAGGCCGCCGAAGGGCCTTTGTGCCCAGCCCTGCCCAGCTGAAGGCCCTGCCCCTGCAGTATGGCCAGAACACCATTGACTTCACCTTTGCTGGCCAGCGTCTGAGGGCGTACATCCACTTCTTCAACTGGAACTCTAGGTACATTAGCAAAGCTCCCCACACCGTCGATCATGCAAAGACAAGCAGCACAGCGCAGTTAGTTTTTGTTAGACAGATGTGTTTGACACGACAGCTCTGCTTTGTGAAAGTCTGATTCTGACCAAACCCAATTCACCTGTCTGCCACCTTGCATTTGCTGTATTAATCCTTCCTCATGTCAAGGTCAAGCATTTGCTGACTTCACTCATCCTGCCTGAAAAACCCTTCCTCATGTCAGGGTCAAGTATGTGTTGACTCCGCTCATCCTGCCGCACCCAGCCCGTGTCATGCAGGCTTGTGATCTCAGACATCGACGGCACCATCACAAAGTCAGATCTGCTGGGTCATCTGCTGCCCAGAGTGGGCTTCGACTGGAGCCACAGGGGAGTCACTCGCCTGTTCACCAACATCAAGGCCAACGGTTATGTCTTCATGTTCCTCAGCAGCCGGGCCATCGCTCAGGCTTCAGCCACACGAGACTACCTGCACACCCTTAACCAGGATGGGGAGACCCTCCCTGCCGGACCTGTCATTATCTCCCCTGATGGCCTCTTTCCCTCCTTGTACAGAGAGCTGGTAAGACACCTGCACAAATGCAAAGCTCTGGGCTGCCGCCTTTGGAGGCTGCCGTTATGGCCGGTGAAAAGCATCAAGTTTGCTTGTTTCTTGTACGAATGAATGACAATTTTTCCTTTGCAACACAGTCATCCAATCAACATGCTGTGTCATTGTGACAAGCTCTGTCATGCCGAGTGACTTGCTGAGCAATGCCTGCATCCCTCAGCACCCATCAATGAGTCATTGCATCATAGCTGTACTGTTGTTTCAGTGTGCCTACAGACTCAGTTGCTGCTCCCTAAACTGCTCAAATCTGCTGCATGTTGCAAACATGCAACACGTCTGTAGAGGCCAAGCATTCATCCAAGTTTGTGCTGGCCAGAGCTTGACCTGCATCTTACAAACTGACGTGCTGGCTCCAAGGACGCCAGAAACGTGCAGAGCTGCCCATCAGCAGACGTGCACAGTTGACACAAGCTTCAGATGGGTAGTTTGGCTTGCTGACAGGTGTTACGACGCCCGCATGATAGTTTGGCTTGCTAACAGGTGTAACGACGCCCACGTGATAGTTTGGCCTGCTAACAGGTGTAATGACGCTCGCGTGATAGTTTGGCTTGCTAACAGGTATTACGGCGCCCGCATGAGTTCAAGATCAGGTGCTTGGAGGACATCAGGGCTCTGTTCCCCGCTGACTGGAACCCCTTTTATGCTGGCTTTGGCAACAGAGATACTGATGAGATCTCTTACTTGACTGTTGGTGTGCCTGCCAGCAAGTGCTTCATCATCAACCCTAAAGGTACAGACCAGCCTCATCTGCACAGTTGAGGAGATGGATCTCATATCCACATTTCTTGCTGTTGAAGTTGTGGCTGTGCAGATATTAGCAGTGGCACCAGCAGTGTTTCATCACAGCTGCATTCAGCAGAGTCAGTTGGTGCAGATTGGTTATCACATTGTGCAATCAATTGCATGCTTTGTGCCTCGGTTGCAACAAAGTGAGCACAACCACCAAGTTACAAATTCTGTCCTGTGTAAATTGCAGGTGAACTGAGGAAAGCCTCATCAGCAGTTGCCACCTCAACTTGGGGCTCATTGACGTCAGTCAACACACTTGTGCAAGCAATGTTTCCTGCTCTGCAACAAGAGGCAACCAACCAGACGCCTGAGAGAGAGGAGTACAATGACTACAATTACTGGCATGTGACACCTCCAATCATTATTGACTCTGAAGATGATGCCTTTGGGGATCCAGAAGGCATGCATTCAGACACTGACTCAGATGAAGACAGCTTTCATCATCACTTTCTGTAAGCTGAGCACATGCTGATGTGCTGGTGTACAAAATGTTGTGTGTTACAGTGTATTTACTGGAGAGGTACTTGAGAGGTACAGATTTGAGGGAAGCAGGCATGCATTTCATTTGTGAGTACACAGATTTACAGAGTATGTTGTCTGACCACCACAGTCATACGAACATCACGGGCTGCCATCATGTGGTTGGGCATTGTGTATGATACTGCATCTGCTATTGTTGCTAGCTTTAGCGTATGGCACGTTTATGTCAGCCTTCTCGGTGAGCATAGCATCATGACATTTTACAAGTGCCTTGCATTTGCAAATCAGCCGGTTTGTAGAGCTTCAAGAGAGCCTAGACTCATGATAGCCACCTCTTTGATTGTATGACGACCAGTACCTGTTGATATGGCAACATACCAAATTCTGCGGATTAGTGCATCCTTGGTAAAAAGTATCTGAAGTCCAATCTGTCATGGGAACCTATTGAACCGACCTCGCATTCAGGCTTGAATGGTTCAACAGAACGGGCATTAGATGCAGACGGATGTGTTCTGTTGCACTTGTGCAACCTATTTGTCTTCCTGGCATGTGTGGAAGGACAAAGTGACTGTGAGCTGCTATCATCTGGCATATACGAGGATCTGCTTGGTTTCCAAATATGCATCAATAGGTCTTGAACACTTTGCATGACTGATACCCGGTTCGTGAGCACAGACACATGCAGTTTGTGGTGGATGTTTGCAAGCAAATTTCAAGTACTCTTCAGGCAAATTATGGCAGCTGAGACTGGTAACACGTGCATGAGCATAGTTGTGCCTGCACATATTTGCCTGTTCATGTGTCACTCTGTAGCCTTGTTCTGAACGGATGCACAGCTGCAGCACTGTCGGCTACAGGACAGACCCAAGACAGAGAAATGCCGATACTTTTAATGCAGTATGACTGCCCGTAGTCAAGCTTTGTCAAACGCAGGCTGCTCACTTACTCAGCAGCAAACTGAACACTCACAATGGGTTCTTGGAACGCTTTGCAGGAGACACCAGGAGCTCTCTTGCTGCACATGCTTGCTGTTGCTTGCTGCATTCCTGACTACTATGATACAGTGGTGTACAAACGCTACCAATGGTACTGTGCGGCCTAGCTTAGCAAATTCTGTCAAATATCTATCTTCTCAGCTATATGATGGTCTACAAGGGTTTTGAACTTCTATGAAATGTAGCTATCTCACCAATCTTCAAAGTGCGCCTGAGCCTTGAATCCTAGCTGGCTAATCCTTTCGACCATTGGTGGCATTTTGTTGAATGCTGCATCCATTGGATCACTAGCAAAGACCTCAACAGTTGCAATCCCTGTGGACAGGTTGACTGTTACTTTGTCCACACCGCTCATTGCCTGCAGACATATGCGTCCCCAGTCAGACTTGGAAACAACGCTAGAACCGAGCACACCTACGAGATTCTACGGATTGCAGCATTCACAGAGCATCACACCTTCAAAGCATCAGCCACGCGACTGGAGCAGCCATCACAAGTCATCCCCTCGACCTTCAGCTCCAGCTCCATTAGGTCAGCTGCGACATGGTACTGCTCTATGTTGCAGACGGCTATGTGGAAACGTCTTTGGAGACTGGAAAGCGACAAAAGCACCTTCAGCTTCTGCCGTGTCCACCGCAGTGCTTCTGCATACCGCGATCTGCCGTAGTGCGCGGTGTTGTCTGGTGATCTGAACCTGCTTGGATTGACTTGCAGGCGTGCAAGCGCACAGTGCTCTTGTTCTGGAAGCTGCTGCCGTCAAAGAGACTCTGTGAACTGTCTCCACCCGGCAGGACGACGTATTGATCCAGCACAAGGCTGTCATGGCCTTGTCTCTGAACGCGTCAGTCTTGTAGGCTACAGCAACGCTCACAGTCGCCGTGGAAGTGCGCTTGAAAGACACAAAGACGCATAGACAAATTATCAGGAGCGGCTATCGGTATCGGGCGCCTAAACTTCTCACGCTCAAGCACTCATGGGAGATCAATCGGCAATTCCACACTCTGCACACACGTGAAGACAGACTACAATGCAATGCTTTCATTCAATGGATCTCAGATACACGCTCCCAAGGATGCACTGATTTGCAGAGCTTGGTAAAGTGCCTGGTTGAATGCAATGCTTTATGCTACATATGCAGCCTAGGTGCAGTGAGTGTGATGAGTCTCAGCAGCATGGCTCAAGTGACGTGCTTTAATCTTACATATCTCTGTTCATTTGACCTTTGCCATTTGTACCTCAAGTTGCTGTCTGCTTGTCTGGAAATACTGCAATATCCAGTATTTGATCTGTAGTAGCAATATGACAAAACCAAAGAACACCCAATGGACCGCAAAGAGACCCAGGTAAGCAAAAGGGGCCCAAGGCTGACTCGCGTCCAAGAACTGCAGTCACACCAGCTGTCATAGACATACATACCAAATCTTGTTAAGTCAACATCAAGTGAGAAGACATCCACACAGTGTTGCTGGCACGGTAGACCACAGCATGCAGTAATGCATGACACAATCTGCAACACCCTTGCAAAGCTATAGTTGGGGCTGAATTGGCAGTTGGCAAGCCTGAGGTGTTGGTGGAAGTGTAGAGCATCTCACCGGATACATCCACTTTCCAGAGGAGGAAAAGTTGATGAACGCCCATATGCCATAAAAGGATGTCCACATGCCGACATATCCTAACAAATATGGGTAGAAGGGTATCCTGTTAAGGAATGTCTCTCCAACCATAAGCACAAAATTAAAGCCATGCTGCAGCAGATAGACATTGTGTCAGCTGTCTCTTAGACACAACAGCATCGCTATGGCGACCTTTGTACAGTACACAGCATGCAGCAGATGTACAGAGAGACTCTCACTCTGAATTGATACATCATTGAACAGCACCGTCATGTACCTGATTGTAGCTGTTAAAGTTGAACAGCTGATTTGCATGCCACTTTTCATCTACCTGGTTATAGCTAGTGAAGTTGAAGAGCTGATTGGTAAAGAATTCCACACGTGTGGGATCAGGGTTAGCCTTCAGCATAGGCCAAAGCAGACCCCATGTCAGGACATCAACTATAAACACAGTCTGCAAAAGACATCATGAATGTCACACCATAGCCTGCAGCAGTGCTGCTGTAAGTGCATCATAAGCAAACCATACTGTCAAGTTGATATGGAACAGTGTGACTACAAAGTAGCCCAGTCCATTCACTGGCTTTTTGGCCGCCTTGGAAGTCTTTGATGTAGCAGCTTGCTGCCGCTGTATGTCTAAGAAGCTGTACAAGGTTGCTAAAGCAAAGAAAATTATCATCAAATAATAGTTCCTGCAATTTGAATAGAAGCTTTCTACATGGCAGGTATGTGACAAGCAGGGCTGTGACTAATTCCTGTTGACGACTTGAAAAGTTGCATGCATAAACAAGTCTTACCATACTGTGTAGTACTTCAGTACAAAAAACCCTTTGTCTGCAAACTGTATCACGGCAACAGCACTACACCAGAGGAAAGCCAGCAAGCGGTAAATAAGCAGCATTTGTGATGACCCTGCATGGCACATACAGGTGAGAAATTAAAAATTTTGTGCGTGACAGCAGTGCGGCATACAACATAGCATGTGCAGCACCTATTGCACTTCCAGTGACTTCAGCTGCTTTGGCCGCCCAGGCTCCATTGTGTCTGCACAATGGCGTCACATCTCAACATTGCTGAGCTATGTGTGTGCTGAACAAGAACGCATAGTGCAGTGTCTGCTTGTTTGGCTGTGCGATTGCGGCAATAGAAGCTCATCAGAATCAGCTTGCTGCAAGCTTACGTCTTGGACCACGGTTTGTACACTATCATCCATATAGACTGCGCGAAGCCAGCGGCAACGACAGCCAATACGCTTGCCGGGATGACTCTGTGAAACATCAAGTGCTCTACATATGTCATGTGAGCTAGGTGAACTTTACGCAGATGACAAAACCAACAATAACAGACAATGCCCTGACCACTCAAGCAATCGCTTGAACCTTTGGCGATTGAAAGACGCTTCTGAAACCAGCCGTAACGCTCGCCAGCCCAAAATCCCCAAAGCAGTCCCCATCGTTTGTACTTTCTGACAAGGGATTTTGCAGCGTTGGGACACCGACGCTGCGTTCTGATTGGCATCCGTATTTGAGCTGCAACTTGCGCACTTGGTAGCTGTTTCTTCCCTCAACAGGTTGTCTGCTTGTATTGACCGGAACAGCCGCACATGCACCAGCTCAAGCGATCAGTGGCTTGGAAATGAGAATGGCCTAGCGGCACAACATCTGTGTGCACTCTCCTGATTGTCAGGTGTGCATTTCGCCATGGGAATTTTCCGTCCTCAGAGGCCAGAGCTCATGAAACGCAGTCCGTTGCTTTTGAGCGTTCCAATCGGAGGCACAGAAACTGTCATGGGCCTCAGGCCAATGGCGTACGGCCAGGACTCTGGGGTCACCCATGATGAGGCCCGTATAGCGAAGAAAGTCAGAGCGTCACCCCCTCCTTCACACGCCAGAAGCTTCTACAAACGCTACAAGGGCCCCTACTTGGAACACTTGTCAAGAGACTCTTGGAAGAAGCCACCAAAGTCATGGCGACACTTCTTTTATGGCCAAACATCTGAGTCAGTGTATAATGTGCCAGAGAGCTCAGAGCATATGCAAGAACGCATGGAAGAAAACCTGGTAACATACTTGGTAAGCTGTGTGACAGAAAGACAAGTGCGCACCAGCAGCCAACCCTTTGCTCTCCTGACAAATTAGTTTATGATGCAGAACAACTACATATGGCTGGTGGCAAGCTTCTTGATGTGCTTCTTGTAAGACTTTGTTGGTCTCCCCAGCAATCCTGCTGACTGAAGTATGCTTGCAAGTGCCTGATTGGCACCTCTTGTTTTGGCTTCAGGGTCTTCAACTGGGCTGCAAGCCTTGGCGTTTGCAGTATCTGTTTGGTGATCTGGCTCAATGTTGAATATCCAGCACCTCCTGCTCAGTCGCAGCAGGTAAGCTGTTTGCGCCTCAGCGCCTCTGCCTTTTCTGATTGTACCACAGTATCATGCATCACTGCACATGTCGCATGCTTTGTCAAGGTCATGCCTTGTGCAAGCCAGCATACATGTAGTCAGGTTGTTGAACATGTAACATCTGTCCTTTGTTTGGTGTAGGGACAGGCACTTGTTGAAGATCAATGGGCTGGACTCCGAGCTGGCGCTACTGTTGTCACATGGCTGCTTATCTTGTACACAAGGTGTACGTCTCTGCTAATCAAATGGGCTGGCATCTCTCTAGTCTCCATTCTGTCCCATGCATCTCTGAGATGTACTCTTGCCGAAGGGAGCATGAGTGCAAACTCACGAGCGCATCCAGGAGTGCCTTTTGCAATCTTTTTGAGTGATGTCCAGTCATCAGAGTATCCAGAGCCGAGAAGGCTCGCACAGGAAATCTCAGCAGTTGTCAGAGAACAGAGCCGATTGCTTTGGAATCAAGCCAAGTTCTACAGCTACTACTTGCTTGATGCTGTTAGGTATCCATATGTATTGTACCACCATGCTACAGACAGACAACGTACATAGTCTCTATGCCTACTGTTCTGTTCAGAGCTTGACCACATCATCACTGTCTGGTGAGCAGTAAGGAAGAAGAGTGATCCAAGAGTGATCTAGCTTGGCCATGCAGAAAGCTTGCTCCTGTGAGTTGCAGCAGGCATGGTTGCAGCGCAGCATGCTAGCCTCAACTTATCTGCAGGGTCATAGATCATTCATAGTTAGGCATGTTTCTTGTGTCAGGTGCCCCTAGGGCCTGCCCATTGTGCCTTGTACCTGATGCTACAGACAACGCCTGAGTCTAACAGAAACTTAGCAATCACAGATTTCCTGTCATAGATGAAATACATGCAGCAGTAACTGATGACGACAGTGGCCAAAGCTGTGTAGTAGTCCTAGGATGCTGCAGCCTGAGCATCTGAAAGATGAGTATGACCGGGCTGATTTGAGCGTGACATCTTACAGATGTGTTGTCAATCTCATACTCTACTTCACCAGCATCTAACACAACAGTAGGCGGAGCAGATTGTCTGCATTCATCTTTGAATTGCGTCACTTCAGCATCGGTTGCAAATAACCATGTGGTCACCACCGTTGTGATCATATTGATTACTGCATTTTGCTCCATGGACTCTTCCAAGAAACGCTTATCATGATGCCTCAGCTAAGGGAGGTTGGGAGACAGATATGAAGACCCCTCCGCTGCAGTACAACACAGCCTCAAGCCATCATTTAGGGCCTGCCCAATTGCCAAGAGAAATACTGAAGCAGCCCAAGAGTGCCAGTCAGACTTTAGGAGCAATGTGCCAGACAGCAACTGCGCAACGCCTATCAAGCTCTTGTAGATGAGGGCAGATGCCCAGCGACAGCAGCAAAAGCAACCAAGACAGGCCAAGGGATGTGAAAGAGGGCAAGCAGCTAGTGAGTGCTAAAAAGAAATTTAAAAGAAACTGCCCTGAGGGCCCTTTACAGCAAGCCTTTGCAAAAGCCAAGAGACCAAGATGTCCAAACTGAACAAGCTGGGCACAGCACAGGCAGCAGTACCATCTCCGATAACATCAAAGGTAATGATCAAAAATCACAAGAAAGGAGACAAGTCCAAGAGTGCAGTCAAAGGCAGTGCAGAAGCAGATCTGAGGACACCCCTATTTTCAACGAGTCACATGCCTCCTCAGCTGCATGTAGGAGAGCATGTGACGAAGAAAATTCACCAACTATGCCATATTTTGGGAGATTGGGAGGTTGGGAGCAAGAAGGCCAACTTGCTTGAAGTTGCTCACGGGTGATAATTGAAGCTGTCTGCTGTTCTGCAAGGCTGGTATCTGCTGGGTGAGCACAGACAGACATCAAGCAGGTCGCCAGCCATTGATGTTTGAGACTGTACAACGCTGCGTCCTCCTATTGAGATGCATAGTGGGCAGCAATGCTGGACGCAGCTGCCCCTTCTACAAGCAACTTCTTGTCAGTCTTCCAGTTCAGCACTTTGAAGACACATCTTGAGACTCAAATCCATCAACTTTGGCCTGTTTTACATCACCGCACTCCTGAAACAGTGCATTGATACTGATGTGAGGGTGCAGGCAGTCATGGTATTCATCAGGTTCATGGTATGTACGCAAGATTTGCAGATGTTGTGTCAAGTATTGTGTGAACACACATACGACAGATGCCTGCCATTATGTGCACACGGCTGCAGCCGAGCAATGAATTGACAGAGGAATTTTGCTGCATGGGGATCCTGCTTGGTGAGTGATGACAGGATCCATGTTTCTGTGCTTTCTGTGCATCTGAGAGTCTTGTGACTTGCACACCTCTGCTCAAAGCAACTGCTCAGATGTCTTTGAGTCAGGGAATGCTTGGAGTGATCAAAGGCTGTGGCAACACTTGATTCTGCTTGAAATGGAGCAGGGGCGTCGAAGGAATGGTAGCAGCAGTTCAGAATTTGTGTTTCTTTGTGCATATAGGCAGTTCACCTGCATCTCTCGCAGCGCCATTTCTGTAAGTCTGACAATCTTGTTGCTAGAAGTGCTTGTGTTGTGACCATTGCGCTGTCTTTGAATTCAACCCATGCAAAGTTTCAATCAGGTTGAGAAGAACCTGGCTCCCACAATGCTGTTGTCAATGCTATGTGGCTATCCCATGAAACAGCAGCCTAGGCATCTCTGAAGCAAGTCTGTGCTGGCGTAAAGCTGACATCTGGTAACCCAATCTTCACTGGACAGCCAGCATGTGCTGTCAATGCAATACATCATTATTTTGAGCCACCAGAGGGCTTGAAGTTGACTACAATGAGCTACGTGTCAATCAGCAACCTAGGGCGTTTTGCATAGCACAGAATGTTCAAAACTCAAGTGCGCGTTGTTGAAATTGATTGAGATCATGGCAGCCTTGCCAATGTAACAATGCACTTACAAAGCCGGTTCTTCCGTGTTTTGTATTGGTACATCCGTCGTGGAATGCGGCACCCGAGCTCCTATGAGCATGCATCATTAAGACGCTGTCAACAAAAGTGTTGAAGTTATATGTATCAGAACATTCGGTGAAACTAGGGAGTGAAGCTTTCCCACTATTGTGCAAAACTGGCAATAATGTATACGCCTGGCAGATGTGGGCTTGCAAGTATAGCTAGCAAGTTGTTTGCAACATTACACATGTACATCAATATTCAATAATTTGCTTGTTGTGTTTTCCCACGCAGCAATGCCTGGTGCAGCAACCCCTTCGAAATGCAGTTCCTTGTCAGTCCTGAGAGACAGGCCACTAAATCCGCCTTTCCACACCCCAGATGCATCAATTTTGAGGTGTGTCAGATCACTTCTTTTCTGAACCACTAGATTGACAGGCGTCAAATACAATAAATCACAATAGCTCATGTACCCAAATCGCAGCACAAGATCAGCAGACTTCAATGTTAAGACGTCAAGAATGGTCTGAACACAGGTAGCAGTGACACCTGTTGTCATGTGCTTCAACCGCGGCAGATACATGGCTAAGCGGTCATTGTAGCCCTCGGGACCGGCGCTGCACCAGGAATCCTGCTTGCACAGCAGCGGTGACCAACGTATTGTCCTAGGACCTATGTGAAGATGAGTCAGGTTTGGAAGAACCTGGCTCAGATAGCAAGCCATTCCACGGCCATTATTAGCAAACATGTCTAGTTTCAGTCTTGAAAGGTCATGAAACTTCTTCATTTGATCCAGGTCTATGTTTTCTTCATCCGTCAGTCGATCGTATCCTGTGGCTAGAAGAGTCAGCTGCTGTATTGAGCTGGGCAGTGCGCTGACAGCTTCATTGAAATCAAGCAGGCCTTGCAGTTGGACACACGTTACTGGCCACTGGCTGTGGATCAAGTTCATGACCTTGGGCATCACGTGTTTGTAACCGAAGTATGCCTCTCTCGAACTCCAGTTATTGTCAATCATAAACATCACGTTAGAGAGACCACTCAAGTGACCAGCCCTGTCTTTGCGCGCCACCCATCGTACGATACTGTTGTACTGATCAAGTTGCACAGGTTGCATGTCCTTGTCATATCCGATTCTCAGAGCTTTTGGCTGAGCTCTTCCGCATCCAAGGTGCCAGGTTTTATTGACGGCGGAAAACCATATGAGGTCCACTGGGTTGTCCAGCATACCAAACAA
>JAABUK010008691.1_pt1 | contig 14147 bp, 8 predicted proteins | sample 5559141 | NCBI WGS metagenome assembly JAABUK01 (sample SAMN10711869, study PRJNA513367) | rock metagenome | isolation source: Antarctica rocks | place: Antarctica: Victoria Land, Pudding Butte nord | collected 2016-01-03
AGGAGTTGAATTCCATGGTGTACATCGCGCGCCCCTGAGTGCGACTGCGCAGATCACCGACGTACCCGAACATCTCCGACAAGGGCACAAGTGCCTTGACGACTCGGGCTCCGTGCAGCTCCTCCATGGCCTGGATCTGGCCACGGCGGGAGTTCAGATCGCCGATCACGTCACCCATGTAGTCCTCGGGGGTCGTGACTTCGACGGACATGATCGGCTCGAGCAGCACCGGGTTGGCGCGTCGAACCGCTTCCTTGAACACCATCGAGCCGGCGATCTTGAACGCCATCTCGGAGGAGTCGACGTCGTGGTAGGAACCGTCGGTCAGCGTGAACTTCACGTCGACCATCGGGTAGCCGGCCAGGATGCCGTTCTGCATGGCGTCCTGGGCACCGGCGTCGACCGACGGGATGTACTCCCGCGGGATGCGACCGCCACCGACGGCGTTGACGAACTCGTAACCGCCTTCGCCGCCGACATCAGCGCCGTTGGGCTCGAGCGACACGATGACGCGAGCGAACTGGCCGGATCCACCCGTCTGCTTCTTGTGGGTGTAGTCGACCTTCTCGACCTTCTTGCGCACGGTCTCGCGGTAGGCCACCTGCGGTTTCCCGACGTTGGCCTCGACGTGGAACTCGCGACGCATCCGGTCGATCAGCACCTCGAGGTGCAGCTCGCCCATGCCTTCGATGATGGTCTGACCCGTTTCGTCGTCCGTGTGGACGCGGAAGGTCGGGTCTTCCTCGGCCAGGCGCTGGATCGCGGTGCCCAACTTCTCCTGGTCGCTCTTGGTCTTGGGCTCGACGGCCTGCTGGATGACCGGCTCCGGGAAGGTCATCGCCTCGAGGATCACCGGCTTGTCCTGCGCGGCCAGCGTGTCGCCGGTGGTGGTGTTCTTCAGGCCCATCACCGCGACGATCGAGCCGGCCGAGGCCTTCTCGATCTCTTCACGCTTGTTGGCGTGCATCCGGTAGATCTTGCCGATGCGCTCGCGCTGGCCCTTGATCGTGTTCTGGACCTGGGTGCCGGTGGTCAGCGTGCCGGAGTAGATGCGCAGGTAGGTGAGCTTGCCGAGGTGCGGGTCGGTCATGATCTTGAACGCCAGCGACGACAGCGGCGCGTTCTCGTCAGGCGCACGCTCCACGACGATGTCGAGGTCCTTGACGTCGTGGCCCTTGATCGAGCCGACGTCCAGGGGCGACGGGAGGTACGCGTTGACGGCGTCGAGCAGGGGCTGGACGCCCTTGTTCTTGAACGCCGAGCCGCACAGGATCGGGGTCAGCAGCGAGGCCACCGTCGCGCGGCGGATGCCGGCGACGAGTGCCTCGACCGACGGCTCCTCGTCGAGGATGAAGAGCTCCATGAGCTCGTCGTCGTGCTCGGAGACGGTGGAGATGAGCCGCTCGTGGTAGTCGTTGGCCTGGTCGACGAGGTCGGCCGGGATCGGCTCTTCCTTCCACTCCTTGCCAAGCTCGGTCTCGCCGCGCCACGTGAGCGCGCGCATGTTGACCAGGTCGACGACACCGACGAAGTCGCCCTCGTTGCCGATCGGCAGCTGGAGAACCAGCGGAACGGCGTTGAGGCGTGTCTCCACCATGTCGACGCAGCGGAAGAAGTCGGCGCCGGTGCGGTCAAGCTTGTTAACGAAGCAGATCCGGGGAACCTCGTATTTGTTCGCCTGACGCCAGACGGTCTCGGACTGCGGCTCGACCCCGGCAACACCGTCGAACACTGCGACCGCGCCGTCGAGCACCCGCAGGGAGCGCTCGACCTCGACCGTGAAGTCGACGTGGCCGGGTGTGTCGATGATGTTGATGGTGTAGTAGTTCCAGACGCAGGTGGTGGCAGCGGAGGTGATCGTGATCCCGCGCTCCTGCTCCTGTTCCATCCAGTCCATGGTGGCTGCGCCGTCGTGGACTTCACCGATCTTGTAGTTCATGCCGGTGTAGAACAGGATCCGCTCGGTGGTCGTGGTCTTGCCCGCGTCGATGTGGGCCATGATCCCGATGTTGCGGACCTTGGCCAGATCGATCGTGCGGAGATCAGTCGCCATCAGATTGGATTCTTTCTCGTGTAGGTGTGACCGGGTGGGCCGCGCCGATTCCGGGGGTTTCCCGGTTCTGGCGGATTCCCACCCGTTCGACTGGCCCGTGGATGACGGGCCGGGCGATCGAGCTACCGGTTACCAGCGGTAGTGCGCGAACGCCTTGTTCGACTCAGCCATGCGGTGGGTGTCTTCCCGACGCTTGACCGATGCGCCCAGACCGTTGCTCGCGTCCAGGACCTCGTTCATCAGACGCTCGGCCATCGTCTTCTCGCGACGGGCGCGGGAGTAGCTGATGAGCCAACGAAGGGCGAGCGTGTTGGCCCGACCGGGGCGGACCTCGATCGGCACCTGGTAGGTGGCGCCACCGACGCGGCGGCTCTTGACCTCGAGCGTCGGCTTCACGTTGTCGAGCGCGCGGCGCAGGGTGACCACCGGGTCGGTGCCGTTCTTCTCGCGGCAACCTTCCAACGCGGTGTAGACGATGTACTGCGCGCGCTGCTTCTTGCCGCTCACCAGCACCTTGTTGATCAGCTGACTCACGAGCGGCGACGCATAGACCGGGTCGACGATCGGAGCCCGCTTGACGGCGGGACCTCTGCGCGGCATTAGCTCTTCTCCTTCTTCGCGCCGTAACGGCTGCGGGCCTGCTTGCGGTTCTTGACGCCCTGGGTGTCGAGCGAGCCGCGGACGATCTTGTAACGGACGCCGGGCAGGTCACGGACCCGTCCGCCGCGCACGAGCACCATCGAGTGCTCCTGCAGGTTGTGGCCGACACCGGGGATGTAGGCGGTGACTTCGACTCCGCTGGTCAACCGCACACGCGCGACCTTGCGGAGCGCGGAGTTCGGCTTCTTGGGGGTTGTCGTGAACACGCGGGTACAAACCCCGCGACGCTGCGGCGAATTCTTGAGAGCCGCAGTCTTGTTCTTCGACACCTTGTCCTGCCGGCCCTTACGGACCAGCTGCTGGATCGTGGGCACCGCGTTGTTTCCCTCTTCTGTCGGCTTGTGGTGCATTGGTTCGTGCGTCTTATTGGTGCAGGCGGTTCTGTCGTGCGGGCGCATCTGTGGAGCTGGCACATCTGTCGTGGTGCTGCAGTAGCTGGTTGACCCCACCGCCGACCCCCGCGCTCGGGAGTGTCGGCGTGGCCCGCGCGATCTAGGGTGAATTACCTGTCGAACTCCGGGATTTCGGCGGTACACCCTGATGGGCGAGCGTCGAACGGCGTCGGGACGGGCACGCGTGAGGGCCTGGGTCGCCCCAGGCACAAGGTAAGAGGTTACCTGTTGGCCGGTGAGTGGGTCAAAACGATAGACCCCGCCCCGCAAACGGCACAGCTGCTCAGCGTCGAACGCGAAGCGGGTACAGGGCGGCACCGGCGGACGCGAACAGGTAGAGCACAAGCGACGCGATCAGCACACCGTCGCTCCACGTCGCATTCCCGGCCGCGGGCGAGCCCGAGAAGACCCGCACGAGCAGTGGCACACCCACACCGAGGCTCACTCCGCAACTGGCGATCAGGACCGGCGCCGACGGCCAGTTGCTGCGCTGCACGAGGCCGCGCAGCCGTGCCGGATCGGCGTTGCCCGACCACACCTGGCGCGCGCCTGCCCAACTCTGAAGGCTGATCGTCAGGGCGACGCCGGTCACGAGGGTGCCGAGCAACGGGGCGAGGGCGCTGAGCCGGCCGCCGGCCAGGGCGGCGACGGCGAGCACGAAGGCCACGACGTCGACCACCAGCGCAGCCGTCAGTTGGATCCGTCGTCGGGCCGCGATGGCCACCGACGACTGATCGACGCTCACGACGTGCCTCCTCGGATGGCGATGGGCCCGCGCCGGGTCACTGCGCGGGCCGGGTCACTCTAGGCGCCCCGCCGGCTCAGCGACGTAGTTGCCAATCGGTCTGGCCGTCGGGGTCGGAGACGCTGCCGTCGGAGAGGGTCGTGCCGGCCGATGTCGGCTTCGGCCAGGAACCGGCGGGGAAGGCGGCGCTCGAATCGATCCGGTCGTTGAGCCGGGTGAAGCTCTCGGACTCGGCGGCGGCGAGCGCGGTGGTGGCAGCCACCAGCGCGAGCACAGCCGCGACGCTGATACCGGTGTCGGCAGCCGCAACCGGGACACCGGCGATCGCCCCAACCCGGTCGCGGTGGCGGCGGCGGAGGCGGTCATCACACCGATCCACTGGATGATGATCGCGGCCAGCGCGACGTAGAACCCGACGATGAGCCCGGCGGTGGCCCACAACCGGATCTTGAGGTCGTCGACGATCGTGCCGACCTCGGTGTAGGCCTTCGTCTGTGCGGTCAGCGCGTTCGTGTACGCGATCGACGCCGGTCCCTGCCAGTAGTCGCCGACGTGCAGGGCTCCGTCGGACAGCTCCCCGGCCACCTTCGTGACCGGGTTGCGGACCTCGTCGTTCCAGCTGTTGGCCTTGACGAAGGCGAACACCGGAAACGCCACGCCTTCGAGCAACTCGAGGACCTTCGCGAAGAATCCCTGGACGGCGTCCGCCAGCCGACGTAGCCACGGCAGCACGCGGTTGCTGATGAATCCCGGCAGCCAGTCGAGGAAGTCGACGACCCGGTTGATGATCCCGTTGACGAGGTCCGCGCCGGACTGGATCGCGCGTTCGATGGTGTCGACGAGCTCGTGGATCTGATCGGGCGACGTGGGCGTCGGGTTGGGACTCATCGGGTTCTCCTCATGCCCTTGACGGCTGGGTCGAGCGCGGTCACCAGAGCCCCTTGATCGCGTGCACGCCATCGGCTTCGTCCTTGGCGTAGGCCTTCGCGGCCGTCGTCATCGCGGCGCCGACCTCGTCGGCGGCGGTGCCGGCCTCCCCCATCAGGCGACGGATGCCGGTGTAGATCTGCTCGTAGACGCCGTGGATCGGCGCAGCCAGCCCCATCTGCAGACCGGTCATGTCGAGGTCACCCATCGACGACGGGATGTGGCTCAGATCGGCGCCGCGCTCAGACCACTGCTTGCCGGCGGTGGCGAGCGTCGCGATCGCGACCTTGACGACCTTCGGGTCAGGGGGTGACATGGCTTGCTCCGATCAGAGTCGGGAGGCGAAGGCGGCCAGGGCCGCGGCGGGATTGCGGATGATCTCGGCGAGCTGGGGAGACGTCGGCGGCAGCGATGCCGCGTCCGGGGCGGCGTCGGTGAGCCGGCCGGCGGCACCGGATCGGGCGTCACGCAGGTCGTAGGCACGGGCGAAGGCGGCGGTCAGCGCCGCGCCGAGGCGGGCGCGATCGGCTCCCCGGAGCCAGCTCGGGTCGATCTCGACGTGGTTCACCGAACCGGCCGTGTCGAGACCGACGGCGACCGGCCGCGAACCGTAGGAGACGTCGTCGTCGGTAGCGAGGTCGACGGCGGGTGCACTGCTTGTCGCGGTTGCCGGGGCGGGAGCTTTCGCGGCGGCGACGACCTGATCGAGGGTGGCGGTGACCTCGCCGAGCATGCCGAGCAGGTCGAGGTAGGGGGCATCGGCGCGCAGTGCGGGCAGGTCGACGGAGGGCTGCGGCTCGGCGATCGTGGGAACTCCGTCGGCGATCGGCTGTGCGTCGAGTGCCTGCGACCACGCGTCGAGGCGGTTGATCGCGGCGGACTGGGCGGCTTCGACGACGGCGTCGCCGACCTGATCGGAGGGAAGCCGGTCGCGCCAGCGTGCGGCCGGCCGGACATCGGTGACGCGGCCGGCCGTGTCGAGGACGACCGTGAACGAGCCGGTGGCATCCGAGCCCTCGGCCGGCTCTCGCAGGGACGCGTCGGCGACGCCGAAGGCCCGGCTCAGCACCCGCAGCTCGGCGGTCAGGTCGTTCAGGTCAGGCGGCCCGGTCACGGTGGGTCCCCTCGATGTCGGTCCCGTCGACCCTAGGCGTGGGTACCGACGGCGACGCGGCGGTTGTCCACAGGGCCACGCCCCCAGTCCGGAACGCCGAAGGGCAGCCACCCCGATGGGGTGACCGCCCTTGAGCGTTGCTACGAGCTGAACCTCTAGAAGCTGCCGAGGTCGTAGTCGTCCAGCGGGACGGCGGCGCTCGTCGACGGACCGAAGTCGTAGTCGTACGGCTCGTACCCGACCATCGAGTAGAGCGCTGCCTTCGCATCCTCGGTCGGCTCGACCCGGACGTTGCGGTAACGGTCGAGACCGGTACCCGCCGGGATCAGCTTTCCGATGATCACGTTCTCCTTCAGACCGCGCAGGTTGTCGCGGCGGCCGTGGATCGCGGCCTCCGTCAGAACCTTCGTGGTCTCCTGGAACGACGCCGCCGACAACCAGGACTCGGTCGCAAGCGATGCCTTGGTGATGCCCATCAGCACCGGACGACCGGAGGCGGGAGTACCACCCTCGGCGACGACGCGACGGTTCTCCGCCTCGAACTTCAAGCGCTCGACGAGGTCACCGGTGAGGAGGACGGCATCGCCGGACTCGATCACCGTCACCCGGCGGAGCATCTGCCGGATGATGATCTCGATGTGCTTGTCGTGGATGGTCACGCCCTGCAGGCGGTAGACCTCCTGGACTTCGTCCACGAGGTGCTGCTGCACCGCCCGCACCCCCAGCACCCGCAGAACGTCCGCGGGGTCGGGCTTTCCGACGGTCAGCTGCTGCCCGACGCTCACATGCTCGCCGTCGTGCACCATCAACCGCAGCCGCTTGCTCACCGGGAACGGAATGGGCTCGGCGCCGTCGTCCGGGATCACGATGATCTTGCGGCTGCGCTCTGCGTCTTCGATCTCGATGCGGCCTTCGACCTCGGAGATCGGAGCCTTGCCCTTGGGCTGGCGGGCCTCGAAGAGTTCGACGACGCGCGGCAGACCGTGGGTGATGTCCTCACCCGCGGCACCACCGGTGTGGAACGTGCGCATCGTCAACTGCGTACCCGGCTCACCGATGGACTGGGCGGCAACGATGCCGACCGCTTCACCGATGTCGACGAGCAGGCTGGTCGCGAGCGACCGGCCGTAGCAGTTGGCGCACGCGCCGACCTTCGAGTCACAGGTGAGCACCGAACGGATGCGCACCGAGGTGACGCCGGCGGCGATCAGGAGATCGACGTCGACCGTGCCGAGCTGGCTGCGAGCAGGCAGCACGACATCGCCGTCGGGACCGACCGCATCCTCGGCGAGTACCCGTGAATACACCGAGGTCTCGATGTTCTCGACCTTGACCAGGCCGTTCTTGCCCTTGGTCGCGATCTCCTTCACCAGTCCACGTTCGGTTCCGCAGTCTTCCTCGCGGATGATGACGTCCTGGCTGACATCGACCAGACGACGGGTCAGGTAACCCGAGTCGGCCGTCCGCAGCGCGGTGTCGGCCAGGCCCTTACGGGCACCGTGGGTGGCGATGAAGTACTCGAGGACGGTCATGCCCTCGCGCAGGTTCGACTTGATCGGGCGCGGGATGATCTCGCCCTTCGGGTTGGCGACCAGGCCGAGCATTCCGGAGATCTGCTTGACCTGGAGCATGTTCCCGCGGGCTCCGGAGTTGACCATCATGAAGATCGGGTTCAGCTTGTCGAACCCTTCCTCCATGGCGTCCTGGACCTCGTTGCTCGCCTGTGTCCACACCTCGATGAGCTCCTGACGGCGCTCCTGGTCGGTGATCAGACCACGCTCGAACTCGCGCTGGACCTTGGCGGCCTTCTCCTCGTAACGACCGAGGATCTCGCCCTTGCTGGCCGGAGTCACGGCGTCTTCGATGCCGATCGTCAGGCCGGAGCGGGTGGCCCAGAAGAAGCCGGTGTTCTTCAGGTTGTCGAGGCACTCGGCCACGGCGACCTTCGGGTACTTCTCGGCCAGGTCGTTGACGATCCGTCCGAGCTGCTTCTTGCTGACCTCGATGTTCACGAACGGGTAGTCGACGGGCAGCGTCTCGTTGAAGATGGCGCGGCCCAGCGTCGTCTCCAACGTGAGCGGCTGGCCCGGGAGCCAGCCGTCCGGAGTCTCGAAGCCCTCGGGGGCGACGATGCCGGTGAAGCCGATGTTCACCTTGCTCTGCATACCGATCTCGCGACGGTCGAACGCCATGGTCGCCTCGGCGACCGAGGAGAACGAACGGCCGGCGCCGAGCTGACGCTCGGAGTCCATGGTCAGGAAGTAGATCCCGATGACCATGTCGTGGGTCGGCAGCGTGACGGGTGAACCGTCGGCCGGCTTGAGGATGTTGTTCGTCGACAGCATCAGGATCCGTGCCTCGGCCTGGGCCTCGGCTGATAGCGGCAGGTGCACCGCCATCTGGTCACCGTCGAAGTCGGCGTTGAACGCCGCGCAGACGAGCGGGTGGATCTGGATGGCCTTGCCCTCGATGAGCTGCGGCTCGAACGCCTGGATACCCAGTCGGTGCAGGGTGGGCGCGCGGTTGAGCAGCACCGGGTGCTCGGCGATGACCTCTTCGAGCACGTCCCACACGACCGAGCGCTGACGCTCGACCATGCGCTTGGCGCTCTTGATGTTCTGGGCATGGTTGAGCTCGACCAGACGCTTCATCACGAACGGCTTGAACAGCTCGAGTGCCATCGGCTTGGGCAGACCGCACTGGTGCAGTTTGAGCTGCGGGCCTACGACGATGACCGAACGACCCGAGTAGTCGACGCGCTTTCCGAGCAGGTTCTGCCGGAACCGTCCCTGCTTGCCCTTGAGCATGTCCGACAGCGACTTGAGCGGGCGGTTGCCCGGACCCGTCACCGGACGGCCACGGCGGCCGTTGTCGAACAGGTTGTCGACCGACTCCTGGAGCATCCGCTTCTCGTTGTTCACGATGATCTCGGGCGCGCCGAGGTCGAGGAGACGCTTGAGACGGTTGTTCCGGTTGATCACCCGGCGGTACAGATCGTTCAGGTCGGAGGTGGCGAACCGGCCACCGTCGAGCTGAACCATCGGGCGCAGGTCCGGCGGGATCACCGGAACGGCGTCGAGGACCATGCCGAGCGGGCTGTTGTCGGTCTGCAGGAACGCAGAGACGACCTTGAGCCGCTTGAGGGCGCGGGTCTTCTTCTGACCCTTGCCCGTGAGGATGATCTCGCGGAGGATCTCCGACTCGGCCTGCAGGTCGAAGCTCTCCAGACGCTTCTGGATCGCCTCCGCTCCCATGTAGCCGGCGAAGAAACGACCGAAGCGCATCTTCATGTCGCGGTAGAGCACCTCGTCGCCCTCGAGGTCGGCGACCTTGAGGTTCTTGAAGCGCGTCCACACCTCGTCGAGACGGTCCAGCTCACGCTGGTTGCGGTCACGGAGCTGCTTGAGCTCGCGCTCGGCGCCTTCCTTCGTCTTACGACGGATGTCGGCCTTCGCGCCCTCGGCTTCGAGCGTGCCGAGGTCCTCTTCGAGCTTCTGCATCCGCGCTTCGATGTCGGCGTCACGGCGCGACTCGATGTTCTTGCGCTCCACGTCCACGCGGGCTTCGAGCGACGGGAGCTCGCGGGTGCGGGCTTCGTCGTCGACCCAGGTGATCATGTAGGCCGCGAAGTAGATGACCTTCTCGAGGTCCTTCGGAGCCACGTCGAGCAGGTAGCCCAGCCGTGACGGCACACCCTTGAAGTACCAGATGTGCGTGACCGGGGCGGCCAGCTCGATGTGTCCCATGCGCTCGCGGCGCACCTTCGAGCGGGTGACTTCGACGCCACAACGCTCGCAGATGATGCCCTTGTACCGAACGCGCTTGTATTTGCCGCAGTAGCACTCCCAGTCACGGGTCGGGCCGAAGATCTTCTCGCAGAAGAGTCCGTCCTTCTCCGGCTTCAGGGTGCGGTAGTTGATGGTCTCCGGCTTCTTGACCTCACCGTGCGACCAGGCGCGGATGGCGTCGGCGCCGGCGAGGCCGATCTTGAGTTCCTCGAAGAAATGCGCGTCAAGCAACGTTGTCTACCTTCCTCATACTTCTTCGACGCTGCTGGGTTCGCGGCGGACCAGGTCGATGCCCAGTTCCTCCGCGGCCCGGAAGACGTCCTCTTCGTTGTCGCGCAATTCCACCGTCGTACCGTCCGAGGACAGGACTTCGATGTTGAGCGACAGCGCCTGCATCTCCTTGATGAGCACCTTGAAGGACTCGGGGATGCCCGGCTCGGGGATGTTCTCGCCCTTGACGATCGCTTCGTAGACCTTGACGCGACCGGGGATGTCGTCGGACTTGATGGTCAGGAGTTCCTGCAACGCGTACGCCGCGCCGTAGGCCTCCATCGCCCAAACCTCCATCTCGCCGAACCGCTGTCCACCGAACTGCGCCTTACCACCGAGCGGCTGCTGGGTGATCATCGAGTACGGGCCGGTGGAGCGTGCGTGGATCTTGTCGTCCACGAGGTGGTTCAGCTTCAGGATGTACATGTAGCCGACGGCGACCGGCTCCGGGAACGGGTCTCCGGTACGGCCGTCGTAGAGCGGTGCCTTGCCGTCCGCTCCGACCAGACGCACACCGTCCCGGGTGGGGAGGGTCGCGCCGAGCAGGCCGATGATCTCGTCCTCGGTCGCACCGTCGAAGACCGGCGTGGCGACGTTCGTGTCGGGATCGCCCTTGGCGACACCGATCTTGCGCAGGCTGTCCGCCCACGGCCCCGTGCTCTCCGTGGCGTCCCAGCCCGACTTGGCCACCCAGCCCAGGTGCAGCTCGAGGATCTGGCCCACGTTCATGCGGGCCGGCACTCCGAGCGGGTTGAGGATGATGTCGACCGGGGTTCCGTCCTCGAGGAACGGCATGTCCTCGATGGGCAAAATCTTGGCGATGACGCCCTTGTTGCCGTGGCGACCGGCGAGCTTGTCACCGTTCTGGATCTTCCGCTTCTGCGCGACGTACACGCGCACCAGCTGGTTGACACCCGGCGGCAGTTCGTCGCCTTCGTCGGCGTCGAAGACGCGGACGCCGATGACCGTGCCGGACTCACCGTGGGGCACCTTGAGCGACGTGTCGCGGACCTCGCGGGCCTTCTCACCGAAGATGGCGCGCAGGAGGCGCTCCTCGGGGGTCAGCTCGGTCTCACCCTTGGGGGTGACACGACCGACGAGGATGTCGCCGTCGACGACCTCCGCACCGATCCGGATGATGCCGCGCTCGTCGAGGTCGGCGAGCATGTCGTCGCTGACGTTGGGGATGTCACGGGTGACTTCCTCGGGCCCGAGCTTCGTGTCGCGCGAGTCGATCTCATAGTTCTCGATGTGGATCGAGGTCAGGAGGTCTTCCTGCACGACGCGCTGCGACAAGATGATCGCGTCTTCGTAGTTGTAGCCCTCCCACGGCATGAACGCCGCGAGCAGGTTGCGACCGAGCGCCATCTCGCCGTTCTCGGTGCACGGACCGTCGGCGAGAACCTGACCGACCTCGACACGCTGTCCTTCATAGACCAGCGGGAGGTGGTTGGTGCAGGTGCCGGCGTTCGAGCGACGGAACTTCGTGAGGCGCATGGTCTCGTACTCGCCGTCGTCGCCCGCGATCTCGATCAGATCGGCGGAGACCTCGGAGATCGTGCCGGCCATGGGTGCCGTGGCGACCTCACCGGCATCGACTGCCGCGCGATACTCCATGCCGGTTCCGACGAGCGGTGCCTCGGACTGCATCAGCGGCACCGCCTGACGCTGCATGTTGGAACCCATGAGCGCCCGGTTGGCGACGTCGTGCTCGAGGAACGGGATCATCGCGGTGGCCACGGAGACCATCTGGCGCGGTGAGACGTCCATGTAGTCGACTGCTTCAGCGGGGACGTAGTCGAGCTCGCTGTCGCGGGTACGGACGAGGACGCGCTCTTCGAGGAACGAGCCGTCGTCGCCGAGGTCGAGCTTGGCCTGCGCGATGACGAGGTGGTCTTCCTCGTCAGCGGTCAGGTACTCGATCTGGTCGGAGACCTTGCCGTCGATGACCTTGCGGTAGGGGGTCTCGATGAAGCCGAACGCGTTGACGCGTCCGTACGCGGCGAGCGAGCCGATCAGGCCGATGTTCGGGCCTTCCGGCGTCTCGATCGGGCACATCCGGCCGTAGTGGCTGGTGTGCACGTCGCGGACGTCCATGCCGGCGCGGTCGCGGGAGAGGCCACCCGGGCCGAGCGCGGAGAGCCGGCGCTTGTGCGTCAGCCCGGCGATCGGGTTGTGCTGGTCCATGAACTGGCTGAGCTGGGAGGTTCCGAAGAACTCCTTCAGCGCCGCCACGACCGGACGGATGTTGATCAGGGTCTGCGGCGTGATGGCCTCGACGTCCTGAGTCGTCATCCGTTCGCGGACGACCCGCTCCATGCGGGCGAGGCCCGTCCGGAGCTGATTCTGGATCAGCTCACCGACCGTGCGCAGACGGCGGTTGCCGAAGTGGTCGATGTCGTCCTCTTCGACGACGAGCGTGCCGCGAGGCGTCTCGAGCTCGCCGCGACCGTCGTGCAGGGCCACCAGGTAGCGGATGGTCGCGACGATGTCGTCGATCGTCAGCACCTGCTGGTCGAAGGCGCTGTCGGTACCCAGCTTCTTGTCCAGCTTGTAACGACCGACCTTCGCGAGGTCGTAGCGCTTCGGGTTGAAGTAGTAGTTCTCCAACAGCGTCTGCGCGGCCTCGCGGGTGGGCGGCTCGCCCGGGCGCAGCTTGCGGTAGATGTCGAGCAGCGCGTCGTCCTGCGTCGTCGTGTGGTCCTTTTCGAGGGTCAGCCGGATCGACTCGTAGTCGCCGAACTCCTCGAGGATCTTGGCGTCGGTCCAGCCGAGCGCCTTGAGCAGGACGGTGACGTTCTGCTTGCGCTTGCGGTCGAGGCGGACGCCGACCATGTCGCGCTTGTCGATCTCGAACTCGAGCCAGGCACCGCGGCTGGGGATCATCTTCGACGTGAAGATGTCCTTGTCCGACGTCTTGTCGGGGGTGCGCTCGAAGTAGACGCCAGGCGAGCGGACGAGCTGGCTGACGACGACACGCTCGGTGCCGTTGATGATGAACGTGCCATCCGGGGTCATGAGCGGGAAATCGCCCATGAAGACGGTCTGAGACTTGATTTCGCCGGTCTCGTTGTTCATGAACTCGGCGGTGACGAACAGGGGCGCGGCGTACGTGACGTCGCGGTCCTTGCACTCTTCCACCGAGTTCTTCGGCGGTTCGAAGCGGTGATCGCGGAACGAGAGCGACATGGTGCCCTGGAAGTCTTCGATCGGAGAGATCTCTTCGAAGATTTCCTCCAATCCCGACTTGGTGGAGACGTCGGTGCGTCCCTCATCCAGCGAAGCTTGGGTACGGGCCTGCCACGTTTCGTTTCCGATCAACCAGTCGAAACTGTCGACCTGGAGAGCCAGAAGATCTGGAACCTCGATGGGTTCGGAGATCTTGGCAAAGGAGACGCGGCGGGGGCCAGCGGGGCGGGAAGTGGTGCGGGCAACGGTGCGCGAGGCGGCCAAGAGGGGTCCTTCCGGCATTCGACTCGACCATGGCGAGGAGACCAAGGCGGTTCTTGCTGCGGCCGGCGCTGGAACCCCTGACCCAGGACACAGCGAAGCGAGCGTGCATGAAGGCGGAGTTCACCGCTGTGCACGCGTCGGCAGACGCTGAACCGGAGTCGAGAAGTTGGCAGGGCAGACCAAAGGGCAACTATAGCCATGAGGGCAAGGTTTGCCAACCTCACCCGGCTTGCCGGCGGAGCCGCATCCGGCTCCTGCCTCTGTACAACCCTGGCCGCTACGTCCGCGCTAGGCGGATCGAGGGCGGGTACTTGCGGTCTGCCACCGCTGTCGTGCTGCGCCGTGCACGTGCTCCGGCCCGCAAAGCATGACTCCACGGTGGTTCGACGTCAAGCATCCGGTGTTACGGGCGCGGCTGGTGGGGAAATCCGGGCGCTGTGACGTGGGTGTTCCGGGCTCGAGTGGACGCTTCCGCACGCCTGCACGGAGTGTCGCGCCACGACGCGCCGCCCCTGGATCCGGTGACCGGTCGGGGTGCTCGTGCGCGAGGCCGGCGTGGGTAGCTGGCTCGAGACTGCAGAACCCCGCGGTCGTCGGCGCTGGCAGTCGACCGTATCCGCACTACCGGACGTGCGACGAGGGCGGCCCCGGCTGGGACCGCCCTCGTCGTTACGCCGCTGATGAAGCGTGATCTGGTGGAGCTCAGTGCTGGTGCTGAAGGGCCTTACTTGACCGTGACGGTGGC
>JAABUK010008692.1_pt1 | contig 14146 bp, 21 predicted proteins | sample 5559141 | NCBI WGS metagenome assembly JAABUK01 (sample SAMN10711869, study PRJNA513367) | rock metagenome | isolation source: Antarctica rocks | place: Antarctica: Victoria Land, Pudding Butte nord | collected 2016-01-03
GCTTGCGTGTGACAACACCCACCAAATTGCAAGCAGTGCAACTTGTCAGAAGCGCTGCTTGTACATGCATCAGGCACAAATAAAAGATCAGCTCTGTAAATTCAGGCTAAAGCTTGCCTGTACACATGTGCATTCTCAAGTTGCCTGGCAGCAATGTGTTGACCCCCTTCTGTACAGTCCAGTTGCCAGGGAATGTGACATGCGTGCAATACAGCTTTCAACACACATCTTTCCAGGCCATTCGACTCGGTCAAGCGTTGCCTTGTATCTTGAGACCACAAGCTTAAAGTATGCATGGTGCCATGGAATTGTAGTAATGGTACCTGTTTGAGGGTCCACCATGAGGGGCCATGTCTCATGCTGGATGGCCTGTTGAGCATTTGTCACTGCAGCTGATGCCTTTGCATTCTGGCTGTGCATACTGCTCATGACTCCAGCTGCCAGACACAGCATTGCACCATCAAGCGTGGGAATGCTGGCCGTATTGATTTCAGCTGAGACCTGCACCACAAGTAGCGATGAGATGCTGTTGGAAAAAACAACCACTGCCTGCTCTGTACGGCTCATTTGTTGGTTGCAAGAGCATTTAGTGTCTCATGGCAGTGCATGTTGGGCTCACAGGAGTAGGGCTCAGGTACACCTAGTAGGTACCCGGCAAGAACAATGAGCTGGAACGCCTGTGAATTCTCATTATTATTAAGAGCAGCAGAAGTGTGATGGCGCCAGCTGGACGTGCAAAATTGATGTAGGTCGCCATGGCAAAAAAGGAAGATGAAGTATACAGGGGTATCAGCACTTGGTGAGTGTGGCATCTGCTGGAACTGTTTGAGTGCTGCAGACACAAAGCCAAATGCAAAATGCAGGAGCCTCATCTGCAGATGCAGACACAAAGCTATTGTCAGTCAAGGTGCATGTTACTTGCTGCAGCATGGCTTGCAATGAATAGAAATTTCTGTGCATCATGCCTGAGAGGGCCTGGTCATTTCCACAAGGTGGCCAACCAGGCCAAAGCCAGTGACATCAGTGCAGGCGGTGGCTCCATGGTCCTTTAGTATTCTGGCTGCCTCCGCACTGCTTTGCTGCATGCTGGTCAAGGCACCTGTCGAGTAGCAACCAATGTTGTGCAGCGAGTGTCGACCACAGAGGAACAAGGCCAGCAGCGCACTTCAGCTGATTCAGAAACAGCGACATCAGATGGAGCTCTCATGGTCGTATCTCCCTACACCACTTTTTTGCTGAAACAGACAATGCAGTAGATCAACGTCAACAATGCGATACAAAACGCAGATGATGAGCATGAAATTTAAGACAGGTGGGACTCATTGCATTTGCATGTGTCACAATATTGCCAACATTGGGGTCATCTGCATTGTGATCTGAAACTTTTGCAGCACATTTGTAGACAGCCTAAACACTATGAGTAGAAGTGCAGACCTGTGATCCAGCGGCCTTTGGCTCTGCGCCTCATTGCAGCCGCCATGATGGTGCCAGTGCCCAAGGGCTTTGTCAGGATGATGGCCTGCCCTGCCTGCATTCCGCCCTTGCTCATCAAGCTGCCCTCCTTGGCGGTGCCAGTCACACTGAACCCTGCACGCATGCGCCGTACAGGTGGCCGCAAATGACTACTACACAACAAAAAAACATGGAACTTGAGGATGACAGCTCCAAATGGTCCAGAAGAGAGCAGCAACTTTGAGAGAGCACCCAGTTGTAAGGATGTACACACATGTAAAATCTAAGCTGTCAGGGGACCAGAGTACATGTGACAATGCTCAGCCGAGCGATATGTTTTTGCACCTGTGACAAGGTCTGCCAATTTCTAACAATCATTACATGTGAGGGAATGGTGATGTTATGTCCCAATAAGCAAAGGCACAGCAGACAATTCCCAGCCCAATCAAGGTGCATCGTGGCAAGCCTCGCAGATGGCTCACGGATACATGTGCACCAGCAATCTTTCAGTCAATCAATCAATGTTTGCTTCAAAATGGTGTTGTCATTGCTTCATGGATGCCCCGAGAGCATAGTTGTCATGCAATTCTGCCTGCCTTGCCTGCCTGTGAAAGTGGTATCAGGCCGGCAAATCTTGCATACTGCGCTTCATGGATGACATTGCTGACATGATGCTGCACAGGAGCCTGTTTGGCTTGCCTGAAATGAAAGGCTTCTGTAACTTCATGAGCTACAGGAGAAGGCATAGTTTGTGAATTTGTCCTACCAAGGGAGGCTTCTTGGCCTTCACAGGTGTGACCGCCCACAAGGGCACAGCCAGCCTCTTGCAGTACAGGAAGGGCCCCTGCCAGCATCTGGAACAACTCTTCCTCCATCTTGCTGTCCAGCCCATAGGGCACAACTGCAACAGCCAGGGCTGTTTGGGCCTGAGCTCCCATGGCATGACAGTCCTGTACCACACGGTACAGATCAGCATATATGCACCATCCTTTGTAATGTGTCATCAAGCAAACTTGGACCATTTCTAGGACAGTGCAAGCTTTGTGTGGCGTTGCCAGCAAAACACTGGTGAAGGTCATCCTTGACTGCTGAGCTTGCTGCCATGTTTCACGAGCAGACTGATCCAGCTTGCATCTCAACACTGAGCAGCAGCAGCAGCAGCAGCAGCAGCAGCAGCAGCAGCAGCAGTGCTTGCAATCAGAAGACAGCAACAGCCTAGTGAGGCATATGGTTATTATCTGGCCAGCTAAAAAAGCTGAACATGAACGACAACATCTCTCACCCCAAGAGCGTGGTTGGCGGCAATTGCGCCAAACACATATGGATCATCCACAAAGGATCTGAAGAAATCCACAGTCTGCACCATCACATGGCCAGCAGGTGGAGGCCGTATGACAGCTGCATCATCAGGAGCATCTAAGCCCACCAAAATGTCTGAATCCCCTGGGATTGACTTAGCCCTGGGAAGCCTTTGCAGCACTCTGCTGAGAATGCTAGCACCCACCTGACACAGACAGACAGATATACCATTTCGAATTGTGTGCAGTTCAATGCCTATGAACAATTGTGTAGAACAAGACCATGACTGATCACAAGAGTGAGATGCACCTGTGGCATGAACTGCCACTTCCAAGTTCAGCTTACACTGTTTTATGCTGATGTTGACCTTCCACACTCTTTATGTATTTGAACAGCAAGCATGCGCGTCGCATTAGCAGATCATGTGCTCACAGCCATACATAGACAAGCAAAAGCTGGCATGTTCATCAGTATGTTGAAGACCAGATCGCATCCACCCACAGCTGCACATGAGCAGCCACAGATGTGGGAGCTGACCTTGCCACCACAGCCGCCACATCGCATTTTGGCAGCTGACACAGCAGCCAGGGCTTCAGGACCTGCTGCAGCAGCTACCCCTTGCTCTTTTGCTTTGCTGGTGGGCTTGGCTGATGCAGCCATCTTGGCTTCCATCTGGTCCAGGCCCGTGCTGTACATGCTCATGAACTTGCGGTCTATGTAATCCTTCACTGGCCACAGCCACGCACCCTGATCACCCCAGGTAAACCGTCAGTAAGCCTACAAGTACTTTGAAGAGTGTGGCCATTGTATGCACTGGCTCAGAAACTGGCAGCATTTGCTCAGAAACTGGCACTCTATGTGTGTTCTCATGCAGCACGACCATGTGCGTACAATTGCCAGTCTATGCTGATTTGGAGTCTGGATCATGCATAGTGGGTTGTTGATATCACTGCAAAGCTAATTCAGGTCTATAGAGCAGTGTTGCACAGGCACAACAGCAGAAGTTGCTGCACCACTGAGCAGGCAGTCTGCAGGCAGTCACAGACAACTTTGGCTGAGTGCTGAGATTACATTATGTATGAGCATGGTGAACATCCCTGCTTGTCATCTGGACACAAAGTGGGCGGCAAGATGGGTGTGACAGCACACATGCTGAGTCATGAGTCAGCCTGAGCTGTGAGCTGTTATCTGTGAGCTGTGAGCTGAGCTCACTCGCTCCTATAAGCTTGCAACAGAAGCTTTACAACCATTTACCTCAACTGTGTATTGTTGCCAAGCTAAAATTCAAGGAGGCAAGCCAGCTAAAATGAACAGCAAGCAGCAAGATCTCAGACAGAAAACAATCGTGCACCTTTTCCTGTCACAGAAAGCAAGAAGGCGATACCTCCAGGCAGAGCCAGCCCTTTGTGGCAACAGCATATTTGGAACCACCAGTGATGAGGCTCAGCCAGGAAGTCTGTGGCTTGAAGGCTTTCAGGTCCTCCCCTTGCAAGAACCTGCAGTGTTATGTGTGGGTTTCGGGCTGTTACCAGGTACTTTGTATCCTGCTGCTGCTGCTGAAGCTGCCTTCAAGGCAAATGCACTGCCTTCAGAGCATCATCACACACAACATGCTTGTCCCTAAGTACCATGCAGGATGCCACAGCAGAGCACATCACATGTTTCCTTCTGTTTATGCATGTCACATAGTTTCTGTTGCCTATGCATGTCAGATGAGGTCGTGTGCATTGCTAGTCGACTTGCACCAATGTAAATGCACCTGCAATGCAGGTTTTGTAGTATGAGTGGGTAACACACTTGAGCTTCTGCCGTATGTGATGCTGCAGGGGAAATTTGCAGGAGCTGGAAAGTGTTGTGACAAGAGCGCGACACTTCCAGTCCCTGCAAAACAATGGAGCTGACTACAATAATCATGTAGCATTGCTGACCTTCTAATGTTGTCTGTGAGGGGCGGCCCCTGACGCACAGCAAAAACCCCTGCCTTGGGTCTGGGGTACACAGTAGAGGTGGCCACATCACCCACAGCAAAGATGTTGGGGGGGCCACTTGCTGCTTGCAGGTACTCGTTGATGCTCAGAAAGCCAAGCTTGTCTGCAAGAACACAACAAATTCAGCATTTCTACATCAGCCACATATGCAATCAACTTGGGGCATTCCACAGTCATTTTTTGTTCTCCAGCACAGTCAGACCTTGGGCTATTGCGGTTTGGGGAAGACAGGCAGACGGCAAATGTCAGCTGTGACAAAGTGTGGCTTTATGCTGGAACAGATTGTACTGACCTGACGATTGAGTCAGGCAGACTTGCCGCTGGATTTGAGCTGCAACATGCACGAGCATCACATCAGACGCATGCCCTCAGGAGAATGCTGCAGTGACCCAGGGGGATAAAGCCCCCACATACAAATTTCAGTGATGTGCCAGTGCAGGGCTCTGGGATGTGCAAGGCTACATGCAGAACTATGTACCATCTCCTCCTTTCCAACCTTTAGGCTTTCTCCAGCAGGACTCATTCGTAGTCATATGCTTGGATGTGCTGGGAGTGCTGAAGAGGCATGTACGCTGGGGAAGGGAATGGTGTAGCACCTGTTTGCAATCCGGTGGTGGTGAGCCAGGCTGGAGCGCTGGCTTGCGTGCACCATAGGCACTCATCAAAGGACTGCTCACTTCCATCCTCTAGCACCAGCCGGCCATCTTGCACCTGCTTGATGCCAACCCCTTCCCTCATCTCTACGCCTTCTTCCTGTGCACAAACCCCCTTACAACAATGCTGGCAAGGAAAGCCATGAAGAATTGGAATCCATGCCTACAGTCATCTTTCATATACCATCTTTTTGTATACAAGACCCAAATGGACAGCAATCAGAGGGCGAAGTGTGAAGGGCAACTAACCAGTGTGGATGACTGGTGCTTTTCACCATGCATTTATGAGTCGAAAAACTTCATATCAAGGCTTATTATGATAAGTTGGAAAGACCAATCACAAGCAACATGCTGATGTGCTATCACAGTGCAGCAGCGCTTTAACAATGCAGTCTGTTGGGCCAGTGCACTTGACAAAGCAGCAACCATGCTCATGAAACCAGTCAACCATTCCATGGGAGAAAAAGCATAATGTACGTGAGCACAGTGAAATAACCAAGAAGCAAGGGTGGTGGTGCAGCGTACCTGAGCCAGCCTGAGGAGCTTGTGTCTGGCAGCAGGTGTGTGGCCCTGCAGTATTTGGCCCTTGCTGAAGAGGCGTACGCTGCACTTGGCCTCTCCATGCTTGCCTGCCTTCTGCCGCTCAATTTTGAGGCGGTGATTCAGGGCTAGACTGATCTCCACCCCTCCTGCTCCCCCTCCCACCACACAAATCTGCACGCAGCACAGCTTGAGTTGAATCAGACACATGTTGGTAGCCTAGATTGTGTTGGGGAAGTGCTTGCGGCACACATGCATCCACTCATGCATCCATATGTCTGTTATCAACTTGTGCATAGTCAGCTGTGTAATATCTCACATTAATATATGTGATATTGTAGCCACAGTCTCCTGGTTATGGTGACATGCACTCTTAAAAATCACACAAGGGAAGCTGTGATGTCTGTGATGGGACACCTCACGTAGACATATCTGTGGAAGACAGGATGAGTGCAACTGTACAGTTTGAACAGTGGCAATGGGACAAGAGGGTGGCAGAGACCAACCTGCAAAGGCTTTTCGCTGTTAGTAGCATGGTCCAGTAGTCTGTTGAAGCGGTCTACAAATCTGCAGGGAACGTGTAGCAGGGGTTTGTCTCCCACTGCTGTTGATGTGAGGATCCTTTGCAAGATGCCAAGATGCCAACATAGCAGTAGGAATGGCATACTTCAAGGAGTTGCAGCTCAAAGATACAGCAAGGCAGCATGATACTGCATCTTCAAGTTGGGCAAGCCATGCAGGTTGGAGAGCATGCCTGTTGCAGTGGTGCATGCACTGCACGCCTTGATGCTGCATTGTACACAGCAAAGTAGTATAGCATTTGCGCTTGCTTTTGCTATGAGGTGGTGCAATGTCAGTGGGCTCCTTCAGCTCACCCTGAAATGGGTTTGACTGGAGTTGCAATGCTGCTGGAACCAGGAATAGCTTTGCTGGGTGTGATGCCAATGTCCACCGAAAGCACATCAAATGCTATGGGCGGCCGCTCAGGCAACAAAACCACCATGCTCTGAGTAGCATCACACATGGTTTACTGAGTGCAGTTACGCATGATTTGCTCAGTACAGTTGTGCCTGCTTTGCTTTGTACAGTCAGAACAACCAGGGATTGCTTACATGCACTTGGATGCATACCAACGCAGCACATATTAATATCTATTCATGCATATTTAGTGAGACAGCCTACCTGTTTATCTATTCCTGTTGCCTCTGCATGAATCATGCGGGCTGACGCAAATGTACAGAGCTGAGCCAGATCTATATGGCATTCATCAAATGTGTAGAAGCCTGCTACCAGCCCAGGTAACATCCCACTGCAGAGGCACAGATAGCACAGGTTGTGCATTGGTATGGGATGTTGATTCCACGGTAATCTTGCTGCACGATATACCTGTATGGGGTATGAACATCCTTGGTGATGAGGGTGACCCGTACCCCTGGCATGGGGTCCATGCCAAATCTCCGCAAAACCTCCACATGACTGTGACCACCACCGAGTAGCACCACATCCTGATGAGCACCAGGCACAATGACGTCCCAGCGCAAGTAGGGAATGCTTATTGGCCGCGCTTTACCTTGAGTACAGGACTCTGGCCACTGCCTTCCATCTGTGTAGAGCTGTCTTGCTCTGTGGAGCTGTGTTTGGCGAAAGACAACACCTGTCCGCTCAGTGGGTGAGCCGCAAGCCGGGGTGCAGTTGTGCGTGCAGGCTTGGCCTGGTGCGCGATCAAGCTCAGGACCGAAGGCTTGAACGGGACAGGCTTATTCACGCGCCCAACAAGTTGCGTGGCAAAACAAGGGGGTCGCGTCGCAACCCCTGCGCAACATATTCTCGGGCATGCAGTGCGTGGGCTTGCAAGCATCAACCCGTCAAACTCAGTGGCTGGTCCGACCGGAAAACAAGTGCGCTGGTTGCCAAGATGATCGACATTGCAGGCCGCGCAGGCCCAGCACAGGTAAGCGGTACAGCTGATCCGTCCGGCGGGCCCTCGATATGTGGTGTCGGAAGCGCGTTGTGGAGCAAACGTATGTGTGGTTTCGGAGCTTGCACAGAGTTTTTGGTAGTTTATGCAGCTCCTTCTTCTTCGCCACAAGTCTGCGCAGTCTTTGCAGTCTTGCGCGCACATTACTTTCGTGTTCCGCGTCGAGCAGCACAAAAGGCCGGTGATGCAACAGATGGGCGGCGGTATGTGGTGGCTGTGAATCTTGGGGCCGACAGCATAGTTGTCAGGTGAGCAGCAGTAAGAGCGCTTTATGGATTTGAAGGTGCCAAGCAGCTCTTGCACGGAACTTAAGATCACGCTTCTTGCACTCTATGTGCACGTGGAGCATGTTTGAGTCATATCCGTGCTAAAGTAAAACGACAGCTGCTCGGCGTTATGCCTGGCAGTTGATGCGCTTCTTAGGTACTGTGTTAAGGCTTAATCGTGTCTTGATGCTTCAAACAGGAGAGCACATCTGACATCTAATATGCACACAAGATGATGCCTGACGCATTCCTATGTAAAAAATGTCTGCTTTGTCCCAGGTGTGAAGACCAGGCTATTGATAAGTCTTTGAAGGTGGCAGGTTGCAAGTCAGGTACTAGACCACCCTTGCAACCTCAAGGTACATTGCCATTCAAGGCATCCTGTTGTACATAACCCACTATTTGTTGTGGCCTGTATGATGCTGTAATTGTGCATACCAGCAGCCAAAATAGAGGTCAGGCCAGCAGCTGCCTGAAGCCAGCACATGTTTTACCAGTTGTGGATGCATCCAGACATCTTGATGCCCAGAAGTCCTGGCAAAGTGTGACATGGTTGGTAGCCATCTGATTGTGTTGTACTTTGCATGCTGGGACATTGGTTGCATCCATGACCAGGTACATGATGCATTGTTTCCAGGCACGTGCTGGCCTGATTGCTTGCCAGGCTGCACAAAGGCTTTGTAGGACAAGTCAGTTGCCTTGCCAGAGTTGTCTGTGGGTTGAGGAAGGACGCTTGGCATCTGGCACTCATGTGCAATGCTGCACAGCGTTTGAGCAGAGTCATCACAATTGCAATCTGTCAGATTTTGAATTAGAAATTAGCGGCTTTGGCATTCCGTAAAGTCGTGTGTCACTCAACGTCAACAGCCCCCAGTACATTGTAGATAGTACATTTTGGCTACAATTCTGTCAATGCCACCGACAGTGATTAGTGCATAAACTTGATCTTATTTGATAGCATCACCTTGAAGGTGCAAGAATGTAAGGAACAGCATTGCATCACTAGTAATCTGACAGGTCACACAGTGTACAATGCCTGTCCAGTCTCAAGGAGCTCCGATACAAGGGGGCTGAACACACTATGTGCAAGCATGAAAGAATTTTCGGTGTTGTTTGAAAGTCTAGCTCATTGCGGTGAATGCTGACAAACGCACAAAGCCTATGGCAGCTTAGCTTTACTGCAAGCAGACCTGATTACTTCAGGAAAAGTACGCTTTTCAGCAATCATAACAGAAGCCTGCTAAGGCGGCAGCCCCAAGCTGTCCATTTCAGGACATAGCAGCCACGGGAACTGTCACGATCATGTCATTTCTCAAGATGCAAAAGCAAATGAGCCCACAGCATTACATGTCATCAGATGTTCAAAGCAAGTTTGACGAAGACTTGAGCAGCTTGTCTGCACCGAGATTGTCAAGCCACCTGTCTGCCACTCCTCCCACTGTAGAAGCATGCTGACATTGCTGCAAGTATGCAGCAGACCGCTCACGTTGGGTTGTGGCAGCAGCTAAACAGGCAGTTGCTGCTCTTTCTCATGTTCATGTGCATGCCTCTCTTATCAACCTGCAGCCGCAGAATAGTCAGTACTGACATGACAAACAGGACAATGCTTTGCACAGCCAGACACTTTGTTGCACATGTAGCTGTACAGACAAGCTGCGTATCAAGAAGGTCAGCATATGGGGGCAAGACATGTCCTGATATGACAGTGAAGCAGGCGCATATGGGGGCAAGACATGTCTTGATACGGCAGTAAAGCAGGCGCATACATATTGTTCGTGGTGTTGACAGTAGGAGCTTGTCACACCTGTCTTGCAATCAACAGCAGCTAAGTCAGCCATTGCTGCCTGACTGCCATGCTCTGTCCCCATCATTGTCACGCTAAAGCGTTGTGACTTGACTCTGGCTTGCAATGGCACCCTTGATGAGGAGGTTGGGGATGAGGCGGGTGTGGGGCAGCGGGGCCTGGGTGACCGGGGAGGTGGGGTGGTGCTGCAGCCAGTGTTGCATGGCGCACCTTCTGTTTGTGTGCCCGTCTGCAGTTATCACAAGGTCCACCATCACTGCCTGTCAATGACTGGCACAGAGGCAGCAGGCTTAGGCACATCATTCTTCATGCCCTTCAGTGCAGGCTGATGTGAAATGGCGCAAATTGCTTGCGCAAATGACACAAATCCCAGCAAGACAAGGGGATGTGGAGCGCGGATGTGGCTGGGAACCACTAGCCATCGATGCATTCATCATCACGTTGCAGGTTGTGTCTTTCGCTGTGTCTTTCTCATGTTTGGACGCTTGTGGGTCAACACCAGTTTGAGCAGCCCAGACTCACCTCTGCATGGCTATGGCTGCACCTGTACTGCAGACCCGGATTGAGACTCTTGAAAGCAGCATTGCCATTGAAAATTACAACTTAATACAAAGAATGCTACAAGGACTGCAGTCAGCCATTTGTCTATACACACCTCCCAGGGTGCATAAATGTGTGACCAACAACCAAGAAAGACATGCATTGAGTGCGACACTGAAGCATGCCAACCTGTTGTGCCTTTCAGTACACACATGGCAAGGTGGTGTTGGTCAGAGAAGCAATGCAGCATGCAGAAGATCGGCTACCTCTGGACATCATGCATAAATTATTGACACGACAGGCAGGACACTGACCTGTTGTGGCTTGCAACAAACACCAGTCAGTGTTGCAACTCATGAGCTGCTTGACTCAGCTGTTGCCTCTGGCTTGCAATGGCACCCTTAATGAGGAGGTTGGGGACCAGACGGGTGTGGGGCAGCAGGGCCTGGGTGACCGGGGAGGTGGGGTGGTGCTGCAGCCAGTGCTGCATGGCGGCCCTCTCATATGTGTGCCCGTCTGCAGCTATCACAGGCTCCACCATCACCGCCTGCATTGCACATGCTCCCTTCCATGACTGATGTACCTACCGGCTGAAGTGCTTTGCATTCAGCACATGCAATATAGCACGATTAATAAGACCTGCAGTGTGATTTCTGCTTACAACAGTCACCTTTGTCTTTGATGCTACTTGCTACTGATGGACATGGCAATATAATCAAACATCAAAGCAACACCTCTTTATGTTGGAAAACAGGTAAAGAATATCACACTGGTCAAAGCATGACATTTTACCACAGACTGACAACAGGGTCAATCACAAGCACACAAGCTACCTTTGTGATTGGGCAACGGAAGAGCTGCAACATGTTGGCATCTGTCAGCAAGGCTGATGTGGCAGGGGCGCTTGCAGCAGAGGGTGAAGGCTGCTCTGATGAGTCCACAGCCTGCTCAGCCTCCAAGTCAAGACTGCCCACAGCTTCAGCCACAGAGTCAACAGGCTGAGCCTTCTTGGCTTTCTGCCTCTGCTTCTTGGCCTTCTTAGCCGCTGCCCGGGCCTGCCGTTGCTCCTCTTCAGCCAACAGCTGCTGACCAGCCACCTCAGCCGCTTGGTTTGCTGCCTCTTTCTTCACTTCTAGCTTACCCTTCCAGTCTGACACTGCCTTCTTGACAACCGCTTGATGATAGAATTCAGAATCCTACAGCAACAGGCTGCATGTCGCATCGCAGAAGCAACCCTTGCAGTCCAATGCTTGCATGCAGGGCCTTCTAGCAGAGACATCGTTATATACTTTATCACTGCCTAGGTGTTGTTTGCAACACCAAGATCACATGCACATGTTGCTGAGCAGACTTGAACATTGCATTGCACGCACAGTATGATCCTCTGGTGGTAAAGTCTGGCTCCATATAACTGAGCCCATCAGCATCAGAAAGTGTGTTGTATGCATTCACGCATGACATAAACAATCAGCAGTATCTTACACCCAGCTTTGGGAAGAACTGAGCTGCTTGGATTATAACAGCGCTGGACTGTTCCGCCCAACCAGCCAGCACCCCAGGCTCAAGCAAAAGCTTGTACAGAGCTCGTCCCAGTACTGTGTATATCTCGTTGTTTGTTGGCAGGCTTACACCAAAAAACCATGAGTTATCTTGGGCAGCGTCTGAAAATGCAGAAGCCCACAATGTGTTGGCCTTGCACAGAGCATCCATTTGTTGCACTATTTGCCCTGTAAAATGCACATGGTCAGCTTAGGCCTCTCAGCAAGTTAGGTGATTGTCTGCAAACAAAACAGGATGAGGTTGCTACACAAAATGCTGAACCAGCTAGCAGTGCAAGGTAGACATGTTGGAGTGAACTGCATATGCCAGCCCAACTGACATTGGATATGGCACAACAGCACTTTTCACCTATGTACATGGCTACTGTAGCTGCGCGCTCCTTCAACCTTGTCTTCCCTTTGCTCTCATGCGCCTGCACCTTCCTCAATAGCTTAAGAACATCATCCTTGCATGCATCTGCAAGCATCACAAACAGCTGGTTGACAACTTCACAGACAGAGGGTTTGCGTGTCGCCAATTGCATTAACATGCCTTAAAGATGAAGGTGAAGGCACCCTTGCCTCAAGGTGGTTCTAAGTGATTCACCATATGCCTAAAACGCATCTGGCTTAGCGGCAACAGTAGCTGAAGCTTGACACTGTTATGACAGCAGGGCAATGTGCGTGAAGGTGCAAGGAGGAGCTGTTGACAAACTTGTGTCAGCGTCAGAGGTGCAAAGCTGCCTGGTCAATACATTGCAATCCTGCCCTATCTTCTACCTGTGACAGAGGTGTTGGCAGCTTCTGTGGGGGTCAAGCTTTCTGGAGCAACCGACGCACGAGAATCCATATGAGCTGCATGTACTATCAGGGCTGCAAGGTAACGTAAGCCTGCCAGAGCAACAGACCTCCGCATCTTCTCTGCTTCATATATTTGCTCACCAAAGTCCAGCGCCAGGTAATGAGCTGCAGCCACGTAGCATGTGAGGATCAATCCATGTACATGTGGACTAAGCAGATAGGTATGAACATTGCATAATGTGACAGGCGTAATGTACCACTGTCATTTCCACATGTTACAAACAGAATCAGCTGGCAAGCATCTTGAGGTAAGCCTTGGGGGATGGCTGCCAATCTTGGGCAAGCTGCTACTTGCTGAGTAGATGCACGCTTTGCATGATTTGCAGGTCATGATGCCAACCAATGCACTGCTGCAACACGTGGCTTGCGTGAACACAGTTTTCATAAAAACACATGCCTGCCATCTGTGAGAGACAAGACAATTTAGCAATTTTCACTGCTCAAAGTGCGTTGACTACACTTATGCAGAAGGGACAAAGACGGCACGTACGTAGTATGCGGATGTAAGTCTTGATTGCACCATCGGTCATCTGAGCTGCCCCAGCCTTGTATAAGGAGTTGTCAAGGTCTGCACGCCCAAGGTTGACTAACACGCCAGCCCAATAGCCAAGGCTGCCCTCCCAATCAGCAACATCCAGGCTGCCCTCGCTCGCGCTCTGAGCATCCAGAAGTCCTTGGAGGATGCACAGTCCACTTGACAGCACTAGCCCCTCTTCTTGCAGACACTCAACAGATGACAAGTCTTGGTGGTGCTGGACCACCATCCATTGGTACAAGCCCAGTGGGAAAATGTCCTGCACAGCCACAAACACATGGTGTGAGCATCAACAAAAAGCTCTTGGGGGTTTGAGCAAAGCAGACTATGCAACATGCTGAGTTTCTTGTTTCACGAGTCTGGGCGTGATACGCCACCCACTCTGTTACATCAGACCAATTGACATAAGGTCCAAGAGTCAGCAGAACCAGATGTAAGGTGTACCTGAGGAACAGTAAGGTCTGAGAACCCTCTCATTACTGACAGCATGGACAGAGCTGCCTTGAGCAGGCTGAAGCGTGACATGTCCGTGCGTGCGAGGCCACTGACATCAGGCAGCTGCTTCAACACATCACATAGCAGGTCCACGATTGCCTGCGGGGGCTGCAGCAAACAAAAGAATAACACAATGACACCCCATATGGTTTGGAGTACTGAACTACCTTCATCCCTGCTTGCAAATCACAGCGCTA
>JAABUK010008693.1_pt1 | contig 14145 bp, 9 predicted proteins | sample 5559141 | NCBI WGS metagenome assembly JAABUK01 (sample SAMN10711869, study PRJNA513367) | rock metagenome | isolation source: Antarctica rocks | place: Antarctica: Victoria Land, Pudding Butte nord | collected 2016-01-03
CGAGCCCGAGGAATACGAGCAGATCATCGTCAAGAAGTCCGACGACGGGCGGATCGTCCGGGTCAAGGACGTGGCGAGGGTCGTGCTCGGGGCGAAGAACGAGAACATCAGCGGCTCGGTCAACGGCCGGCCTGCGGTCAGTCTCGCCGTCTTCCAGCTCCCCGATGCCAACGCCCTCGACACCGCCGACATGGTCAAGGCGAAGGTCCGCGAGCTCGCCGCCGACTTCCCCGCGGGGGTCGACTGGGAGGTCCGCTACGACACCACCCCGTTCATCCGCGAGTCGATCGCCGAGGTCTATAAGACCCTGTTCGAAGCCGTCGTCCTCGTCGCCCTGGTCGTCCTCCTGTTCCTCCAGAACTGGCGGTCGGCGCTGATCCCGCTGGTCGCCGTGCCGGTCGCGATCGTCGGGACGTTCGCGGTGATGGCCGCGCTGGGGTTCAGCCTGAACAACCTGACGCTCTTCGGGCTGGTCCTGTCAATCGGGATCGTGGTCGACGACGCGATCGTGGTGGTCGAGGCGGTCGAGCACCACGTCGAGCACGGGATGGGCCCACGCGACGCGACGATCCGGGCGATGGACGAGGTCTCCGGGCCGGTCATCGCCATCGGACTGGTGCTCTCGGCCGTCTTCGTGCCTTGTGCATTCATCTCGGGGATCGTCGGCCAGTTCTTCCGCCAGTTCGCCCTGACGATCGCGACTTCGACGATCATCTCGGCGTTCAACTCCTTGACCTTGAGCCCGGCCCTGGCGGCCATCCTGATCAAGCCGAAGGACCCGACCGTCCGGCCCGTGGCCTTGCCCAGGCTGGCCTACCTGGCGATCGGCGGCCTGCTCGGCTACTTCAAGCTCACGCCTTTCTTGAAGGGGGAATATTGGGAGGCGCTGGAGCCGAGGATCGCGGGCCGCCTGCACTTCCTGGAGCCGCTGGCGAGCGGGCGGTGGGCGAGCGAGCTCGAGCCTATCGGCGGGGTCGAGCCGGGGACAATGCTGGTTGCTGGGCCGGTGGTTATCGGGGCGATCGTCGGCTTATTGGTCGGCTGGCCGTTGGACCGGTTCCTGGTCTGGTTCTTCGGCGTCTTCAACGCCGGCTTCCGGCTCGCCACTCGGGGCTACTCGGTGATCGTTTCGGGGCTCCTCCGCGGTTCGCTCTTCGTGTTGATCGTCTACGGGCTGCTGCTCTTCTTGACCTACGACCTTTTCAAGAAGACGCCTTCGGGGTTCATCCCAAGCCAGGATATGGGTTACCTGCTGTCCAACGTGCAGTTGCCCGACTCGATCTCGCTGGAGAAGACCAAGGCCGTCCTCGACAAGTGCGAGCAGATCGCCAGGACGACGCCCGGAATCCGCTACACCCAGGCGGTCACCGGCCAGTCGTTCCTGCTCAGTGCCAACGGGTCAAATTTCGGCTCGATGTTCTGCATCTTCGACCCGTTCGAGAAGCGGCGCGACCCGAAGCTCTCGGGCGAGGCGATCATCGCCGAGCTTCGCAAGCGATTCGCCAAGCAGGTCCCCGAGGCTGTCATCACCGTCCTCCCACCGCCGCCGGTCCGGGGCGTCGGCCGGGCTGGCGGGTTCAAGCTGATGGTCGAGGACCGAGGGGACAACTCGCTGAAGACCCTCCAGGGCCAGACCGATAATCTGGTCGACAAGGCCCGCAAGAACCCGAAGCTGACCAGCCTGGCGGCCACCTTCCGGGCCAACGTCCCGCAATACTTCGTCGACGTCAACCGCGCCGAGGTGATGACCAAGGACCTGCGGCTCCAGGACGTCTTCGACACCCTGCGGATCTACCTCGGCTCGCTCTACGTCAACGATTTCAACCGCTTCGGCCGGACCTGGCAGGTGATCGTCCAGGCCGACGCCAGGTTCCGCAACCAGGTGGACTACGTCCCGCGGCTGAAGGTCCGCAACTCGCTGGGGACGATGGTGCCGGTGGGGACCCTGGCGAGCCTCAAGCAAATCAACGGTCCGCTGGTCCTGACCCGGTACAACATGTACCCCGCCGCGCCGATCAACGGGGCGGCGGCCCCGGGGACTTCCTCGGGCGACGCGATCGCGACGATGGAGGAACTCGGCCGTCAGCAACTGCTCGGCTCGATGACCACGGAATGGACCGAGTTGGCCTACCTGGAACTGCAGGCGGGCAACACGGCGATGATCATCTTCGGGATCGCCGTGGTGATGGTCTTCCTCGTGCTGGCCGCTCAGTACGAGAGCTGGTCGCTGCCGCTGGCGGTCATCCTGGTGGTGCCCATGTGCCTGCTCAGCGCGGTAATCGGGGTGAGGATCGCGGGTGAGGACATCAACATCTTCACCCAGATCGGCTTCGTGGTGCTGGTCGGCCTGGCCAGCAAGAACGCCATCCTGATCGTCGAGTTCGCCAAGCACAAGCGCGATGAGGGGGTCGGCCGCTACGAGGCCACGATGGAGGCCTGCAAGCTCCGGCTCCGGCCGATCATCATGACCTCGTTCGCGTTCATCCTCGGCGTCCTGCCGCTCTTGACCGGCCACGGGGCCGGGGCGGAGATGCGGCGGACGCTCGGCACGACCGTCTTCAGCGGGATGGTCGGCGTGACCTTCTTCGGGATCTTCCTGACGCCGAGCTTCTTCTATTCGATCGACTGGCTGGGTTCGACCCGGCTGTTCTCCTCCCCGGTCTTCCGCCGGAGGGGCCAGCTTGCCCTCCGGGGACTGACCTTCGTGGCCTTCCCTCCCCTGGCCCTCATCTACTTCCTCCGCAGGCGAGCTCGGGCCGACCGCCCGAAGGTCGTCGTCAAGCCGGAGCCGATCCGCGAGCTACCACCGGTGGATAACGGGGTCGCTGTCGGCGACCGCGAGGCCGAACTCGTCGACCAGGAGTGAGACCCCAAGACATGTCGCGCTTTTTCATCGACCGGCCGATCTTCGCCTCGGTCCTCTCGATCGTGATCTTCCTCGGGGGCGGGATCGCGCTGCTCAGCGGCGTCCTGCCGGTCGCCCAGTACCCGGACATCACCCCGCCGACGGTCGAGGTCTCGGCCTACTATCCGGGGGCCAACGCCCAGGTCGTGGCCGACACCGTCGCCGCGCCCATCGAGCAGCAGGTCAACGGCGTCGAGAACATGCTCTACATGTCCTCGCAGTGCACCAACGACGGGACGTACACCCTGACGGTGACGTTCAAGAACGGCGTCGACCTGAACATGGCGCAGGTCCTGGTGCAGAACCGCGAGAGCCTGGCCGAGCCGATCCTGCCCGACCTCGTCAAGCGCCGGGGCGTGACGGTCAAGAAGAAGTCGCCGACGATCCTGATGATCGTCAACCTGTTCTCGCCCAAGGGTTCGCGCGACAACCTCTACCTCAGCAACTACGCGACGATCCAGCTCCGCGACGAGCTTGCCAGGCTCGAAGGGGTTGGCGACATCACTTACCTCGGCCAGCGCGACTATAGCATGCGGGTCTGGCTCGACCCGGGCAAGATGTCGTTCCGCAACCTGACCGCCACCGACGTCTCGACGGCCATCGCCCAGCAGAACATCCAGGTCGCCGCCGGCCAGATCGGCCAGCCGCCAGTCCCCAACGGCCAGGTCTTCCAGTACACCATGACGACGCTCGGCCGCCTGGAAGACGCCGAGCAGTTCGCCAACATCATCCTCAAGACCGACACCGAGGGCCGAATCGTCCGGCTCCGCGACGTCGCCAGGATCGAGCTGGGGGCCCAAGGGTACGACCAGACCTGCACCCTCGACGGCCAGCCCTCGGTCGCCCTCTCGATCTACCAGAGGCCCGGCTCGAACGCCCTGAAGACCGCCGACCTCGTCAAGGCGAAGATGGACGAGCTGAAGAATCGTTTCCCCGAGGGGATCGACTATTCGATCGTCTACGACACCACCCCGTTCATCACTGAGTCCGTCCGCGAAGTCTTCAATACCTTGCGCGACGCCGTCATCCTGGTGGCGATCGTGGTCCTCCTCTTCCTCCAGAACTGGCGGTCGGCGCTGATCCCGCTGATCGCCGTGCCGGTCGCGATCGTCGGGACGGCGGCGGTGATGGCGGCGCTGGGGTTCAGCCTGAACAACCTGACGCTCTTTGGCCTGGTCCTGGCGATCGGGATCGTGGTCGACGACGCGATCGTGGTGGTCGAGGCGGTCGAGCACCACGTCGAGCACGGGATGAGCCCCCGCGACGCGACGATCCGGGCGATGGACGAGGTCTCCGGGCCGGTCATCGCCATCGCCCTGGTGCTCTTCGCGGTGTTCGTCCCTTGCGCGTTCATCTCGGGGATCATTGGCCAGTTCTTCAAGCAGTTCGCCCTGACGATCGCGACTTCGACGATCATCTCGGCGTTCAACTCCTTGACCTTGAGCCCGGCCCTGGCGGCGATCTTGATCAGGCCGAAGTCGCGGGAGAAGCCCGAGGCGCTGCCCAGGTTGGCCTATGTCCTCTTCGGCGCGTTCCTGGGCTATGAGTTCCTCACGCCCCTGCTCGAAGGGCGGATCGCTCAGGCCCCGGCGTGGGCCCCGGCGACGCTGGCCTGCCTGGTCGGCGCGGGTGTCGGCTACGCCCTCGGATGGCCGGTCGACCGGTTCCTGGTCTGGTTCTTCGGCGTCTTCAACGCCGGGTTCGCGGCCGTGACGAAGGGATATACCCGGGTCGTCGGCCTGCTCCTCAAGGGGAGCCTGGCGGTCCTCCTGGTCTACGGCGGGCTGCTCTACCTGACCTATTACGCCTTCGATCAGACGCCGACGGGGTTCATCCCCTCGCAAGACAAGGGGTATCTGCTCGTCAATGTGCAGATGCCCGATTCGACCTCGGTCGAGAAGACGCAGCAAGTGATGCGGCGGGTCGAGGCGATCGCCCTGAAGACGCCGGGCGTCCGGCACACGGTGGCGATCGCCGGCCAGTCGATCTTGCTCAACGCCAACGCGCCCAACTTCGGCGCGATGTACGTGATGCTCGACGAGTTCCACGAGCGGACCCGGCCCGAGTTGCAGGGCGAGGCGATCTCGGCGAAGCTCCAGGCCGAGTTGCAGCACGAGATCATCGAGGGCCTCGTCAACATCTTCGGCGCGCCGCCGGTCGAGGGGCTCGGCACCGCCGGCGGTTTCAAGGTCGTCATCGAGGACCGGGGCGATTCCGGGCTCGATGCACTCCAGCAGAACGCCGAGCGGATCGTCGCCAACGGCATGCACACCGAGGGGCTCCAGGGCCTCTTCACCAGCTTCCGCGCCAACACGCCCTGGCTCTTCCTGAACATCGACCGCGACAAGGTCAACGCCATGGGCGTCTCGATGGACGAGGTGTTCAACACCTTGCAGGTCTACCTCGGGTCGCTCTACGTCAACGACTTCAACCGCTTCGGCCGGACCTGGCAGGTCAACGTCCAAGGTGACTCCAACTTCCGCAAGCAGGTGGAAGACCTCAAGCTCCTCAAGATCCGCAACCAGAGGGGCGGCATGGCCCCCTTCGGGGCGATGGCCAGCGTCGAGCCGAAGCCGGGCCCGGTCCTGATCATGCGGTATAACATGTACCCCTCCGCCGCGATCAACGGCAACCCCGGCCCCGGCGTCAGTTCGGGCCAGGCGATCGCCGCGATGAATGACGTGGTCCAGCAAGACCTCCCGCCGAGCATGCGGACCGAGTGGACCGAGCTGGCCTTGCTCCAGCTCCAGACCGGCAACACGGCGATGATCGTCTTCGCCCTCGCCGTGATTCTGGTCTTCCTGGTCCTTGCGGCGCAATACGAGAGCTGGTCGCTGCCGTTCTCGGTGATCCTCGTGGTCCCGATGTGCCTGCTTTGCTCGGTCGTCGGGGTGCAGATGGCCGCGATGGACATCAACATCTTCACCCAGATCGGCTTCATCGTGCTGGTCGGCCTGGCCTGCAAGAACGCCATCCTCATCGTCGAGTTCGCCAAGGCCCGGCGCGAGCAAGGGGTCGACCGCTACCAGGCCACGCTCGACGCCTGCATGCTCCGGCTCCGGCCGATCATGATGACCTCGTTCGCCTTCATCCTCGGGGTCGTCCCCCTGGTCCTCTCCGAAGGGGCCGGATCGGAGATGAGGCGGGCCCTCGGCACGGCGGTCTTCGCCGGGATGCTCGGCGTGACCCTCTTCGGCATCTTCCTCACGCCGGTCTTCTACTATGTGATCCAGGGGATTAACGACCGGATTTCGGGCGACCACGGCCGACCCGGGCCGGGTTTGGTCGCCGATCATCACGCCGTCGAGCCCGCCGAGGAACTTTCGGGCGAGCATGCCATCGCGGGCTCGGCGGTCGACGCTGGGTCGGCCTATCCGTCCTGACTTCGGCCCTTGCCGATCAGGGCTTCGGCTCCTCGTAGTTAAGTTCCATCGGCGGCATCGTCCCGCCGGTGCCCTGGAGATAGTGGGTCAGCCAGCGGACCATCCTCAGGTTATAGTCGAGCCGCGAGGCCGCCCGGAGGTTGCCGTGCCCCTCGCCGGGGTAGAGCACGAGCCGAACGGGGGCCTGGCCGCGGACCTTGAGGAATCGATAGAGTTCGAGCGACTGGCCGGGGAAGACCCGCGGGTCTTCCTTGCCGTGGAGGATCAGCAAGGGGGTCTTCGCCTTCTCGGCGTGGTAGATCGGGCTCCGTTCGAGGAGCGCCTGCCAGTCGTCCCAGGGGCGGCGGCGGGCGTGGACGAGGAATTCTTCCTCGGGGATGTCGGTGGTGCCCGTCTTGGAGATCTTGTCCGAGATCCCGACGAACATTACCCCGGCGGCGAACCGGTCGGAGTATCGGGTCGAGCACCAAGCCGTCGCGTATCCCCCGTACGACCCGCCGGTGATCCCGACCTTCGAGGCGTCAGCGACCCCCGACGCGACGAGGTGGTCGACCGCGTCGATCAGGTCGTCGAACTCCCGGCCCGCCGGGTCGCCCTGCCCGAGCTTCGAGAAGGCGACGCCGCGCCCGGTGCTCCCCCGGTAGTTCGGCAGGAAGACGCCGACCCCCTTCGCGGCCAGCACCTGTCCGGGCATCGAGTAGGCCGTCACCCAGCCGTCGCGGACGTGCGACTCGGGGCCGCCGTGGACATCGAGGACCACTGGGGCCTTCGTCCCGGCCGGAACACCGAGGGGCCGGATCAGGACGCCTTGGAGTTCCAGGCCGTCTCGCGACCGGTACGAGACCGCCTCCTGCGTGGCGAACGCCATCCCGGCGAGCCAGGGGTTGCTGTCCGTCAGCCGGGCGGCGCGGGGCATCCCGCCGAGCTCGACGCGAAAGACCTCGCCCGGGTGCCGCGGCGACTGGCCGACGAGCGCGGCGGACCGGCCATTCCAGGCGACCGAGAAGCCGGTGACGATGAGGTGGCCCGTCGAGAGGGTCGAGAGGCCCGAGCCGTCGAACTTGACCCGGCCGAGGACCGTCCCGAGCCCCTCGTCGCCGACGAAGGCGATCGTCTCGGGGTCGGACCAGGCGACGTCGGCGACGTGCCCCGGGTAGTCGGGCAGGACGTTTCGCAGCTTGCCGGACTCGACCGACCCGACCATCAACCGGCCGGCGGCCGGGTCGTGGCGGTCGGCCGCCGAGATCATCGCCAGGTGCTTGCCGTCCGGGCTGAAGGCGACCTTGCCGAGCTTGCCCGGGTTGTCGAACCGGACCAGGCCCGAGGGACCGGCCAGCGTGACGTGGACCTTCCGGCTGGTGAAGGACGCATCGACGCTCGGGGACGGGGCGAGCGCGACGGCGAGGTTCTCGCCGACCGGGTTCGACCGCAGCTCCGAGGCCGAGCCGCCGAGCTTGACCTCGCGCGGGGGCGAGGGGTCGTCCAGGGTCGCCAGCCAGAGGCGGGTCGGCTGCAAATCCTCCTCGTAGAGGACCTGATTGAACCCCTTCTTCTTCGATTCGACCTTGGCCATGGAGTTGGGTTCGACGGCGAGGAAGGCGACGCGGCGGCCGTCGGCCTTGATCGCGAACGAGGCGATGTCCGAGCCGAAGGCGACGACGCGCCGGGCCTCGCCACCGTCGGCATCAACCTTGTAGAGCGACCGATGCTCGTCCTTGCCCCGCTTCGCCAGGAAGAGGATCGCGTTGCCGTCGCGGGTCCAGGTGGGATCCAGGACGTTGACCTCGCCGGTCACGAAGGCCCGCGACTTGCCATCCGGCCCGACGACGTGCAGCTCGGCCCAGCTCGGGCCGTCGTCGTCGACCCCCGGACGCCTCGGGACGCTCAGCACGTAGGCGACCTTGGACCCGTCGGGCGAGATGGCCGCCGAGGTGACGGCGCGGAGTTTGGCGACGTGCTGCGGGGTGAACTTCTCCGGCTCGGCCGCCCGGCTCGCGGCGGAGAGCAAGGCCAGGCAAGCGAGCCCGGAGGCGGCCGATCGGAAACATCCGGCGATCTTCATCATGGCGGGCCTTGGTCCGTGGCAAGTAGAATCGGGCGGGGCGGAGCGATCGGCCAGTGTAAGTCGCCATCGGGGAGCTCGCCAGGCCCTGCCCCGCCCACCGTTTGCCGGGACGATGACTGCCTCGACGGTCCGAAAGGGTGGGAGACCTCGACGTGCCGACGCTCACCGAGAAGGACCTGATGCTCGCGGGAGAGCCTTACCTGTCCGCCGACCCGACCCTCGTCCAGGAACGTCGCGACGCCCGCCGACTGGTCCGGCTCTATAACGCCACGTCGGAGGAGGAACCCGAGGATCGTCGCCGGATCCTCGCCGAGTTGCTCGGGTCGATCGGCGAGCGTTGCGAGTTCGAGCCGCCGTTCCGCTGCGACTACGGGAGCCTGATCGAGCTGGGCGACAACTTCTACGCCAACTTCGGCTGCGTGATCCTCGACTGCAACCGGGTGAAGATCGGGAGGGACGTGAAGTTTGGCCCGGGGGTCCACGTCTACGCCGCGTCCCACCCGCTCGACCCCGCCTTCCGGGCCTCGGGCCGCGAGCTGGCCTTCCCGGTAACGATCGGCGATGGCGTCTGGGTGGGCGGCGGGTCGATCATCCTGCCGGGGGTGACGATCGGCGAGGGGACCACGATCGGGGCCGGCAGCGTCGTCACTCGGCCGATCCCCCCGCGAGTCGTCGCCGCCGGTTCCCCCTGCCGGGTGATCCGCGAACTGCCGGGGAGTTGAAGCCGGGAAGAATTGCCTCGGACGAGCCCGACGAATACGATGGAAGCATGAGCACCGAAGCCGAGACCGAGACACCCGCCGCCGCCCCCGGCCCGTTCGTCGTCGAGACGTCGGTCGACTCGTTCGTCGCCGACGTGGTCGAGCGGTCGCGCGACGTCCCCGTCGTGGTCGATTTCTGGGCCTCGTGGTGTCAGCCTTGCCGGCTCCTCGGACCCGTCCTGGAAAAGCTCGCGTCCGAGTTCCAGGGCCGCTTCCTCCTGGTGAAGGCCAACACCGAGACGCTCGGCGAGATCGCCTCGGGCTTCGGCGTCCGGTCGATCCCGGCCGTCTTCGCGGTCAAGGAGGGACAGGTGGTCGACTCCTTCGTTGGGGTCCTCCCCGAGGCCTCGCTCCGAAACTGGCTCGACGGGATCATGCCGACCCCCTCCGAGACGCTCGTCATCGAGGCCAGGGGGCTGGAGAGTTCCGACCCGGCCCTCGCCCGCTCCAAGTTCGAGGAGGCCGCGAAGCTGGCCCCCGCCGACCCCTCGGCGAAACTCGGCCTGGCGAGAGTCGCCCTCGCCCGGGGAGACTTCGACGAGGCCCGGCGGGTCATCGAGCAACTGGAGCGCCGGGGCTTCCTCGAACCCGAGGCCGAGACGCTCAAGGCCCGCCTGACCTTGCAAGGGCCGGGTGACGACCTCGAGCGGCTCCGCGCGGAGGCCGAGGCCGAACCTCGCGACAAGACCAGGCGACTCAAGCTGGCCGAGGGGCTCGCCTCGGCCGCCCGTTATGAGGAGGCGCTCGACCTGGCCCTCGGCCTGGTGGAGGCCGATCGTCGGGGGGTCGGCGAACCGGCCCGCAAGCTGATGATCGCCGTCTTCCAGCTCCTGCCGCCCGATTCGACGCTCGCGAACGACTACCGGCGTCGCCTCTCCGTGGCCCTCTGAATCCGATTCTCCCTCGATACCAGGTGGAGCCGATGGCGTTGATCCAGGTGAAGGTCAAGCACGGCAAGCCCGAGTCGGAGGCCCGAGCCCGGCTCGGCGTGGCCGTCGGCGAGCTGCAATCCCGGTTCGGGCCGATGGTCCGCACCTGCGAATGGTCGCCCGACCGCTCGTCGGTCCTCCTGACCGGGCCCGGCGTCAGGCTCGACCTCAAGGTTGACTCCGAGGACGTCCACGTCTCGGGCGAACTCCCGATCCTCGCCAGCCTGCTGGGCTCGGAGAAGCTCAAGCAGATCGTCGCCTCGACATTCAAATGACCCAACCCAACTTCGGAGTGCCCGCAATGGCCGAGTCCGAGCCCGAGACCTTGACCGAAGACCAGTGGCGCGAGCGGCTGACGCCCGAGCAGTTCCACGTCCTCCGGCGGAAGGGGACCGAGCGGGCCTTCACCGGCAACTATTGGAACGAGAAGACGCCGGGCGTCTACCGCTGCGCCGGCTGCGGCGAGCCGCTATTCGCCTCCGAAGCGAAGTTCGACTCCGGCTGCGGCTGGCCGAGCTTCAACGCGCCGATCGAGGAGCCAAAGGTCGAGGAGACGGCCGACGTGAGCCACGGGATGCGGCGGGTCGAGGTCACCTGCAAGAAGTGCGGGTCGCACCTCGGCCACGTCTTCGACGACGGCCCTGCGCCGACCGGGCTCCGCTATTGCATCAACTCCGTCTCGATCGACCTGGAACCGAAGGCGGGCTGAAACGGGGGCCCGATCAGCCGACCCGTCCGGTGTAGAGGGCGGAGATCTCCTCGCCGAGTGCCAGGCGGATCGGGCGGTCGAGCCGGTCGCGGACTTCGGTCTCGGGGTCGATTCCGAGGGCCCGATAGATCGTGCTGGCGAAGTCTCCCGGTCCGTATGGGCGGCTGGCGGGATAGGCCCCGATCCGGTCGGACTGCCCGATCACCTGCCCGCCCCTGACCCCCGCACCGGCGAAGGCGACGGAGAAGCACTTCGACCAGTGGTCGCGCCCGTCCGGCCCGTTGGCGTTGCCGGTCGAGACACCGATGCGGGGAGTCCGGCCGAACTCGCCGGCGACGATGACGAGGGTCTCGTCGAGCTTGCCGGTCGTGGCGAGGTCGTCCAGGAGGGCGGAGACCCCTCGGTCCAGCGGGGGGAGCAATTCGCCCTTGAGCCGCTTGAAGTTGCCCGAGTGGGTGTCCCAGTTCTGGACCCGGCCCATGTTCGCCTGGACGATCGGCACGCCCGCGTCGGAGAGCCGCTTGGCGAGCAGGATCGATTGGCCGAAGAGGTTTCGCCCGTAGCGATCGCGAGTCTTCGGGTCTTCGCGGTGGATGTCGAATGCGCGGGCCACCTTGCCCGAGAGGAGCATCGAATAGGCCAGCTCACGCTGCTCGGACATCGGATCCTTGGTCGAGGTTTCCGAGGCCGAGAGCTGGTCGCGGCGGGCGAGCAACTCGTCGAGGAGTTCGCGGCGGCGATTCATCCTCTCGACGCTGAATCCCAGCGGGGGCGTCAGGCTCTCCTCGCGGAAGTCGGCTTTGTTCGGATCCTGCTTGATCTGGAGCGGGTCGAACCTGGGCCCGAGGAAACCCGCGTGCTGACCGGGCCAGGTCAGCGGACCCTCCATCAAATAAGTCGGCAGCATCACCCCGCCTGGGATGCCGTCGCCCCTCGGCCTGAGGTACTCCAGGGCCGAGGCGTAGCAGGGGTAGTCGTCCCTCGACGCGATCTTGTCGAAGAACGCGCCGGGCTGCGAGTGGCCGGTGAGGATCTCGTGGGTGGCGTTGAGATGATTGGTGTAGTTGTGCGACATCGACCGGACGATCGCCAGCTTGTCGGCATGCCCGGCGAGGCCCGGCAGGTGCTCGCAATAGTGAATGCCGGGGACGACCGTGGGGATTGGCTTGAACTCGCCTCGGATCCCCTCGGGAGCCTCGGGCTTCATGTCGAAGGAGTCGAGGTGACCCAGGCCCCCGGTCAGGAAGACCAGGATCATCGACTTTGCCCGGGGACCGATCACACCGGCCTGGGCCCGTCCGGCCAGGAGGCCGGGCAGGCCGAGCCCGAGCAGGCCCGAGAAGCCGACCTGGAGGAACTCTCGGCGGACGACGCCGTAGGCGTGACGGTGGTCGGCGGCCATCGAATTCTCCCCGAGCAAGGGGGGGCACGCGATTCGCCACCCGCCCCTGTTTAACATCGATCCAATCATAACCCGGGGGTCGGGGCCGAGCAAGCGTCGATGGCAGCCCTTTAATGGATGGAGCAGCCGGCCCGGCCGTTCTTCTCCAGATAACGCTGATGGTATTCCTCAGCCCGGTAGAACCGCGCGGTGGGAGTAATCTCGGTCACGATCGGCCTGTGGAGCCGGCCGCCGGCGTCATGCTCGGCCTTCGAGGCCAAGGCCTCGGCCTGCTGCTCGGCGTCGTGAGTGAAGATCGCGGAGCGATATTGGGTGCCGACATCGGGCCCCTGCCGGTTAGGCGTGGTCGGGTCGTGGCTAGCCCAGAAAACTTCGAGGAGTTGAAGGTACGAGACTTTTGCCGGGTCGTAGTCGACCTCGACGACCTCGGCGTGCCCCGTGCGGCCGGAGCAGACGTCGCGATAAGTGGGGTCGGGAAGTTGCCCGCCCGCGTAGCCCACGGCCACGTCGGAAACCCCTTCGACTTTGCGGAAGGCCAGCTCGACCCCCCAGAAACAACCTGCGCCGAATGTCGCCTTCTTCATATCTCGCTCCTCATGGTGCCCGCGCAACCTGCGGGAGGTCGTTGTATGCGGCCGGCCCACGATCGCCAACCGTTGGCCCATCACGGACTTGCCACGCGGCAATGGCCCCCCGACGGGGGGACGAAGGCTGGCCTTGGCGCCTCAAGGTTGTTACATTTTACCTTACCGGAGGGGGCCGACGTCGGCAGGACGACCGGCCATCTGACCCCCTTTCTCTCCCCAAGGTCCATCAACATGAGGTGAAAACGTGCAGATCCATCGTCCGTCGAACTGGCTGGCCATCCCGATCCTCGCCGCCATCCTCGTCGCTCCTCCCGCGCTCCGTGCGGACGAAGTCTCGGGGATCGTCAAGTCAGTCGACCTCGAAGGCAAGAAGTTCGTCGTGACCCCGAACGGCAAGGATTCCGCCGTCGACGTGGTCGTCAACGACAAGACTATCATGAAGAACGAGGCCGGCGAAGAGATCGCCCTGAAGGAACTGAAGGCCGGCGATGGAGTCGGCGTCGTTTCCAAGGCCGGCATTGCTCTCAATGTCCTGGTGGCGGTCAAGCCCTCGGAATTGACCGGCCACGTCAAGTCGGTCGGCGCGAACCTCAAGACATTCGTCGTGACCGAAACCGGCACGTCGACCGATGTCACCGTGGCGGTCAACCCGGGCACCGCGATCGTCACCACCGACGGCAAGAAGATCGAGCTCAAGGAGCTGAAGAAGGGTGACGGGGTGGGGATCGCCCACACCAATAGCCTGGCCTCCAAGATCGTCGTGAGCGTCAAGCCGATCGAGAAGGAAACCCGCTGAACTCCGAGCCGCCCGGGGTCCCGTCCGCCGAATGAAACGGGACCTCGAGGCCCCCGGCCGCCGCCTCCACGGCGAGCGGCCGAAAATCCGATCTTCTCGAAATTTCCTCACTCCGCCCTTCATCCGTCCTGTAAAATCAAAGTCGAGTCCCGATCCCCGTCAAGGGGCCGGGCTCGATGCCCGCCCGATTCGCCCCTCCTCTCCCGGCGAAGCTGATCGGCGGAGTCGTTCATTCGCATCGAATCCGCCCCGAGGGTTCCTCTCGGTGCCGTGCGGTCGATCGATCTGATGAACAGCCTCCCGCCCCAGGCCTCGATCTCCCCGGAAATTCAGGACTGCCCCCCCATGAACCGATCGAACGCCCGATCCCCGCGCCGCGGGTTCACCCTGATTGAACTCCTCGTCGTCATCGCCATCATCGCCGTGCTCATCGCCCTGCTCCTCCCGGCGGTCCAGGCCGCCCGCGAGGCGGCCCGGCGGACGCAATGTGTCAACAACTTGAAGCAACTCGGGCTCGCGGCCCAGAACTACCACGACGTCAACGGATGTTTCCCCGGCGGTTCTTACTCCGGGACGACGTTCAACCCGCCTCACGTCGGGACCTATCC
>JAABUK010008698.1_pt1 | contig 14140 bp, 17 predicted proteins | sample 5559141 | NCBI WGS metagenome assembly JAABUK01 (sample SAMN10711869, study PRJNA513367) | rock metagenome | isolation source: Antarctica rocks | place: Antarctica: Victoria Land, Pudding Butte nord | collected 2016-01-03
ATATGAGTGTCATTTAACTAGAAGATAAATGCTAAGAAAGAAAGATAGCTACAGAAAAGAAGCTGACTACATATGTGTGTTTCTCAGTCGACGCTAGACTCAATAGAAACTAGTCAAGATGACGAAGTGAGAATAAATCTGACAAGGCTAGAAGACTAAGTCTGACAAGGCTAGAATCATGACATAGTTAGAATACACTCATATGATTCGCTCTATGCAGACTCATAACATTAGTTCAAAGCTCATCAATCTTGCTATCAACGTGTAGATAATATAAAAACAAGCTACATCACTCAAACTTGAATCAGAATTGAAATTCGAAAATTGAGTTCAGAAGACTCATTAGAAATCAAGAAATTTCTAGAACAGAACAGAAGAACATGAACATGTTGTTCTAGACTAACTCTTTACTGAGCTCGTCATCAAAACAGAAGAACAGAAGAACATGAATGCGTTGTTCTAGAATTGAAACCAGAAATTTCAGTTGAATCTCAATCAGCAATTTTCTACTCACACAATGACTAGAAGCACAGAATTAGAATCAGAATCAGTGAGCATTGCTCACTATAAACTTTAAAATGCTGAAAGAGAATCACTTCTATCACAGAATTGAACAGCATCAGAAGAAGAAGACATGAATGTGTCATTGAATACAGAAAAAGAAAACATGAACGCGTTGCTCTTCGATCATGAAATGATCAAGATCAGCATCAGCACTGAATTGAATACTTAAATAAACACTCATGAAGCAGATAATCTTGTTGCATTTATCAAGTACATATATTAACAGCATGATATCAAAATCGAGACTCACAATGACATGATTCAGATGTTGAATGACGTCAACAAGATTAACATTGAATTGAAAGCTATTAACATCAAGTTGAAAGTTATGTAGACAATGTTGAACGTTGTTCAAACGCGTTTACAGAAAGAGATGAAGAAAAAGAACATGATTATACATCATCTAGAAGCAACATCAAGTCAACTAAGCACTTTGATTTCAAAAGATCAATTCTTAAAGTTAATCAAGCTATCTGACTCACTTCTGTTCAAAGATTCAAGACAGAATATGAATAATTGATTGTCTCAAATGCGAAACAAGCTGAAGATGAACAAGAATCATTTTTCTATTGAAGAAATGAAGATTGCATATGTGAAGAGTTAAGTCAGTGAAACAATGATCAAACACATAGCATTCAGAATGAGAAACATGATCACGAATTTATTTCTTGAAGCAGAAAAGATACTGTCGATCATAAATAAAATGTACAATGATTTCAATCAACGTCATACAACTCAACAACAGTTCTTGAAGCTGTATTAAAACAAGATTTTCTTTCATGAATTTTGAATGAAATTTCAAAGACTCAATGCAAAACTAGAATACAATAATGAAACTCTACTAAATGATTTTCAACATAAGATTAGCTCAGATCTTCAGCGAGTCATGATCAATGAACAAACTATGAATTTTGTTAAGAAGTGTAATGATAGACTTGTTTCTAGCAGCTTATTGCAATAGTTTTGAATTCAGTCTGAATTCAGTCAGACTTGTTTCTAGCAGCTTTCTCTAGACTAGCATCAGAGATAAAGCTGCGTGTTGCAACTTTGTCATACGTGACAGTATATAAATAGAGCAGTCTGTGACTTCTCTTCATAATCTAGATAGATTTCATCATATGTGATACTGTTCACTTTACTCTTTCAATAGATTATGAGTTCAATTAGCAAGAAGCTTTCAACGTAATTAGATTGAAACATTCTAAGCATTTGATGCTCAGCAACTCAATACGAGATCTATTCAAACAAGCAATCAACGATCACTTACTACGCATCTCATGAGAAGACAAATAAGTACACTGACTTAAAGAAGTTCAGTGAAATTCAACAGCTTACTACGCATCTCATGAAAAGATAAATAAGCACTCACATCAAGTCAATAGTTTACTACAAGTTCTCAAGAAAGCGAACAAATAGACACACTTAATCACGTTGAAGAACGCATAAATCTTCATCATCATTGACGAGATTAAATTCTTTTCACTTCACTCGTCAATCTATCTAATATCTTTATTTTTTTTCTTTGATTCTAACAACAAGCTGAGTCTACATTGCATGTCATGAACTTCGATGACTTCTTCGTCAAACGATGATATGTTCTCATTCTCACTCACAAGAACTGCGATCAATGATTTTCTCTCATGAAGAGATGACTCATTGAGAAAGACTTGTGATTTGTTATTGAAGACAAGTCTGACTTGAACACACTCGACAACGTCATCAGCATCATCAGCGAAATTCAATCTCTCAACTTTGAAAGTCAAAAGATTGATGCAAAAGCTCATTACTGACTGATCATTTGCATCATCATCAATGATCAAGAACACACTGCAGACAAGATGTCAGCAAAAAAGATTTAAGATGCTTTGAGCTATAAATACAAAGAGAAGTTACAAATCACTGAGAGACAATATTTAATGAACTTCATTAACTACAGAATGTCGACGAATATCTTCATTAAAAAGACATGAACACATCTCGTCAAGTTGACTTGAAAGATCATCACAATACAGAAAGACATGAGCAATTTATTCAAGTCAAAACGTCGCTTTCAAGTCTTACTTCAATTGCTGTTAAATGAATACACAGTCATTTGAGATGTCATTGATGTGCAGAATAAGTCAGATGTCAAGAAGAAACTTTAAAAGTTACAAGAGAAGAAAGCATAATTGAAGACAATAAAGACTGCGCTATGAATCAAGCGAGAAAACGAACGCGAGCGCACTGATCATGAGCAGAACAAACGCAAAATCAGTCATCATCGCAAAAGTCTTTTAAGCTTCGACAGCAATCAATTGCATCATCATCAGTTGCAACGATCTTTAAAATGTTTTCTCTGTGAAGATGAACATCATTTAGTCGATTGCTCTCATCTGTCTGCAGCTCAAAAGCTTGTGAAGAAATGCAAAGACAAAGGCAAAACAAAACATAAGAATGCTGATGATTTTCAAACTTTCATTGAGCTTCTGAAGAGCAAGCACAAGAAACACAGAGTCTACAATGTGAAAAGCGATGACTTTGAAATCTCTGATAACAATGAGAAAGATGAGAATGAAAAGAGCGAGAATATTGCAGCTTTGTTAAAGAACATTGTCAGTAAAATCTTTGAATTCGACTGAGTTGCAGATTCTGATGTTTTCTCACACATGATTGATCAACTTCGACTTTTTAGTGATTCTTTAATTTACATTAAAAGATGCATCATCAAAGTTGAAGAGAGAAAATTGTATGTTAATCACTGTGACACAGCAGTCATGCAAGATTGTCACAAAAACTCAGTCAAGCTGTTTTCTGTTCTTCATATTTCTAAGCTCAAAATGAATCTTCTTTCTGAAAGAAGAATATGTAAGAAAGATCTGCAAGAAAGTTTTGACAATAAAGATCTGTACATGCACGACAAGCAAAGAAAGCAGATGATTGAGATTCTAAAATGCAAAAACATTTACATAGTAAAGAAAATTGCAAACGATCTTGATGAATTTGCATTACTATCAGCTATGCAACGTGACGTCTCATCAGCATTTTCAGTGATGCACAGTTCAATGAATCTTGATGATTCAATGAATTTAGATCACTTCACGTCTCACACTGACGTGATTCATCATGAGAACGAGATCAAAGTTGATCATGATCAACTTAGTTTTGCAAATGACAAAAGCTTCAAGTTGTACAAACTGTGACATCATCGTTTCACTCATCTCAAATCAGCAAAGCTTCATCAACTTTATAAGATCATCACTCTGAAAAAATCTATTCTCATCAACAACAGTCATGAGAATGTGTGTGAGATATGTGCGCTCATCAAGTTCATCAACAAATGAGAACACAATGTCAGCGATTGAAAGACAAGTATCTTGACTTTCATTTTCATAAACATCTGTGAATTACTATCATTGTTTCTCGATAATGAGTCGTACTTTCTAGAGATAGTTGACAATCACTTCAGAAAGACTTGATGCATTTCTTTGAAGCAACGATTTGATGCATCAGATGCTTTGCGAAAATGAAAACTCAGCGTAAAGCTTCACAGCAATGTCAAACTTCTTTCAATATGCAGTGACAACATCATGAAACTTAAAGTCATCTTGAATAACTGATGCTCATCAGTTGACATTGTCTTTTAATACACTGTTTCACACATGTTGATTTAAAATGAAGTAGTCAAAAAAGTCATACATATTACAGAAAACTTGATGCAAGTCATGATCAAGAATGCTGAACTTCTCATTGAGTTCTGAGCAAAAGCTGCAAAGACAGATGTCTATTTGCAAAATTGAATCATCATGAAACTCTTGATCAACGAAGTCTTCATGATTTCGAAAAAGACATTCATTGAAATCAAGCTCTCAATTAATCATGTACAAGTATGAGAATGCAAATGTTACTCATACGTTGATCTTAAGTCATTGTCAATCGAAGACAGATGAGACAAATTCATGAACAGAGACAGATTTAACATCTTCATGAAGTATGTGAAAAATATCAACAAGCAATATCATTTCTGAGTTTCAGATCTTGATCAAATCATCAAGAATCATGCTATCAAGTTCGCTGAAGATGAAAAGAATGAAAACATGAACTTACAACTTCACAAGCAGACATTCAACGTTCTTTCAGAGCAAAAATCTGTAAGAAGATCATTAAAGAATAACGTTTCAACTAACATTTCAAAATCTGATGCTTTCATGATTGATATTTCATCTGAATCAACTAATGCATTGAAGACTATCGTGATCAACTTGAATGCACTCAATTTTAAGATCACGTCACATACATCAGATGAGCATGAAGCTCACACAAATGTTCAAATCACTCAAAAAGTCTTTGCATCAAGCATATTTAAGTCAGCAGCTCAAACATTTCTGCATGTAGTCATTTCAAAGAGAAAAAGAGACAGCGAAAATCAACAATTGAAAGAACGCACATTCAAGATTTCGCGAGCTATGATGATTTGATTCATCACAGAGAAAGTTAACAATGATGAGAGTGATTCTGATGCAAGCATGTCATAAGCATTATTCAACGTTGATGAATCTGACTCTTCTAAAGCAATAAGAATTCTCATGTTGAACATTTACAAAGACGCAGTGCAGAACTCAGTTTGAGAGAAACTTTGAAAAGAAGCGATCAATGCAAAACTTATAATGTTAGTCATTAATGAAATCTGACAAGAAGAAGTGTCACTCAAAAAGATCAACATCATGACAAGCAAATGAGTCTTTAAGTCAAAGATGCACGTCAATGATTTTCTTGACAAACTGAAAACAAGACTGATAGTCAGAGATTTCTTTCAAATTCATGAAGTTGATTATGAGAATACTTTCACGTCAATCATCAAGTTTGACATTCTGCAAGTTTTTCTAGTCATTGCAACAATGAAGAATCTCGAACTTCATCAAGTCAATGTAAACAATGCGTTTACTGAATCATTTCTCAAAGAAATCATTTACATGTTTTCTTTGTCAGAAGTGAAAGTCAAACTCAACTGTGCTTTAAGAGTTCTTTGAAGTCTTTATAATCTCAAGCAAGCTGCATAAGACTGGCATGATCATTGTGTAACAACATTGTCTGAACTCAACTTCACTCAATGCGTTGCAGACTCATGTCTTTTGATTCATGAGTCAAAAGAAATCATGTTGCTACTATACATTGATGACATAATCATCATCTTCAAATCATTGAGCAACATTAAATGATTTAAGCATGAGTTTCAATGTGTTTTCAAAGTCAAGAATCTGAGAAAAATGAAGAAGATTCTTGACATTCAAATCACTTGCAACAGAAAGGCATGAATCTTACAAATGAATCAAACTCACTATCTTCATGACGTTCTTGAAAGACTCAACATGAGGCAAGACAAGCATAAGACAACAGATCTTTCAATGAATGAATATGATGCTTTTCACTCAGCTGAACTTGAAGATGTGAGAATCAATCAGCATGAGTATCAACAAGTCATTGAAAGTCTCATGTATGCTGCAATTCACACTCGTTTCAACATTGCTTTTGCTTTCAATCAACTAAGTCAATATTTTAGTGATTTTGCAAAACATCATGAACATGCTTTAAAGAAGTTGATGTGATACGTTCGTTTCATCATTGATCTAAACATCATGTACAAAGTCAGTGAAAGCATGAAGTTAGTAGAATACTCTGACTCAGACTACGTCTCAGACAAACTAGATCATAAGTTGATTCTCATCTACATTTACATGCTTGATGAAGAATCAGTCTTCTGAATGAGTTGAAAGCAAAAGTTCGTTGTCACATTGATCATTGAGACAGAGTACATGACTTTATCAATCTGCATCAAGAAAGATCTATGAATCAGTCAAGTGCTCAAGAACATGAATCTGACAAAGTATCTGAGCATCAGTCACAGTCACGTTGATATTCTTGAGAAGATTACTCATCAATCTGTCTCACTCACACAGCTCAAGAAAGATAATCAAGCATCTTTTATGCTGGTTAAGAATGCTCATATTCACGAAAGATTGAAGCACATTAACATTACTTATCATCACATTCGAAATCTGCACAAGAAGAATCAGATTTCAGTGAACTTCATCTTTAGTCAAAATATGATAGCAGATGAATTGATCAAGTCACTATCTCAACAAAACTTCAAGAGATTCATTGAACAACTGAGACTGAAAAGCAGTGAAAGCTGAGAAACTTGCAAACATCAAGTGAAAATGTTGAGAAGTGCAATGACAGACTTGTTTCTAGCAGCTTATTGTGATAGCTCTGAATTCAGTCTGAATTCAGTCAGACTTGTTTCTAGCAGCTCTCTCTAAACTAGCGTCAAAGATAAAGTCGTGTGTCACGACTTTGTCATGCATGACAGTATATAGATAGAGCAGTCTGTGACTTCTCTTCATAATCTAGATAGATTTCATCATATGTGATACTGTTCATTCTATTCTTTTAATAAATTTGAACAAATTCATCAACATCTGCATGCAAGTTGACGTTTGATTGACGAAATTAAATGCTTGATCAGCTCTCAAGACATCAACGACTCAAGTTACTCGCTTTATTGCTAGCATCTTAATGATAATCACTACTGCGACTTCAGCTTCAATCTCTGCATGAAAGAAACTCAGAATATCGAACGTTGATTCTGCTAGAAAGAAGTTGTTTAAAAAAAAACTCTGCTTCAAATGCAAGAAGTCAAAACATAAAGCATGCAACTGTCTTAAGTCAGCTCAGATGCATGAAATCGCAGCGAATTTGAAAAACGATCTGCTTTCATCAAAATAGTGACTGAAGATGATATACTCATATTCTGCTTTATCAGCATGTCTGATGATTCATTTGATTTCAAGTTATTCACTGTTGACATCATCTTGAATAGTTTAGAAAAGATATTCAGATTTCTCGCTCTGATAGATACTGAAGTCATTGACATAACTTTCATTGATGAATCTTTGATGTCAAAGCTATGTGAATGCTTTGATATTCAGTCAATATCGCTGTCAAAATCAAAGTCAATTCAATTTTATGATGAAATCTTTGATTGAAAGTCGATTACATATGCTTTGTATACATTGATCATGATACAAGAATACAAGAATGAAATGATGCTTTTATTGATAACTCGTCTAGATCAGCACAAGATAATCATTGAAAATCTTTGATTGAAAAGAAATCAAATGTTGATAAATTCTGCAAACAATTGATTAATATCATTATTGAAGATTTGAACATCGAAATCTGTTGTTTCAAAAGCAAGCAGTCAATCAGCATTTCACAGATTTGAATCAAATAAAATCTGTAAAATGAAACAAAAGTACTTAAACTTAATTGTTACATCAACAATCATCTTGAAGAAACTCATGAATCAGAAATCAGTGAATAGATTCATTAAATCTGCTCAATTCATTGAATCTGCTCTCATAGCAAAGCAAAGCACTTAAGTTGATCTCGATCAACTTCATCTTTTTCAATCAACTGAGGCAAAGAAATTCGTCAATATTGTCATGATTGAAGTCGTTGTATATCAAACTCTAGTCAAGAATAAGAAGATCAAGATTTTCTTCTTGATCATTAGTGAAATCAACAAAGCGCTTAGCTTAGTCGAAGATTTCACGAAACTGAATGAAATAATCTCTGTCATGTCATTAAATGAACTGAAGAAGAAGCTTTTAATAGTTTATCATGACTTTCTGAATGTTTTTGATAGAGAAAAGATAACGCAGTTGTCTTTGCATTGATCATACAATCATAAGATTGAATTAAAAGAAGAGAATCAACTTTCTAGAAGTCGATTATATTTCATGTTGAGCTACAAATTGCAGAAGATCAAAGAGTATTTAAAAGAGAATTTGAAGAAGAAGTTCATCATACTCAGCAAAGCTTCTTTTGCTTCGTCAATACTGTTTGTCAAAAAGAAAGATGACAGTCTTTGCTTTTGCATGAACTATTGAAAACTGAATGCTTTGATCAAAAGAGATCGTTATTCAATACTTTTAATAGACGAAGTACTAGCTCAAATTCAAGACAGTAAGTATCTGACTTGACTCAACATTATCGTCACGTTCAATAAACTGCGCATGAGTTCAGAAAGCGAAGATTTAACTACTTTTGTTACTTTCTTCGATGTTTACAAGTATAAAGTAATGCTCTTCAAATTAATCAATGAATCTGCTTTCTTTCAGCACTATATCAACGATGTGTTATTCAACTGTCTGCATAAATTCTGTCAAACATACTTGAATGATATTCTCATCTACAGTAAAACATTGAAAGAACATAGAATTCATGTGAAAGAAGTGCTAAAGAAGCTTCGTGAAGTCGATCTACAAATAAACATTGACAAGTGCAAATTCAAGATTCAGAAAATCTCATTTCTTGAACTACTGATATTCATCAATGATCTGCAAATAAATTCTCGAAAAGTAGATGTGATTCAAGACTGAGAAGTGTCTTGATCGTTGACTCACATGCAGATCTTCATTGACTTTTGCAATTTCTATCGATGATTCATAAAGAACTTTTCAAAGATTGCTCAATCTATGATAAAGCTGACTTGAAAAGATCATCTCTTTGAATGAACAGAAATCTGTCAGATGATCTTCGAAGAACTGAAGTAACAAGTGACAACAGTTCTTGTTCTGAAGCATTTCAACTCGATCAGAGAAGCTATTTTGAAAACTGACTTCTTGAATTATGTCAACAACGAAGTATTGTCTCAGTATGATGATGAAGACATTCTACATTCAGTGATTTTTTATAGCAAGAACATGATTCTTGCAGAATGCAACTACGAGATTTATGACAAGAAACTGCTGATCATCATTTGCTGCTTGAAGCACTGACGTCTTGAATTAAAATGTATGAATATTTCAATCAAGATCTTCATTGATCATCTGAATTTAAAGTACTTCATGATCATTAAAGAACTGATTAGATGACAAGCTAAATGAGCTGAGAAGTTATTTGAATATAACTTCAAGATCATATATCAGTCGAGAAAACAGAATCTGAAAGTTGACGCGCTGATCAGAATGTCAGACGTCAAGTCAGTTGAAGCAAACGATGATCATAAGCTATATCAGCATCAGATGCTATTGTCAGAAGACAGATTTGAACTTCAGTCAATAAAAGATGATCAGAAAGCTGATCAAGATCTGACTCAAACCTTGCTCAGATCTGATTCAGAATCTGACTCAGATTTGAAACTTGAATCGAAAGTTAATTAAAATTCGGTCGAAGAGATGATTTCTATTCAGAATCAGATTATAGTTGAAAATCAAATGAATCAACTGTGCTTTGATATTCAAATAATCATGAAACAGAATAGAAAGACTTGTCAAGATATTAATCTAGACAATTGCAAAGTACTTAATAAAGTACTCTGAAAACATGATAGACTATGAGTTTCTCAGACAATAATCATTCTATTAATAAAAGAAGCACATGATCTTTTGATCAATGATCATTCTGACATGAATTAAACGTTGAACTTGCTGAGATGATCATATTGCTGATCGAAGATGAGAACGATGATCAAGCGCTACATTTGAAACTGTTACGTTTATCATAGATCAAAAGCATCGAGAGATCAAATCAATGAACTGCTGAAGTCATTGTTCATACTCAAGCAGCAATGACAAAACATATCATTAGACTTCATTATCAATCTATCAGAAAGTGATGAAAGCAACGCGATTCTGACAGTCATAGATCGATTGTCTAAGAAACGACACTATATATCGTGTTGATCAGATGACAAAAAAATCTTCGCAGAATAAACAGTTAAGCTACTGTTGATATGAGTCTTCAGAACTCATGAACTATCAAGATCAATAATGTTCGATCGTGATTTACAATTCATATCAATTGTCTGAAAGTCTTTATGTCTGAGACTAAACATCAAGATGAAACTATTCATCGATTATCATTCTCAGATCAATGATCAGACAGAAAGAGTGAATCAGAATGTAGAATGATATCTACGAAGCTACTGCTCATATATGCAAGATAATTGATTCGCCTGATTATTCATGATTGAATTCGTTGATAACAATGCTATTTTGTTGTCAATTGAACAGTCAATGTTCTTTCTGAATAAGAGCTTTCACTCTCATATGAGCTTCGATTTGAACTCAATTGAATATGAGATCACTTGAGCTAGAATCGAAGCAAACAAAGCAGAGAATATATTCAAACATATGAAATAATCACTAGCATTGATCAAGCAAGTCTTAACAAAAGTCAGAGTCACAATGAAGAAACAAATTGACAAGCATTGAAAGAAAATGATTTACAAGATAAATGACATGATGTTTCTGAATTCTAGAAACATAATGATCTTATGATCATCAAAGAAGCTAGATGATAAAATGCTAGAACTCTTCAAGATTTTGATTGAGATTGAACATGTTTATCAACTGAAACTATCATCGACTATGAAGATACATTCAGAGTTTGCATCAAATCTGCTGCAACTAAATTCAAAGAACTCGCTGAATGAACAACGAAATGAATCATCTGACTTTATAGTGATTGACAATGAAGATGAATGAAAGATGAAGAACATACTGAACTTCAAACACTATGAACGAGATAAACGACTACAATATTGTGTTAATTGAAAAGAATATGATGTCGATCTACATTGATACAACGTTAATGAAAGTGAATTTGAAGAATGCTCGAAGATTGTAAAGAACTTTCATGAACGATATTTGAACAAGTCAAGATAGAAATCGACTTAAGAAAGATTGATCAAACTGCAGCAATGAGAACATTGCTAAATGAAGAGAAGAAATAATGTTATGATCATGCACTTCAAGTTAGTTTAACATAGATCATGTCAGACTATCATAAACTAGTATAAAGCTGATGTTGACATGCTAGCGATCTAGCATGCCTTCGTGAGTAAAACTTACAACATGTTGCATCTTCTTTCTTCTTCAGCTTTGAACTTCTAGTTAAAATACACTCATATGATTCGCTTTATGCAAACTCATAACAACAAGATCTGAGTCAGATCTGAGCAAAAGAAAGACGAAACACAGTTTAATATGATGATGCACAGATGAAACTAAAATACATTTAAGTCACATCTGAATCAGATTTAAACAAGATGTTTGAGTCAGATCTAAACAAGATCTGAATCAGATTTGAGCTGAATTGAAACAATAAAGATTGAACTTAAAGTTCTTGACATTGACATTAAAATATTACACATGACAGTACATGTGATTCTTCGACGACAAAGTTGACGAGATGATATTCATTAAGCATTTGCTCATAATTATTCAGAAGATGAAAAGACTCTCAAGTAGAAAAGTGATCTTCTCAATTGATGTAATACTTGAGCAGAGATGAGTTATAACATTTATCACACTTGAAGTTTAGTATGCTGTTTACATATCAGAATCTTTCATCATTCTTGATGACAATGAGTTCTTAAGATTTCTGACGTTGACTTGAAAGAAAGTCACTTGCAATATGATTCAAAAGAATGACATGAAAGATTGAATGAATCTTCATGAATGTTGAAAGATTTAACTCAATGATCAGAAAATTGTTCTTAAAAACACGCTTGATCTTGAAGAGATCAACGTTATGATCATTTAACTTGACAGCAAGATGAGCGATGCTGAAATTACAAGCATTCAGTCAAACTTTATCTTCTGTTACAATTTTAGCCTTCGTCTATTCTTCGTCTAGTCTTCATCTGATTTCATTCTAATTGAGTCTAGCACAGAGCTGAGAAACACACATATAAGAATCAAGTTCTTTTCTGTAGATACTTTTCTTTCTTAGCATTTATCTATTAGTTATATTACACTCATATGACTCGCTCTATGTTGATCTCTAACAGTAGATAAATGCTAATCAACTACTCTGCTATCAACGTGTAAATGATACGAAATAACCTACTTCGTTCATTCAGAAAATTCGCAAGAAATTCTTTGAATTACTTTCATCAAAACACATCTTCAAATTTACTCAAATTTACTCAAATTTACCAAATCAACCACTTAATCTTCTCACAATCTATTTATCTTTATCTTCAATTTCTCACAATGACACGCGACTCTGAATCAGTCGAGTCACGAACAGCTCATCTGCTTAAAAGCATTGCTAATAAATGAGTTTTTCTTATTTCTTTCAATGCTTCAGCGAGATTTCAGAATGTCGCTATCTCATGAGACATCAACATAAGTTAACAACTTCGTCAATGAGTTATTGATCAGTCAGACGAGATCATCAAGATGCTGATCGAGCTAAGAGATCAACGAGACATGACTTTGAAACTCAATGAGCAATGAATCAATGTTCAAGTCAATCACATCAAGAGACTTGATGAGCTAAAGATCAATCAAATGACAATAGACACTCAAGAAGAGACTATCATTGAACTACGAGAGAAAGTCTTAAGTCTAAAAAAGAAACAACGTTCAGCGAATCAGTCTTGATCTCACCAGTCTACTGAATCTCAAGTTTCTATGAAATCTCTACCTCGTCAATCTATCGAGAATCATACTCGACGTAAGTCGTTCACTTTATTCAATAATGATCATCACAAGTCTTTCAAGTTTTTGAACTCATTTGTATTCATTGATGAAGATGAATCAACATGAGATAGCTGAAGAGTCAAGATGAACGACAAGCTTCAGACAAATGTTGATCACTTCGATAATGAGAATATCTGTATTGTCTATGTGATATCTAGACTAGAAGATGATGCTGCTGAACATATCTTCGCTTGATGTCGACATGATGCTTTGCATTCATACACTTTGATCGACGAGCTATTTGAGCATCTGAAAGAAATATACAATGAACTGAATAGAAATCGAAAGTGTCGTTGCAAGTACAACGTTCTGAGACAAACAGACAAGTTTTTCAACATCTTCTACTTCAACTTTATGAAGCTATTCAGCTATCTAAACTACAACGATTGCACTCTGATGAATGATCTTCAGAATAAGATCAACAATCGCTTGCAGAATGCTCTGTCAGTATGTCTTGAAGACTTCGCTTCACTTCATCGTCTTAAGATCTTTCTTCAAGATGTGAATAATAAACAGCGAGTTAACTATCAGCTACGCAGTCAGCTTCGCACTGTCACTGTCAAAGTCACTGTCGTACCTGATAAATGCGCTGCTACTTCATTGTCAGTGACGACTTCGATAATTGATTATATTAAGTCTATTCTCTCTTCTATCTCTGAGTCAGCAAGATCATCTATCATTTGCTATACTTGCAAGATCTCGAGTCATTTGTTCAAGAATTGCTCTCAGAACAAGATCAATACTTTTGCATCTCATGCATTCATCTCTCATCTACATGAAATCGTCATTTCGAAGAATAAGAAGAATGAGAAAATGTCTTCTTTCGAAGATAGTGAGGCAAAAAACTAGAGACTTTCATCAAAGATGTGATGAAAAAGATGTTAATTTCTTCAACGATGAGCATGTCAGATGATTTTTTTGCTTCTGAATCTTTGACTATTGAATGTGTACTTTCTAGCAATGAAATTAGTTACTCATTGAAGTCATTGATAGACATCGAAGCTGCTGACTATTCATTCATTGATGAAGTGATCGCGCAGATT
>JAABUK010008700.1_pt1 | contig 14137 bp, 26 predicted proteins | sample 5559141 | NCBI WGS metagenome assembly JAABUK01 (sample SAMN10711869, study PRJNA513367) | rock metagenome | isolation source: Antarctica rocks | place: Antarctica: Victoria Land, Pudding Butte nord | collected 2016-01-03
TCGATCACATGCGAAAGCTGATGTTTCCGATGCGGAATCAGGGTGGAGAGCAGGAAAGCATGTGCATGCATGCTCGGCCCCTACCCCCGCGGCAGCCGGCGCACCCGCTCCCCTGGTCTATGCAGCCATGTGGACGGTGCCCTGCAACAGGCATCGGCATGCGGCAGCAACAGCAGCAGTGCTAACTGTTGACAAGAATTCACCCGGTCGACGATGCCGGTCAGCGTCACGCGCGCCAAGTTCGTCGTCTGCGCCGTCAGCTTGAAGGTCGCGGCGCTGGAGGAGTTGCCGAAACGCAGCGACTGCGCCGACGACTGTTCCGGCGTGAACTGTTACAGGTGCACCTGCTCGTCCACTGCCGCGTACGGCTGCAGGCCTGCGCCGCAGGCAAAGGGGAGCGGTCGGTGCTTCGGGAATGCGACGGCAACCTGATGCTGAAAAGTGCTTGGTGTTCAGGCGTCTGTCGTGCTCGTCGATCCCCGCGAGCGATGTGGCTGACGCTGCTGCCGGCCATCCGTGGCGGCACAGCACCAGCAGCGCCCCAGCAGCACCTCGGTCGAACGCTTCAACTGACTCCACCCTTCTGCACTGCTGAACTTCATGTCACGCACCTGCGTTGACCACCGGGTAGGTGGTGTAGTTGTGAAGCGCACGGTGATGTTGTAGGGGTTGAACACCGTGGAAATGGCGGTGCGGTAGTACAGCTCCATCTGCTCGCGTTTTGCGATGACCTCCGAGCCCATGATGCGCCACCGGTTGTTCGTGATCGCCCTGCAGCAGCAGGCATGGCACGTGAGTGACTCTGCAGCGTAGGTTAGTTTGCTGGCCAAGCTCGCCAGCTCTGCAGCGCTAACCCTGTCTCGCAAAGTTTGTCAAGTTCGGAGCAGATGCTGGCGACTTCGCGTTGCGGCTGCGGCACTGGCGTCCCCTGTGGAGGCGCTGGTGGCTGGAAGATCCAAAGTCCGCTCCTGCGTGCGCGCGTACATGCAAGGAGTCCTTACAAGGATTTTGACGGCTAAACCGGAGCGCACGTCCAGTTGCCCACGAGTGGCCAGCCATCCGGGCTGATGGCGGACACGCCGCTGGTGGAGGTCGACTGCTGCGACACGGGCGTGTCCGCGACCTGTGTCGTGTTATCCGCAGTCGCGTTGAAGCTGCTGACAATGAGGCTGGCGATCGAGGAGGCGTTCGGCGCGCCGGCGGCGGCGGCGGGAGCCGCGGCGGCGTTGGGTCCCTGCAGGCAGACGGATTGCATGCCGCTGGTGCGTGCTGTGACGGCAGCTGTTGGTGCTACAAAGATTTGCTGTGAGGCAGTGGCAGGCAGACGCGCATTGCATGTCCAGGTGGCAACAGTGACACGAGCCAGATTTAACTCCAGGCGGTGCGGGGCTGCAACCTCTGTGGGACACTATAAACCAAACAAACCAAAAAAACGCACCTGTGCAGCTGCAGGTCCTGGCGCCGATTCAGTTGCCAGCGCTGGCGCGGTCGCCCGCGCCTGCGCCAGAGCGCGCATGTGGCTGGCCGCGCCACTCAAGCCAAAGGGCTGCTCAGCGTGCGCCACCACGGCACCCGTGGCTCCTGCATCTGCCGCAGCTGCAGCGGTGGCCACCAAGCACTGTCACGAGCAATGCCGCCGCCAGCGCTGCCGCCGCCCCAGGCCGGCACGCCGTGTCCATTGCTGTGCAGCTCCGAGCTCCTATTTCTCTGCCCGGCAGCGCCATGCCCGAGGCTGCTCCGCGGAGCTGCGTTCGACCTTTTGATCCGCCCCGTCGAGTCCCCGAGGCAGCTGCCAGCTCACACCTGTGACGATGGGGGCGGAGACAGCTTCTGCGGCCTGCCAGGATCACTCACGGGCTGCGCGTATGGTAGGCCCAGGGCGCCACTTCCAATGTCAGCGCTCCGACCCGCGCTCGCCCTGCGCGACTGCAAGTCGTTACACACATGCTCGCGAGTACCAGCCGTGAGAACCAGGACACAGAGGACACAGATAAGTCCGCTGCACCACGATCCAGTCGCCGCCTCCCAGTCCGCTGTACTGGTGGCCTAGAAGCGCCAGCCACGCCGTGATGGCAGCTCCGTACGCCTGGTGCCGTTCATCGAGAGCTTCTAGATGGAAGCCTGGAGGGAGCGGCACAGACCTGCTGCGCGGCCGCGGCGCACGTTGCTAGATCGTGTACGAAAAGACTGCCAAGGGCGCGCCCGCCACAGCCGGGGCGGTCGCGCCAGTCACAACTCAGCACAAGACATGATTTGCGGGAGAAATCATGTGTAGGTGCCGCCATTCGTGCAGTTTTAAGAGTACCGGCGACAACGACTGCGTGGACGTACCCAATGGAAGCTCGGTATCTTTAGCCGATGTGCATATGTGACCCGGAAGTTCCGTCTTGACTCAGGTGAAAAAGTTCTGGTGCTTTAAGTAAGGTAGGTGCTTTAAGTAAGGTCGGCGAATTAAGCCTGCCGAAACGTTTGCCCATCGAACGAGGCACCTTCAGCCGACACTATCCATTAACGCGCGGTCTACACGCCAGCTACCGCTAGGGCCGAGCGTCGTGGACCTCGCTCAGGCCGCGTTGGAGGTTGGGCCCATCGACGTGCGTGCATGTGCGCCGGCACGCGGCGCCTCTTGCTGCTTGTGCAAACAGCAAACTAATCTACACGGTCCGTGGATTTCGTTGGTATGTGTCAGAGCAATACCAATTGTGAGCGCAAAACGTGATGGCAGGCCGTTTCAGGGACGCTCAGTCCCGGACTTGCACCTGGGTTCCTCTTCTTACATACCCCTCACACCCGGGAATCAATATCTATAATGATGTAGACTATATCAACCAGATGGGAGATATTGGCGGGAAGGGTATGGCGCGATCGCCAAGGCTATCCTTTCCAAACAGAAGGCTTCAAAAAAGTTGGTGTTCGCGAAGTGCCTGCGACGTGTCAGCGGCCAGATACATGATTGAAAGTTTCGACTGATACACGGGTATTGAGAGCAGCATGGCAGGCGGAGCTGGGCTGCTGCCGACCGGCCAGGTGCCGGTGGCAGGCAGGCATGTTCACAGGCGGCCAGCTTTCCAGGCGGACAACCTGCGCAGCAGCCGTAGCACGGTGGGTAAATCTCGTTGCTGGGACTACTGAGCGACGTTTGGTTCGCATGGTTCGTCGGTCCGCGGCGTGCACAGCAAAAACACAACCAGCACGCTGTGACCATCGTGCACAACGACAACTGCAGGTCGCCCGGGGCAGAAGCCTTCAGAGGCAATGCAGTCGCACAGTCAGATCAGCCCAGGGAGCGCAGCAGGTGAGCGCCACGGTGCCGATCCGCCGCTTGCTGGTCGCAAAAAGCTGCAAAATTGGACACGTCGCCTGTTCCAAATCACTAACACTTTTTGGGGCAAGTGGAGCATGTGAAACGTGTCTATGATGCACATTGTGGGCATGCCGTTGCGGACTGCAACGCCGATCACAACTCGATCAGCATGGAGTGAGGGTGCCACCTTGCAATGCCACAGGCGACCGTCGCGATCGCCTCGCCGCCCCAGCGGCCGCGATCGTCGTCGCCGCAGAGCAGCAGCAGCACGTTCGGCACGGACGAGCCGCTGCGGCTGAACATCGGCGATGGGCCAGGTGAGAGCGGTGCCGCGGCGCACGCCGCTGCCGAAGCGGCACAAGACTCATCCTTTTCTGTCCGTTCCTACGAGCTTCCAGGAATGTGCATAGCCACTCATTCATCACGTCTGCAAGCGTACCTTTTGAGCTGAAATTGCCGAACTATGCTGCGCCGCCAGGCGCCGGCTACACAGCAGTGGACCCGGAGTCGCGGCGCATCATCCCCACTGACGCGGAGAGGAGTGGCAAGACCGTCGTCAAGATGGTCTATGTCGTGCTGGAGGCGCAGTACCAGGTGAGGAACAGCTGCCGCTGGCAACAGCATGCACAGGCAGACACGACACATGTGCCGCGTCATGGCGTGCCGCTTTTGCGGCGCAGCGTGCGAGCAACTGCCATGTGCACGACACCAGTTGCTGATAGCCTGCTTTGCTGATATCGACCCACATGACGGCCACATCAAACAACCAGCGTGCACACCGTTCACGCAGGCGTCGCTGACGGCAGCGGTGCGCAACATCAATGCGCACAACAAGTCCGTGGCCGTGGAGCTGCGGGGCTACCTGCTGGAGGAGCTGCGTGATGCGACCAACTTCAAGGCGCTGCAGGCGGATGTCGCCGACGCCAACATCTTCATCGGCTCCCTCATCTTCATCGAGGAGCTGGCCGACAAGGTGGGCTGAAGTGAAGGGGCGGAAATGAATGGACTGAAGTGGAACACTCGCTGCTGTGGCTGTTCTGGTCCGTGGGAGTGCTGTGCTGCCGGCTGCTGGCTCAGCCGGGGCTCAGGAGGCAATGATCCCTGTCTTGGTGAGGCGCTTGTCCTTCATTGCAGCCAGGGCGATGGTGGCGTCACATCCACAGGGCCAACATGTCCTGGCCAGAATGGCACCAAGATCTCACCATATGATCGCGGAGGCGGTGACGCTGCTGCTACCTGCTGCACCATGCACACTCAGGTCCAGCATGTCCTGATCAGTGTCATCCTCTGAACCACAGGTTGTGGAGGCGGTGACGCCGGTGTGGGACAACCTGGACGCGCTGCTGATGTTCCCAATCAGCGACTCTGATCAGTGTCTTTACTGAACTGCAGATCGTGGAGGCGGTGACGCCGGTGCGCGACAACCTGGACGCGATCCTGGTTTTCCCCTCCATGCCGGCGGTCATGCGCCTTAACAAGCTGGGCAGCTTTGCCATGAGCCAGCTGGGGCAGGGCAAGTCCATCATCAGCGATTTCATGCGCAAGCAGCGCAAGGAGAACGAGAACTTCGAGGAGCAGCTGCTGCAGCTCGTGCGCACGCTACCCAAGGTGCGGCGCAAGCTGCTTGGGACGATAGTGTGAAGTGTAGAGAAGTCATGTAGCGGTGCTCATGCGTCTTGAGCATGCCGGGGACGGCACCTGCTCCACTGCGCTGGCTGCGCCCAGGCAGACACAGTGGCGCAGCATGCACGTGCTTCGTGGATCTGCTGGACCAAGGGTTCCTTGTGCACATGTTGTTTCCAGACTGACTTTAGAGATGTCTGATCTGGAAACAGAAACTGATCTGCTGAGTGGTCCTCACCTCGCAGGTGCTCAAGTACCTGCCGACAGAGAAGGCGCAGGACGCGCGCCACTTCGTGGAGTCGCTGCAGTACTGGCAGGTCAGCCCAGCATTGCATCCTGGAGCTTGGACCTGTCTCTGGACAGCAAAAAGGCTCTTTATGCCAGCCTCTGCTTGTCGTGAAGGCCGCTAAGTACATATTGCTGGGCGCCTGGCGGCACAAGTTTGTTGTGTGACAATCTTGACGGTGCAACCAAACCCTGAATTCCAATACTGAACCCTTGATCTGCACAGGGCGGCAACCCGGAGAACCTGGAGAACCTGATCCTGTCGACGTGCCAGAACTATGTGCCAGAGCTCAAGGGCGTGGACTTCTCCGTCGCTGAGCCGCAGCTGTTCCCAGAGGTCGGCATCTGGCACCCGCTGGCGCCCGCCTACTACGAGGACCTCAAGGAGTACCTCAACTGGTACGCAACGTAATCTGTGTAATTTCAATTGTCCCATTTGAGGATCGACAGATGCAATGTGGCGCCCGCAGCAGCGTCAGCCAGCCGCGTTTCCCTGATGTGCCCGAGAAGAGAGAGGCCTTCGGTTGTTTGTCCTCGCTTCGACAGGCAGTGTTTGGGCAGCAAGCACAGCACACTTTTCGTCCATCCACAAGTCTGACCTAGCATCGCGCTCATGTTCTTGGCCCTGCGCAGGTACGACACGCGGTCGGACGTGAAGTTTGCGAAGGACGCGCCGGTCATTGGGCTGGTGCTGCAGCGCAGCCACCTGGTCACTGGCGACGAGGGCCACTACTCCGGCGTCGTCTCCAACCTGGAGTCCCGCGGCGCCAAGGTGAGCTGCATGCTGTGGCAACAAGCCGGGTTGTATGAATTCCCAGTTTTCATCAACCAGAACTCGGGCCCTGGTGCCTGTACGGCCTGCCAATGCTGACGCAGCTCTGGGCAAGCAGGGAGTTGGCTATGCAAAGAGCCGCGCACAATGTCAAGCACACCGCTTCAAGAGTCTTGAATGCGATCTGACTCGCCCCGCGCCTGCCTGCCTGCAGGTGGTGCCCGTGTTTGCAGGCGGCCTGGATTTCTCGGCGCCCGTGCGCAAGTTCTTTTACGACCCCCTGGGCTCCGGCAAGAACTTTGTGCAGGCCGTCGTCTCGCTCACAGGCAAGCGCCGCTGTTGCCACTGCAAAGGGACCACTTACAGAATCTGCAGTGACGGGTTTTCATGTTTGGCGTCCGAACCCTGAACGCTGCTGCTGCTTGAGCAGACAAAGGTACCCTCCCCTGCAGCAGGACCAAATGCAGGCAGCTGCCAGCCAGATGGTGTCTTCAGCAACTTGCCTTGGCTCAATCGGGTTCTCAGGCTCAAGGGGCAACCGTGCGCAGGCTTTGCGCTGGTGGGCGGCCCGGCGCGGCAGGACGCGCCCAAGGCCATCGATGCGCTGAAGAAGCTCAACGTGCCATACCTGGTGTCGCTGCCGCTGGTGTTCCAGACCACCGAGGAGTGGCTCGACTCCGAGCTGGGCGTGCACCCCGTGCAGGTCGCGCTGCAGGTGCGGCAGCGGATTCTTCGGTCTGGCCACCTTTCAGCCGTGGTCTGTGGGTGGCGTTGCTGTGCGCGTATAACAGTATAATAGCCGCCAGATGACGTGGCTGCCAGCGGCGCGGCAAGCACACCTGCAGCTGTCCAGCTGGTTTCGTCATGCTGAGCAGGTGATGGTCCAGGTCCATGCATCCAGACATCAAAACAGACAAAAGGGCATGTGCGCCCAGAAGCTGCATGCCATATCTGTGTGTGATGGTTGACTCATCGCAACGTGCAGGTGGCGCTGCCCGAGCTGGACGGCGCGCTGGAGCCCATCGTCTTCGCTGGCCGCGACTCCAACACCGGCAAGAGCCACTCGCTGCCGGTGCGCGGCTGGCACAACACCTCCCATCCAAAACGCCTGAACTGCTGGCTCGGAACCAGCTGCATCCTCGATGGCGTGCTGTGTAAAGCCTTCCCCCATCAGGATGCAGCTGCTCAGCACCACACAACCCTCGTCCACAGCTGTGCACCCGGCATGCGGACTCTTAAATAAGGATCTGACACCAAGGCCTAAGTATCGTGCATCCCCCTGCCCGCAGGACCGCATCGACAGCCTGGCGGAGCGCGCGATCAACTGGGCCACCCTGACGAAGAAGCGCAACTGCGACAAGAAGCTGGCGGTCACCGTCTTCTCCTTCCCGCCTGACAAGGGCAACGTCGGCACCGCCGCCTACCTCAACGTCTTCGGCTCCATCTACCGCGTGCTCAAGGTGCCTGCCTGCCTCGTGGCTGTAGGGTGTGTTTCGAGACCTTTGAAACCGCACCAAACATGCAGGCACTTCACAGTGTGGTGTAGAGACCTGCGCAGGCACATCTCCAATCCTAGATACTGCACTCAGACTGCCGAGGCTGTGCCGGCTAGCTGGTGTGCGTCCGATGTACATATTGGGCTTTGCATTGGCTGAACTAAAGGCCATTTCCAAGACTGTAAAGCTGACACGTGTGCTGCTGTGTTCCCTGTAGGAGCTGCAGGCGGATGGCTACGATGTGTGCAAGATCCTGGAGGAGGGCGACCTCGTCAAGAGCGTCTCAAACTGACTTGCTGCTTCCTGCTTCCTATACAGGAGCTGCAGGCGGACGGCTACGACGTCGGCAAGATCCCGGAGGAGGAGGGCGACCTCATCAAGAGCGTGCTGAACGACGAGACGGCGCGCTTCAACTCCGCCGATCTGAACATCGCGTACAAGATGCCGGTCGCCGAGTACCAGAAGCTGTGCCCCTACGCCGAGGCGCTGGAGGAGAACTGGGGAAAGCCGCCGGGTGCGTCTCTGTCAATTGCACCTTTCATGACGTTGAAGTCTGACTTTGTGCTTGTGTTGCATACGGCAATCTAGCTGGCTGCGCGTGGCGCCTGCCTGCTAGACCGAATTCAGCAGTGCTACCTCAAGATCTGGAAGTCCATGTGCAAGTCCACATGCAGCTGCGCCCCTGTCTTCATTCTTCCGATATGGCCTGAGCCCTGCTTGGTAAAGTTAGCCTTGTTGCAACTCCGCAGGCAACCTAAACACCAATGGGCAGGAGCTGCTGGTGTACGGCCGCCACTTCGGCAACGTCTTCATCGGCGTGCAGCCGACGTTCGGCTACGAGGGCGACCCCATGCGCCTGCTGTTCAGCAAGTCCGCGAGCCCGCACCACGGCTTCGCCGCCTACTACACCTACCTGGAAAAGATCTTCAAGGCGCGTGCATGCCACGGCCGCCCATTTCGGAGCTGCATTTCTTTCCGCCTATGGATTGGTGTGAGTCTCGACTCTGCTTCTGCCGCTGCTGTGCTGGCGCAGAGCAGGTTGTCTTCTCGACGTCTGCTGTGAAGAATGGACAGCTGTTCGGTGCCCTTCACGACAACTGGAACGAGCCGATCTAAGGACTTTGGTTCCTGCAGGCGGACGCGGTGCTGCACTTTGGCACGCACGGTTCCCTGGAGTTCATGCCGGGCAAGCAGGTGCGTCTGCTATTGTTTTCCGCTCCTTTCGCTGCAACCCTGCCACTAGATGTCGCAGCAACACGCTGATAGACAGTCCGTGCAAAGCTTGTATTCCGCTGCACTCCTCTTCACGTGAGAAGTTCTGTCTCCCCAGCTGATGCATCGTGTGTGCCGCATACCAACAGGTGGGCATGAGCGGCGTGTGCTACCCGGACAGCCTCATCGCCAGCATCCCCAACCTGTACTACTACGCGGCTAACAACCCCAGTGAGGCGACGATCGCCAAGCGCCGCTCGTACGCCAACACCATCTCTTACCTCACGCCGCCAGCTGAGAACGCCGGCCTGTACAAGGGCCTCAAGGTGAAAGGGCTGTTCTGTCTTTCATATTCCTTGTTCGTCTTGCCGGTCCCTCTCGTGACTTGGCTGCCGCATGGCGTCTGGCGCACTATTCCTGTGCATTCATTAACATTCATTAACTGGACTGCCCCTGCCTGGGCTCCAGAAAGGCAACTCTGAAGAAGGGCTGCGTCCACTGCTTGGCACCTGTCAGTTCAGGCTCTGCCCTTGACTGTTCGAATTCTTCTGCGCCCGTACAGGAGCTGAAGGAGCTGATCGCCAGCTATCAGACGCTGCGGGAGGGCGGCCGCGGCCCCGCGATCGCGTCCACCATCATCTCCACCGCGCGCCAGTGCAACATGGACAAGGACTGCAACCTGCCGCCGGACGAGGTGGACACGAAGGAGATGCCCATGGAGGACCGCGACCTCATCGTCGGCAATGTGTACCGCAAGTGCGTAGCCACTTCAGTATCCATGCAGTTCCTCTTCGTCTTGGTTACAACAGCTTGCACTGCACATGGTCCGTTGTGTGTCTGCGTGAATGTTTGCGCACACAGCCTCCTGGGCAACTGCGCGTGCCGGATCACAGTATCGCTTTTCTCCGCGGTGTAGTCCCTTTGCTCGTCCTGTATTCAAAGGCCAATTCTGAAAGTGAACGCGTCGCAGGCTGATGGAGATCGAGTCGCGGCTACTTCCGTGCGGGCTGCACGTGGTGGGCTCCCCGCCGAGCGCCGCGGAGGCCGTCGCCACGCTGGTCAACATTGCGGAGATCGACCGCCCCGAGAACGACCCGCCGACCGCGGGCCTGCCCGGCATCATGGCGCGCTCCATTGGCCGCCGCATCGAGGAGATCTACGCCAACAACAACAAGGTGCGCTCAGCCGTGTCCGCTGCCAGGAACTTCCATGCGCAGTCAACGCAGATGTATCCTTCCGATGCTGTGGCGCCGCATCAGAGGAGATCTACGCCAACAACAAGGTGCGCGGCCCATGTGGTAACAATCCTACTGCAATGCCCTGCTGGACGTGCTTGAGGGATCTACGCCAACAACAACAACAAGGTGCGCGGCGCTCGGAAAGCCGAAGCTTGCGCCACGGCATCCTGTGCACCGCTGCTACTGGATCCAGTGGCGATGCCCTTGCAATTCGAGCAGGGCCCAGGGAATGCATACGATCCAGACTGCGTTGCTTGTGAACATGTGAGGATGCTGCAGCTGTCAACGAAGCTGGCACGCCCTTGTGCAGGTGGCTGTCACCTTGACAATCGTTGCTAATGCTTCAAGTCATGTTGTGCTGAATTTGCAGGGCGTGCTGGCGGACGTGGAGCTGCTGCAGGACATGACCATGGCGAGCCGCGCCGCGGTGGGCGCCTTTGTGGAGGACCGCACCGACAAGGACGGCCGCGTCTCCAGCAACGCGATCAAGAACTTTGCGCGCTTTGCCAACTTCGACCGTGAGCCCTACATGAAGGCGCTGGAGGTGCGGCCCCTTTCGACAGGGGTCAGCTCTGATAAGTGATGTCTACAACAACCATCTCATGCAGCTTCCTGCATCTCAACAACAGGTCACAAGCAGGTGCCGGCATAGTCCCAGTCATATGGCATGCCGCCGCCAGCAGGGGTGGTATTTAGTGGCTCCTTATTTGTGCCTGCTGTGCACGCTCCGATGACGACAGCAGTAGCACAATAGTTTTCAAGCCGACATGCGCGCGAGCGCGGGGGCGCAGCCTCGGCCCTGCCGGCGGCGCCACCCTGCATGACGAATCCAAGCAGAATGGATATCGGAGGAGCTGCCAGCCCTCAACCAGATTGCAACACGCAGTGTCATCATGAGTCTCACCAGAACGGGTTCCACCTCCCCACTGACACCCTGTGTTGTTTTCACTTGCTGCTCGCAGAAGACGGAGTTCAAGAAGGCCAACCTGCAGGACATGCGGCTGCTGTTCACGTACCTGGAGTTCTGCCTGGAGCAGATCGTCAAGGACAACGAGCTGGGGGCGCTCAAGCAGGGGCTGGCCGGCGGCTACGTCGAGCCAGGCCCCGGCGGCGACCCAATCCGTAACCCCAAGGTGCTTCCCCCTTCCTGGGTGTTGTGTGCCGCAGCCTCGCTTACTGATTGCGTTCTACAACTCAAGGTCAGTACTGCCAGGGCCCTGTCAGCGCTGGTGCCTGCATTGCTGCAAGTGAGGTCCTCTGCACCTCCCAAGCTGTAGCCCCCGCGATGTTCCTCATCCAATGTTCCGCCCCGATGCCTGCCCGCAGGTGCTGCCGACGGGCAAGAACATCCACGCGCTGGACCCGCAGAGCATCCCCACCACCGCCGCGGTCGCCTCCGCGTCCGTCGTCGTGGAGCGGCTGCTCAAGCGCCAGAAGGCGGACAACGGCGGCAAGTGGCCCGAGACCATTGCCGTCGTGCTGTGGGGTACCGACAACATCAAGACCTACGGCGAGTCGCTCGCGCAGGTGCGGCCCTCCTCCCTCCCTGTCGTGTGTTGTGACTGAGCTCTAGGGATGTGTTGGGATTGCATTTGCTCGTGCCGCCATCCATTCCATGTTGTAGCATTGTGTCAGTTTCACACGCCAATTTCCGGAGCCGGAATTTGGCACTTTGGGTGCATCTGCGGTTACAATGCGCTTCGAGGTCACCACCAGCCACAGGACCGTTCTGTGCTAGAACGCTCAAGGTGTTGATGCTTCTGCGCCGCAGGTGATGTGCATGGTGGGCGTCAAGCCGGTGGCGGACGCGCTGGGTCGCGTCAACAAGCTGCAGGTCATGTCCCTGGAGGAGCTGGGCCGCCCCCGCATCGACGTCGTCGTCAACTGCTCCGGCGTCTTCCGCGACCTGTTCGTCAACCAGGTAGGGCCACTTTCAGGGCGTTCCTCTGGCATGTTGTTTCCTGCTAATTTTTGAGCTCGTTGTCAACTGATCCGGCGTTCTTTATGACCCGTTCGTCAACCAGGAGCGGGCCCCACAGCTGCAGAGTGCGTTGCTAGCCCTGTCGAATTGCCGCATTCCGCTTGCTCTGTCGGCGGCGAGTCGCGGCAGCTGAGCAGAGCAGTGTAGGGTGTTGATTGTTTGTGAGACTCCTATGGCCAAACCATGCTCAAAAATGCACGATTTGGTCCGCAGATGAACCTGCTGGACCGCGCGGTGAAGATGGCGTCCGAGCTGGATGAGCCTGACGAGATGAACTTCGTGCGCAAGCACGCCAAGGAGCAGGTGTCCCTACCTGCTCCCTGACTGCATTGTACCCTGGAACCTCCTTCTTAGACGCGGGCTGCATGCCCCCGCCTGGTGGTGTCCGTCACCACAGACCTGAACAAGATTCACTGCAGACCTGAAGCACATCGCTGTGCACTGGAGGCACACTACATCGCTCTGCACTGGAGACTCACTGCCTGCTGCTCATTGTGTGCAGGCGAAGGAGCGGGGCGTGAGCATCCGCGAGGCGTCCTGCCGCATCTTCTCCAACGCCAGCGGCAGCTACAGCTCCAATGTCAACCTGGCCGTCGAGAACAGGTGGGCCACATGGCGAAAGCCTTTCGGATACACCACTGGATCTGGCATCGGCACACTGCTTTTAGTGTTGATTGCTGTCCACTACACCACCTCAAGGCCTGCATCAACTCTTGATTGCTGATGTCACTCGTAACTCACTATGTTACACCCTGCTGCGCGCAGCTCCTGGAGCGACGAGCAGCAGCTGCAGGAGATGTACCTGAGCCGCAAGTCCTTTGCCTTCAACTCGGACCGGCCGGGCGCCGGCGGCGAGGCCAACCGTGACGGCTTCGAGGCCGCCATGAAGACCGTGGACGCCACCTTCCAGGTGCGTGTTGGAACCCAGGGTTTAGGGTTCTGAGCCAGTCCGCAGCCTGCAATACGGCAGGTGACATGGCCAGGTGCTGCGCTCGGTGGCCCCTACTTGCGCGCAGATTTTAGACAGCTAGCAGCAATGTTGTTGCGGCATGAGGATGGGACACGGTACACAAGCTCGCGAAGCTATATTATCGGCTCAAACCTCTTTCTTGTCGCGCCACAGAACCTGGACAGCAGCGAGATCAGCCTGACGGACGTGAGCCACTACTTCGACAGCGACCCCACCAAGCTGGTATCCGGCCTTCGCAAGGACGGCAAGATGCCCTCCTCCTACATCGCCGGTGCGCCCCTCCTCTTCCGTACTGTCCGGCGGGCATCAAGCATGGCATGCGCTGAGAAAGTCTTTGCCAGCCTATCAACTGCAGATGAGTGGGTGTGCCTGAGCAAGACATGTCGGCAGCATGTCAGCGTCCAGTACACCTTGGCACGAAGATGCTGAGGTCAGGACACCTGTGCAAACGCTCTGGTCAGATGCTGCTTGCTGCCCCGCAGACACGACGACAGCCAACGCGCAGGTCCGCACCCTGGCGGAGACTGTGCGCCTGGACGCCCGGTGAGGCCTTTGGCTCTGCACCAACTTCCCTCATCCAGTCTGTTGATACTACCTCGTGCTTTTGACACCCGCGTGTTATGCACCGGACTGCACTGCGCTCCGCCTGCCGCTGCACTCGGCCGTGTTCTGCCTTTGCTGCCTGTTGACCCGGCACACGGAGACGCTGATAGCTGACGCTCTCGCTGGCCCACCCTGCAGGACCAAGCTGCTGAACCCCAAGTGGTACGAGGGCATGCTGAGCAGCGGGTACGAGGGCGTGCGTGAGATCCAGAAGCGGCTGACCAACACCATGGGCTGGTCCGCCACCTCCGGCACCGTCGACAACTGGGTCTACGACGAGGCCAACAGGTGCCAACACACTCTCGTGTTCTCATTCGTACCGCCATCTTTCGCTCGAATGACTTATATCGATTATATCGATATCAAGGGGGTCTCCATTGTTGGGCTGTCTGTAGCATTGCAGTTGCCGCCAGTGCTCTGTGCACTCGGGCCATGACAGCCCAAAGCCAGCCGTGACTACTGGAGACTCCTTTCAATGGACGCTGCTGACATGGTAGCTGCCCTGCTTGCCGCAGCACGTTCATCGAGGATGCGGAGATGCAGCAGCGGCTGATGGACGCCAACCCCAACTCCTTCCGCAAGCTGGTCGCCAGCTTCCTGGAGGTGTGGCCACCTCTCCTCTTTCTCCTCCCTGCCCATACCTAATCATCATG
>JAABUK010008701.1_pt1 | contig 14135 bp, 16 predicted proteins | sample 5559141 | NCBI WGS metagenome assembly JAABUK01 (sample SAMN10711869, study PRJNA513367) | rock metagenome | isolation source: Antarctica rocks | place: Antarctica: Victoria Land, Pudding Butte nord | collected 2016-01-03
GCAGGGCGGCGGGGACGTGAACATCGTCCCGACCGAGAACGCGACCGTTACCGACGCGTTCACCCAGAAGCTCATCGTCGGTGCGTGGGTCCCCGAGCCGTATGCCACCAAGCTGGTCCAGGCAGGCAGCCACGTGCTGGTCAACGAGGCCTCGTTGTGGCCCAAGGGCAAGTTCGCCACGACCGTACTCGCGGTACGGACCGACTTCATGGAGAAGCACCCGGACACGGTCAAGCAGTTGCTGCAGGGCGAGCTGGACGCGACGGCGTTCATCAAGAAGAGCCCCGCCAAGGCCCAGCAGGACGTCGCCGACCTGATCACCAAGCTGTCCGGCAAGGAGCTCAAGGTCTCGCTGGTGTCGGCGGCGTGGAAGAACCTCGACTTCACGGTCGACCCGGTGGGCGCATCGATCCGCACTGGAGCCGACCACTCGTTCGCCCTCGGTGTGCTGAAGCAGAAGCCTGACCTGGCAAAGATGATCGACGTTTCAGTGTTGAACTCGCTGCTGAAGGCAGCCGGCCAGCCGGAGGTGACCCCGTGAGCACCGTGACCCAGGCACCTACGCTGGTGTCGACCGGGGAGGCCGGCCGCGCGGCAATCGCGCTGAACGATGTGTCGAAGCGGTATTCCGGCGGCAACGGTGTCCTTGCGCTCGACGGCATCTCCCTGCAGGTGCGACCGGGGGAGTTCGTCTGTCTCGTCGGGGCGTCCGGCTGCGGCAAGTCGACCATGCTCAACATCATCAGCGACCTGGACCGCCCCACCTCCGGCACGGTGTCGGTCGACGGGCACGCCGCGCTGATGTTCCAAGAATCGGCGTTGTTCCCCTGGCTGTCCGCCCTGGACAACGTCGCTGCTCCACTGCGGCTCAAGGGCGTCGACCGCAAGGAGCGAGAGGCGCAGGCTATGGATTACGTCTCCGCCGTCCATCTCGCGGACTTCGCCGAGCGCCGTCCGCACGAGCTGTCCGGCGGTATGCGGCAGCGCGTCGCCATCGCCCGCACCTTGGCGACCCAGGCCCCGGTGCTGCTCATGGACGAGCCGTTCGGCGCCCTGGACGCGATGACCCGGGACCTGCTGCACGACGAGCTGGAGAACATCTGGGCCGCCCGCCACCTCTCGGTCCTGTTCGTCACCCACAACGTCCGCGAGGCGGTCCGCCTCGGCGACCGCGTCCTGTTGCTGTCCAGCCGGCCGGGCCGGGTGGTGCAGGAGTACGCCGTGGACGTGGAGCGGCCGCGCCGGATCGAAGACCCGGCCGTCTCCGCCCTGGCCGGGGAGATCACCAACGCGTTGCGCGCGGAGGTCGCTCGCCATGGCCATTGACATCACCAGGCCCGGCTCGACCGGTCGGCCGACGCCGGTCGGCCGGGCGGCCGCCGCGGCGGCCACCGAGCGGCAGCTCAGCGGCCTAGACGCCCTCGACACCTTCGCCGCTGGTCCGCGCAGGAGGCAGCTGCTCTGGGCCGCAGCGTGGCCCAAGGTCGCGGCCATCGCCCTCGCGGTCGCCCTGTGGCAGGCGATCGCGCTCAGCGGCTGGAAGGCCAGCTACCTGCTGCCCGGCCCGCTTCCGGTGTTCGGCGAGCTGCTCCACGCCATGGGGACGTCGTCGTACTGGCACGCCATCTCCGTCACGTTGCTCCGCGGCGTCGTCGGGTTCAGCGTCGCGGCGGTGATCGGCCTGGCCCTCGGTATCGTCGTTTCCCGCTCCACCCTGCTGCGGGCCGCGATCGGCTCGCTGATCACCGGGTTGCAGACGATGCCCTCGATCGCCTGGTTCCCCTTCGCGATCCTGCTGTTCCAGCTCACCGAGCAGGCGATCCTGTTCGTGATCCTCATCGGGGCCGTTCCCTCCATCGCCAACGGCGTCATCGGGGGAGTCGACTATGTGCCGCCGATCCTGGTACGAGCCGGCAAGAACATCGGCGCATCCGGATTCGCGTTGTACCGGCACGTGATCCTGCCGGCGGCCCTGCCCTCGATCGTGTCCGGGCTCAAGCAGGGATGGGCCTTCGCCTGGCGTTCTCTGCTGGCCGGCGAGCTGCTGGTGATCATCGCCTACCGCCCGAGTCTGGGCCAGTACCTCAGCCAGAGTCGGGAGCTGGGTGACACGACGTACATGATCGCCTTGATGATCACCATCCTGGCCGTCGGCATCCTGGTGGACGCGGTCTTCTCGAGCGTCGACAACGGCATCCGCCGGCGCCGTGGGGTCGGGGCCTCGTGACCGGTGCTACCTGACCGGCGCTACCTGACCGGCGCTACCTGACCGGCGCTACCTGACCGGCGCAGCTGAGCCGTTTCAGGTAGCGCCGAGGCTTCGTCTGCGAGCGCCGATCTGCCGGCAAACCCGCATGCGGGCGCCACGGATGGGCCACAATGCGAACCGTGAACATCTCGGCCAAGACGGACTACGCGATCCGTGCGTTGTTGATGCTGGCCGAGGCGCCGGGGCAGTCCATCTCGGTGGAGGCCCTCGCCCAGCGGCAGTCCCTGCCGCGCAAGTTTCTCGAGGCGATCTTCGCCGACCTCCGGCGCGGCCAGCTCGTGCAGAGCCGCAGGGGGGCGCACGGCGGCTACAGCCTGACCCGGCCCGCGGACCAGGTCATGCTCGGCGACATCTTCCGGGCCGTCGACGGCCCACTCGCGGAGGTGCGCGGGCTGCGACCCGACCAGACGACCTACGTCGGGGTCGCCGAGCACCTGCCAGTCATCTGGGTCGCGTTGCGCGCGAGCCTGCGCCGGGTGCTCGACGACACCACGCTCGCGCAACTACTCAGCGGGGAGCTGTCCGACCACGTCCAGTACCTCGCCCGCGACCCAGAGGCCTGGAAGAGCCGCTAGCCGGGCTTGCAGATTCGGGTGTGCGGGTGCACCGGCCACATCTGGCAGAATGGCTCCTCGTACCCGTGCGCCGCGGCCCCTCTCTCCGCGCTGCTCGTGTCCGTCGAGCCGGCCGAGGTCTGCACCCCACGCGGACCGCATCGATCGCTCACCACCATCAGAAACAGGAGACACCACACTCGTGGCCGTCAAGATTCGTCTGAAGCGCCTAGGCAAGATCCGGGCACCGCACTACCGCGTCGTCATCATGGACTCGCGCGCCAAGCGCGACGGGCGGGCGATCGAGGAGATCGGCAAGTACCACCCGACCCAGGAGCCTTCGCTGATCGAGATCGACTCCGAGCGCGCGCAGTACTGGCTCGGGGTGGGTGCGCAACCCAGTGAGCAGGTCGCCGTGCTGCTGAAGGTCACCGGTGACTGGCAGAAGTTCAAGGGCCTGCCCGGCGCCGAAGGCACCCTCCGGGTCGCCGAAGCGCGGGTGGACAAGCGCGCCGTGTTCGAGGCCGCGGCCCGGGCTACGGCCGACGAGCCCAAGGACGGTGCCACCACGGCCAAGAAGCGCGGTACGCCGAAGAAGGCCGCCAGCCCCGATGCGCCCGACCAGGCCGCGGCGCCGGAGTCGGCTCCGGCGGAGCCCGAGGTGGCTACGGTCGAGCCGGCGCCCGAGGTGGCTACGGTCGAGCCTGAGGCGGCTACGGTCGAGCCGGCGTCTGAGGCGGCTGCCGCCGAGCCTGAGGCGGCTACGGTCGAGCCGGCGTCTGAGGCGGCTGCCGCCGAGCCGGCGACACCCGAGCCGGCGACACCCGAGCAGGCGATGCAGGACCAGGCCATCACCGAGCACGCCGGCCTGTCCGCTCAGAACGCCGGCGCCGAAGTCACGCCCGCTACGGCCACCGTGGGCGACGGGGAACCCTCCAGCGGCGCCGAGGTCGACCAGACCGCCGTCCCGGCTGGCGGCGCGAAGTCCGAGTCCTGAGCGTGCTGGAAGAGGCGCTGGAGCACCTGGTCAAGGGCATCGTCGAGCACGACGAGGACGTGGTCGTCCGGCGTAAAGCGCTGCGCCGGGGCGACATCCTCGAAGTTCGAGTGCATCCCGACGACCTCGGCCGCGTGATCGGCCGGTCGGGTCGCACCGCGAGCGCGCTGCGTACCGTGCTCGATGCCCTGGCGGGCGGCGAGCAGGTGCGGGTGGACATCGTCGACACCGACCGGGTCCGCTGAGCGGCGCAGGAGCACTCATGCCGGCTGACGGCGTCGTCGTCGCTCGCATCGGCAAGGCCCACGGACTCCGCGGCGAGGTCACCGTGCAGGTCAGGACCGACGCGCCGGTGGAGCGCTTCGTGCCCGGAGCAGGCTTCGGCACCGAGCCGGCGCCGGGCCGGCCGTCTCCCGGCTCACTGGTCCTGCGCAGCGTCCGCGACCACAACGGGGTGCTGCTTCTCGGTTTCGAGGGCATCGCAGACCGGACTGCCGCCGAAAGCCTGCGCGGCGTGACGCTGACGGCCGACGCCGCCGAGGCCGTCGCCGAGCAGGACGCGTGGTACGAAGCGGACCTGGTCGGTCTGGCCGTCCTCACCACGGACGGTTCGAGGGTGGGAGAGGTGGCAGCGCTCGAGCAGCGCCCAGCGCAGGACCTCCTCGTGATCGCCCTCGCGGACGGCGGCCACGCGCGGGTCCCCTTCGTGCGGGATCTCGTGCCGGTGGTCGACGTCGACGGCGGCAGGGTCGTGATCGACCCTCCGCCGGGACTGCTGGAGCTGGAGCGGGACTGATGCGCCTCGACGTGGTAACGATCTTCCCGGCATACCTCGAGCCGCTCGGACTCTCCCTCATCGGCAAGGCCCGCGAGCAGCGGCTCCTCGACATTCACGTCCACGACTTGCGCGACTTCACCGACGACCGGCACCGCAGCGTCGACGACACGCCATACGGCGGGGGAGCCGGGATGGTGATGCGCCCCGAGCCGTGGGGCAGGGCCCTTGAGGCGGTATGCGCGGCCGGCCCCGTGGACGGCGCCCCCGCGCCGCTGCTGGTCGTTCCCAGTCCCGCCGGCGTGCCGTTCACCCAGAAGCTGGCCCGCGACCTGGTCACCCGCCCCTGGCTGGCCTTCGCCTGCGGGCGCTACGAGGGCATCGACGAGCGGGTGCTGATCGAGGCCCGCCGGCAGATGCCTGTGCTGGAGCTCTCGCTCGGGGACTTCGTCCTGAACGGCGGAGAGGTAGCGGTGCTCGCGGTCGTGGAGGCGGTCGCCCGGCTGCTGCCCGGGGTGGTCGGCAACGCCGGCTCGCTGGTCGAGGAGTCCCACGAGGACGGCCTGTTGGAATACCCCGTGTTCACCAAGCCTGCCTCGTGGCGAGGCCACGAGGTGCCTGAGGTGCTGCTGTCGGGGCACCACCAGCGCATCGTGCGGTGGCGTCGGGACGAGCGGCTCCGGCGTACGGCCCAGGTCCGGCCGGACCTGGTCGCCCGGCTGGACCCGGCGACGCTGGACGACGCCGACCGCGCGGTGCTCGCGGACTCGTTTCCGCCGGATACACCGCCTGTGGCAGACTGAACCCTCGCGCCCACCCGCCGATCGTCCGACGCCTGCGCCCCTGCCACAGGGGGAGTTCGGGCCGGACACGCCAGCCGGCACACGGCGCCTCATACAACTGCAGCTCCAACAGCCGTAGGTGACCTGTGGCACCGACGAGAAAGCGACACCCCCCATGCATCAGCTCGACGCTGTCGACCAGCCCAGCCTGCGCGACGACATCCCGGCTTTCCGCGCCGGTGACACGCTGAAGGTCCACGTCAAGGTGATCGAGGGGACTCGCGCGCGCGTGCAAGTATTCCAGGGCGTGGTGATTCGAAGGCACGGCGGCGGCATCGGCGAGACGTTCACCGTCCGCAAGGTCAGCTTCGGGGTCGGGGTCGAGCGCACCTTCCCGCTGCACACGCCGATCATCGACAAGATCGAGGTCGCGGTCCGCGGCGACGTGCGCCGGGCCAAGCTCTACTACCTGCGCGATCTTCGTGGGAAGGCCGCCAAGATCAAGGAGAAGCGCGAGCCCACTCCCGCTCGCTGAGCGGCTCGCCCGTTCTCCCGGGTCGGCGACGAGACCCCCCTCTCGGTCGTGACCTCGTGACCCGCCTTCCCCCCGTCCCGCCGATGCTTTTGCGTATCCGGGCGACTTCACTATCCCCGGGGTTACGCTCTGGCGCAATGAACCCCGGACCGCCGCCTGCAGCCGCCCGAATCCCTGCGGCGGGCCCGCGGACCGGCCCGGACCAGGCCCGTCGACGCCGCAGCAAGAGGCGCCGCAGCGGGAGCCGCCGAGTGCGGCGTGGCTGGTGGCTCCTCGGGGTGGCGCTGGTCGTCATGGTGCTCGTCCGCGGTTTCCTGGTCCAGTCCTTCTTCGTGCCGTCGAGCTCGATGGAGCCGACGTTGCACCCCGGAGACCGCATCGTGGTCGCCACTGTCGCGCCGGCGTCCGGCCTCCACCGCGGTGACCTCGTGGTCTTCGACGGCACGTCTGTCTTTGCGCGCAAGGCGGTCGACCCGGCGGCCTCGGGCACCCTCAGGCGCGCCCTGGCCTCACTCCAGGCGGCCTTGTCGCTGCCGACCGACGAATCGGACTACGTCAAGCGCGTGATCGGGTTGCCCGGTGATCGGGTGCGCTGTTGCGAGGAGTCTGGCCGCGTCCAGGTGAACGGCAGGTCGGTCGACGAGCCCTACGTCATGCCCGGTGACACACCGAGCGACGTCCGCTTCGACGTCACCGTCCCCAATGGCCGGGTGTGGGTGCTGGGCGACCATCGCAGCAGGTCCGCGGACTCCCGGTCACACCTCGGTGACCCGGGGGGCGGAATGGTGCCGGTCAGCGACCTGATCGGTCGGCCCATACTGGTGTACTGGCCGTTGCAGCACGCACGCTCGCTGGCGCGCCAGCCGACGTTGGCCGGACTTCCCAGGGGGGGCGATGAGTGAGGCACGATGAGCACCACCCGATGAGTACAGCGGAGAGCGCGACCCCATGAGTACGACCGAGAGCGCGCCCGAGCGACCGCCGACCGTCGAGACCGACCACACTTCCCTCGCCGCGCGGGCGGTTCCCTCATCGCGGGCGACGGCCGTGTCGGGCAACGGTGGGTCGTCCTCGGGTGGCTCGTCTGGTGGGTCGTCCTCAGGTGGCTCCTCCCCCGGCGAGGCGAGCCGTCCTCCGTCCCTCGGGACGGCCGCATACACGTGGGTGCGCGAGGCATTCATCGTCGTCGTCCTGGCACTTGGTCTGTCGCTGATTGTGAAGACCTGGCTGCTGCAGGCGTTCTACATCCCGTCGGCGTCGATGGAGGACACGCTGCTCAAGGGCGACCGGGTGGTCGTCAGCAAGCTCACTCCCGGCCCCTTCGACCTGAGCCGGGGCGACGTCGTCGTGTTCGCCGACCCGGATCACTGGCTGGCCGAGCCGGTGCCGGCGCAGCGAGGGCTCGTCGGTCGAGCCAGCCATGACGTACTGACGTTCGTGGGACTGCTCCCCAACGACGCGGGCAACCACCTGATCAAACGGGTCATCGGGCTGGGCGGCGACCACGTCGTGTGCTGCACGAAGCAGGGATTGCTGACCGTCAACGGCAAGTCCATCACCGAGCAGTACCTCAAGCCCGGGGACTCGCCGAGCGAGCTCAAGTTCCGGATCACCGTGCCCGCGGGCCGCGTATGGGTCATGGGCGACAACCGCTCGGACTCCGGCGACAGCCGCTACCACGACGACGGGACCGGGCGGACCGGGTCGGTGCCCGTGTCCCTGATCGTCGGCCGGGCGATGACGGTGGTCTGGCCGCTGCACGACGTGGCGTGGCTCGGCCGCGGGGGAGCGACGTTCGAGGACGTGCCCGCCGCCGGCAAGGCGACCGCATCCCGCGCCGTCACCACGCGCAAGACCGCGTCCGGGGGCAGGACCGCGTCCGGGGGCAAAACCGCGTCCGGGGGCAAGACCGTGTCCGGGGGGAAGACGTCGGCACCGGCGAAGTCCGCGCACCGCTCCTCGCACCCTGCTCCAGCGTCGACGACGAAGAGCTCCGGTTGATGGCGTCGACCAAGCCTTCCCTACGGGTCGAGCGCGCCCTGCAGCGCGACGGCCACCGCCTGTTGGCAGGGATGGACGAGGTGGGTCGGGGCGCGCTCGCGGGGCCGGTGTCGGTCGGCGTGGTCGTGATCGACCCGACCTGCCGGTCGGCGCCCATCGGCGTCAAGGACTCCAAGCTGCTCACGCCGTCGGCTCGCCAGCGACTGGTGCCTCGCATCCGGCGTTGGGCGCACGCCTTCGCGATCGGCCATGCCAGTCCGGCCGAGATCGACCGGGTCGGCATCATCGCCGCGCTCCGGCTGGCCGGTGGCCGGGCGCTCGCCGCGCTCCCCGTCGTACCTGACCTGGTCCTGCTCGACGGAAACCACGACTGGCTGAGCGACCCGGCGCGGATGGGCCTGTTCGCGTTCGGCGACGAGGCCGAGGAGGTCGAGGAGGCCGACCAGGGCGGCGTAGGCGACCTGAATGCTCGGGCTGCCGCGGCGGTTCGTGCCCCGCTCGTGCGACCTGTGCCACTGCTGCCGCTCGTGCCACCCGTGCGGACAATGATCAAGGCGGATTTGTCGTGCTCGTCGGTGGCCGCGGCCAGCGTCCTGGCCAAGGTCGAGCGAGACGCGATGATGGTCGAGCTGGCGGGGCGCGTGCCCACCTACGGCTGGGAGCTGAACAAGGGCTACTCCTGCCCCGAGCATTTCGCGGCGCTGCGCGCATACGGCCCGAGCGAGCATCACCGGCGCTCGTGGCGACTCGACGGCGGGGTGAGCTCGGGTCTGGAGCCCAGGTCCGGCGGCACCGCGTCGGCGGAGCCGCCGAGTCATGTGCAGTACGAACCGGAGAGAATCCTGAATGAGCTCTGAAGACCTCGAAAAGTACGAGACCGAGATGGAGCTGCAGCTCTATCGGGAGTACCGCGACGTCGTGGGTCTGTTTACTCACGTGGTCGAGACCGAACGACGGTTCTACCTCGCCAACTCCGTCGATGTGAAGGTGCGCTCGGACGGCGGCGAGGTGTACTTCGACGTGACCATGGCCGATGCCTGGGTCTGGGACGTCTACCGCCCGGCGCGGTTCGTCAAGAACGTGCGCGTGGTGACCTTCAAGGACGTCAACATCGAGGAGCTGGCAAAGAGCGACCTGGAGCTGCCGAAGGAGGGCGGCTTTTAGCCCGTCGTCCACAGGCCCGGTCGACGGCTTTCCCGGCGTCCACAGGGTTCACCGCCTCCGCGTGCGTCGCCGCCCCACCGCGGCAGGCTTGCTGGGGAGGTGGTCACATGGGGGGTTCCCGCGCGGCAGCAGGTGGCAATGCCGGTCTGTCGAATGGCGGTCTGTCGAATGCCGGTCGCCCGCACGCCGGTATGCCGCACGCGGTCGCCGGGGCGGTGGGCGCGTATGGCGAACGCGTGGCGGCGCGCTACCTCACCGACGCGGGCATGCAGGTCCTCGATCGCAACTGGCGCTGCCCCCTGGGCGAACTGGACATCGTCGCGCTCGACGGTTCCTGCCTGGTGGTGTGCGAGGTCAAGACGCGGCGGAGCATGACCTACGGATCTCCACTCGAGGCCGTCACGGTGCGCAAAGCGGCCCGGTTGCGCCGGCTGGCGGCGTCGTGGCTGGTCGAGCACGCCGACACCGGGGTGCACATCACCGACGTGCGCGTCGACGTCGTCGGTGTCCTGCGGCCGCGGACCGGGCCGGCGCTGATCGAGCATGTCGTGGCCGTGGCGCCGTGAGTCTCGGACGCACGCGGTCGGTCGCCCTGCACGGGGTGGACGGTGCCGTCGTCGACGTCGAGGCCGACGTGGCGCAAGGGCTGCCGTGGTTCACGATCACCGGCATGCCCGACCCTGCCTGTGCCCAGTCCCGCGACCGGGTCAAGGCCGCGGCCGCCAACTCCGGCGTGCCGATTCCCAATCGGCGCCTCACGATCAACCTCTCCCCGGCGTCGCTGCCCAAGTCGGGCGCCGGGTTCGACCTGCCCATCGCCGTCGCGGTGCTCGCCGCGGCTGGAGTGATCCCAATGCCCGCGATCGACCGGGTCGTTCACCTCGGCGAACTGAGTCTTGACGGGTCCATCCGGGCGGTACGCGGGGTGTTGCCGGCGGTGTTGGCGGCCGTCCGGGACGGGTTCACCGACGTGGTCGTGCCTGTCCCGAACGCGGCGGAGGCACGCCTGGTGCCGGGCGCACAGGTGCATGCCGCCTCCACCCTCGGCGACCTCGTGGCGCACTACTGCGGCCACCCCCCGCGCGGCAGCGACGCCGCGGGAAGCGCACCTTTCGATAACAGCTCCGGATTCGGCGACGGCTCGGGACAGAGCGACGGCTCGGGACAAGCCGTGCCGGAGCCGCGGCTTGACGGGGCCGCGAGCGATGTACCCGACCTGGTCGACGTGGTCGGGCAGGACGAAGCGCGCCTGGCGCTGGAGGTGGCCGCCGCGGGCCGACACCACCTGCTGATGGTCGGGCCGCCGGGAGCGGGCAAGACCATGCTGGCCGAGCGCCTACCTGGCCTGCTCCCCGCTTTGTCCCGGGACCAGGCGATCGAGGTGACGGCGATCCACTCGGTCCTCGGGCTGCTGCCGGCTGCCGACGCGCTGATCAGGTTGGCACCGTTCGTGGCGCCGCATCACGGCGCGTCCATGCCTGCCATCATCGGCGGCGGCAGCGGTGTCGCTCGACCCGGGGCGATCTCCCGCGCACACCACGGCGTCCTGTTCCTCGACGAGTCACCTGAGTTCAAGCGAACGGTCCTCGACGCGTTGCGCCAGCCGATCGAGACCGGGGAGGTGGTGGTCGCCCGGGCGGCTGGGGTCGTCCGCTACCCCTCACGGTTCCAGCTCGTGCTCGCCGCCAACCCGTGCCCGTGCGGCCGCGGCTTCGGCAAGGGCGCAGACTGCTCGTGCTCACCGAAGGCGAGGCGGGACTACCTCGGCAGGCTCTCCGACCCGCTGCGCGACCGAGTGGATCTGCAGCTTGCGGTCCACGCCGTATCCCGCGTTGCGCTCGCGGGACCACGGGGGGAGACCTCGGCGGTCGTCGCCGCCCGAGTCGCCGAAGCGCGGCAGGTCCAACGCCAGCGGTTGACCGGCACCTCGTGGCGGGTCAACGGCGACGTCCCAGGGGCGGCCCTGCGCAACGGTCCGTTGCGCCTCCCCGCGCAGGTGACCACCGACCTGGACCGCGCCATGGACCGCGGAATGTTGACTTTGCGGGCGTACGACCGGGTATTGCGGCTGGCCTGGACCGTGAGCGACCTGCGCACCGCAGCCGCGCCGACCCGCGCCGACGTCGGGATTGCGCTGAGTCTTCGTGTCCAGTCGGGGGTCGCCGCGTGATCCGGTCGAGCCAGCTGGCGGGAAGGTCGCCGGCGGCAGGCAGCAGGCTCAGTCCTCTGGCGGCGCAGGACCGCTACGCCAGGGCAGCCTGGAGCCGGCTCGCGGAGCCGGGTGACGCGCTCGCGGCCCAGCTCGTGCGCGTCGAGGGTGCTGTCGGCGCGCTCGCCGCGGTGGCCGCCGCTGATGCGTCGGCCGGCGAAAGGTTCACGCCCCGCCTTGCCGTCCTGGACCTGGAACGCGACCTGGAGATCGGGGAGAAGGTCGGAGCTCGCGTCGTCTGCCCGGGCGACGAGGAATGGCCTCCCGGGCTGGACGACCTGGCCTGCCCCCCGTTCTGCCTGTGGGTCCGAGGGGGCCGACTCTCCGGTGGCGCTCGCCGGCACAGCGTCGCCGTCGTGGGGGCTCGAAGCGCCACCGCGTACGGCGAGATGCTGGCGGCCGACATCGCCGCAGGGCTGGCCGACCGCGGGTTCGCGGTGGTCTCCGGTGCAGCCTTCGGAATCGACGCGGCGGCCCATCGCGGGGTCTTGGCGGTCGGGGGAACGACCATCGCGGTCCTCGCGGGAGGCGTCGAGCGCCCCTACCCCTCCTCACATGCCGCGTTGATCGACCGGATCGTCCAGGAAGGGGCGGTGGTCAGCGAAGTGGCGCCGGGCTCCGCGCCGACCAAGAGCCGGTTCCTCCAACGCAACCGGCTGATCGCCACCATGACCCGAGGCACCGTCGTCGTGGAGGCCGGCCTGCGCTCCGGATCACTGAACACGGCACGCACCGCCGCCGCACACGGCCGCGTGGTGGCTGTCGTACCCGGTCCGGTCACGTCGATGATGTCGGCCGGCTGCCATCAGGCGATTCGGGAGGGCTACGCCGTGCTGGTCACGGATGCAGCCGAAGCTGCCGACGCCGTAGGCGAGCTCGGGGTCGATATCGCCGAGCGCCCGAGCGCGCCCGTCGAGCCGACCGACTACCTGTCGCCCGCGACTGCTCGCGTGTTGGGCGCCCTTCCCCTGCGGCGCGGTGTCGCCGTTCAGCGCCTCGCCGTCACGGCGGGGCTGAGCATCGCCGAGCTCACCGCCGGCCTCGGCGTTCTGGAGCTCGATGGCCTGGCGGAGCGTGACGGCGAAGGCTGGCGACGAGTTGCCGGGCCGGCCAGGCGCACCGACGGCAGCGGCAGTGAAAACGGCACGCGGCGATGATCTGGCGCCGATGTGCTTGCCGTTGCCGGCGTCGTTTGTACCGTGGTCGCTATGCCCGCTCGTGCGCCCGCGCAGGACGAAGTGCTCGCCGCCTTCGTCCAGCACCTCGACCTGGGCCGGGGGCTGTCGGTGCACACCCAGCGCGCCTACGCCGGAGACCTGAACGACCTGCGCACCCATCTCCTCTCCGCAGGGCCGGGGGGAGACTCCGGCGATGTGGCAGCTGCCGGTCTCTGGCAGGGCTGGGGTGCAGTGACACTGGCCGACCTGCGCTCGTGGCTCGCCCGCCTCGCCGGAGCAGGGTGCGCCCGCTCGACGATCGCGCGTCGGGCCGCGGCTGCACGAGCGTTCTTCGCCTGGGCCGCTCACGGGGGGCTGATCGAGAGCGACCCTTCGCTTCGGCTCGTGGCGCCAGGCGGCCCGCGCAAGCTGCCCGGCGTACTCAAGGCGCGCGACGCGGCGGGCTTGATGGATGTGGCCGGCGTCGCAGCGGACGATGGCGACCCCGTGCACCTACGCGATCGGGCCGCCCTCGAGCTGCTCTACGCCAGTGGTATCCGGGTGGGCGAACTGACCGGGCTGGACGTCGATGACGTGGACTTCGGCGCCAACGTCGTGCGGGTCCTCGGCAAGGGCGCCAAGGAGCGGACGGTGCCGTTCGGTTTCCCGGCGCGCGCCGCGCTCGTCGACTGGCTCCGGGACGGACGGCCTCTGCTCGCCCATCCGCAGAGTGGGCCGGCTCTGCTCCTCGGCCGACGGGGCGGTCGGGTCGACGCGCGGCAGATCCGTTCGGTCGTCCACGAGCTGCTCACCCATCTGCCAGAGGCTCCGGACGTCGGGCCGCACGGGCTCCGCCATAGCGCCGCAACGCACCTGCTCGAAGGCGGCGCCGACCTGCGCGTGGTCCAGGAACTGCTCGGCCACGCCAGCCTCGCGACGACACAGATCTACACCCACGTCTCGACCGAGCGGCTCCGCACGGCGTATGCCCAGGCACATCCACGGGCTTGACCCGGCGGCGAGCATCACTTCGTGGTTTGGGCCGAGCGACCGCTCGAACCTCCTCCGCGGCGGTCTGTCGGCTGCTCTGGACGGCTCGGCGCTACCTGATGCCGGCTGGTAGCTGGCCGCCGCTTCCTCAGCGGCGCAGTGGCAGCAGCACCGGGTGACCGAAACCGAGCAGGCTCAGCGGGTCGAGATAGACCTGACCCCTGCGCAGACCCCAATGGAGGCACGTCCGGGGCGGGCAATGATCGTTCGTCGTATTCATCCGGGCGATGACTGTGCCGCGCCGGACCGAAGTCTTGGTGGGTAGTCGAGCGGTCACCGGCTGGTAGGTGGTGCGCAAACCGTGGGCGTGCAGGACGGTGATCACCCCCACGCCGGCGATGACGCCGGAGAAGCCGACGACTCCTTCACCGGCCGCCAGGACCTGCTGGCCGGGCTGAGCCTCAAGATCGACACCACGATGCCCCGGCAGCCAGTCGTGCGCCGGTGGCGCGAACCCGCGCAGCACCTCGGGCGTGGGCGCCAGCGGCCAACCCCAGCGCGGGGAGGCGGCGGATGGCGGGGCACCGGCACCGGCACCGACCGAGCCGACCGAGCCGACCGAGCCGACCGAGCCGACCGAGCCGACCGAGCCGACCGAGCCGACCGAGCCGACCGAGCCGACCGAGCCGACCGAGCCGACCG
>JAABUK010008702.1_pt1 | contig 14133 bp, 10 predicted proteins | sample 5559141 | NCBI WGS metagenome assembly JAABUK01 (sample SAMN10711869, study PRJNA513367) | rock metagenome | isolation source: Antarctica rocks | place: Antarctica: Victoria Land, Pudding Butte nord | collected 2016-01-03
GCCACCGCCCCCTTCGGGATCCGGACCGTCGGCGGCGAACTGCTGGCCGTCTTCGAGCACGACGACGACGCGGCGCACGCCACGCTCAGCGCCGGTGGGTTCGAGCTCCTGGACGTGTACCGCGCCGACGGGGGGCGCAGCTACGTGTCGGATCCGCTCGGCGGCTACGTGGTCGCGGCGCCGGGGGACCCGCTGGAGCGCCCGGCGGGGACCTTCCTCGGGCTGCCGGAGGCGCTCCTGACGCTGGTCACGCCGGAGGACGCGCCATACCGGGTCGTCGGCGCGACGACCGTGGATGGCGAGGAGGCGACCCGGTACACCGCCGAGGTTCCGCTCGCGGATCTCGGCGTCCTGGCCCCGGCCCTGCGGGGCCAGGGCGGCAGCGCGACCGTCACCCTGGCGCTCGGCGACCGGGGCGACCGGCTGCTGGCGGGCGAGATGGCCTTCCGCACCGGCGACGCGGGCGGCGCGCCGATCGCCACCGCCCGCTTCACCATCGGCGACATCGATCAGGTCGCGCCGATCACCGCCCCGCGCTAAGCATGTCGTTGGGTGCTGTTGGGTTGTGCAGCGATGGGGGAGACGGCGAAGCGGTGCGTGGGACGGGATGGCCGAGGGCAGGGCGTCGCGGACCCTATTGTGCCAGTAGGTCGGACGTGAGCGTATCCCACGCAAGGACCAGTGGCGGCATTGGTGACGCAGTCACCCCCCCGCTGGACCGCCTGAGATCGTAGAAGCCGCCCCGCAGATTGCGCAGGAAGGTGTGTCCCCGGCAGAACACCCGCGCCCCGGCCAGGGTCTTGCACCCGCGCGTCCCGCGCAGTCGCCCCTTGCGGTGCTGGTGGTCGCGCTCGATGCCCGGAAGTGTCAGAACTCAGTACTCGACTGGACAATGCACGCGCTGTCAGCGTAAAAGTGGGGATTGGCAGCCCCAATCGCGCTAAATTGGGCATCAGCGGTACGCAATCTGTGGCCGAATGGCCTGTAGTGGGGAATCGAGGATCGAGCGTACTGGCTTCGTCTGAGTTCTGACACTTCCGACGCGAACCGCTCCTCGGGGCGCTTGGCGAGGGCGCGGTCGATCACCCCTTTCAGCCCCGGCGGCAGCGGGCGCCCGCTCCGGGCGGCGAGCGTCGGGATCGGCGCGACCAGGTGCCCGTACATGACCTGCTCGGTGGGGCCGGGGTAGGGCACCGCGCCGGTGAGCAGCTGGAAAAGGACACAGCCGAGGGCGTAGCTATCGGTGGCGGGGGCGACGCGCCCCTGGAATTGCTCCGGGGCCATGTAGGCGAGCGTCCCGATGACGCCGGTGCGGCTCTGGTCGTCCGTGTTGCCGAGGACCTTGGCGATGCCGAAGTCGGCCAGCAGGCGGTCGTCCGCCGCCCGCAGGAGCATGTTGTGCGGCTTGACGTCGCGGTGGACCAGTCCCGCGCGGTGGGCGTGATCGAGCGCCGCGGCGGCCTGCGCTATCCACGCGGCGACCGTCGGCAGCGGGAGCGTCCGCTGATCGCGGAGGCGATCGAACAGCGTGCCCCCGTCGACGTAGGGCATCACGAGGTAGACGAGGCCGTCGGCTTCGCCGTAGTCGTAGACGGGCAGGATGTTGGGATAGTCCAGCGCGGCGACCGTTTGGGCCTCGCGGTCGAAACGCACGCGGAAGTCTCGTACGCCGACGTCATCGGCGAGCTGGGGGTGCAAGACCTTGAGCGCCACGCGGCGTTGCAGGAGGAGATCGCGCGTGAGATAGACGCGGGCGAAGCCGCCCGCCCCGACCTCGCGCGCGAGCTGATACCTGCCGTTAAGTACGCCACCGGCGGTCATGTGCGCGCATCCTCACCGGGGCGTCCCCGCTCGGTCTCGCTTGTCGCTGACGTCGCGGCCACTGTAGCCGCTGCGCGGCGTTCCTGACAAGTGCAGCGCCCGATGCCATTTTTGAGCGCGACGCTGCCGCCGGAAACAGCAGGGGTATGCGCCCCCTCACCGCGTGAGCGGCGTTCGGCGGCCCGCTCGCTGGGCTGCGGTGCCGCGCGTGGCGGAGTCAGCTTCATCTCCGTATCTGTGCGAGCGGCCGCCCTGGTCGCCGCTCGCCCTGCCCGCCGCGTGCGGCGCAGTTCCAGCGCCGCCTTGCGCAGCTCAAGGATGGCGGTCGCCACGCCGACTACACCGGTCAGCAGCGTGAGTAACCCCGCGAGCGTTTCGTATTTCCCCACCGCGCACCTCCGATCCGATACCTGTACCGGGCCAGCTCGCTCCGGCCTTCTACTTGATCGGACCCGCCCAGGGGGGCGATCCGTGCCAACCCCGGCCCCTTCGCGTTATGATCCACGTGTCGCACGAGGAGCGCGCCAATGGGTAGACCGTCCCCCACCCGCCAGCCCGAAGAGGCCCCGGCGCGCAAGGAGTTGCGCGGGGTGGTCGAGCGCCTGACCTACCAGAACGCGGAGAACGGCTATACCGTGGCCCGGCTGGCCCCCGAGCGCCCGCAGGACGAGGCGCGGGTGGCCCAGGCCGACGACCGGCTGGTCACGATCGTCGGCACCCTCGCCGACCTGACGCCGGGCGAGGCGATCGTGGCGCACGGCTGGTGGAAGAACGACCCGAAGCACGGCTGGCAGTTCCAGGTGCTGGACTACCGCACCTCCCTGCCGGCCACGACGCAGGGGATGCGGCGCTACCTGGGGAGCGGCCTCGTCAAGGGCGTGGGGCCGGTGATGGCGGGCCGCATCGTCGACGCCTTCGGGGATGCCACATTCGAGGTCATCGATGCCAGCCCGGAGCGCCTCACCGAGGTGCAGGGGATCGGGAAGGTACGGGCGGGCCGAATCGCGGCGACCTGGGTGGAGCAGCGGCACATCCGTGAGGTGATGACCGCGCTCCAGGGGTACGGCGTCTCGACCTCGCTGGCGGTGCGGATCTACAAACGCTTCGGCGACGACAGCGGGCGCGTCGTCAGCCAGGAGCCGTACCGCCTGGCGCGCGAGGTCTGGGGGATCGCTTTCGGACAGCGGACAAGATCGCCCAGGCGGTCGGCATCGCGCTCGACGCCCCCGCACGGCTGCAGGCGGGCGTCCTCCACGCGATGGGGTCGGCCGGAGACGAGGGCCACACCCTCCTCCCCGAGCGGGAGCTGACCGAGACGGCCGCCGAGCTGCTGCAGATCGACGCGGACCGGCTCGGCCCGCCGGTCGAGGCGCTCCTGGCGATCGGCGATCTGGTGGCGGCGCGACGGGCGGAGACGACATTGCGACTGGTGGCGCTGGCCCCGTTCGCGCGGGCCGAGTCGGGGCTGGCCTCGCGGCTGGTCGCCCTCGCGGAGGCTACGTCCGGCGCCCGGGTGGCGCGGACCTTCGCCGACGCCGACTGGGCGGCCGCGTTCGGCTGGCTGGCCGACAAGCACGGGCTGACCTTCGCCCCCGAGCAGGAGGCGGGCGTGCGGATGGCCCTCACCTCCCCGGTGGGGATCCTCACCGGCGGGCCGGGGACCGGGAAGACGCACACCCTGCGGGCGCTCCTCCTCCTCCTCCGCGCGAAGCGGCTGCGACCGCTGCTGGCGGCCCCGACCGGGCGGGCGGCGAAGCGGATGCAGGAGGCGACCGGGCTGGACGCGGGGACGCTCCACCGCACCCTGGAACTACGGCCGGGTGGCAAGGCGGGGCGGGGGCCGGACAATCCGCTGGAGGCCGATCTCGTGGTCGTCGACGAGGTCTCGATGCTCGACGCCCTCCTCGCCAATCAGCTGGTCAAGGCGGTGGGCGCGGGCTGCCACCTGCTCCTGGTCGGCGACCCCGACCAGCTGCCGAGTGTCGGGGCGGGGGAGGTGCTGGCCGACCTCCTCACGTCCGGGCGGTTCCCGGTGACGAAGCTCACCCGGATCTTCCGGCAGGGTGCTGGCTCGGGGATCGCCGCCAACGCCGCGCGGATCAACGCCGGGCAGCTGCCGACGTTCGGCGGGGAGATCGCGGACTGCTTCTTCCTGACGGCCGAGGATCCGGAAGCGACTGCGGTTACTGCAGTCGATGTGGTCGCCACCCGCCTCCCCACGCGCTACGGCTTCCGTCCGGGCGATATCCAGGTGCTGTCCCCGATGCACCGGGGCGACGCCGGGGTGGGGGCGCTGAACACGCTGCTCCAGGAGCGGCTCAACCCGCCGAAAGATGGTGTCCCCGAGGCGCGGGGCGGCGGCCGAGTCTACCGTCCGGGCGACCGCGTCCTGCAGCTGAAGAACGATTACACGCTGGAGGTATTCAACGGCGACCTGGGGACGATCAAGGCTATAGACCACACCGAACAGGAGGTCGCGGTCGAGCTGGACGACGGGCGGGTCATCCCGTATCCGTTCACGAGCTTGTACTCGCTGACGCACGCCTACGCGATCTCGATCCACAAGTCGCAGGGGGCGGAGTTCCCGGCGGTGGTCATCCCGCTGGTCACGGCGCACGCGGCGCTCCTGGGGCGGACACTGCTGTACACCGCCTTCACGCGCGCCAGACAACTCGTGGTGATCGTCGGCCAGCGCAAGGCGCTGTCGATGGCGGTCAGGGACTGGCGGCGGGCGCCGCGCTACACCGCGCTCGGCGGGCTGCTCGACGGGACGCTGCGGCTGGCCTGGGTGCGCGAGCGGGGCGGCGAGGCGGAGAGCGATGACGGCTGGTGGGAGGGGCTGGTGGGCAACTCGTCGGATAGTTGAGTGATGGAGTTGAGGATAACACCGGGATCATTTCCTCTCGAGGTCCCGTTGACGCGTGTACGTGAGTCGGATAACGGGGCTGGCGACGTGGACGTGGCGCGGGAGCGTCGGACATACTGGTCGCAGCGCGAAAATATCCGCCGACAGTAGCGGTGGCGGCTCACCACCGCCGCTGTGTTGGGCCGCAGTGAGCGGAAGGGGGCTGGCGGTGATCCTCCCGAAAGACCGCGACCCGCGTTTCGTGACGATCCGTCGCGGCGGGACCCTCACGGATGCGGATCCCCGACTTCTCGCCCTGTGGGCGGCCGCGTGCGCGGAGCATGTCCTCGACCTCTTCGCGGCGGCGCGGCCGGAGGACTCGCGACCGCGCCGGGCGATCGCGGAGTCCCGCGCCTGGGCGCGCGGTGAAATCACCATGACCCAGGCGCGCACGGCGGCCGGCCATGCCATGGGTGCCGCCAGGGACCTGAGCGGGGCGGCCCGGCATGCCGCGTACGCCACCGGGCAGGCCGCGGCGGTCGCACATGTTGCCGCGCATGAGCTTGGCGCGGCCGCCTATGCGATCAAGGCCGCGCGTGCCGCCGCGAGTGCCGGTGGCAGCGCGACCAGCTCCCGGCGACGATTTGCGCGCTCGTCCTCGACGACCAGCGGTTGCGGAACGCCATCTGTTGGTCAGTGTTCGACTGCTGAGCGCGTGTCGGGGCTGAGGCGGCGGATGACGGTTGGTGGGAGGGACTGGTCGGTGGGGACGCTGCCGTGACATAATGCGGTGCCCCTACTGGCTTCTCGTCTGGCGTCGAGCGTCGCAAGCCGGTGCCCCGCTCGGCGTTTCCTAACGCAGTATTGTGCGATTTACGATGCTGCGAATCGTCTCGTGGCTGACGTCGTAGTAAGCGGCAAGGTCGCGCAAGCTTTCGCTGCGCGCGCGCAGCGATTTCCAGTTGCGTTGATGGCGCCACGCGTTGGTGCCGTCGTCGCGGCACGGGAAGTGGTGTCCGCTCGACAACCTGCGCCGGGAGGGAGAAGTACGCTGGAAACACGTCAGGACTCGATGTATCACACGCGCGTATCCGACCCCCGTCACTTCCGCTAGTTCGATACGCCCGGTTGACGGTTCGTCGCCGGGTGTTATCGTTTTCCCCCAGTACTTCTCCCTGTTGGTTCGCGCTACGTCCGCGGGCACGCCGACGCTGACGCTGCCTCTGGGCGCGTCGAAACGCGCCCAGTCCGCGCGCCTTCCCCAGCACACACCGAAGCTCGACCCGGCCTCCTGGCGGGGCATCGCCGAGCGGGCGCGGCACGAGTCCCTGCGCGATCTCTCCGTCGCGTATGGCGTGAGCCACGAGACGATCCGGGCGATACTGCGGCGCATCGGTGGCCCGGGTCACACCGCGGCCGCTCTGGATTGAGCGCGGCGCCACCGGTTGGCACGCAAGTTGCACCGCCCGGACACGGGCGACGCCGGGGCGGCGCGCGGGCGCAGGAGGGGGCCATGCACCTGTGGCAGGTCGAGTGGCGCACGGTCGGCAAGGCGGCGCTGCGGGAGTTCCGCCACGACGACGTGGCCGGGCTGGCGTCGGAGATGGCCTTCAGCTGCATCTTCGTCCTCTTCCCCTTCGCCCTCTTCCTCTCAGCCGCGATGGGCCTGGTCGGCCGCCTGGTCGGCGCGCGCGAGCTCTTCGCGACCAGCATGGCCACGATGTACCGCGCCCTGCCGCCCGCCTCGGCGCGCGCGCTGGAGGATCCGCTGCGCGAGGTGCTGGCGGCGCGGCCCGGCAGCGCGCTCTCCGCGGGGGCCGGGGCGCTCCTGGCGCTCGCCTTCGCCTCCAACGGCGTGGCGACGATCATGAAGGCCCTCAACCGCGCCTACGGCGTCGCGGAGACCCGCTCGTTCCTCCGCGCGCGGCTGATCGCCCTCGCCCTCACCCTCGTGCTGGGGCTGCTGCTCGTCGGCGGCTTCGTCCTGCTGCTCTTCGGCGACTGGGTGCGGGGCGCCCTCGCCGAGCGGCTCGGGCCGGGCACCGCGGTGGGGCCGGCCTGGCTCGCCGTCCGGCTGGTGCTGGTGCCCGCGGCCATCAGCCTCGGGCTGGCGCTGCTCTACTGGCGGGGGCCGAACGTCGAGCAGCAGTTCAAGTGGATCACCCCGGGCGCGGTGCTGGCCGCGCTGGCCTGGGTCGCGATGACCGCCGGCTTCGGGCTCTACGTGCGGGTCCTCGGGGCGAGCTCCTACAGCCGGTACTACGGGACGCTGGTGGGGCTGATCCTCTTCCTGTTCTACCTCTACCTGACCGGCCTGATCATCCTGCTCGGCGCCGAGCTGAACGCGGAGACGACCAAGCGCTACGACCCCGAGACGATCCGCGACAAGATCACCGACCCGCGCAAGCAGCTGCCGGGCAAGCAGCCCGTGCCCGCCCCCGTCGCCGCCGCCGAGGCGGGTGTGTCGCCCGCGCAAGTCGCGGCGAGCCGCAGGCGGGGCGCGCCGGGCGCGGGCCGGCGGCGCCGGTGATGGACGCGGGATGGCGTGCCGATGCCCTCTGGTCGGCAGCCGCAGGACTGGGATGGCGATGGCCGGCGGTACGGGGGCGGCGCGGGCCAGACCTCCGCGGGGATCCGGGGCCGGGATACGGGATGGGCGTGGCCGCTCGCCGGCGTGGGCGCGGCGCAAGGGACGGAAGCGGGGGGCGGCGGGAAGATTCTAACGTGCGTGCGCGCCCCTATCAGTCTCGCCTCTCCATACTTGACCGCTGCCACCGGAGCGGCGACGGCGCGTGCTATACTCGGCGGCACCTACACCCGTTCGCGACACCGGGAGGCCGCCGATGGCCGACCAGACCAGGCACATCGCCCCGCCCCCGATCTCGCCGCCGTTGGTTGGCCGCGACCGGGAACTCGCTGCGCTGCGGGAAGCGCTCGACGCTGCCCTCGCCGGGCGCGGGAGCCTCGTGCTCATCGGCGGCGAGGCGGGCATCGGCAAGACCGCGCTCGCCGAGGCGTTACTCGCCGAGGCCGAGGCGCGGGGTGGGCTGGCGCTGGTCGGGCGTTGCTATGACCTGAGCGAGACGTCGCCCTACGACCCCTGGGTGGAGGCTCTCGCCCGCACCCCGCACTCCAATGGCCTCCCCGCGCCGCCCGATCTTGGCGTGGGCGCGGGCGCCCTCGACCGGGCCGGGCACTTCGAGGCCGTGCGCGAATACCTCGCTGCGCACAGTCCCCTCGTTCTCCTGCTGGAGGACCTGCACTGGGCCGACCCCGCGTCGCTCGATCTCCTGCGCACGCTCGCACGCCAGATCGGCGCGCTCGCCCTGCTCCTGCTGGTCACCTACCGCGCCGACGAGGTCAGGCCGCGACGCCCCCTCTACCCGCTCCTGCCCCTGCTGGTGCGCGAGGCGCGCGCGGCGCGCCTCACCCTGCGTCCCCTCGACCTGACCGGCGTGGCCGCGCTGGTCGCCGCCCGCTACCCCCTGGCCGAGGATGACGCCGTCCGGCTCGTCGCCTACCTCGACCGCCGCGCCGAGGGCAACCCCTTCTTTGTGGGCGAGCTGCTCCACACGCTGGAGGAATCCGGACTGCTGAAGCCGCTCGGGCCGGACGCGGCGTCTTGGGCGTTGGGGGACCTGGCGGGGGCGCGTCTCCCCTCGCTGGTGCGGCAGGTGATCGACGGGCGCGCGGCCCGGCTAGGAGAGGGCGTGCGCGGCCTGCTGGCGGTCGCCGCCGCGATCGGGCAGGAGTTCGACCCGGGCCCCTGGGCCGCGGTCGGCGGGGTGGGCGAGGAGGCGCTGCTGCTTGTGGCCGAGGCGGCAATGGAGGCGCGGCTGCTCGAGGCGGCGGGTGATGGCGGCCGCCTTCGTTTCGCCCACGCCCTCGTCCGCGAGGCGCTCTACGAGGCGGTGCCCACTGCCCGCCGCCCGGCCCTCCACCGGCGCATCGCCGAGGCGTTGGCCGCTGCCCCCCAGCCCGACCCCGACGTCGTCGCCTACCACTTCCAGCAGTCCGGGGATGCGCGGGCGTACGACTGGCTGCTCAGGGCGGCGGCGCGCGCGCGGACACGCTGCGCCCCGGGGAGCGCCGTCGATCACGCCGCGCGCGCGCTCGCGCTGGCGCAGCGGCACGGCCTCGCGCCGTCGCCCGCGCCCTATCGGGAACGGGGGCTGGCCTACGAGACCCTGGGCGAGTATGCGCTCGCGCAGGCCGACCAGGAGGCGGCGCTCGCGCTGGCGCAGGCTGCGGGTCAGCGGCGGGCGGCGTGGCAAGCGCTCCTCGACCTCGGCCAGCTCTGGGCGGGGCGCGACTACGCGCGCACCGGGGACTACTACCGGCGCGCGCTCGACCTGGCGCGCGCCATGGGCGAGCCCACCATCCTGGCCCACACCCTGAACGCGGTCGGCAACTGGCACGTCAACGTCGACCAGCCGTTCGTCGGCCAGGGGTACCAGCGCGAGGCGCTGGCGCTCTTCCGCGAGCGCGGCGATCGGCGCGGGATCGCCGCGACGGCCGATCAGCTGGGGATGGCCCTCTTCCTCGGCGGCGACCTGCGCGGGGCGGCCGCGCAGGGGCGCGCCGCCGCGGCGCTCTTCCGCCAGCTGGAGGACCGGCAGGCCCTCGCCACCACGCTCGCCTGGCTCTGCGAGTGCGGCGGCTGGTACGGCGGCGAGGCGAGCGTCCCCGGCCTGCCGCTGGCCGAGGCCCGGCGGTGCGGCGAGGAGGCGGTGGGGCTCGCCCGGGCGATCCGGTGGCGGGCCGGCGAGGCTTTCGGCCTGCTGATGCTCGCGGTCTCCTGCGGCCAGCGGGGCGAGTACGGGGCGGCCCTGGCCCTGCTGGAGCGCGGGCGTGCCCTGGCCGAGGACGTGGCGCACGGCGAGTGGCTGACCGAGGCGCATTTCCGGCTCGGCGCGCTCCATCGCGACCTCTTCGCCGCCGCGCCGGCGCGCGCGTACCTGGAGCGGGCCCTGGCCCTGGCGCACGACCTCAACTCGCCGTGCCTGGTGCGGCTGGTGTCGGGGACGCTGGCGCTGGCGTGCATCGAGCAGGGGGACCGGGCGCGGGCGCGGGCCGTCCTCGATGCCGCGGCCCTCGGCCCCGAGGAGCCGCCCCACACCGCCGGCCAGCGCCATTGTCGGCTGGCGCGCGGCGAGTTGGCGCTGGCGGAAGGCGACCCGGCGCTGGCGTTGCGGATCGCGGCAGGGCTGGCCGCGTCCGACGCGCACGCGGCCGCCGGGCGCGTCGCCCCCCACGTGTGGAGGCTGCGAGCCCGGGCGCTGGCCGCCCTCGAGCGACGCGACGAAGCCCTGGTTGACCTGCTCGCCGCGCGGGACGCCGCCGGCGAGCACGGCGCTCGCGCGCTCCTCTGGCGCCTCCACGCCGACATTGCCGACATTGCGCGCGCCGCCGGGCGGCATGTGGAGGCCGCGACGGCTGCGGCGGCCGCGCGGGCGCTGATCCACGACCTCGCGGGCACCGTGCCCGAGGGCGACCTGCGCGAAGGGTTTCTCTGCGGGGCGCTCGCCCTCGTTCCCCCCGGCACCACGGACCCGGCCGGCGCCTACCCGGCCGGGTTGACGGCACGCGAGGTCGAAGTGCTGCGCCTCGTGGCCCGCGGGCTGACCGATGCCGCGGTGGCCAAGCAGCTCTTCCTCTCGCCGCGCACCATCAGCACCTACCTGCGCTCAATCTATGGCAAGCTCGCTGTCTCATCGCGCACGGCGGCGGCCCGTCTCGCCGCCGAATACGGGTTGAGCTAGCGTCCGCGTCCGCCCCCCGCTTGGGTTCTGTGCGCCCTCGGGCCCGCCGGGGGTGGGGCTACCACGCCCCTTACGTAGTTCTCAGTAGATGGCGCGACGCGTTGCGCGCGGAGATTACGTAATTCTCGCCATGCGCCAGCGCGCCGACCATCCTAGACTGTTGGCAATCACCCGACGCCGCAGCCGTTTGCACCACAACCACACTTCACGCCGGAGGAGGCGCCCCATGGTTGTCCAGCACGTCGCAGCGATACCCGATGAGGCCACTGTCCAGGAGTTCCGTGAACGCCTCAGGGGTCGACTCTTGCGCCCGGAGGAGGCGGGCTACGAGCCCGCCCGCCGGGTCTGGAACGCGATGATCGACCGCCGCCCGGCGCTGATCGCCCGCTGCGCCGGCACCGCCGATGTGATCGCGGCGGTCAACTTCGCTCGCGAGCATGACCTGCCGCTCTCCGTCCGGGGCGGCGGGCACGGCGTCGCCGGGAAGGCCGTCTGCGACGACGGCCTGATGCTCGACCTCTCCCCCATGAAGGGCATCCGCATCGACCCGGTTGCCCGCACCGCCCGCGCCGAGCCGGGCGTCCTCTGGGAGGAATTCGACCGCGAGGCGCACGCGTTCGGCCTGGCGACGGTCGGCGGGGTCGTCGGCACGACCGGCATCGCCGGGCTGACCCTCGGCGGCGGGCAGGGCTGGCTGACCGGCAAGCACGGCCTCACGCTCGACAACCTGCTCGCCGCCGACGTCGTGACCGCCGACGGCCAGTTGCTCCATGCCAGCGCCGATGAGCACCCCGATCTCTTCTGGGCATTGCGCGGAGCGGGGGCCAACTTCGGCGTCGTCACCTCCTTCGAGTACCGCCTTCACCCGGTCGGCACCGTGCTCGGCGGCATGGTGGTCCACCCGCTCGACTGCGCTTCTACCGCGACTTCGCCGCCGCGCAGCCCGACGAACTGACGACCTACGCGGGCCTCCTGTCGATGCCCGACGGGACGCCCATCATCGCGCTTGTCACCTGCTACGCCGGGGCGCTCGACGCGGGGGAGCGCGCGCTGGCCCCGCTCAGGGGTTTCGGCGCGCCGCTCGCCGACACGATCGCGCCTATCCCCTACCCCGCCATGCAGGCCATCATGGGCGGGGGCTTCCCCCACGGGCGGCAGAACTACTGGAAATCGGGGCTCACCGGCACGATCGGCGACGACCTGATCGCGGCGATGGTCGAGCAGTTCGCCTGCGTTCCCTCGCCCTTCACCGCCATCGCCATCGCCGACTGCCACGGGGCCTACGCGTGCGTCGGCCAGGGCGACACCGCCTACGCCCACCGCGACCTGCAGTGGGACGTGAACATCCTCGGCAACTGGGCCGACCCCGCCGATAACGACCGCAACATCCGCTGGGTGCGCGCCTGCCACGACGCGCTCGAGCCGCACCTCGCGCACGGCGTCTACGTCAACGACCTGGGCGACGAGGGCGGGCAGCGCATCCGCGACGCCTACGGCGCGAACTACGCGCGCCTGGCCGCCCTGAAGGCCGCGTACGACCCGGACAACCTCTTCCGCGCGAACCAGAACATCGCCCCGGCGGGCTGAGCGGGCCGCGCGGGCAGGGAGGCGACATGGACTACGACCTGATCACCATCGGCGGCGGGCTGGCCGGCGCGTCCCTCGGGCGCGCACTCGCCCTGCAAGGTGCGCGCGTCCTGATCGTCGAGCGCGAGACGCGCTTCCGCGACCGCGTCCGGGGCGAAACGATCCACCCCTGGGGCGTGGCCGAGGCCCGCGCGCTGGGGATCGCCGACCTCCTGCTGGGCACCTGCGGCCGGGAGGTGCGCTGGTGGCGCGGCAGCGCGGTCGGGGCGCCGGGGATCACGGAGCGCGACCTCGTCGCGACGACCCCCGCCCGCGCCGGCGAGCTGACCTTCCACCACCCGGCGATGCAAGAGACGCTGCTGCGGGCGGCGGCCGACGCGGGGGTCGAGGTCCGCCGGGGCGCGCGCGTGGTCGGCCTCGCCCCGGGGGCCGCGCCGCGCGTCCACCTGCGGGCCGCGGACGGCACCGCCGAGACGGTCGGGGCCCGGCTCGTCGCCGTGGCCGACGGGCGGGACTCGCGGGCGCGCGGCTGGGCCGGGTTCGCGGCCAACCGCGACCCGGAGCGGCTGGTGATCGCGGGCGCCCTCCTGGCGGGGCTGGCGCTCCCCGGCGACGCGGTGCGGGGGGTGAGCCATATGGCCGCCGGCCAGTTCGCGCTCTTCTTCCCGCTGCGCGACGGTCGGCACCGGGTCTACTAGGTCTACCGCCGCACCGGCCCGCCGCGCCCCCTCAGCGGGGCGGGGCACGTCGGCGACTTCGTCGCGGCCTGCTGCGACGCGGGTGCGGAGCCCGCCTGGTTCGCGGACGCGCGGCCGGCGGGGCCGCTGGCGGCGTTCGAGGGGGCCGACCGCTGGGTGGACGCCCCCTACCGCGCCGGGGTGGCGCTGGTGGGCGACGCGGCGACGGCCTGCGACCCGAGCTGGGGCTGCGGGATGGCGCTGGCGCTGCACGACGTGCGGACCCTGCGCGACCGGCTGCTGGCGAGCGACGACTGGGATGCTGCCGGGCGCGCCTACGCCGCCGAGCACGACCGCTTTTACGGCGCCCTGCACCGGCTGGAACACTGGCGCGCGGCGTTCTTCGAGATCGGCCCCGAGGCGGACGCCCGCCGGGCGCGGGTGCTCGCCCGGCTCGCGGCGGCCGCGCCCGGCTCGGCCCCGGACCTCGCCGGCCTCGGCCCCGGACCTCGCCGGCCGCGGCCCCGGACCTCGCCGGCCGCGGCCCGGACGGCCCGAGCGACGAGGCGACCCTGCGTGACTTCTCCTGAATCCTCTCCGGGTTCACGAGCCTCCCCCACGGTAGCCGGTGGCCCTGGTGAACCGGCCGACGCGTGCCAGGCGCTGCGAGACGGTACCTGCGGCGGCAACCACTGGAGCCCCGGGCGTAGCATCGTGGCTCTCCATCGTGTCCGGAGGTGATAGGTCCCGCCTCGCACTCAGTCCGGTGCCCTAGCCAGCGCGCCGCACGACCGCGCGGATGGTTTCGTGGCTCACCCCACACTCGGCGGCCAACTCCCGCAGGCTCTCGTACCGGGCGCGTGCGGCAATCTCAGGCCAGTAGTCACGCGCCCGTCGAGGGCGATGCTGCGGCGCGCACGGCCGTGGAGCCTCCAGCACAGCATAAGGGTGGAGGAAGGAGACGAGCGGCGGCGCGACGACGTCTATCTCGCGTACCCGATCCCCGTCACTTCCGCGGTCTCTGCCTTGACAGTCGATCATGCTATCGTGCCACGTCCGCGACGGTTTGAACTCCAAGAATTGTCATGGTGCGTTGCGGCGTCAGTTACTGCAAGGATGCGAGCGATCCTAAAAAGCGATGAGCAAAGACGGGGAGGGATACGCTTCTGCATGCTACCGCGAAAAACCGTCGTGGCACGAGGCCTTGCGAACGTCGGAACCGCTTTCGCTTAATTAGTAGGTCGGCGTTATGTGCGGCGCGCGCGCTGCACGATATCCGTAGTTGAGCGTCAACGCAAGTGGGGTAATTTTGGGGTAATCGGGACGGTAATATGCGGCACGAGACGGAAGATGGCTCGTCTTGATCTCGCAAAGAGCGGCGTATGCAGACATGGCGCGGCACGGTGCGGCACCGGGTGGTAGGGCGTTCACCAAACTTGGG
>JAABUK010008703.1_pt1 | contig 14133 bp, 18 predicted proteins | sample 5559141 | NCBI WGS metagenome assembly JAABUK01 (sample SAMN10711869, study PRJNA513367) | rock metagenome | isolation source: Antarctica rocks | place: Antarctica: Victoria Land, Pudding Butte nord | collected 2016-01-03
CTGCATAGCATGCTCTAGTATTGTGAGCGCACATCACAACTCTGGCTGGCCTTCCATGGAAGCCTACTGCCTGCTGCAACTTATGCATGCCATGCTGCCCTGCATGATGCTTGCCCTCCTGTCAAGCTCTTGAGCTGGCCTGTTCCATCACATCATCATTAATCACGATACAGCTGTTCATCAGTGTAAGCTTACATCAGCGTCAAAATAGTAGCATTGTTTTGTGACCTGAGCCACGCTGAGCCATGCTGGGCTCTGCTGGGCTGTCCTGAGCCATCCTGAGCCATGCTGGGCTGTGCTGGGCTGTGCTGGGCCATGCTGAGTTGTGCTGAAACTTTTTTGTGATACCTTTTGCTGCACACTGCGTTGAGGTGACAGGCATGTTACAGCATAACATATAGCTATCATCATTCACGTCTCTAAAAATCACTCTATGTTTGTGTCACTGAACGAGGCATTGCATATGCAGATCACTGCAGTGCACTGATGAGGATGAGGCTCATCATGCAGAGCATTTGCAGCTGGTCAACACTGCCAGTCAAATGATATGGCAGTCCTGCGGGGAGCAGTATTTACTACAACCTTACATCCCAGACATGCGCTACAATGAGTACAGGTCTGCTGAGCAACAATTGCATGCAAAAGGGGCCTCAATCTCATGTTCAATTGACTGTGCTGCCATGTATTATGGGCAGACTGTATATGGTCAGCTTCAACCCAAGTGTAATGAACAGCGTGTCGTGTGCAGCAAAGACACAGCTATCTCACCTATGTCTGCGCTATGCAGAATGTACATGTTCGGGACCGATGCCAAAGGCTTGCCCAATGACACAGCTGCAGTGTTAACAATTTACATGTATGGCAGAGAGCTCAACCTACTGGGGCAGGAACCGTCACAAGGCTTTGCTGACAACATGGGCTACGTCTGGAACCAGACCTTGCCATATGGATTCTTCTCCAGGTCCCCCATAAAACCTGTGACAGGTCAGCTCTAGGCCTGAGCAGGCATCAGATCAGATCAGCTCGGATCAGGATAGAATCAGATCAGATCACTTTGACCTGAGAAAAGCGCATCCATTGAAGCTATAGACAGGAAGCTGTGTTATTGTCTAGATAGATTTCTGCATGCAACAGCTTGTGTGGTGCAATCTGCCATGCAGTGATTGCTGCATGGTAACTCCTGGAGCAACGCACATGCCTTGTCACACACTGTCATGCTGCAACATGTGTGTCATCAGGCATAAGGAAGCCAGAAGTTGCTGCTCTGGCAAGCCCCTGCAGAGCACCTGTTGCCAACTTGCTTTGTACAGTCTAGTACCCCGGTATAATATCTGGCTTCTCATTGAATTGATGCCAAAAGGAGTAGTCTTTTCTTTTGTTTTCTTTTCTTGCAGTATAGTGCTGACAGGCCTTGCTATTATCAGACCCCACCCAGAGGACTAGCTTGAAGCCACAGCAGCTTCCACAACCTTTGTTTGGTTCTCAGGCCCACTGCAGCAGACTGACTTCAACAGCACTCATGTTGAACAAAACAAGCCGCAGCATTTTCCGTTTCCCATTTGGAGGGATGAGGCCATGCACGAGCTGCTGATGCACATGGCTCGGAGCGGGGCTGAGATCATCAAACAAGCAAGGAACAGCTCTCAACCCCCTGGAAATGTGATGCGGTCTATGATCAGAGTAGATGTGGTGCTGACACAGCAGGCAGGCCAGGTAAGCGCTGTAATCCTTGAGGTTGCTGTAGCCTGATTTAATTGATTATTTCCTGTGGCGGGAAACTGGGGCTATGTTATCAAGCCAGGGCTGAATAGCAGGGCAGGGCTCGTCAGTGCATTACTGTGGCAAGGCTGACTATCAGGGCCGGGTCATATGCATGCTGACATGTGTGCCATTTGTATAGCATCTTTCAGCATGAGCAGCAACTCCAGAAGGAGATGTGCGGCTGAGTCATAGCAGTAAGGTGTCAAAGTCAGCCTGAAAGGATCGCAGACATTGTTGCTGCAGGTGAAGGGGTTCATCAACGAGGCTCACTTTCTGCCCCACGCAGGCCTTGCACTGCCTGTGTGGCTACCAGAACCCAGCCCGGCCTCAGATAAAGGTTCTGGTGGCACCAGTCACACTGACGCTTGGAGAGGCAACCAGAAGAGCTGGGGGTCCCTGCTGGCTGAGCACGTTTGGCAAGAAGTTGTTTTGGCTTTTGAACATAGGCACAACAGTGTAGAAACGCGTCAGAATGCTCAAGTGCTGTGCAAGGAGATGTACTGGGCGTGCCTAGAAATCATTTGTGATAGCTGACTGATGCACTACATGCCTGCCGCCAAGCTTACTTGAAAGGGAGTCATGACTGATCAGTACATGCTGCAACAGAACTGACATAGATCACAAATTTGTGTAATTACAGGTGCCAAAGTCATGTAAGCAAATACTGCACAAACGCCATTCAGTATATGCTGCACACCACATAATTGTTGGCGTGGCCATCAAATTTGTCACCAGGTTTAGTGTGTTTGCACACTGGCTCTCAAATAAGCATCTGGTCAAAACAAAGTTTGCACAGGTTTGGACAAGTGTCGTGATGCCAGCTCGTGAAACCTGCAGGTTCAGCAGCAGCAGCAGCAGCAGCAGGGAAAGCAACACCATGCTCTCAGCATTGAACATGCAGGCTCCAGAAAATTTTACATTTCAAGCCTGCCATCAGCGTTGACAAATGCATGCGTTGCAGGTAATCTGGCCCAACTCATTTCCCGAACACGAATTTTGGTTTCCAAGCAGAGACTGCACAAAGATCAACAGCTACAATCCGCAGAGCAGACACATCTCTCTTGCCATTCTGCCTGCCACAGTTTTCCTCTGATACCGTTCAACACGTCCGTGACCGCAAACGCACCCCAGGGCAAGTTGCTGCGATCAGGTCAAGCTTGACCTAACTGCTTCAGGGCGTGTTTCGCGTTTGACAGGCCCAGCAAGCGGTGCCGATCCTGTTAAGGGACGTTTCATTCATCAGCAGGCAGTCAACGCCAAATCATCCCGTTTGTATTGATTCAGGTGGGGTGGACCTGGCAAAGTTACTTTCTGACACTGATCTTGACTGGTAGCTGCTGTTTGGCCGTGACTGTCGTCACACGCACTTCATGTCCACTTTCTTGTTGCATCAGCAAGACTCTCCAAAGCCAAACGACGCTGCATGCTGTAGGCCAGTGAGCAGGTCTGGCAGACTGACTCACCTCCTCACAGTGACTAAGTAGAATGTCAGAGGAAGACACAGACCAGCCTCGAGCCAAACGGCGACGGTGTGCCCCCAAGAGGTTTGTTGAGGAAGATGACGAGTCTACAGGCAAGGAAGGTGCTGGCAAACTCAATGTCTTCGGCAGCAGCAGGCCTCAGCAACAAAGCGGAGCAAGCTTGAAATGTGATGCTCCTCCAAGGCATTTGAACAGACATAAATGTGAGGATGAGCAGGCGCTCTACATTATTCAACAGCTTGCAGCAAAACTAGAACGGCATGATAGGCCTCAACTGGCTACCCTGTTTGACTTGCCAAGTCACAACTTGACAAGATCTGCTTCCATCAGGTATGTCCATGTGTATCATGCAGTCTCTTTAGTGATGTTGCTGTTCTCTGTTGACAGGCTGCCGTCAATCACTTCAGAACTCACAGGCAGTCTCGTTACTTTGTGCGCATGCAGAGAGGCATTGAGCACTGATGTGACAGAAGCTGCTGCATGTCTGGTCAGCTTTGGCTGCTGAGTTTGCAAGGAAGAATTAGAGGGTCCAATCCCTCAACATACAGTGAGAAAGCCAAGTCATGTATGTTGTCCATGTTTTGCTTGCATGTTAGCTTATTGAACCACTTACAAACTGTGAACAGGTTTTGGTTTTGTATGTTTTATGCTGTATAACATTGTGTATATGTCTGCTGCTTCAATGCTATGTCTACAGTGTACTTTTGTGAATTTGCCGTTATCTCTCCAGCACATGACCACAGTGTCCTAGCACAATTCGTTTGAAAAGGCCCTTTGTACAACCCTTTGCTGTTACAATTTACTTCTCAGTTCAAGAGCCTCACGAACAGACCAGTGCTGAAGATTGCTGGCATTGTACACCTGTCTACAACTTTGAAAGCTTAGCAAGCTCCAGTTTGGCAATGGACACCAGGTGAACGTCATCAGGTCCGTCTGCAAGCCTCAGGGTGCGAGCACCACTCCACAAGGCAGCCAAGGGAAAGTCATCACATACGCCTGCTCCTCCATGCACCTGCACAATGATCATTGCGCCACATAAACACAGCAAGCCTGCATGCTGCTGTTATATTTCACGCTGAAGTCTCACCCCAGCAAGCTGTTACTGCATGTGAATAGCATGTTCAAACCTGTCAGGACAGGCTAAACATACAATCTCAAATTGAGCTTTGACCAGAACAATCACACTGCAATGCTTGAGCAAGAGCAAGAGGCTTTGCAAGTATGCACGAGGGCAAACCCTAAACCCTAAACCCTGTCCATACAAGTGCATGCCAGATGGCAGACTGCACCAGAAGCCAAAATAGCATCCTGTACCTGGATGGCTGCATCTATGACTCTCAGAACCACATTGGGGGCATACACCTTGGCAGCAGCAATCTGCCCTCGGGCCTTCTTGTTGCCATGCTTGTCCAGAGCGTGTGCTGCAGCTAGCACGGTCAGACGTGCAGCGGACAGCTCAATGCGGCACCTGGCATAGTCTGACCTGCACAGACAACAACATGGAGTGGCACCGGTATCAGGCATGCATAATAAGGGCACATCTGCAGCAGCCATCAGACAGGCGTCCCTTTTGCAATGTGGCACCGCTTGAGTCCCTCGAGCAAGAACTCATGTTGGTCACCTGCCTTCAAATAGCTGCAGACATGCCTGTGCATGGGTGCAAACAACAACACACACTGAATCTTGGTTATGGGCGGCGCAGCAGTCAGGATGTGAGACTGGGGCTTACTGGAAGGCGCCGTGCTGGGCAACAGGCTTCTTGAAGGCAACCCTGTCAAGGGCACGCTTGCCCATCAGCTCCAAAGCACGCTCCCCCATTCCTATAAGCCACCAACAATCGACTCACAGTTTGTTTTGGACAGAAGCAGAGAAAGCTGGGCCAAGCACAAGCTGCCATCGCAGTCTGTAAGAGTGTAGCATGCAAATAGATGCACACAAGCTACAGCCATACATTCAGACGCAGTGTCAGTAGCGTGTGTCCATATGCTCTTACGCATATAGCGGGCATTTCCGTCTTGACTTTATGTAACGCAGCAGTACAGCTGAGTCACTGCTGCAGTATGAGCAAATTTGCAGCTCTCACTGTCAGCCCAACCAAATGCCCTGGGGAGCTGCAACGTTTCTGACTGTCTAGTCCATATGCCAGCCAATAGCCACAACAACACCACTTAAACATGAAGACCGGTGTCTGAGTGGCACATGGCATATGCATGAGTCATGCACACGCAGGGCAGGAGTCTGACCAACAGCCCTCATGCAGTGGTGAAGGCGGCCAGGCCCAAGCCTGCCCTGGGCAATCTCAAAGCCTCTGCCCTCCCCTAGCAGCATGTTGCTTGCTGGCACCCTTACATCCTGCATACGTCACTGTTTTTAACAGTCTACAAAGCATGATATGTGCAGCTTTGCCCTTGTGTGGGCAGCAACTTTGCAGATCATGCAACATATAGGACCAACAGCTGTAGTAATGACAGCAGATTGCGTCACACATAGGATTAAAAGCTGTAGCGATGACAGCAGTCCAGTAGCATTACAGGCAATCTGTCGCAAAAGCTACACTCTGCTACCTTGTCATAGAGGAGCATGCTGCATTCAGACCTGTTCATTGAGCATGTGTACATTGCAACAGACAGCTAGGCAGATGTGCACAGTTGCAACCACTCACACCGAGATGATGCTTCACCCCACACATGCACTTGAACTCGGGCCCAATACCCACATGTGTGCCACCATGCTTATGCCATCGAATGCGCACCAACAGCAACAGCAGATCACCACATACCTTGAAGATGACCTCAGCATGTCCATGAGGCGCATCATCATAGCCGTACACACGCAAGGGGCGAATGACATCCACACCAGGTGCGTCCATGGGCACCAGGATCATGCTCTGCTGCTTGTAGGTGGTGGCTGATGTGTCAGTCTTGCCCATGAAGATAGCAATCTTGCAGCGCGGATCTGGCGCACCGCTGGTCCACCACTTGTGCCCGTTCACAACGTAACTGTCACTGTCCCTGCATGCCATGCTGCCCAGTTAGGTCTGTGATGGTCTCAGCAAAGCAGCTGGCTTCGTTCTACGACTGTAGGTGAAGCAGCCAGCATGTTGGTCAGACTCTTTCTGAGGGCAACTAGGGATGTGTTGCACTGTAGAATTCCTGCTTGGATGAGGCAGTGAGATGAAGACCTGCATTGCAGCTGCTGGGCAGTACATTGCAGACTAATCTCTTTGTAATAACAAAATTCAAGGTCAGATTGGCCACTTGTACGGCCCATGCTGCTGCCTTATACAGCAACAACAGTCAGACCTAGCTTAGTGGAATCAAGAGCAGCATCTAGCCAGTACAACCTTCTTTATATCGTCATTCCAAACCTTTCTGTCCATGACAGTGCATTCTGACGCATTGCAAAGCCTCAACATATGCGTAATGTACAAACAGGTATCACCTGCGGATGACTGACTGGATGTTGGTAGCGTCAGAAGAAGCCACTTGGGGCTCTGTCATGGCAAAGCAGGACCTGATCTTGCCCTGTAGCAAAGGAAGCAGCCAGCGCTCCTGCTGCGCCCGGCTCCCATACCTTGACAGTACCTGCAGACGAAAGCGTGTGTCAACACAAGTCATGTGCTGTGACGCATCACAAAGAGCATGCCCCATACTTCCTAGGCCTTGAATGAAAGCATGTCTTTGCTGAGTGAGTGAGTGAGTGAGTGAGTGAGTGAGCGAGCGAGCGAGCGAGGCTGAGAGGCTGAGTGGGTGGATGAGTGTGTGAGTGAGTGGATACATGAACAAGCCAGAGGGTGAGCGCACTTACGAGTTTGTGAGCATGTTTGCTGGCCAGAGAGTAACTGCACAAATCATCACATGAACAATTGAATATATAGCAGCATGCATGATTCATTCAGATTAGATGATGCGCGAGCGCCTGCATGAGTGGAATGCATGGCTACACGGAGACCCCCAGACACAGCAGACAGATAAGGACAGAGAATTTATATGTGAGTAGATAAACAAGACAGAGACTATGTGTGTGAGCAGACAAACAAGGACAGAGACTATGGATGTGTATGAGCAGACAGGCAAGAACATTGGGCTGACCTCCATATTGCCGGTGTCAGGGGCTGAGCAGTTGAAGACCTCTGAGCCGATGGCACTGCGGCCCATGACCTCACTCAGGAAGGCATACTCCAGGTTGCTGAGGCCGGGGCCGATGAGCAGGTGGCGCTCAGCCTCAGGGACCTTCTCCCTCAGATGAGCAATCTTGGCAGCCATGTCAGCAGGCAGCCACAGGTTCCATAGCCCCTCACCACGTGCCTTTGCCTGCACACAAGATACTAGATGAGTCCTAAAGACACAAAATGTTGATTGATTGATTGATTGACTGACTGATTGATTGATTGATTGATTGACTGATTGATTGACTGACTGATTGATTGACTGATTGATTGATTGATTGATTGATTGATTGATTGATTGATTGATTGATTGATTGATTGATTGATTGATTGATTGATTGATTGATTGATTGATTGATTGATTGATTGATTATTTGATTGATGCAGCCCTGTTGCTTTTCTGCTGATCTTGGCATTTTTTCAACAAATAGCTACAGTTTGAAAGTTCAAGGTTTGACAACTTTTGGTCCGCAGCTGTGGCTGCTGTGTTGACTGAGCTCTCTGCAGGCCTTGCAGCTGCCTCCATCACACCAGTCCTGTGTATTGTAGAAGATTCATCACAATGTGTGTACTCAGTACGGAGCTGTTACGCCTAGAGTGTAACAGACATGACGCCGGTAATGAAGTGTATCTGACCAAGGGAGCAGCAAGATTTTGGTCAAAGTGTGTTTGTCAGTGTGTATGCTACCAAATGAATGCTAACAGACAGACTCTGGCTGACATCTCAATGCTCTTTTGCTCAGGGACACTCATTTTAACACAGGCTGCACATCTTTGACACTGGCAGGGATGTACTCAGGCACTGGCTACCAGTAAGGAACGCTCTTGATGCAACACTTGAGCAGACACGTGATTGATTGGCAAGGGGTAAAAGCGGCAACCTATGTAAGAAGGATATTGATCCACATCACAATATTTTGGACGCACAATCCTGAATGCCCCATAAATCAAACCTGCTGTCACTGACTCCCACATGTGCCTGCCTTCTAACGCTTGTGTATGAAGCTTTCGTGCTTGAATGACATAGCCCACGTGGTAAAGATTGCCAGGAACTCTAGCATCCAGGCAAAAGTGCCAGTGAGACACATGTATTGACACTGCACCTTTAGCTCCTCCATTCTGGGGTGGATAGTCCACTTGGTCTTGGGGTCAGCAGCATGGGCCTCAAGTATATGCTCAGACGGATAGATGTGTTCATCCATGAACTGCTTGAGGTGGGCTACTAGCTTCTGAACCCTAGGTGGAGGGTCAAACCCTAGGTTGGCAGAACCTGCCGGCTGGCCCTCAGAGGGCACCCCTGCATGCACCCCTTGGGTTTGGTGGGGTTGTCAGATGTTACTGTAGTCATACATTGGCTGATGCACAGCTTCAGCACAATGGCACTGGTGTGTATATGTATGTGCCGTTGCCCAACCTCAAACTGAGAGGAGACCATTCAACAGCCAAACAATGCTTCGGTGTGCCTGAGCTCAGTTGCACAATACCCAGGGGTGTTCTGCGTCACTGACAAGCCATCTTTGTAGCCACAGCTAGAATATAGTGTTGAACAGACACAGACACCAGACAGGACCGCAGCGTCGCTAGCTGGCCCATTGTCAACACTAACGAAGAAAAGCCAGCATGCAGGTTCAAGCAGCACATTGCAGCCAATCAAGCACAGGTCAGCTACAGGTCTGGTGCACACCTGAGATATGGTCTGAGCCTGCCTTGGCACTGCCACTCCTGTCATGATTGCCACTGCTGCTGCCCTGACCACTGCTGCCACTGCTATTGCCACTACCATTGCCACTGCTACCATGTCCACTGCCAGATGCAGTGCTGTCTGACAATGCTCTGTTGCCAGAGCGCTGAGCATAGATGCTTGCAGCACTGCTCCCACTCATGCTGGGCATAGCAGGTGTGCTTGCATCACCAGCAGAGTCCCTGCTGCTGCTGCCACCCCCCTGCCTGGGCCCTTGAGAATAGATGGCTGAGCTGCCCCCGCCCATGTTGTCTGACCCCTCATCTGACCCCTGGAAGCTGGAAGTGGGGTTGCTGGTGACCCCACCCTTGCTTGACCCACCCTTGTCAATCAGTGGTCTGTGCTTTGAGCTGTCTGAGTAGCTGGTGGCAGTGCTGGTGCCGCTCATGCTAGGCATAGCAGGCGTGCTTGCGTCTCCCTGTGACTCTGTGTTGCCACCTTGAGCAGCGTCACCTGATTTCCTCGGACCTTGTGAGTAGATAGCAGAACTGCCCCCACCCATGTTGTCTTTGCCCTCCTGACTCACGCTGCCGGAACTGGTTTCAGAGCTGGCGCCCTTGGATGCTGAAGAAGCTCCACCTGTCTTGTCTGCTTCCTCACTGCTCTCGATCTTGTCCTGAGCAGCACCCTTGGATGGGTGGTCGTACGCTAAGCTGACGCTTGTTGAGGTGAGTGATGATTTGCCCCTGCCTGATAAGGAAGGGTGCTGCTTGCTGTCTGAGTAGGTGGATGCGGTGGTCGTGCCGCTCATGCTGGGCATTGCTGGCGTGTCAGCATCACCCTGCAACTCACAACAAACATGCCAAACATTGAGGCTGCAGAAGCTGTAGAAGCTGAAGCTGCATACATTGACAATCTTCTTGTGCAGGTATAGTGGCATGGATGCACATACCAAATCTGAATGCATCAGAGAAACATGATAGTATCTCAAGTCAAAAGCCCACTCAGTAGTCATGCTTTCATGCATTGAATAAGGGCAGGTATGCACAGTCCTGAGTGGTTCTCGGTATGAGGTCCTGCTTTAGCACTCAGCATACCCTAATTAGCAGAGGCCATGTGACAATGGAGCCTTACATGTCAGGATAGACAGATCAGCCTGCATTGAGGTCTGATGATGAGTTGCAATAGGGGTAATGCCTGTGACAAGTGAGGAAAGTAAACTTCTGAATTGACTATGAATTCACGAGCTTCACTGTCAAGCTAAAACAAAGGGCTGACCTTCTTGTCATTGCCATTGTCACCCTTGCTGGGCCCCTGTGAGTAGATAGCAGAGCTGCCCCCACCCATGTTGCCTGAACCCTGCTGACTGGAGGTGGGGTTGCTGCTGATACCCCCCCTGCCAGACTCACCCCTGCCAGACAAGGACCTGTGCTTTGAGCTGTCTGAGTAACTAGTGGCAGTGCTGGTGCCGCTCATGCTAGGCATAGCAGGCGTGCTTGCATCTGCGTCTGAGCTGCTGCTGTCATGGCCCTGTGTGCCCCCCTGGCTGGGCCCCTGTGAGTAGATGGCTGAGCTTGCGCCCCTCATGCTGCCAGAGCCCTGGCGGTTGGAGGCGGAGTTGGAGGTTGGGCTGTGACTCTGGGCATGAGTGACCTGTGCTGCCTCATGAATGACAGCTAGAGCTCGCTGAGCAATGCCTGCAACCACTTCAGGAGCACCAACCTGCACCACACGCCTTCAGATCAAACAGCTGTTCAGCGGATAGTTGACTCTCACAAGCGAGCAAATGGAGTCTGCATGCTTTGGTTGTGGGCATGTCCTGTTGTTAAGCTTCCAGAGCATGAGGCCACTGAAGGGCTCATGCAAACAGCATCAAGTGTCTGCTGGGGCTTTGAGCATACCATCCTTGTTTTCAACTTTGTCATGCAGTAGGCAAGCTATAAGGCCAGACAAGCAGAATGTTCTTTTCCTGCTTGCTGTTGTTTCACAAACCTGAGCAGCGTGCTTGGAAGAGGCATTGCCCTGCTGAGCACGGGCGCCCACTCCAGCCAGGATAGCAGCAATCCTGAACATTGACAGGGCCTGGCAGAACGCATAGGTGGTTGGCTCTGGCACGCCAATGCCCCTGGCTTGGCAGTACGTCTGGATGTACTCCGCCTCAGTTGGAATACCTACAGGTGAAGATACGCTCTGACTCTTGGCATGCTGGCAATCACATGCGCAGCTGCTCCTTACCCACTGATGATGCCATTGTGCATTGTCCGGTGGACAGACAGATGAATGTGCTCTGCACAGACGCTGTGGCTGGCATGCAGAGACTAGCTAGAGGCGTAGTATACATGCTGTGCTGAGGTGCGTTGTCCCACAAAATATCTTGCTGGCAAGCACATTGCAACAAATTTTGCTCCAGAACACATATTTGCTATTGCCGAGGCACACACATGGCAGGCATGCACACAGTGGACATGAAACAAGATGAGCCACGTTCAGAAGTGCACCTTCAGGCAAGGGTCTGGGAAGGCCACGCACACCCGTCTTGTCGCTAGAGGGGAAGTGGTAGCACATGGCACTGTAGGCTAGGTCTGCCAGAGGGTAACCCAGGGTCGACAGCTCCCAGTCGAGCAGTGCCAAGACACGCTCAGTAGTGTCTGGGGCGTATATCAGGTTATCAATCCTGTATACGCAATATGCTGGGTGTCACAAGTGGTGTTGAAGCACGATAGCTCTCAAGACAGAGCATTGCACTGGACAATGGCAGCAATGATCGTCAAGCTCTTGCAAGGATACATGCGCTGTTTGTGGTCAAAGTTGGCTGATGCAATGATACAGTGTGCAGGTTCTCTGCAGACAAATGCTGCATGCAACTTGACAATGATTTGAACCTAGCGCAGACCACAATGACCACAATGAAAAAGCTCTTGAGGAAGATGCTTGCCAACAGAGAGTCATCATGATTGCTGATGCAGGACAAGTCTGCTCAGTCTCAGCATCTTCTGTCCATCATGAATTTCAACAATGCACATAGCAGCTGCAGATGGTGGACACCAAATCTACACCTGTAGTCGCCATGTGAGATGCGGCCAACAGAAGGGTCGCTGTCATCAACAGGGATGTGGTTTTTGAGCCAGTCTATGAGCTCCATCATCTCAGGCAAAGCTTGACCAGTTAACTGTGCCTGGTACTGCTGAGACCAACGCCACACCTACATGCATGCTGCCTGTATTAATGTGGTCTCTGCACATGCCCAGTGTTACAACCTTCACTGGTCTGCACTGCAGACCTGTGGGCAATCCAGCTATGGTAGCATTGTATGTGCTGAATAAGCATGCAATTTTGGCAATATACTGTACAAAGCTGATGCTGTGACTCGGGGCGGGGGCAGGAGTATTGTGACAAACTTGGTAGAGGCATTGATGCTGATGAGTGCAGTCAAAAGCTGGCAAGCAGCACATCACATCACCTGGCGAGCACAGTAGCCAGCTGGTCTGCCATACCGCTGCAGGTTGACTTGCTCAGGTCTGACAGAGTGCAGTGCTGCCAAGGTGACAGCCTGCTGTCTGTACGCTGCAGCACGCTCTGGAGGTGACAGTTCTGGCAGGGTTGGCTCAACAAAGATGCGGCCCTGCGGTTGGGCAATGTCAAAGTCAGAACATATGGCAATCCAACCCTTACAGGCATTGACCAGGACTGACATTGCGTAGCACATGCATCGGATGAACTCCACATTGCAAGTCTTGTAGATGTTGTGTTGAAGTGGATCTCCTGTGCAACATGTGCCTATGTGCTGCAGCTGCTCAGATTTGGCCACACAGGCATCAATGTAAGATGAATGCGATGGGACTTGCCTGCACGTGCTCCATTACATAAAAAGGGGTTCCAATAACTGCTGCATCTTGGCAGAGACACAAGGCTTTGGGAACTGGTACAGGTGTGTCTTTCAGAGCTGCCAGCACTTGAAACTCACGCTCCACGGCGTGTGCTGAGGCCAGGACCTTGCCAGGTGGCTTCTTGCGCAGCACGTACTGGGTGCTGTCAGCCTGCATGCAACTGTTAATGTCTTGCCAAGGCAGGTGCTACACACAGAGTGATTGCTGAGAGTGTGCAGAATGTGATGAGATGTCAAGCAGGGCATTGGTCAAGCTATAGTGAGTGTTTGCAAAACAGTCTTGCTTGCTGGACACGTGCTTGCCTTGAGCAGATACGTGGGATTCGATTGCCCGTGGGAGAACTGCTGGACGACCAAAGACTGACAGCCCCTTGGAAAAGAAGGTACTTGCTGCCTCAGAAACTGCAGAAGTGCTCTCTGCAGAAAGAGCCTTCATCAGTGTTTGCATGCAAGCATGCATACAAGCTGCAAGCAGAGCATACGCCTGCTTCTTCAATGCATGTCGCCAATCACAATGCAGATGCTGGAACAACACGGCGTTGGCGGACCTCGTCAAGCGCGTGAGCTTTGGCTGGAGCACCGACAGCGTCGGATGTCGACAATACCATCAGCACGACACGAAAGCGCAAGCAGTGTCAGCTAAGTATTGAAAAAATAAAGACAAGCACGAGCTCTTGCTATTATCCTGCAAGATAGGGAACAGACGACTGTCTTGACAACAGAGAACGATGCAAACTCAAACGTTGTCAGGCACTTGTTGCCTCCAGTCTGTACAAGCTGCTGGCTAGATCCCGCGAAACCTCGCAATGGTATCTTCGTACCAAACGCTAAATCGACGCTTCTTGCCCGCAAGTCTGCAAGCGTTGTGCTTCGCAAGACTAATACCTCCTGACGTGGGTGCCAGCTCGGACCATGCAACCCATGCCAATAGTTGTGTGCGTGTGTCTGTATCAGGCAAAAACATATGCATGTAATAAAATCTCAATCATGCGAAAAGTGTTGATGCACCAGATGAATCTGGGATCCAGTAAATCCTCATACCGGAAAAGTATCAGGGGTCTGGGGTGAGTGGGGTATGACGCCCGTGGGACGGCCATGGGACGCTCATAGGACGCCAAATTTGCATACGCATTTGGTACCCCCGGTCTTAGAAAAA